>UMFH01036892.1_pt1 | contig 29354 bp, 28 predicted proteins | sample 1964941 | NCBI WGS metagenome assembly UMFH01 (sample SAMEA4836039, study PRJEB28245) | human gut metagenome | biome: gut microbiome; material: fecal sample | place: Denmark | collected 2008
GCCCGCTTCCCCCGAGAACAATTATCAGTGCAGGTGAACGGCTTGCTCTATTTCGGAAAAAACTGGTATGGTCTGCCTGTGCTAATCTAGCCCCGTAAACCGGCATAGTTTTAAAATGGCACTTTAGCAGTATTGATTCCCGCCTCGGCGCAACTAGCCCTACAGTCCGTATTTCACGACGACGCGGTTGATGCGACGGCACCAAGGCTTGTACAAGGCAGCCAAAAACACGCAGGTCGCAAGACCGTGTGTGATATCGAACGGCACTGCCGTGGCAAGACGCGCCACGGCACCCGCCCAAGTAAGCGGCTGTACAAACCCAATGATGTCATACGCGTTGATCACCACGCCGTACAGCAAACCCGAAGCAAAGCCGTAGGTCAGTAGCGCCGGCATGCGCACGGTGCCATCGGCGCGGTCGAACGCACCCGCATACGCCAGCGCACCGCCAACGTATCCCACGAGCCCCCAGGCATACATCTGCCATGGCGTCCACATGCCCTGTCCAAAAAAGAAATTGCTGGTCAGCGCCGCCAGCGCGCCAACCATAAAACCATTGCGGCGACCAAGCACCGCCCCCGCGATAATGGCGATGGCGCTCACCGGTTTAAAGTCGGGAATGGGCCCAAACAGGATGCGCCCCGCCGCCGCCAGCGCCGCCAGCACCAGCGTGGGCATAATCTGGCGCAAACCCGGACGAGATGCCTCGTAACCCGCAAAGAACAGTGCAAGCACCAGCGCCACCACGACAAGCATGGCAAGCGCCGCCTGCTCAACGCCCGCCAGCAACGCCGCTGCCATCACCGCCGGCACCGCCAACAACAGCGGGATCTCCAGTTTTGTGAGTAAACGCGAGAAACGACAGTCCGTCATCCCATCACGCCCTATAGAACACGTTGTCGGCAAAGAAGTCGGCCGGGGGCTCCACGCAGGCAATCTCGCCGTCGAACATCATGGCGACGTCATCGGACGCCTGCTCGGCAAAGTCTAAGTCGTGCGTGGCCATGATGACGGTACCGCCAGCTTTCGCATGGTCACGCAGGGCGCGAGCGATGATGCGGCGGCTGGCCAGGTCCAAACCCTTGGTGGGCTCATCAAGCAGCAGCAGCTCGGGGCCGATCAGCAGCAGCTTTGCCAGTGCAAGCAGCTGGCGCTGTCCGCCCGAGAGGTCGTAGGGGCGGCGCGCCTCCAGGCCGTCTAATCCCAGTTGCGCCGCACGCTCCCGCGCCAAGTTCTCGTCATATCCGCAGGTCGAGGCCCATTCCATCAGCTCGTCGCGCACCGTCTCGGCAAGCAGCAGGGCCTTGGGGTTCTGCGGCAGCAGCGCAGCCGAGGCCGCCCCGCGCACCATACGACCACGCTGCAGCTTGGCAGTCTTGGCCAGCACCGAAAGCATCGTCGACTTGCCGCAGCCGTTACCGCCCACAACCGCATGCACCGCGCCAGCCGAAAACGACGCATCGAGCCCACGCAGCACCCAGCCGGACGCTCGATCGTAGCGAAACCAGCCTTCCGACAGGGTGGTAGCCGACCCGCCGTGCATTTTTTGGAGTATTCTGCTTCCATCCGTGCGCGAGAAGGCTTCCGAGCCGTTCTCGAGCGACGTTTGCGCCACAAATTCGGACGATTTGTCCAATTCCGAACTTTTTTTCGCGCTCGATACGTCCCCGGGCGGCTCCAGAGAGCCCAAATTGTCCTCACGCCTGCTGAACACTCCGTTTTTTGCACATCGGATGGCACCCCACCCCAACATGTCATCGGAAAACAGCGGTTCTCGGCGTCCCAAGGAAGCCATATCCGCCACCTCGCGCACGCGACCGCCCTCAATCCGGTACGCACACGTCGCGTATTCGAGCATTGGGCGCGGCTGATGCGTCGCCACAACAACCGTGCAGCCCAGCTCGCGATTCACACGAAACAGCGCGTGCAGGAAATTCTTCTCCGCAACCGGATCAAGCTGAGACGTGGGCTCGTCGAGCAGCAGCACGCGCGGGCGCAGCGTCAGAACGGCTGCCAACGACAGCAACTGTTTGCGTCCGCCCGAAAGCGTATCGGTGTCGCGGTGGAGCCAATCTTCCAGCCCAAAGAAATAGCTGGTCTCAGCTACGCGACGGCGCATCTCATCACGCGCTAGCCCCAAGTTTTCCAGGCCAAACGCCATCTCGTGCCACACGGTTTCGCACACGATCTGGTTCTCGGGATCCTGGAACACATAGCCCACGCGCTCCGCCGATTCCCGCACATCCATGTCGGCGACGTTCTCGCCCAGCACGCGCGCATCGCCAGTGCGCTCGCCCGCCGGAGCGATCTCGGGTTTGAGCAGCGACAGCAGCGTCGACTTACCCGATCCGGTACCGCCAACAAGCAGCGCAAATGCACCTTGGGAAACAGACCAGTCGAGCCCCTCGAGCACCGCAGCATCAGCATCGGGGTAGGCAAAGCTCAGGCTCCGCACCTCAATCGCCGGCATATCCGGGCCGCACGCCGCGCCCGACACCGGGCCCCTATCCAACCGAGCCATCAGCCAAACCTCTTCTCATCACTCGCGTGCAACGCGCAAGGCAGCACCATCCAGGCAGCGTACACAACATAGCCCGGCCACGGCGCCGGCACCAAGAGCTGAGGATAAAACGAATACTGCGTCGTCGCGGTCCACGCCACTGTCACCGTGACCACGCCAAACAGCGCAAGCCCAACCAACGCGGCAACGTCGCTGCGCCCCAGTCGATACCGCGCATACGTCGTACGACGCGTCGCGGCACCCCACCCGCGCGAGCGCATCGCGTCCGCGCGCTCCAGCGAATCTTCCATGCCCCAGCCCATCAACACACTCGATGCCCGCAGGCGCGAGCGCACGGGGTCGGCCGGCACGCGGCCCGGCACATCAATCGCATCCTGCACCGCCATCACCGTACGACCGCGACGCAAAAACTGCGGGATAAGCCGCATGCACATCGAGATCATGAGCGCGATCACCGGCGCGGCATTACCCAGCAGCGCGAGCACCTTGTCGTAGCCAAGCATCGACGCCGCGGCCTCAAACCACAGTACGCTCGCCACAAACAACCCGCCCATGCACAGGCCGTATACCATACTCTCCAAATACACCGCACGCATGCCAATACGGAACAGCTCCGTCGAGCCCGAGGCGCTAAACAGCGGATTGAGCACCGCGATGATCAAGATCACCGGCAGCTGCCAGCGAAGCGCCCCCAACGTACGCGCGGCGCCGCGCATCGCAAACCCGTACGCCAACCCGCCCGCAAGCGACAGTGCAATCAGCACCGGCTGCATCGAGAACATGGTGAGTCCCAGCGTCAGCACCATGTAGAGCGCCGGCACCGCCGGATGCGACATCGAAAATGCCGCGACGGGCTCGTGGCCCGATTCCTCTCGCATGATATCCACGGGCACCTCCCATCCCTCGCTCAAACGCCAACGCCGCAGCGCCAACGTCATGCACAACCAGCGCAAACACCACGCCGGCGGCACCGACATCAGCGGCAATGCGCCAATCGCTACGCGCTCAACATATGCCTGCGGTATCATATTGCGCCGTGTATCGTTTCCAAACGCACGTCTCTATAACGTAACAGGAGATCACATGGACGCAACCGCAATTATCCTCGCTGCCGGCGAGGGCACCCGCATGAAGTCGAACCACTGTAAGGTTTCGCACAAGATCCTGGGCAAGCCCATGGTCCAGTGGATCGTCGACGCCACCATCAAGGCCGGCTGCAGCCGCGTCGTGGTCGTCATCGGCAGCCACGCCGACGAGATGCGCGCCCTGATCGACGGCGCCTACGCCAACAGCGCCACCAAAGTCGAGTGCGTTGAGCAGACCGAGCGCCTGGGCACCGGTCACGCCGTGAAGGTCGCGCTCGAGGCCTGCGGCATCACGCAAGGCCCCGTCGTCGTGCTCAACGGCGACCTGCCGCTCATCACCGCCGACACCGTCGCCAAGTTCGCGCAGACCGTCGCCACCGGCGAGCTCGCCTGCACCGTCATGACCATGACCCCGCCCGACCCCTTCGGCTACGGCCGCATCAAGCTGGGTGCCGACGGCCAGATCGAACGCATCATCGAGCAGAAGGACTGCACACCCGAGCAGGCCGCCACGCTGCTCGAGTGCAACGCCGGCTGCTACGCCTTCGACGGCGCGCAGCTCGCCGCGCACATTGACGAGATCGGCAACGACAACGCGCAGTCCGAGTACTATCTGCCCGACATGCTCGAGATCCTCAAGGGCCACGGCCAGGCAGTCTCCATCTTCCACTGCGATGACTACCGCGACGGCCTGGGCGTCAACAGCCGCATCCAGCTCGCGCAGCTCACCGTCATCGCGCGCGACCGCATCAACGAGCACTGGATGGCCGAGGGCGTTACCTTCATCGACCCCACGCAGGCCTGGATCGGCCCCGACGCCACCATCGGCCGCGACACCGTCGTGTGGCCGCAGACGCACCTGATCGGCCACGTCACCGTGGGCGAGGAGTGCCAGCTCGGCCCCAACAGCCGTCTCACCGACACCACCGTCGGCAGCGGCTGCATCATCGATGAGACCATCGCCATCGAGGCCGTCATCGAGAACGGCGTCGACTGTGGCCCGCGCGCCTACCTGCGCCCGGGCACCCATATGCTCGACGGCTCCAAGGCCGGCACGCACGTGGAGATCAAGAAGTCCACGATCGGCGAGGGCTCCAAGGTGCCCCACCTGTCCTACATCGGCGATACCACCATGGGCTCCGGCGTCAACGTGGGCGCGGGCTCCATCACCTGCAACTACGACGGCGTGCACAAGCACAAGACCGTCATCGGCAAGGACGCCTTCATCGGTTCCGACACCATGATGGTCGCGCCTGCCCAGATCGGCGACGGCGCGCTCGTGGCCGCCGGCTCCGTCATCACCGAGCCGGTCCCGGCCGACGCACTTGGCCTGGGTCGTGCCCGCCAGGTAAACATTGAGGGCTGGGCCGCCGATTACCGCCGCCGTCTGCACGAGGACGACGAGGTATAACGTTTTACCAAGCATCTAAGGAGCTGTTCCCATGGGGGCGGCTCCTTTTTCTATCGTGACCCGCGCAACCGGATGAGTGGTCGGTTCGTGTCCGTTGACGGTAAAGACGTTATCAAGACCCGATTAACCCCGTCGCGCGGTTACAATGCAACAAGGCATCTATATGGCATTCGATATAAAGGAGAAGGGTAATGCCGATTAATGATCCCGAGAAGTCGGAGAATATGCGCAAGTCCATCCGCGTGTATTCCGGTTCCTCCAACCGCCCCCTCGCTCAGAAGATCGCTGAGTACCTTGGGGTCGAGCTTTCGGGCCTTACGCTAAAGCAGTTCGCCAACGGTGAGATTTACGCCCGCTACGACGAGACCGTCCGCGGCGCCGACGTCTTCCTGATTCAGTCCGTGGCCGGCGGCAACGTCAACGACATGCTCATGGAGCTGCTCATCGCCACCGACGCTGCCAAGCGCGCATCCGCCCGCTCCATCACCGCCGTCATCACCCACTACGGCTATGCCCGCCAGGACCGCAAGGCCGGCCCGCGCGAGCCCATCACCGCCCGCCTCGTCGCCAACCTGCTCGAGCGCGCTGGCGTCAACCGCATCATCACCCTCGACCTGCACCAGGGCCAGATTCAGGGCTTCTTCGATATCCCGGTTAACCACCTGTCCGCGCTGCCGCTGTTTGGCCAGTACTACAACGACATGCACTTCGACACCGACAACCTGGTTGTCGTCTCCCCCGATGTGGGCCGCGCCAAGGCCGCCAAGAAGCTGTCCGACATGCTCGGCTGCGACCTGGCCATCGCCCACAAGGGCCGTCCGCGCCACAACGCCGCCGAGGTCATGGGCATCATCGGTGACATCAAGGGCAAGACCTGCATCATCAACGACGACATGATCGACACCGCTGGCACCCTGTGCGCCAACGTCAAGGAGCTCAAGGCTATGGGCGCTGGCGACATCTACGTCTGCGCCACCCACGGCATCTTCTCCGGTCCGGCCATCGAGCGTCTGAACGACGCCCCGATCGTCGAGTGCCTCGTCACCGACGCCATTCCCGTCGAGGTCGGCGGCAAAATCAAGACCATCTCGGTCGCCGAGGAGTTCGCTCAGGCCATCTCCGCCGTTTACCACGAGGAGCCCGTCTCCACGCTCGTCGGCGGCGACTTCGCGCTGTAATCCAGCGTGCATCTCATCATCTTTGGTGTTTTTAAAGGGTCGGAAGCTCGCTTCCGACCCTTTTTCTACCCCTCGACAACCTTCCCTGGACAATTAGTTCAGATACGTATTTTTTTAAAGCTCCAAAGGCCGTTCTGAGCCTTCTGAGCTCCCCGGCGAACGCCATACTGCCCAAAGCTCATCGCTTTCGAGTACGACCGCCGCATATTTACCCTCAAATCGCCCTCGAAAGCCCTTAGAAACGCCTCGAACGCCCGCCGTCTTATACGTATCTGAACTAACTGTCCAGTAGCTATCGTCAACCTTCGCGGCAGAGCTCAATTTCCTGCAATCCCCTCAACCGATTCCACCGATTTCATAACACCCAGCCGTTCATGGCGCGCAGCGCCCCGCTGAGCGAAAAGAACGGTATGGCGGTCGCATTCTGCCGCCAACTTAGTACGTTATAGCTATGACGACCGTGATTTCACATCTCTCCGCCCTCCGCGCAATTCGTCGCGCACGACGGGCGTACTCTGCCCTACCCTGGGACTCCGTTGATAGCGAACAGCAAGCACATGCCTTGGCTGGCTGCATTCCCAACAATGACGCGATAGACTTTGGCGCACTTTCGATACTCGACGCCTGGAATGAAGATGATTCCGAACTGCTCGATCTTCTCGTTTCAAACGAAGACAACAGGCGCCCCGACAAGCGACTTCTTCAGCATATTCTCTCCACTCCTCTTCCTGAAGGTGCAATTATGCACGTCGAGGCCGACATCTACGCAACGTCTCCTGCCATGACAGCCATGCTTTGTTCCAAAAATGAATCAGTCGCCAAAACCTTGATGCTCCTTATGGAGCTGCTCGGAACCTACTCCCTTCCTCCCGGGGCAACATACCCCATTGCCTATGACGACATCTGGCCCAAGGGCGATGACTACGAAGCGATGGACGACCTCGATTGCCGGGGCGACCAGTCGGCGACCGAACAGCAGAACGAAACCCGCTACGAACAGGCACACTACAAATGCGAGCCCGCCACGACCATCGAAGATCTCGAGACTGTTGCACAGCTTGCCAAAAGCAGCTCATACACCTCGTTTCGCACGGCAGTCAAGCTCGCCCGACCCGGATCTGCATCCCCAGCCGAATCCCTAATGTTTGCCGTTCTCGGAGCGCCCATGCGCTTTGGCGGATTCGGATGTTGCAGCCTGCCCATGGGAGGCCTGCTACTCAACTATCGAATCGACTTCGACACTCTTGCGGTCAACATGTCCTCCGGCATCCCTTACGCCATCTGCGACCTATATTGCCCGGCCGCCGGAGTCGACAACGAATACAACGGAATTGGGCATGAGCTTCAAAACGCTCGCATCCACGATGGCAATCGAAATAATGGACTCAAGGCAATGGGCATCCACGTTCTGGTTATCAATCGCGACCAAATGAAAGACCTTGTTGCACTCGAAGCCTTCGCCCAAACGATGCATCGACTCGCGGGAGTCCGATTCCGATATCGCATCAAGGGCTATCGCAAGCGTCAGGCCGCTTGGCTCAACGCTCTGCGGGCCGGAATCGGCCTTGCGCCGGTCTAAACGGCGAATCACCCGTGCGCCGTCGAACAGGGCTGGACAGTTAGTTCAAATACGTATAAATGGACACATTGAATTAGGCTGTTTTGTAGCTATCTCTATACCATTCGCCCTATTTGAAAGCGGGGTAGACTTCAAAACAGCGTCATATGGACTAACTAAAGTTCCAAAACAACGTATGGGGCATTGAATTGAGCAATTCGAGTCCTCAGAACTTATACGTATCTGAACTAACTGTCCACCTCGGATTTTGACGGCCGTCCAAACGCCCCCAAACAACCTCAATTGCCCTCCATTTGACAGCGGCAACAGGGTCGCTCACCATAGCAGGCGACAAATCAACGAAAGGATGAACATGGCAGCTGCACAGCCGCTTAAGATTCGCATGGTTGCCGGACTTGGCAACCCTGGCGATGAGTATGCCGAGACCCGCCACAACGCCGGTTTTAAGGCGATCGACGAGCTGGCCCGTCAGGCCGGCGTCACGTACTGGAAAAACCAAGCAGGCGCCGAGGTCGCGCTCATCAACATCAACGATGCCGAGGAAGAGAACGGCAAGCGCCAGATTGTACTGGTCAAGCCGCAGTCGTACATGAACACCTCGGGCGGGCCCATCTCCAAGCTCTGCCGCGAGTACAAGATCAAGGCCGAGGAGCTGCTCGTCATCCACGACGAGCTCGATATTCCCGCCGGCGACGTGCGTGTTAAGGTGGGCGGAGGCCATGCCGGTCACAACGGCCTGCGCTCCATCATCGACAAGATGGGCAGCCGCGACTTTAGCCGTATCCGCACCGGCATCGGCAACCCTCCCGGCAAGATGGCCGTGGCAGACTACGTGCTCAAGCAGCTGCGCGCCCGCGAAGCCGAGGATTTCCAGGACACCTGCGCCCGCGCCGCAGATGCCGCCGGTCTGGCCATCGTCCACGGCGTAATCTACGCCCGCGATCACGTAAACGGCGCCGCTTCCGCCAACGGCAAGCACTAAAACCTACCATTTAGAGATGTTTATTTTGGCAGGTTTCATCTGCGGAAACGCCGCGGCGGCTGCGTCGCAATAAACCCTGTGCCGCTATACATATGCAACGCTCCAAAGGGGGCCGGCCTCACCGAAGCGCGAGGCCGGCCCCCTTTGCCGTTTTGCCTGATAAAACCTGCCAAAATAAACCTCTCCCCCTTTGGCAGGTCGAAGTGGATAAACCCTGCTCCCAACCGCCGAAGACACACGTAAGTGACATGTCCATGAGGGTATAATTTGCACCGTATGTCTGCACAACGCCTGTGCGCGTACGGTTTTATTCGGGCTACCGTCCATTTCCGTGGAGGCACGGTTCGGCGGCCCTAACAAGAGAGGGGTTCTATGTATAAGATCCTGGAGAAGACGCAGTTCTCGGAGAAGGTGTTCAAGTTCCGCATCGAGGCGCCCGCAATCGCCAAGCATGCGCACGCTGGACAGTTCCTCATGGTCCGCGCCAACGAGACGGGCGAGCGCGTCCCGTTTACCCTGGCCGGCTGGAACGGTGACGAGGGCTGGGTCGAGTTCATCTTCATGGTGATCGGCAAGACCACCGAGATGCTGTCCACTTACGAAGCCGGCGAGTCGCTGCGCGACGTCGTGGGCCCGCTGGGCGTTCCCACCGAGATGGCCGAGGGCCCCTGCGCCGTCATTGGCGGCGGCGTCGGCCTGGCAATTGCCTTCCCGGTCGCCAAGCACCTGGTCGAGACCGGTCACGAGGTGCACGCCATCATGGGCGCCCGCACCAAGGACCTCCTGCTCATGGAGGACCAGTTCCGCGAGCTCCTCGACGAGGACCACATCCATATCACCACCGACGACGGTTCCTACGGAGAGCAGGGCGTTGTCACCGCTCCGCTGGAGCGCCTGCTGCAGGACAAGGCCGTGAGCCAGGTCTTCTGCGTCGGCCCCGTTCCGATGATGAAGTTCTCGACCCTCACCGCCCAGAAGTACGATACCCCCATCACCGCGTCGCTCAACCCCATCATGGTTGACGGCACCGGTATGTGCGGCTGCTGCCGCGTCGAGGTGGGCGGCGTGACCAAGTTCGCTTGCGTCGACGGCCCCGACTTCGATGCCACCCTGGTCGACTGGGATGACCTTCGTGCCCGCCAGGCCGCTTACCGTTCCGAAGAGGGCGAGTCCCTCAAGGCCTATGAGGAAAAGAGCTGCGCATGCCACTAGTTAACGGTCGTTTCGTTGCCGATATGAAGTCGCCCCGCACCCCCGATAACGAGGAGCCGGCTGCCGAGCGCGCCTGCGACTTCCGCCCCGTCGACAAGGGCTTCACCGAGGAGATGGCGCTGGCCGAGGCCGAGCGCTGCCTCAACTGCAAGAAGCCGTTCTGTGTTGAGGGCTGCCCCGTCAACATCAACATTCCCCGCTTTATCGAGCAGATCCGCGCGAAGGACTTCGGCGGCGCCCTCGATACCATCCGCGAGGACTCCATGCTTCCCGCCATCTGCGGCCGCGTCTGCCCGCAGGAGAACCAGTGCGAGGGCAAGTGCATCCGTGGTAAGAAGTCCGAGCCCGTGGCCATCGGCCAGCTCGAGCGCTTCCTGGGTGATCGCCCCGAGCTCGCCTCCACGCCCAAGATGGCCCCCAAGAACGGCAAGAAGGTCGCCGTCGTCGGCTCCGGCCCGTCCGGCATCACCTGCGCCGGCGAGCTCGCCCGTAACGGCTTTGACGTTACCGTCTTCGAGGCCTTCTTCACCGGCGGCGGCGTGCTGGTCTACGGCATCCCCGAGTTCCGTCTGCCCAAGGCGGTCGTCAAGCGCGAGATTGACGGCCTGGAGGACATGGGCGTCAAGTTTGAGTACAACTCCGTCGTGGGCAACATGGCCACGGCCGAGGAGCTGTTCGAGCAGGGCTTCGACGCCATCTACGTGGCGACCGGCGCTGGCCTGCCCAAGTTCCTCAACGTCCCCGGCGAGAACCTGCCCAACGTCTTCTTCGCAAACGAGTACCTCACCCGCGTGAACCTGATGAAGGCCAACAAGTTCCCCGAGTACGACACCCCCACCAAGCACGGCAAGAACGTCGTTGTCTTTGGCGGCGGCAACGTGGCTATGGACGCCGTCCGTACCGCCAAGCGTCTGGGCGCCGAGCACGCCATCATCGCTTACCGCCGTACCGAGGACGAGATGCCCTGCCGTCGTGCCGAGCTGCACCACGCCAAGGCCGAGGGCGTCGAGGTTCTGCCGCTCGTTTCCCCGCTCGAGTTTGTCGCTGGCGAAGACGGCTCCGTGTGCGCCGTCAAGGTCCAGAAGATGGAGCTCGGCGAGCCCGACGAGTCCGGCCGTCGTCGCCCGGTGCCCATCGAGGGCGCCATCGAGGAGATCCCCTGCGACGTCGCGATCTCGGCTATCGGCACCAACGCCAACCCCTTCGCAAAGAAGATCGGCGGCAAGATGGAGCTCAACAAGTGGGGCTACATCGTCGCCGACGAGGAGACCGGCCAGACCACCGATCCCCGCATCTGGGCCGGCGGCGACATCGTCACCGGTGCCGCTACGGTCATTCTGGCGATGGGCGCCGGCAAGAAGGCCGCCGCTTCCATCACCAAGAGCCTGCTGGGCGAGTAATCACCCTCAGCGCTAGCCATTAAACGGCAAAGTCCCTGTCGAGCACACGCTCGGCGGGGACTTTTTCTATGCCGGCCGTCCCACCACCACAAAGGGGACAGGCACCTTTGTGGTGGTTTTGGTCGGTTAGCCTTCGAGCTGGGCCACTTTGTAGCGGTAGGCTGCGGCGATAACGTCTTTGCAGCCTTCGCGGCCCAGCTTGGCGCGGTTGACGACGATGTCCTTGCCGCTCGTCATCTTCCACTTTCCGGCGCTATAGCGCTTATAGAACGCCTCGCGCGCCTTCTGCTGCTGCTTGACCAGCTTGGCGCCCTTCTTTTTGTTAAGTCCGCGCTTCTTGCGCACGATCTCGACGCGGTCCTCAAAGGGTGCGGTCACCAACACGGCAATGTGGTTGGGGTTGTTACGCAACAGGTAATCGGACAGACGGCCTTCGATAATGCAGCTCTCGGTCTCGCCCAGATCCAAAATCACTTGGCTCATCTTTTGGAACAACTTATCCGAGTACGAACGCGCGTCGTAGCGGTCGGGCAGGAACGCCATGTTCTCCACGGCCAGGCGCTCGTCGTAGGCGGCCATCTTGTCGAGCGACTCGCCTGCGCGCAGCGACGCGCGCACCAGCAGCTCGTTGTCATACAGCGGAATCCCCAACTCGTTGGCGAGGATGCGTCCGATCTCGTGGCCCTCGGCACCAAAGTCGCGCGCGATGGTAATCACCACAGGACTCTTCTTGTTCTCCAGATCGCTCATCGCGATTCCTTTCTAACAAATGAGAAATAGGCGATTCCTGATTCCCATTTTGTCACTTACGACCGTCCTGGTTTCCCAAGTGCGGCAGATTGCCCCGAAAGAGGAGCGCCGCGTACTAAATGTACGCAAGCGACGATTGAGGGGCAAGGTGCCGTGCTTGGGGAAGCAGGACTATGCGGCCACAATACGGCGTTGATATGCTCGGACCAGCAGCGAGATACCAAAGTTGAGCACAAAGTACATCGCAAACACCAGGCCGTAGAGCATAAGCACCTGCGACAGGTCGATCGCGTGGGCCATCACGACGTTTGCTGTGTACATGAGCTCGGCCACGTTAATGCCCGAAAGATACGAGCTGTCCTTAATGACGGTCGTGCACTGGCTAAACAGCGCCGGAATGATCGTCTTAAACGTCTGCGGCAGAATGATGTAACGCATGGTGGCAGAGAAGCCGAAGCCCTGGCTCTGCGCTGCCTCAAACTGGCCGCGCGGAATCGAGTTGAGGCCGCCGCGCACAATCTCGGCCATAACAGCGCTGGTAAACAGCGTAAAGGCGATGGTCGAAATCACAATGTCCAAACCCTGCACCGTAAAGTAGATAAACAGAATCCACAGCAGGTTCGGCGTGCAGCGGAACAGCTCGATATAGGCGCTCACCAAAATACGGAACGGGCGGGGCGCATAGCTCTTAACGAGCGCCAGCACCGTGCCAAAGATGAGTGAGAAAAAGATCGACAGCGCCGAGATCTCGATCGTCTTAACAAAGCCGCCCCAAATGTAGAGCAGGTTGGTCGCGTTGAAGATTTCCATGCGCTAGGCCTCCTCTACGTTGTCGAGCCCCAGCTCGGCCAGGCTCACGCCGCGCGGACGCTCCTTGGAGCGGCGCTCGAGCCACTGCACCAGTATGGCGAGCGGAAAGCAGATGATGAAGTACATAAGGCAGCAGACGATGTATCCCTGCAGGTAACCGTACAGACTCACAAAGTTGTCGGAACGGTACATAAGGTCTCCGCCGGCCACAAGCGCCAGCACCGACGTGTTCTTGACCAGGTTGAGCGCTTGGTTACACAGCGGCGGCAAAATGATCTTGAACGTCTGGGGCAGCACGATGTACCAGTAGGCCTGCGCACGGGTGAAGCCCTGGCTCTGGGCCGCCTCCATCTGACCGCGCGGAACCGCCTCGATACCAGTGCGGATGACCTCCGAAATGTAGGCCGCGTGATACAGGCCCACGCCCAAAAAGCCCAGCACGAACGGCGCGATGCGCACCGGCTGGTCGGCACCGGTTATGGCCTGCAAAAACTGCGGACCAGCCATATACATAAAGAGCACCTGCACGGGCAGCGGGGTGTTCTGGTAAAACTCCACGTACACGCGGCTTATGGCGCGCAGCACGCGCGAGCGAGTGGTAGAGAACACGCCCAGCAGCGTGCCCAGTACCAGCGACAGCAGCAGACCGGCAACGACCACCTGCAGCGTCACGCCAAAGCCCTCCCAGAAGGGCCCCATGTTTTGAAATGTCGTCGACCAACGGTCGGCGTCAAATAATCCTTCGAGCATTTGATTCCTTCCTTGGACGATGCGCCTATACAAGACCCCAGGTCTTGACCTCTTGATCGAGCCAGCCGTCGGCCAGGCGATCGCAAATCACCTGATCGACCACGGCCGAAAGGTCGCAGCCCTTCTTGGTCGCCACGCCGTAGCCCTGCTCACCAAACTTGACCTCGGGCTGCAGCAGCTCAACGGTCTCGTTCATGTAACCGGCCAGCGTGGAGCGGTCCATGGCAAAGACGTCGATATTGCCGGCGTCGAGCGAACTCTTGATGATGGGGTAGCCGCTAAAGGCCCTAAACTCGGGCTTGCAGCTAAAGCCGTTGTCCTTGATCATCTGCTCGATCAGGCCCTGCGTGGTGGCACCCTGGCTCACGCCAATGACCTTGCCGTCCAGGTCCTCAATCGAGGTAAAGCCCGAACGCTTCTTGACCATGAGTCCCACGTAGTCGGTGCGGTACGGCGTCGAGAAATCCCAGCTCTTCTTGCGCTCGTCGGTGATGGTGTAGGTCGCCGCGACCACGTCAAGTTGGCCGTTATCGATCAGCGGGCCGCGCGTCTTGGGCGTTACGTCGGTAAACTCGACAAGCTCCTGAGCGCGAGCCTCCTTGTAGCTCACGCCAAAGACGGCAGCGGCGATCTGGTAGCACAAATCGACTTCCATGCCCTCAAAGCTGCCCTTGGCGGTGTCGTAGTAGCCGTAGCCGGGAACGTCCTTCTTAACGCCGGCATTCAGATGGCCACGCGACTTAATGGCCGCAAGCTTGGACCCCTTGTCGGAACCCTCGCCACTGGTGGAGTTGCCGCAACCGGTAAGCGCGGCCCCCGTCAGCGCGAGCATGCCGGCGCCCGCCAGCTGCAAAAAGTGACGGCGCGACACGGCCGCCCTCGTCATATCCGTCATGTCCATCACCGCGCCTAGTGCAGAATCTTGGACAGGAACTCGCGGCAGCGCGGGTTCTCGGGGTTATCGAAGAAGTGCTCGGGCGTGCCCTCCTCCAGGATGCGGCCGTCCTCCATAAAGATGACGCGGTCGGCCACCTGGCGCGCAAAGCCCATCTCGTGCGTCACGCAGATCATGGTGATGTCCTCCTGCGCGAGCTCAATCATAACGTCCAGAACCTCCTGGACCATCTCGGGGTCGAGCGCCGAGGTCGGCTCGTCAAACAGGATGATGGGCTGCTTGGTGCACAGGGCACGGGCGATGGCGATGCGCTGCTGCTGACCGCCCGAGAGATTCTGCGGATACTCGCCGGCCTTATGCGCCATGCCAACGCGCTTGAGAGCGGCGATGGCGATCTCGGTCGCCTCCTCCTTGCTCTTCTTTTGCAGCTTGATGGGCGCGAGCGTCAGGTTGCCGAGCACCGTCATGTTGGGATACAGGTTGAACTGCTGAAACACCATGGAACTATACTTGCGAGCCATCTCCAGGTGATTCTTTTTGGTGAGCGGCGTACCGTCGATGACGACCTCGCCCGACGTGGGCTCCTCCAGATAATCGACGCAACGGATGAGCGTCGACTTACCCGAGCCGGAAGGCCCGATCATTACGAGCTTCTCGCCGCGCTTGACGGTGAGATTGATATCTTTGAGCACATGCAGGTCGCCAAAGTACTTGTTGAGATGCTTGATCTCGATCATGTCTGCCATGAATGTCCCTTCCCTGCGTTTACACGAGTTGAACTATTGTACGGAAAGAACCGCGTTTCCGCAGCCCACACTACATTCCCGTAAAGAACCCGCAACCTTCCACCCACTCATTGGGGACGGGCTTAAATGAGTACCCGCTCATTGGGCACTCATTTAAGCCCGTCCCCAATGATTGCCCAGCCCAGCAAAAAGGGGCGCGACCGCAATGGTCACGTCCCCTTAACATCAACTATGTACCGCTCGGCCCTTAAGCCAGCTTTGCTCCGACGATCTTTGCCGCGGCAGGCTTATCGAAGTTGCCGCCGGTGGCCTTGCCGAGTGCTCCCATGACCTGGCCCATCTGCTTCTTGGAAGTAGCGCCCAGCTCGGCGATGACCTGCTCGATCAGGGCCTCGAGCTCCTCGCCCGAAACCTGCGCGGGCAGCAGGCTCTCCAGAATCTTGACCTGCTCGGTCAGGTTGTCGGTACGCTCCTGGTCGGTGCCGGCCTTGATGGACATCTCCAGCGTCTCGCTCGTCTGCTTGATCAGACGCTTGATCATGCTGTTGACGTCTTCCTCGGTCACATCGCGGCGCTCGTTAACCTCGATATTCTTCACCTCGGCCTTGACCTGGCGAATGATGGACAGGCGAACCTTGTCCTTGGCCTTCATGGCCGCGATCATTTCTTTCTGTAGCTCTTCGTTGGTCATCTGCAAATCCTCTCTAATAGCGTGGGCGGCACTCACGCGAGCACCGCCCCATGGTTACTCAGTCTTCGACGAATCGTCGGTCGAACTCTTGGTGACGCCCTTCAGACTCACGTTATAGGGTACGTCCTTGGGCATGGGGTTGACGGTGATGTCGGCATCCTTCTTGTACTGCTCCAGCCACTCGCTGTACGCGGTGCTGGCCGCTTGCGTCTTCACCACGTTGGAGACGTACTTTTTGATGTCCTTGGGCACCTGGTTGATGTCATCAACCTGATTATCGACATGGAAGTAGTCGGTGCACTTGATGACGTGGTAGCCGTACGTCGACTCGACCACGTCGCTCACATCGCCCTTGTTGAGTCCCTCGAGCGCCGTCTGGTAGCTGTCGACGAAGGTAGTGAGCTTATCCCAACCCACATCGCCCTTCTTCTCCTTGGAGCCGGTGTCGTCGGAATACTGCTCCACGGCGTCCTCAAAGCTCAGCTCACCGGAGTTGATCTTGTCCAGGCACTCCTGCGCCTTGGCCTTGGCGGCAGCCTTGTCCTCGTCGGAGGCGTCGGAATCAACCTTGATCAGAATGTTCGACGAGCGGCGGGCGTCGTTGTAGCTGGACAGGTTTTCGTTGATGTAATCGACGATCTCGCTGTCCTTGGGCTTGCTCGTGGGCGCGACGGCATCCTTGAGTTTCTGCTGCGCCAGGCTCTCCTTGAGCGAATCCTTGTAGGTGTCCTCGGTATAACCGTAGGTCTTGAGGGTCTTCTTAAAGGCCTTGGCACCGCCCGCGCTCTTGCACGCGTCCTTCCAAGCCTTCTCGACCTCCTCGTCCGACACCGTAACGCCGTTTTCCTTCTGTGCCTGTTGAAGCAGAATCTGCTGCGTGTAGGAGTCGATGAGTTGCTTGCGGTACTTCTTGGGCGTGAGGTCGTTGTCGACCAGATACTGCGCCCAGTCCTTGTCCTTGGTGTAGCCGTAGGACGTGCGCATGCTCATGATCTGCTTGGTCACGGTGTCCTCGGTGAGGTTGGTGCCGTTGATAGTGGCAGCCACACCGCCGGTAAGCTTGTAGCCCGAGGTATCCTCTGCCTGCGACATAAGGCCGGAGCACGCCATGGCCGAGACGGAAAGCAGCATCGCCAGCACGCCGATGACCACCAGGACAATCTTGACGGTCTTAGACACGTACGTCTTGCGCTGCTTCTTGCGAGAGCTGGAGGCAGCGCGGGCCTGCTGCTCGGGCGTCGGCACGGCCTCGGAGTTCTTTTTCTTATTTGCCATAGTTGGCCTTTCGCATAACGAATCGAACAAACGCCATTGTGTCACAACGCAGCCCCCGCGGCACGCTTGGTGCATTGGGGACAGGTTAATCTGCACCATTTTGGTGCAAAGGGGACAGCTCTGGCAGCCGGCACCTTAGAAGTGGCGGCGGATGGCGTCGACCATGCCCTGGGACGTGGTCTGGCCGAGCACGTCGGCTGCGGCATCGGCGTCCATAAAGATGTTCATGAGCGCCTGCAGGGCCTCGACCTGGCCTCCCGGCTCGGCGATGCCCAGATTAATGACGATCTGCGCCGGCACCGGAGCGCCCATGCCAGCCATAGCGTTAAATGTCACGGGCGCGGCGGGCTTCACCACCGCGATATAGGGCTTGGCCACAAACCCCGGATCGGTATGCGGAATGGCAATGTTTGCCGCCGGCATGGCAAGACCCGTGGGATAGGCATCCTCGCGCGTGCGAACGGCGTCGAGCCAACCGGATGCAATGTAGCCACGTGGTGCAAGCTCGCCCTCAAGCCGCGCGAACACCTCATCCGGCGTCGCACACTCCCAATCAAAAAACACCAACTCAGGCGTAAACAGCGCTTCGTTATCCGCCATGCGCTCACCTCTCTCACCTAGTCACCTGGGACGTTCTTGCATGACCAGTCGTTAAAGACCGTCCCCAATGACTACCCAAAACAAAAGGTGGCCACGCGCGCCTTGGCGCCAATGACCACCCTGACTACTCGGCTAAATTGTACTGTGCGCCGCTAGCCGCGAGGCGCGTCAATTGCGACCTTGCCGCTCTCCAACACGTGGACGCGGCCGTCGGCGAGCATCTGCACGACCTCGGGATACAGCACATGCTCAATCGCATGGATGTGCTCCTCGAGCGTGTCGACATCCCAGCCCTCCTCGACAGCCAGCGCGCGCTGGGCGATGATGGGGCCGTTGTCGTAAATCTCGTTGGCAAAGTGCACGGTCACGCCGGTCACCTTGACGCCGCGCGCAAAGGCATCGTCAATCGCATGCGCACCGGTAAAGCTCGGCAGCAGCGCCGGATGCAGATTGACCACGCGGTTGGGAAACGCCGCCAGCAGAGGCGTGTGCACCATGCGCATGTAGCCGGCCATGACCACATACTCGCAGCCGCGCTCGAGAAGCTCGTGCGCGATGATCTCGTCGGCGGCGATGGGGTCGGCGTAGACATCCTTGGACAGCGTGAGCGTCTGGATGCCCGCGCGCTCAGCGCGCTGCAAACCCTTAGCCGAAGGACGGCTCGACACCACAAGCTCAATCGAAGCGTTGAGCTTGCCGGCGGCGATCAGATCGATCAGCGCCTGCAGGTTGGTACCCGAACCGCTGATGAGCACACCGATCTTGAGCGGCTCGGCCGTATCGGTGCCGGTCGGACGGGTGTAGGGCACAAAGCCCAGGCTCGCGGCAGCAGCCATCTGCTCGTTAGCGCTCATCGGAGTACACGACCTTACCGGAGCCCTCGACGCACTCGCCCACGCGGAACGGCTTCTCGCCCAGCGCGACCAGGGCCTCGGTCACGGCAGCCTCGTCCTCGGGGGCGACGATCAGGCACAGGCCAACGCCCATGTTGAAGGTCTTGCATGCCTCGTTGGGCGCGAGCTCGGCCTGGCGCGACACGTAGGTGATGACGGGCGGAACGTCCCAACCCATCTCGACGCCGTTGCGGGTGACCACGGCGTCGACGTCGTCGGCAAGCGCGCGGTTGAGGTTCTCGGTGATGCCGCCGCCGGTGATGTGGGCGATGGCGTGCACCGGAGCGCCACCGCGCAGCAGCTCCAGAATCGGCTTGACATAGATACGCGTGGGGGCCAACAGGGCGTCTGCCAGCGATGCGCCGCCGAGTTCCTCGAGCGGACGGCTCAGCTCCTCGGCCTTAGCGGCGGCCTCGGGCGTGCCCGGCTTAATGCCGTCGACGCCGATGACCTTGCGCACGAGCGAGTAGCCGTTGGAATGCACGCCGGTGGAGGGCAGGCCCAGAATCACGTCGCCGGGACGGACATTCGCGGGGTCGAGCATCTTGGGACGATCGACGACGCCCACGGTAAAGCCGGCGAGGTCGTAGTCGGCCGGAGCCATGACGCCCGGATGCTCGGCCATCTCGCCGCCCACGAGCGCGCAGCCCGCGAGCTTGCAGCCGTCGGCCACACCCTTGATGATCTTTGCCATGTGCTCGGCCTCAATGTGGCCGATGGCAACGTAGTCCAGGAAGAACAGCGGCTCGGCGCCCGAAGCCAAAATGTCGTTGACGCACATGGCGACCAGGTCCTGGCCCACCGTCTCGTGACGGTCCATGATCTGGGCGAGCACGAGTTTGGTGCCCACGCCGTCGGTACCGCTAATCAGAATCGGGTCTTCCATATCCTTAAGCGCGGCGGCCGAGAACAGGCCACCGAAGCCGCCGATACCGCCGATGACCTCGGGGCGGTTGGTGTCCTTGACCATCTGCTTAATCGCGTCGACGGCACGGCCGCCCTCGGCGGTATCGACGCCGGCATCCTCATACGTCACATGCTTGCTGTCGCTCATCTGAGCCTTCCTCTCCCACTACCGTCCGCCGCCCGGGCGCCAAACGGTGCTCATAGTTGCGTTCATTTCGGCGCGCGCCATAACAACGCGCGCCGTCATATCAACAAAACAGCAGGTAAAACCTACCAAAATAAACCTGTCCCTTTTTGGCAGGTTTTAGGCCTCGCCGTGTTCCTCTTCCCAGCTGCGGTCGTCGTATTTCTCGACCACGGCGTCGTCATCAAAGTGCAGCGGCTTGTCCAGGTTGCGGGGCTTAAAGCCCTCCATGAACTTGTCGCGGCCAAAACTCTCGGGAATCGCCACGGGGTAGCGGCCGGTAAAGCACGCATCGCAGTAACCGCCCTTGGGCATGACCTTAAGCAGGCCCTCGACCGAAAGGAAGGCCAGCGAATCGGCGCCGATATACTCGCAAATCTCATCGACCGTCTTGTTGGCGCTGATGAGCTGCGACTGCACGTCGGTATCGATGCCGTAGAAGCACGGCCAGATGACCTCGGGCGAGTTGATGCGGATATGAATCTCCTTGGCACCAGCGTTGCGCAGCATCTTGACGAGCTGCACCATGGTGGTGCCGCGCACGATGGAGTCGTCGATCACGACCAGGCGCTTGCCCTCGATGTTGTCGCGCAGCGGGTTGAGTTTCATACGCACGCCCATGGCGCGCAACTCCTGCGTAGGCTCAATAAACGTACGGCCCACGTAGCGGTTCTTGATAAGGCCCTCGCCAAAGGGAATACCGCTCTCGTGCGAATACCCCTCCGCGGGCGGCAGGCCGGAGTCGGGCACGCCGATGACCAGATCGGCCTCGACGGGCTCCTCGTGTGCCAGCTGACGACCCATGTCGTAACGGCAGGCATAGACGCTCTTGCCGTTCATGATGGAGTCGGGGCGGGCAAAGTAGACCTGCTCAAAGATGCAGTTTGCGGGCTCTTCGGCTGCAGGCACGCCCTGCTCGGATACCAGACCCTCGGCGCTGATGCGCAAAATCTCGCCGGGACGAACGTCACGGACGTACTCGGCACCCACAATGTCAAGTGCGCAGGTCTCGGAAGCAACGACCCAGCCGCCGGCGCGCGTGACATGGACGGCGGAGTCGACCGTCGCGGCGCCGTCTTGCGAGGGCAGCTGCGAAACGGATGCGGCATCGGCTTGGTCCAGACCCTCGTCCACCAGCTTGCCCAGCACGAGCGGGCGAATGCCGTGCGGATCGCGGAAGGCGTAGAGCGCCTGCTCGTTGATGAGCGTCATGGCGTAGCCGCCGCGCACAAGCTCCATGGTCTTGCGAATGCCCTCGCGCAGGTGGCCCGTACGCTGGGTAAAGTAGCCGATAAGCTTGGTCGCGACCTCGGAATCCGAATTGGAGAGGAACGGCACGCCCAGCTCGATTAGCTGGCGGCGCAGCTCGTCGGTGTTGACCAGAGTGCCGTTGTGAGCAAGCGCGATAATGACGCTGTTGATGGTAGAAAGATGCGGCTGCGAGGCTTCCCAGCTCTTGGCACCGGCAGTGCCATAGCGCACGTGGCCCACGGCCAGCTGACCGGAGAGCGTCGACAGGTCGGCGTTGGAGAACACGCGATCGAGCAGTCCCAGGTCTTTGCGAACCATAACCGTGCCGCCGTCGCCCACGGCGATTCCCGCCGATTCCTGGCCGCGATGCTGCAGCGCGCGCAGACCAAAGTACGTCAGTCGAGCCACATCGCGATCGGGCGCCCACACACCAAAAATGCCGCATTCCTCATGCAGCTGGTCGGAGTCCGGATCATACGTCGACATGGTCTTCACCTGTCCCGCGGCGCGCTCGGCCGCGTGGATGGTTTCTTGAGACATGGCATCCCCTCAGAGCCTCGTTATTTGGCGTTACCTGCCCTATTATACGCACGGCAAGACAAGCACTCCCGCGCATGAACAGCGCTTTTTAAAAGCCCACCGAGCTTATAATCCGTTTTGCAGCCAAACATTTTATTGGGCAACCGCCTCGGGGCCGACGATCCCGCATGCTTTCGTTGCGACGTGTCTCGCCCGCCGTTAGGGCTTGCATTGTTGCAATTGGGACGTTCGTCCTGTCTTTTGGCAGGTCGGCGGCGTATCCTTGTACCTACAGCAAAACGAGAAAGGTTATGTATGGATCGAAACGAACTCGACCCCAGCGTCCCCAGCGCCGCGGAGGTCAAGAAGATCCCCCTCATCATTAAGGTGTACGCCGTCCTGTGCATCCTGTCCGGCGTGGGCACGCTCCCCTCGGTCGGCGCCTTTATGTGGCAGGTCATCACCGCGCTCATCAACGGCAACGCCGCCGCCAAGCTCGGCGACAACACACTCGTCGCGGTCGGCCTTATCGTCGCCGGCATCATGCTCTCTGCGGCAAGCGCCGTCATCCTGATCATCTTTGGCCTGGACCTTATCAAAAACCAGCGTCGCAACGCCGCTCGCCTGTCCTATATCCTTATCGCGTTTACCGTCGTCGAGCTTTTGGTTGACGTGATGCTCCAGGGCATCGGGCCCTTCTTGCTGCGCCCTGCCATCCAGCTCGGCATCCTCGTCGCGCTTTCGGCCACCGTCGACCCCACGCTGCGCCAGGAGCGCGAGCTGCAGCGCCGCCTGCAGGAGATGCTCGATCGCGACGCCGCCGCCGAGGGCATGCTCGGGCGCGATGAAACCGGCGAAGGCTACATCAAACTCAACTACTTCAACCTGTTCTGGGTATTCTTTGTCTGCTGCATACTCGGTCTGATCGCCGAGGACATCTGGCACATGACGGTCGACGACCCGGGCGTCTACCAGAACCGCGCCGGCATGCTGTTTGGCCCCTTCAGCCCCATCTACGGATTTGGCGCCGTGCTCATGACCATGGTGCTCAACCGCTTCTACAAAAAGAACCCCATCATTATCTTTTTGGTGAGCGCGCTGCTCGGCGCAAGCTTTGAGGTGTTCGTGGGCTGGTTTATGCAGACCTCGTTCGGTGTGGTCTCGTGGAGCTACTCGCATATGAAGCTCTTTGGCATGCCCGATCCGCTCGCCGTCCTTACCGGCGGACGTACCTGCACGGGCTTCGCCTGCCTATGGGGCCTGGGTGGACTCATCTGGATCAAGCTGCTTCTGCCCAGATTGCTCAAACTCATCAACATGATTCCGTGGAAGAGCCGCTACTCGGCTACCGTCATCTTCACCATCATTATGCTGGTTGATGGCGTTATGACGCTGCAGTCGCTCGATTATTGGTATCAGCGCGTCAACGGCACGGAACCGGATATTCCCGTTGCGCAGTTCTACGGCAAGTACTTCGATAACGACTACATGGAGAACCGCTTCCAGAGCATGACCATGAGCCCCAAGGATGCGACGCGCGTGTAGCGTCCACCGCACCCAAAACGCAAAATGCCCGCCGGTATCACACGTACCGGCGGGCATTTTTATAAACGAGTCTTCTATCGACGCAAGCCTCTACGCCTCGCGCTCGACCTCGCTCACACACTCATTTTTGATGGTACCGACGAGCGCCTGCAGCGCATCGACCACATGCGGGCGAATGTCCCCGCCAATGAGCACGAGCATGATGTCGTCGCCCACGGTAAGCTCGCCACTCGCCAGCCACACGCGCACATAGCCGATACCCGGCATCGCGTGCGTTGCCTCGATAGCGGCCTGCACCTTTTCGGCATCGAAGCCAAACACCATGCCGCCCACCTTATGTCCAGGCGCCACACCATCTGTCTCGACCCCACGCACCTCGGACTTAGGCGTCGCACGCACCACGCCGTTGTGTGTCAGGTACATCCCACAATCAGCCGCCGAAACATCGGCCTTGGCTTCGCGCAGCCAAGCATCAACCGAAGGCATCGATTTGCCACTTTCAAGCATCATTTCTCCTTTTGATTTCCAGGGTAGTCTTTTTGGGACGGGGCCCGGACACTTTATTCCTCGACCGGCGTGAGCACCATGACGGCGCGCGTATTGCTAAATGACAGCGAACGGCAGGTCACAAGCGTTACGACCTTGGTTGCCGAAGCGGCACGCTCGGTGGCGTCGCTCGCCACGGCAGAAGCACCGTCGAGCATCTCGGACAGATAGCTCTTCAGTCCGTCATCGCCTTCAAAGTTGGGCGTGCGCGCCTTGGCATACGTGTCCTCGACCACCTTGGTCGCCAGCGGGCGCAACTTATACGTCGCATCGCGCGTGATGTAGTACACGTATTCCATGCTGTCGAACGTCGCCTGATCGGTCGTATCCGAAATCACGTTGAACATCGAGCCGTCATTCATGTGATGACCGTAAATCGTGGTCTGCTGATCCACCATGCCCGGCGCGGTGTCGTCGCTATCCAAGAAGATGGCTCCCGAGGCATTGGCCGTACCGTCGAACAGCGTGTTGAGGTACTTGGAGTTGTTGTTGGTCTGTACCACGGGGTAGTTGATGTTGGTACCGGGCGCGTAAATCCAACCCACAACCTCGGGATTTGTCTGGGCAAGCGCATCAAAGTCGATAATCGGCACGCCACTGGCGTCCTTGTCGCTCACATATTGCTTTTCGATTTTTTGATACGACTCGCTCGCCTGCTTATAGCCAATCTGAGCATTGATAAAGATGGCAGCGGCGGCAACAATCAGACCGATGCCCACGATGATGAGCAGAATAGGAATGATGGAGCGGCGCTTTTTACGCGGCGGCTCGGTGTAATCCGACGGCATGGCATGCGATGAAGACCGGGGCGGCTTCTTAGCGGTGCTATAAGATGAAGGTCGATATGCGGCCGGCGCGTCCTGTCGACGATGCGTCGCCGGTGTCACGGGGCGCGGCGCGCGCGGCTGCTGAGGAGAGGATGCCCGACCCTGCTGTGCCGCATGGGCAGCACCCGGCTTCGACGGATCGGGAATCTGAGAAGCCTTGAATCGTTTTCCCTGGTAGTCGGACATGGCTCTCCTTATACTGCGGTGAAACGGCGGAACGCCTAGGCGTCGGCCATCTCCTGCTTCATCTTCTCGATAACCTTGCGGTACTCGGGGTCGCAAGCGCCCAGAATCTGCGTGGCGTAGATGGCGGCGTTCTTGGCGCCGTTGATGGCAACGCAGGCCACGGGCACGCCCGAAGGCATCTGCACCATCGACAGCAGCGAATCCATGCCGCCCAGGTCACTCGTCTTCATAGGCACGCCGATGACCGGCAGCGGCGTAAAGGCAGCCACGACACCACCCAGGTGAGCGGCCTTGCCGGCGGCGGCGATAATCACTTTGATACCGCGATCGGCGGCAGTCGAAGCCCACTCGTGGACCTTCGCCGGCGTGCGGTGCGCGCTTGCAATCACGAGCTCATAGGGCACGCCCAGTGCCTCGAGCTCGGCGGTGCAACCTTCCATAACGCCCAGATCGGACTTGGAACCCATGATGATCCCGACAACCGGCTTCTGATCTGCCATAAACAAAGACCTCCTGTTGAGAGCGGTGACGCGGCGGATCCGCGACCCTTAACTACTGAGAGTAGTATAGCTGCTCCCGTCCCTGCGGTCTTTGTGGCGCTTCGCGGGCGGGCCAGGCTTTATCTTCACTCCGGTTGCTTCGCAAAGTCGTTCAGATAAAGCCTGGCCCGCCCGCGAAGCGCCCTGCGACCTACCGGGGATTGCTATGACGTACGTTGGCTGATGAATTGGAAGGAAAGGTCAACGGAAGCTGAAGGCAATTGGTTCAGCGAAAAACCCTGACGAATCTAATTCGTCAGGGCCCCACCAATGCTCACTCGTCGTTCATCGTTAAAGCTAGATATTCTCTTCCGCCCATTTCTCGAAATCGAGTTCTCGTCTCTGAGCAGTTCGGTAGACTTCCATGTCTTCGCGAGCGCCTACCACTACGATGGCCATCTTTTCTTTAATTCTGATGAGGCGGTACACGATTCGAATGCCACTTCCCCTGAGCTTGATCTTCATAAAGCCAGTCAAATCCGTACCTGCCTTGTTTCCAAGAGGCTTGCCGAATCCACCTTCGTTCTGCGGCAATGGGTTCGTTCTGATTTTTTCTATAGCCTTAAGGACGATCTTTCGTTGGGAGCCGTCCAGACGCTTAATATCCTTGAGAGCATCCGGGTAGAAAGCGACTTCGTACCCACTCATTCAAACTCGACCTCATCCATCTGATCGAGTTCGTCCTGGCTCACACCCAGCTCTTCCATAACATCAGACAGGGAAACAAGCGCATCGTCACTTGCCACAGCCATTCTCTTAAGCGCCAACGTTAACAAGGTGAGGTCCTCCTCCGCTTGCTTCGCTTCCCTATATTCATCGGGTGTAACAATCACAAACGCTGGCTTGTTGTGTTTGAGAACCACAACAGGATTGTCGTCCCCAACCTTCGAAAATGCAGCCGAGCCCTTACCGTGGCTGAAATCGCTAATTGGAACAAGGTTGTCGAGCATCTGCAAAGCAGGCATACATACCTCCTAAAAATGAATTCTTTTTCGAATTCATTTTATCATTCTTTTTTGCTATATTGTACCGCGCAACCGAAACAACCTTTTTAGAATACAAATCCGAGCTTAGAATGACTGTTGGCCCTCGCACCGCCCTTGCCTCTTTTATTACGTCAAGTGGTATACAGCGAAGCAAAATGGCGATCTAAAGTGCGCGGCACTCGCCTCGCATCGCTACAAAAAACAAACTGCTCCCCACCCACTCGGGCAAGGAGCAAGCCTCATTTTTAATCAGACTGAGAACCACGAATGCAGAAACACAGGCGACTTCAGTCCCTTATCGCCGAGAGACGTTATTGTGCAGCCATTTCTTTAAGCTTCTCAGCCATCAACAAACACACGTCTTCCGATTGCGGGTACACGCCAAAATGATCGAAGAAACCATGGTCACATCCGGCATATTCGATGACCTCGACATCGATTCCTGAAGACCGTAATTTTGTAGCCCATTTTTCATCGGGGATACGAAGCGGATCGTATTCGGATGTCACGATAGTCACCGGGGGGAAATCAGTGCAGTCCTCAAGCATTAGCGCAGAAATCAACGGGTCATGAGGAGACATTTTTCCGTGTGCACAAAGTTCGACCATCGGGCCGTCCGAATCGCGAAGATGGTCGATGCGAAAACGCGCAACGTCCTCTTGATCGGCTATCGCAGGAAAATCCTCATATCCCTCGCCCTGTTCGCCCGCAAGGTCGACTTCAGGATAGATTTCGAAGGCATGGGCTACAGCTCCAGCACCCCTGAGCTGAACACACGCATTAGTAAGGCTTCCTCCTGCGGAGTCGCCGGCGACCATTATTTTATGAGGATTGATTCCGAGATCCCCGGCATGCTCGCACACATAATCAAGAGCAAGAACGCAATCCTCGATCTGCCCGGGAAATGCCGTCTCCGGCGCCAAGCGGTATTCTGGATAAACCACCACTGCACCAGACTTTTCGGCGATGAACTCGAGCTGATGTTCAAATTGCAGAACATTCCCCGCCATAAACGCGCCGCCATGCAGGTAAACAAGCGCTGGACTTGCCTTCTTATGATTTGGTGGCGTCCAGACGAATAAATCTATATAGCGATCGGCCGCCTCCATGAGGATCTCATCGCGCTGAACCTCACCATCGAGTAGGCGGTATGTCGGCTTATCCGGGCGATGGCGCATTCCAATAAGGCTCGTCCAGCTCGGAGACATGCTAACATTCCGCATCTTCTTGCGAGATACCTCGAGAATTCGTGGGTCAAGCACATGCTCTCTTTCATCATCAGGAACCGGACGAATTTGAACCTCGAGCCCCCTCTTCTCGGTTATAAACGAGCGACCGGAGATGGCGCCAATCAACGCCTCGTCGTATTGTCTGCCCATCTTAAATCCCCTCTCGGCGATAACGCCAAATCGATATTTCCATAACTTTTGAGATAACGGCTTATGATGTCCTCAGTTGTCGTATATCTATGTACTAAAGAAACTGAAGACCAAGGGGTCCACCATGCCTGCAGCAAAAGACGAGCTCACTCAGCCAGAGCTTCTCTATCAGACCGTTGAAAACGATATCCTCAAGAAAATAGTTTCTGGCGAACTCCCCGGCGGCAGTCAGATTCCCACCGAAACCGAGCTTTGCAAGCAATACAAAGTAAGCAGGATCACCGTAAGACGCGCCGTACAGAATCTCATTGACCAAAACTTGCTCTACCGCCTGCGAGGCAAGGGAACATTCGTAAACCCATCGAAGCTCACCCTGAAACGAGGAACAAGCACCATTTTCAATTTGAGCTCCGACCCCCAATACGGCGATAAAACAACCAAGTCCATCTTGGAAACAGGCTTGATCAAGGCTGATGCCCACATTGCACGGGAGCTCAAAATTGACAACGGAACCGTAGTGCAACGAGTTGCGCGCTTGGTTTATATCGAAAATGCCCCCTGCGCCATCGACACCGTTTATGCAACGCAGGGCACTCTGCCCGGACTACTGGAGCTTCTCACAGACAATGCCAGTCTTTTCGACCTGATCGCCAACCATTACAGCATCGCAACCGGTATTGAGAAGCTCAAAATCACCGCAGGAATAGCGGGGCTCCAAGAAGCAAACCTTCTCGGTTATATCGTTGGAGCCCCCGTGAGCGTTGTCGAGCACGTCACATATGCCTGCGATGAAATGCCGCTCCACTATTCAAAAACCGTTTGGCGAGCAGACGCATCGTCCTTCGAGTTCAGCATCTCAAAAGATGGACGCCTTCTCTAGCCCAAAATCCCCAGGACGCCGAGCACAATACCCGCAGCGAGAATGCCCACAATCTGCCAAATAATTTTGACCTGTTTCTTATTGCAAAGACACATGATCCCGAACGCGCAGAGCGGCAAAAGAGCCGGGAATATCCCATCGAGCGTTTCCTGCAACTTAAACGCGGTGTCGCCGAAGTTAAGAGCGAGCGGAGTGGTAACTGCAACGGTGGTCGCCACCATTCCACCAACTACCATTAGTCCCACAATCGCCAGGCCGGACGTAACTTTGTGCATTACATCAGAATCGTTCAGCTTCGAAATCATGCCACTGCCAAGCGAATAACCATACTGAAGCCCAAACCAGCGGATCAGGATCGTTGGGACATTATAAAGAAGCAGGAACAGGATTGGGCCGAGCAGACTGCCCGAAAGGCAAAGTCCTGTCACAACGCCCGTCGCAATCATGCGAAGCGTACTGGCAATCAGTGAATCTCCAATACCGGAAAGCGGAGCCATAAGCGATGCTTTCATGGCGTTAATTGAGGCGGTGTCAAAGTCCTGATTGTTGGCGTTCTCCTCCTCCATGGAGGCCACAATGCCGGCGACCAGAGGATTAAACGTAACTTGAATATTGTAGAACTCAAGATGACGCTTATATGCCTCGATCCGGTCTTCAGGCTTATCGTATAACCGCTTGATTACCGGAATCATGTCGTAGCAGAAACCAACGTTCATTTGTCGGTCAAAGCTCCACATGATGTTGAGTGGAAAGCTACGCCAAAATAACGCCTTTAAGTCTTTCTTGGTTATTCTTGAGTCCTAGGCCCTTTCGACACCACCTATATTG
>UMFH01033324.1_pt1 | contig 25846 bp, 19 predicted proteins | sample 1964941 | NCBI WGS metagenome assembly UMFH01 (sample SAMEA4836039, study PRJEB28245) | human gut metagenome | biome: gut microbiome; material: fecal sample | place: Denmark | collected 2008
TTTTCCATTTTTAATTAAGCAAAAACAGCCGACTGCTTTGCAATCGACTGTTTAATAATCGGATTATATATCAATTACCATCTTGCGTCAAGTTCGGCTTTGGTGGCTCTTTTTTTCTTTCTTGCGACATATCTTGAATATCTTGAAAGCTTTCTGTCACGAAGGAAGAATACAAAAGCGATTGCGCCGAGAATAACTGCAACAAGCACAAACCAAAGACCTACATTTGCGGATCTCTGAACTGCGGCAACAAGAGTCGGTGTGCTTGCGGCATTTGACTTTGCAAGAGCCTTGTCGGCAGATTTTACGGACTGAACGGCAACGCTTGACGCTGTGTCCGAGTAGTTCTGATTCTTTTCATTTGAAAGAATGAACTGCGACGCACCTGTTGAAGAAGGCATCTCAATCGGAGCGGCTGAAACCGCCGGAGAAACCTCACCGCTTACAACCTCTGTTTTTGGGTTTGCAACTGCGTTGTCGCTGAACAATGCGTTGTATGTTTTCTCATCAACAATACCTGTTGAATCGAGTGAATTCTGATTCTGGAAATTTGCAACGGCCTGCGCTGTATATTCACCATAGTAGCCTGTTGCATCCATTGCAAAGTAGCCGAGTTTTATAAGCTGCTGCTGAATTGCAGTTACTTCATCGTTTTCGTCACCGTTCTGATACTGAACTGCCTCTGTTACAGGCTCTGTTGTCGCCTCTGTGGGAGCAGTTGTTTCTTCTTCGGGCTTGTCCTCAGTCTTTGTTGTTGTATCGGCTTTTGGAGCTTCGGGAGCATTCTCTGAATAAAGTGTATTTCTCGAATCGCCTGCAATACCGTCAACTGTAAGACCTGCGGCTTTCTGGAATGCCTTATAAGCCTCTTCTGTTGCGTCACCGAAGTAACCGTCAACTGCACCGTCATAATAGCCGAGGTCAGCAAGTCTTTGCTGAATCTTCTTTACCTCAGCACCCGATGAACCGTTCTTGTAAACACTCGGTGTGTTGCTTGAAGATGATGAGCTGCCTGATGAACTTGAAGAACCTGATGAGCCTGATGAGCTTGAACCCGATGAACTGCTTGAAGAAGTGTCTGAAGGAGTCTTGCTTGATCTGCCCTGTGAGTCAAAGTAGTATGTAGTACCGTCAATTGTTCTTGAAGTATTTACAATGTACTCGCCGTTTTCGTAGTAGTAGTAGTTGCCGTTAAAGCTTTCCCAACCGTTTGTTACATATGAAACTGCGGCAAGCTTGAACCAGTATGTCCAATTGTTATAACCGCCGATTGCCTCATAGCAAACACCGTATTCATCACCTCTTGCGTCAACCTCCATACCGTTGCCGACATAGACACCGACATGACCGGGACGCCAAAGTCCAAGACCGTGAACATTAGGAATGCCTGCGCTTACCGAACCTGTTTCGGTAGCCGTTTCAAGCTGTGGATTACCGCATCTTTCGCCGCCGGCATATGAATAGATAAGACCTGAACAGTCAACTGCTCCGGGGGTTGAACCGCCGTAAACATATGACCATCCGCTGTTATAGGCATTGAGTGCCCATTCTGCAAGACCTGCACCCGTGCCTTTTGCACCGACAGAAAATGAAGAACCGAATACGCATACACTTGAAAGTGTGAGAACACTCAGAATGATTGCAGTAATCTTTTTTATTCTCTGCATCGTTAATTACCTCCATTTTTTCAGAGAGTCAAAGCTCTTACAGAAAAATAACGACCGACTCAAAGTACAGTCCGTTTTAATCTGTACGGAAGATTTGACCGAAAAATTGTTACCAAATCTGACAGTAAATTACAAATCAGGTTACACCTTGATAACAACATTGTAACCATTATAACATCACTCTTTTAAAAAATCAACCCCAAAGCCCGTATTTTTTGCTAATTCAGAAAATTTGATGCAGTTTCACTCACAAAATCTTCATTTCAAGCACCAAATTAAAGCGAATTATTACAAAATTTGTAACCTTTTGTAATATTTACAGAGTACCGTCAACATAAATTTCGCATTAAAAAAAGCAACTCCCGCACCAAGCATTTGGAGCGGGAGCTGCTTTTATTCGGTTTCCGTAATACAATTATGAAAAAAACAGAGGAGAGAAAATTTCAAAATGAAATTTTGCTGAGTAAAATATGAATCAAAAATACATTTATACGGCATTACTGGTATTCGCAAACACTTGCCCATTTGAGAAGGAACTCTCTCTCTTCGGGTTTGCCCTTAACAGACTGTGATGCGGCTACAATCGGAAGCCAGCGGTCAACATATTGACGGGCTGTGTCGGTCTTTGTGCAGTAAAGCTTCATATACTTTTCTGCAAGCTCTTCCTGATGATTCAAACGGAACAAGAGGTAAGTTCTTGCGGCATCGGCTGAACCGTTACCCTGTGTTGCGTGTGACCAGTCAATAACATACGGTGTACCCGACTCGTCAATGATAACATTACTCGGGTTGAAATCGCCGTGACAAACCTTTGTGTGGTTCGGCATACCGTTAAGACGGGTTTCAAGCTCATATCTTGTTGTTGCGTCAAGGTCGGTTTCGCTGATTTTGCGTTTCATCTTATCCTTGAGTTTGTTAAGCAACGGTGCTTTTTGGCTGAGGATTTTAACCTGAATGTCAACAAAGAGATTGAGGTATTCGTCCTCTTTTTCGGGATGCTCTGCCATAAGCTCCGCAAGAGTTTTGCCCTCGATGAAGGTGGAGATAATTGCCCATTTTCCGTCAATCTTTGTAACCTCTTCAATTTTCGGAATATTGAGTCCTGTTTCCTCAACTCTTGCCTGATTAAGAGCCTCGTTAAGAATATCTGATTTCGGATAACACTCGTCAAAAACTTTGGCTGCAAGCGCACCGTCTTTATAAACTACCTTGTTCTCTCTTTTTGCAAGAACTGTATCTAATTTCATAATAAAGCCCCTTTCGCTTTAAAATATTAAAAATTCATCAAGCAATCTTTCATTGCTTCGGTTATATTATACAACAATTTCAGGGGTTAGTACAGTGTAAAAATAACAAAATAATTTTAATTTTCTTTGTGCATTTAGCAAATACAAATAAAATAATTTTTACCTTTCAAACAAAAAGAGCAAGATATTTTATGCGAAGTGCATAAAAATTTGTTAAACTTTTAACTAAATATTTGTGAAATTTTTAACATTCTTTTGTGCATTGTGCATAATAGTTTGTAATATTAAAAGCACATTACGCCCGAGCGGAAGTTTATTTAAATTGAAAGTTGAAAATGGAAAATGGATAATTGCGGTATTATCCATATACAACAAAACACCCTGCCATGGAGGCAGGGTGTTTTGTAATTATGCTTTACGAGATAGATTAAACAGTCTCGCTGTTGTTGCCATAGTAAGCATTGAGGTACATCTGCTTGATTTCCTTGAAGAGCGGATATCTTGGGTTTGCACCTGTACACTGGTCATCAAATGCCTGCTCTGTCATAGCGTCAAGACGGTTGAGGAAGTCCTCTTCGTCCGGAACATAATCCTTGATAGAGTTCTTGATGCCGACTCTTGCCTTGAGGTCGTTAACAGCCTTGATAAGGTTTTCAACGCTCTCTGTATCGTTCTTGCCGCCGAGGCCGAGGTAACGAGCTACTTCAGCATAACGAGCGAGTGTGTGCGGGTGATCATACTGTGGGAATGTACCCATCTTAGCAGGAACTTCTGCTGAGTTGAATCTGATTACCTGCTCAAGCATAAGTGCGTTAGCAATACCGTGCGGTACATGATGGAAAGCACCGAGCTTATGAGCCATTGAGTGACAAACACCGAGGAATGCGTTAGCGAATGCCATACCTGCCATTGTAGCAGCGTGAGCAACCTTCTCACGAGCAACAGGCTCGTTCATACCGTTGTCATAGCAAGCAGGGAGATACTCGAAGATAAGCTTGAGTGAACGGAGTGCAAGACCGTCTGTGAAATCTGTAGCCATCATTGAAGCGTAAGCCTCAAGTGCGTGAGAAACAGCGTCGATACCTGATGCAGCTGTAAGTCCCTTAGGACCGCTCATCATGTTGTTAGCATCAACGATTGCCATTTTAGGCATAAGCTGATAGTCAGCAAGCGGATACTTAACGCCTGTATTCTGGTCTGTGATAACTGCGAAAGGAGTAACCTCAGAACCTGTACCTGATGATGTTGGGATAGCAATGAAGTATGCCTTCTCACCCATCTTCGGGAATGTGTAAACTCTCTTACGGATATCGCAGAAACGCATAGCCATATCCTGGAAGTCAACTTCCGGATGCTCATAGAGAACCCACATAATCTTGCCGGCATCCATTGCTGAACCGCCGCCGAGTGCGATAATGCAGTCAGGCTCAAACTTACGCATAGCCTCTGCACCCTTCTGAGCTGAAATAAGTGATGGGTCAGGCTCAACATCTGCGAATGTTGTATATGTGATGCCCATTTCATCGAGCTTGTCTGTGATTGGCTTTGTGTAGCCATTCTTATAAAGGAATGAGTCAGTAACGATGAATGCTCTCTTCTTACCCATTACATCCTTGAGTTCCTGAAGAGCTACAGGCATACAGCCCCTCTTGATATAAACCTTTTCAGGTGCTCTGAACCAAAGCATATTTTCTCTCCTCTCGGCAACTGTCTTAATATTGATAAGGTGCTTGCAACCAACATTCTCAGAAACAGAGTTGCCGCCCCATGAACCACAGCCGAGTGTGAGTGAAGGAGTAAGCTTGAAGTTGTAAAGGTCACCGATACCACCCTGTGAAGAAGGTGTGTTAACAAGGATACGGCAAGTTTTCATTCTTGATGCGAACTCGTCAATCTTTGCTCTTTCGTTTACTGCGTCAACATAAAGTGAAGATGTGTGACCGTAACCGCCGTCAGCAATAAGATGCTCAGCCTTTGCAATAGCATCTTCAAAATCTTCAGCCTTGTACATAGCGAGTACAGGAGAAAGCTTCTCGTGAGCAAACTCTTCGCTGATGTCAACTGATTCTACCTCACCGATAAGAACCTTTGTTTCCTCAGGAATTGTTACACCTGCAAGAGCTGCGATTGTAACAGGCTTCTGACCAACAATCTTAGCGTTAAGAGCGCCGTTGATGATGATAGTCTTTCTAACCTTCTCTGTCTCTTCCTCGTTAAGGAAGTAGCAGCCACGAGCCTTGAATTCCTTCTTAACTTTGCTGTAAATCTTCTTTTCAACGATAACAGACTGCTCTGAAGCACAGATCATACCGTTATCAAATGTCTTTGAGTGGATAATTGAGTTAACTGCGAGTAAAATGTCAGCTGTTTCATCAATGATAGCAGGTGTGTTACCGGCGCCAACACCGAGTGCAGGCTTACCTGATGAATAAGCAGCCTTAACCATGCCGGGGCCGCCTGTTGCGAGGATGCAGTCAGCTTCCTGCATAAGTGTGTTTGTGAGTTCGAGTGAAGGAATATCAATCCAGCTGATGATACCCTCCGGAGCGCCTGCCTTAACAGCAGCTTCAAGAACAACCTTGGCAGCCTCAATTGTGCTCGTCTTAGCACGGGGATGCGGGCTGATGATGATACCGTTTCTTGTTTTAAGACAAACGAGTGTCTTGAAGATAGCGGTTGAAGTTGGGTTTGTTGTAGGAATAACGGCAGCGATTACACCGATTGGCTCAGCAATCTTCTTAATGCCGTAAGCCTTGTCTTCCTCAAGAACGCCGCAAGTCTTAACATTTCTGTAAGCATTGTAAATATACTCAGATGCGAAGTGGTTCTTGATAACCTTATCTTCTGCAACGCCCATGCCTGTTTCTTCAACAGCCATCTTAGCGAGCGGAATTCTCATCTGGTTAGCAGCAGTAGCGGCAGCAAGAAAAATCTTGTCAACCTGCTCCTGTGTGTAGGTAGCAAAAATTTTCTGAGCTTCTCTTACTCTTGCAAGGGCAGCTTCAAAGCTTTCTGCGTTATCTACGATAGGATACTCTTTTGTACTCATTTAATCTACCTCTTATCTTGCATAATTATATTAGATTCAGCAAAGCTGAAAATGATATCAAATTAATTTGCCTCAATTACTCGGCCTTCTCGGCAGCCTTACCGCTTGCCTTTGTTGCCTTTGTTGTCTTTGTTGAAGAACTGTTTAAGTCAGCCTTGAATTTAAGGTTGTTTTTCTTAGCATAGCTCTGGGCATATGAACCGCTTGCTCCGTGGATTGTAACTTCCTTACTGCATTCAGCGAATACATTGTCGGGAATACTTGTGATACAAGCCGGAATTGTGATGTCTGTAAGCTCACGCGACTGATAAAAAGCATATTCATCAATCTTTGTAAGTTTACCGCTGTCGGGAAGAACAACATTGTTAAGTGCCGCACCCGAAAAAGCTCTCGGTCCGATTTCTTTGAGTGTACTCGGAAGCTTGATTTCTCTTAACTCAGAGCAGTTAAAGAACACACTGTTGTTAAGGATTTCAAGGCCTTCGGTAAGATTTACCTTTGTGAGGCTGTGACAGCTTGAAAAGGCATAATCTTCAATCTGCTTGATACTTGACGGAATTGTTACTTCCGTAATTTTGGAGTTATTGAACACGCTTGCACCGATTACGGTAACTTTGTAGTTCTTGTAGCTTTCGGGAATTTCAATAACCGTGTCAGAACCTGTGTACTTTGTAATCATAAGTTCTTCCTTATTGATAATGAAAAATCCGAAATCTCCGTTTGTAAGGTCAGGCTCTGTCGGCTCAACCTTGTAGCCGGGCTTACTGCTGTTTGATGATGTGTTGTCGTCACAACCGCATCCCGAGAGTCCGACCGCTGCTGATGCGCACATTGTGCACGCCATCAGAAAGCAAAGAATTCTTTTCATTTTTCTGGATCCTTTCAATCGTTGTTTAAGAATTTAGCTAATTCTCGATTGATTCTATTTTATCATCTTTGTTAAATATTTGTCAATGTTTTTTTGACCATTTTTCTACTTTTATCGGGTTCAATAATAATTACAAAAAGATTACACACTTATTGTTGCACTTCTCACAAAAAAGATAAAAATCCCGTAAAATCCGCTGTTTTTTGCGGTAAAAAAATGTAAGAAAAATCCTCAGAAACTTCCGTTTTCGGCATATCATTGACGAATCAATCGACCAATGTCATATTTTCACAATAGGCGTTGTAAAATCAAGACCGCTCCTTTTTGGAATTTCATACGCAAGTGCCGAAATATCGTAGGCTAAAATGTCCTTTTCAAGCAATGCCTTTGTGTTGCCGCCTGTTCTGATACCGTTGCTTGCTGAGGTGACAATATTCAGTCGGCAGTCCTTGAGCAATTCCGCACCCTCGTTTGTAAAGCCTAAAACACGGACATACTCAATCGGGATTTGCGTATGAGCTTTTTCAATTCCGAGCAATGCACAGGCGAGTATTCTCCGTATGCGTGCATGAGTGTAGCGCTTTGTCTTTACAAGGTCGGCAATTTCTGATGAGGTACTGCAACGCACTGCCGCATCGGCAATTCTGTTTTCAAGCCCCTCACCCACATCGGGCAGTTTTGCAATGTCCTCTCTTGTCATAGTACGCAGGCGGTACAGTAACGGTCTGTCAAGATTTTCGGGGAATGTGATTTCATCGGGAATGTGCGGAGCGTACTTCTTCGCATTTTCACCGTTACGCAACATTTCTCTTATGTGTGACGCAGACGCAAAACCCTCGCCCGCAATTCGGCTGTCGTGTGCAACACCTGTTCTTGCAACCGAGAACGGCTCAACACCCGTACCGTTCAATGCCTTTATATATTCAACGCCAAGAATATTGTTAGGTTCGCAGAGTACGGACGAAATCTCATCACCGAAAACCGTTTTGACGGCATTTTCAAGTTCACGGGGGTAGTATCCGCCGTTTTTCATTCCGTCACGCACAAGAGCCTGTACCCTTTCATCACAAACAGCGTTGGCGGATTTTTTGAGCAATTCGCAGTCACCGCTTTCACTGCCGAAAGCAAGATGATTTGTGCATTCAAAAGCCGACGCAATCGCAACACCTGCCTTTGCAAAGCCCTCAGCCCCCGAAAGTGAGAACACAACGGGCAGTTCAAGCACCAAATCCGCACCGTTTTCAAGGGCAGATTTTGCACGGACAAATTTGTCGCACACAGCAACCTCACCACGCTGGGTAAAGCTGCCGCTCATAATTGCTATGACCGGCTCTTTAAGCACATTTTTTGCACTTTCGAGCAAATATTTATGACCGTTGTGAAACGGATTGAATTCGCAGATGACAGCTGTTGCCATAACTATTCCTCCGAAGCCTTTATTTCGCATACATATTGTAAAAAACACTTGAAAACATACATAATTTGGAGTATCATATGTATGTGTGACCTGTCAATTTTGAAAAGTCTTTTTCTAATTTACATTATAGTATAAAATATGACGACAGGCAAATATATTTCTTATATTTTAAACTGAAAACAACTACCAAAGGGGACGATTGTAATGAAAATTCTCGTAATCAACGCAGGCAGTTCCTCGCTCAAGTACCAGCTTATTGATACTGACAACGAGGCAGTTCTCGCAAAGGGTAACTGTGAAAGAATCGGTCAGAACGGTGCTTTCATTGGTTTTAAAACACCCGACGGCAAAAAAATCAACCGCAAAACACAGATGCTTAATCACACTCAGGCTTTTGAGGCTGTTAAAAATGCACTCTTAGATCCCGAATACGGTGCAATCAGCGATTTGTCCGAGGTTTCCGCCGTAGGTCACAGAGTTGTGCAGGGCGGTGCGTACTTTGACAAGTCGGTGCTTGTAGATAACTCGGTAATCAACAAAATCAGAGAGCTTGCTCCTCTTGCACCTCTTCACAACCTTGCACACCTTCAGGGCATTGAGGCCTGCACAAGAGTTTTCGGTCCGAAAGTTCCGCAGGTTGCGGTTTTTGATACTGCTTTTCACCAGACAATGCCCGAAAAAGCATTTATGTATGCAGTGCCTTACAAGTATTATGAAAAGTTCGGTGTAAGAAAGTACGGCTTTCACGGCACATCTCACCGTTATGTTTCCGAAAAAATGGCTGACCTTATGGGCAGAAAAAAGGAAGAGCTCAAGCTTATTACCTGTCACATCGGCAACGGTTCTTCAATCACAGCCGTAAAGGGCGGTAAGGTTATCGACACTACAATGGGACTTACTCCTCTCGGTGGTTTTATGATGGGTACCCGTTCAGGTTCACTTGATCCGTCTGTTATCACATTTATCGCTGAAAAAGAGCATCTCACTCCCGAGGAAATGTCAAAGATTCTCAACAAGGAATCGGGTCTTTTGGGCATTTCAGGCGTTTCGTCTGACGACCGTGATGTTTGTGCAGCCGAGGCAGACGGCAATATGAGAGCTCACCTTGCCCACGAAATGCTTTACTACCAGATTGCAAAGTACATCGGCAGTTATTATGTAGCGCTCGGCGGTTGTGACGGCATCGTATTTACAGCAGGTATCGGTGAAAACCAGCCTATGCTCCGTGAAAAGGTTTGCGACTATCTTGAATGCCTTGGCGTTAAGTTGGATAAGGAATTCAACAAGCAGGCCACATGCGGTGTTACAGGCACACTCTCAACTCCTGATTCTGCAATCAGAGTTGAACTCATTGCAACCGACGAAGAAATGGTTATTGCAAGAGATACAAGAGCCATTGTTGAGGCACTTTAATTGAAATAAATCTGCCACGCAGTAAATATTACATAACAAAACAGGTTGTCAATTGACAGCCTGTTTTTTGTTTATGGTTATTTCTTATCCGTATTTTTAAATTTGAACGCATTGCGTTCAACCATGTGCAACACACACGCCCGGCGAACACGGTTCGCCCCTACATTACAATAATTCATAAAATCTACGAATTGGTAACTGTTCCGTCCGTCACGGTGTCGCTTGTGTCCCTGAATAAAAGTGTAATGCACCAGATTGCGGAAAGTCCGACAAGGATATAAACAATACGGCTTATGATTCCTGTCTGTCCGCCGCAAATCCACGCAACAAGATCAAACTGAAAAATACCGACACTTCCCCAGTTGAGTCCGCCGATAATAAGAAGCGTCAATGCTATTTTATCGAGCATTCAAAGTCCTCCTTTGTATTTGCTGAAAATAGTATTGACGCAATTTTTCGTTTTATTCAATTTAAATCAGAATTTAATTAACAATGCAAGGAGCAAAATCAGCACTCCGAGGAAAATTACCGCACCGCCGATCATTCTTGTGATTTTTACGGCTTTCTGAATTTTGAATTTTGAAATCATATTTTCCGTGGGAAACGGAAGAATAATGAGCATAATTCCGAGAATTACACAGCTTGCAAGTGCGACGGTAAGACCGACCTCTCTTGCAAACGAGAGCATAAAAAGTCCGATTGGAATTCCGAACACACAAATCATATTGATTACCGCAAACAGCTTGCCGAAACGCTCGCCCTTTTCGTAAAATTTATTTGCTTTAATATGACACTCATCATCACAATACTGGTCAAAATACGATATCTGTTTTCCGCAGAATTCACATTTTTTCATGGACACACCTCATTGTTTCATTTTAAATCGCTTACAGAATATTTTAACACACAAATCGACATATTTCAACTTGAACAAATGTACATTTTCGGGTATATGCTTTGTTGAAAAAATTTTTGCAATGTGGTATGCTGAAAAGAGGTGATTTTATGGAGAGCTTTTTCGTTGCGCTTAATGCGGTTCTGCCGATGTTCATAATGCTTTTCATCGGTTTTCTTGTGAGAAAATTAAAAATTTTGCAGGACAGCTTTCTGCCTCAGCTTAACAAAATTGTTTTCAATGTATTTTTTCCGTTTCTGATGTTCAATAACATCTACGGCTCGGATTTTTCAAGCGTTTTCAGCCCGAAGCTGCTTGCCTTTGCGGTTATTGGCGTGTTCACGATTTACTTTTTGTCAATCGGGTTTACACTCCTTGTTGAAAAGTCAAATTACAGCCGTGGTGCGATGATTCAGGCGATTTACCGCAGTAATTTTGTACTTATGGGACTTCCGATTGCGGCGAATATTTTCGGCAAGGATAAGCTTGGCATGACAGCCGTGCTTGTTGCTGTTGTTGTTCCGATTTACAATATGCTTGCCGTCATCACGCTTGAAATTTTCAGAGGGCAAAAAATAAATGTGCTGAAAATTTTAAAAGGCATTGCCAAAAATCCGCTGATTATCGGCTCTGCACTCGGACTTTTGTCTGTTGCGTTCAATATAAGCCTTCCGGAAACAATTGACAAAACGGTTTCGGATATTGCGGCAGTTGCAACTCCGCTTGCGCTGATTGTACTCGGTGCGTCTGTCACATTTGACAGCATAAAAGGCTGTTCACGCAACCTCATAATCTGCATAATCGCAAGACTTGTTGTTGTGCCTGCACTTTGTCTGGGTACAGCAGCGCTTATAGGAATCAGAGGTGTTGACTTTGTGTCGCTTATCGGACTTTTTGCATCGCCGTGTGCGGTTTCGTCATTCACAATGGCTCAGCAAATGGACAGCGACTTCAAACTTGCAGGTGCGGCGGTTGTGTTCACTTCGGTTTTAGCGTGTTTCACGATGTTTTTGTGGATTTTCTTCTTCAGACAGGCAGGTTTCTTTTGATAATCTGCATAAATTTCAGACACATGATTTATTCAATGTGTAAAGTTAAACGATATTATTACTATCAATAACAAAAAATAGTATAACAGTCTTGACTTTTATTACTGTTAATGTTAGAATATTCGCATAGGGTAACGGTTTACAGGAAATGACTTGAAATCCTGCAAGGTTAAACTGTTACTTTATTAAACAGCTATTTCCTTCTTTTTTTATTATTTTGTGGGCGTAAGAAAACGGAGTGCGTAATGCACTCCGTTTTCTTTTATACGAATTTTCTGGATACAACAAAATAATTGCAACACCGTAGCATCCGCCCATACATTTAAACGCAACTTCTATATATACAAAAACAGTCGGGCGACAATGATTGGCATTTTGCAAACTGTCTGCCCGACCGTAATTTTCAATTTTCCATTTTCAACTTTCAATTTAAAAAAACTTCCGCTCGGGCATAATATGCTTTTTGACATTTACAAACTATCTGCACGAATTGGGAACGGCGGCTCGCCGTGCGGGCGCCCGATGAGCGCCCCTACCGATTGTTTTGGTTTCACAACCAAAACAAATGGCGGTCACTGACCGCCGCTACAGTATATTAACAACTTTCATATATACAAAAACAGTCGGGCGACAATGATTTGCATTTTGCAAACTGTCTGCCCGACCGCAATTTTCAATTTTCAATTTTACATTTAATTAAACCTTCCGCTCGGGCATAATATGCTTTTAATATTACATACTATCTTCCCGAACCGGGTGCAGCGACACGCTGCCGATCAATCTGCTTTTTGATTTTGTCAAAGGTTACACCGTATTTTTCGGCAATGTCTTTGGCATAGCTTACACCTTGAGGCGGAGCGATGAAAACCTTGAACGAACGCTGTCCGTTTTCGACACCTGTTACCAGACTTTCAATCTTGCTGTCGCCCTTTACGGTTGTGTTCACCTCGTCAAGATTGCGAGCCAAATCGTGCATATGGGTATTAAAAATCGCCCTTGTGCCGAGATATCGCATTGATTTGACAACATCACGGGCAATGTACAAGCCCTCGGCAACATTGGTTGTTGCAAGGCTTTCGTTGAGCAAAAGCAGACTGTAACGGCTTGCCGCGGAGAAAATTTCGGCAAGTCTTTTGCTTTCTTCACCGAGTCTGCCGAGGTCAACGGTATCGTTTTCATCGGCAGGAAAATGCGTAAAAATGCTGTCGCATGGGCTGAATTTCATCTGCGTTGCAGGAACATATATTCCGTTCTGAGCAAGCAGAAACGCAAGTCCGACCGCCTGAGTAATCGTGGTTTTACCGCCACGGTTCGGACCTGTCAGAATGTAAATTCGCCTGTCATCGTTAAAATCAATATCGTTTGTGACAATATCCAAATTCTCACCGTTTGCCGATTTTATGCCGAGTTTGAGGTTGTAAACATCTCTAAGACAGCAGTTTCTGTCCTCTTTCGGCAAAACTTCTGCCTTGCACAGCGGAAGATTTTTCTTTTTCATCTTATCACAAAGCTCTGCAAAACGAATATAGAAAATGATTTCTGGCATAAGCGAAACGAACGAGTAGCCGTTGACATTGACATATCTGTTGAGCATTGATTTTATGTCATTTACGGTTCTGCGGAGGATATCGGTCACAACATTTTTGAGTGCGTCAGACATAGGATCTGCGCCGGTCAGCGAGCTGTTCATAGTGTGGTTTACATCCTGCTGAGCGCCCACAACAAACTGTCCCAGCCCGAACTGCGAGGTTGACGGATTGGACGGATGAAAGCTTAAAAATCCCGAAACATCGTTGCCGTGGTGCAGTTCGCTGTCACGGTTTGTAAACTTCATAAATCTTTTGAGAATACCGCTGTCGGTAAATTCTTTGTCATTGAGTGAGATTACACCCACACTCTTTGGGCGGAGCAAATCGTCAAGATTCACACCGAGTGTAATGCTCTTGAGCTTTTGAGCCTTTGCAAGCGTATCTATTATATCCTTTTTTAGTTCGGGAAAACCGCTGTCATTGTAAATTGACTGAACATTTTTCTTGAGTTCAAGCAGGCCCTGCGATTTTACTTCAATTGTTTCAAGCGTGTTTTTTATTCTTGTAATGCAATCGACATAGCCGTCCATTTCACGAAGTCGGTTTACAAGCTGCCACAAGGAAGATGCCTCGGTATCCTTTTGAAAGCGCTCAATTTCACGCAAATCGTTCAGCTTTACAAGAAGTGCGGATAGATCATCACGAAGTTTCGGAAAACGGAGAAAATCCTCAAAAACATCGCAACGATATTTTATAACTTCCTCGTCATCCGTAATATTTATCAGCAGCTGCTTTATGCTGTTGCGTTCATACTGCTCTTTTGTGAGAGCGTCACATATATAATCAACCGACAAATCATTCAGCGCCTCTTTGTTGAGAGTTCTGTAGGATGCATGTGAATTTGTCGGGTGTAATAAGCTGAATTTTTCCATAATTCACCGCCGAAAAAATTTGCCGTGTAACGGCTTTAATTGAATGATAGCACAAAAGATTTTTGTTTTCAACCGAGAAATCGAAAATTTGCACTTTGGCTGATTGTGTGATATCATAGCTTTGGAGCAGATTGCTCTCAAAACCAAAATAACGGTCGGGAGGATTGACTTATGGATAAAAAGATGCTTGACAGAATTAACGAGCTTGCAAAAAAGAAAAAGGAACAGGGACTTACCGAGGCTGAGCAAAAAGAACAGAAAGAGCTGTACAAAATTTATCTTGGCGAAATCCGCACACAGTTCAACGCAACACTTGACAATGTAAGTGTTGAAGAAAAGGACGGCACTGTAAAACCGTTCAAAGAGGCATACAAAAAGCCGTATGACAAAAACTGATTTTGACATTCAGACAGAAGTCATGCGAAAATTTAATTACACAGTCAAACAAAAAAAGCAGTTCCGATTTTGGAACTGCTTTTGTTTTATAAAGTTATCTAATTATTTGTATCTTCTTCCGCCCTTTTGGTTGTTCTTTGGAAGCTGAATTTCGGCAGTATCGTACTTACTGCGTCTTTCGGACTTTCTGCCTGAAGATGAGTAATCATCGGCATAGTCATCGTTACTGCTGTAACGCTGTGGCTGTACAGATTTGCTCTTTGGAGCGTTACTTCTGCCGCCGACTGTGACTCTCTTCTTTCTGTTGAGAACAGTTGAAATTACAAAGTATGCAATGCCTGCAACACCGAGTGAGAGTAAAACGAGTGAAACATAGAACATCCAATGACCGTTGTCACCCTTGCTGTTATTGTTCTTAATGAAGTTAAAGTCATCACCGTCAGAACTCGATGTGTCGGTATTTTTAAGATTTTTTGCGATATCCGACCAGTCGTTGCTTGAAAGAGTTTTTTCGTCAATGTTATCGTCAGACTTGATGAGCGACGCTGACGGAGCAGTATTTGACGGAGCAACATAGGACTGACCGCCGCCTACATATGACGGCTCAGAGTAGTAGTAAGTCTGACTGCTGCTGTAATTATTGTCATAACTGTTATTGTTGTAGTCATAGCTACTGTCATAGTTATAGTTGTTGTCATATGACGAATCACTTGACGAATAGCCGGGATCTACATATGATGAACTGTCCGAAGAATCCGGATACACAGGATCGGGCTGTGGCTGCGGCTCCGGCTCAGGCTCCGGTGATGGTTCCGGTGATGGTTCCGGTTCGGGCTCGGGCTCCGGCTCTACGGGATCAACAATAACGCTTGAATCTCCGCCGGGATCAACCTCCTCACCGACTGCCGATACGGAAAAGCTCACAGCAGAAATACTCAAAAGTGCCGTCAGAAAAATTGCGCAAAGCTTTGAATGTTTTTTCATAAAAGCCCCTTTCTTCAGAATAATCTGAAAATGCGTCTGTTGTATGTCCGATATCAATTACTTTGAGCTTTTATCGGATGCCGATGTTGTTGATGCCGCTGTTGTAGGCTCAACCGCAACGAAGAAGAGTTCGGGCTTATACTTGTCAATAACCGAAGTGTTTTCTTCATACTTGAGTTCCTCTGCAAGACTGTCAATGTACTTTGAAAATTCGTCTGACTTCATTGACGCAAGTACACCGGCTCTGTTTGATTCGTTGCCGATATAGCTGTCAACATCCTTGTTGACGTCTTTCTTATAAACGAGATAGTAGATTGCGCTGTCGCCGCTGCCAACCTTGAGAGTTTCAGCCTTGCCTGTTTTAAGCTTGCCGATAGCCTCTTTAAGCTCGTCACCGATTGAGCTCTTGTCGAGAACTTCTACCTTTGAAACAGAAGAATCTGTTCCCGAACCGCTTGACTTCTTGTATGATGCAATAACATCATCAAAAGAACCGCCCTTGTTAAGGTCATTCTTGTAGCCGTTAAGCTGATCCTCAACCTTCTTGATTTCCTTGTCGCTCATTGCAACATTCTTTGATGAACCTGCCTCATCTTTTGTTGATGTATAAAGGTTCACGGGAAGATATGAGTAGTCCGTATAGTTTTCCTTGAAATACTTTGTAAGGTCGGCGTCGGAAACTTCCTTTGAACCGCCCTTGCCGTAAACTGCTTTGAAGAGAGCCTCATACTTTGTGTTGTAGAGAGTTGTGCAGTATGCAAAGCTGTCAAGTGAAACGCCGTACTTTTCATACTGCTTCTTCATCGGCATTACATAACCCTGTGACGCATACGGGCCGACATTCCAGTATGATTCAGCCTGACTTGTTGCGGAGTCAAGAGTTGCCTGACCGATGTTTACATTTTCCTTTTTAAGCTGTTCGTCAACTACGAGGTAGCTAAGGCACATTTTCTTAGCCTGATCTTTAATCCACTCTCTTGCAACCTGCTCGTTGCCGTCATCGTCCTTGATTTTTTCATCAAGCCACTTGTCAGATGTCGAATCATAATCGTCAAGCTTTTTAGCAAATGACTCAGCCTGACTGTAAGCTGCATTGAGTGAGTAGATATAAACGCCGATGGCAAGCTCGTTGTCGCTTGTCTTATACGACCATTCTTTGTTGATTGTTGTGGGTGTACAACCTGCAATTGCAAAAACTGAGAACATCATAACAATTGCAAGTAAAAATGAACCAACCTTGATATTAGGCTTCATAGTTTTTTACCGTCCTTCTGAAAAATTAAATGCAAAGTGTCCTGCAAACACACTTTCACAGGATAATGTACCTTACGATTATACACAAAAAAATCGTCATTGTCTACATTTTTATAAAATTTTGTTGAGAATTTCCACCGAAAAACAGCATTTTTGTACTTTCGGGAGGTTTTTTCTTAACAAATTACGGCTTTATACCGTTAAATTACTGCACACCAAAAATTTTGGTGAGGATTTCAAGTGGAGCGGAGCTGTTTTTGCACTCAACCGCAACGCACGGTTTTGCTCCGGCAACAAGCTTTGCCTTTCCGCCCAAAGCAATGAGCAAGTCGGCAACCTGAGGGGATTTGAGTTCGTTTACAAAGAGCATGAGCGTTGTGCCGTTCTGTCTGATTTCGTAAATACCCATTGAGTAAGCCTTGTTACGCACAAGGGCAATGTCGATAAGTCCGAGAACCGAGTTCGGAATCTTGCCGAATCTGTCCTGCAGCTCGTCAATAACATCGTCTGCGTCCTCGTTACTGCGGATATCGGCAATTCTGCGGTAAACATCAAGACGAAGTGTAAGACTTTCAACATAGCTTTCGGGAATATGAGCGTCAACCGAAATATCAATAAGACAGTCGAGGTCTTTTGTGACATTCTGCTCGCCCTTTTCCTCGCTTACTGCCTCATCAAGAAGCTTGAGGTACATATCGTAACCGACCGATTCCATATGCCCGTGCTGCTGTGCGCCCATAATATTGCCCGCACCTCGCAGTTCAAGGTCACGCATTGCAATGCGGAAGCCGCTGCCGAATTCTGTAAATTCCCTGATTGCGGCAAGCCTTTTCTGCTGAATCTCCGTGAGAACCTTGTTCCGTCTGAAAGTAAAGTAGGCATATGCCCTTCGTGAACTTCTGCCCACACGGCCTCTGAGCTGATGCAACTGTGAAAGTCCCATACAGTCGGCATTTTCTATAATAAGGGTGTTGGCATTCGGCAAATCGACACCAGTTTCGATAATTGTCGTGCAAACAAGCACATCAATCTCCTGTTCAAGCATCTGTCGCCAAACTTCGCTGAGTTCGCCCTCTTTCATTTTGCCGTGACCGATTGCGATTTTTGCCTCGGGAACAGCCTCCTGAATTTTTGCGGCACATGAAGAAATTGTTTCAACATTGTTGTGAAGATAGAACACCTGACCGCCACGGCGGAGCTCACGGCGGATTGCCTCGTTGATAACCGCATCATCGTGTTCAAGCACATAGGTCTGAACAGGCTGACGGTTTGTCGGAGCTTCTTCGATAACGCTCATATCACGCAGACCGCTCATCGCCATATTGAGGGTTCTCGGAATAGGAGTAGCCGAGAGCGTAAGCACATCGACATTTTTGCACAGTTCCTTGAACCTCTCCTTTTGGGCAACACCGAAACGCTGTTCCTCATCTATGATTGCAAGTCCGAGGTCACGGAATTCAACATCCTTCTGCACAAGTCTGTGAGTTCCGACAATCATATCAATTTCTCCTCGCTTTAGCTTTTGGAGAATTTCTTTCTGCTGTTTTGCTGTACGGAATCTTGAAAGCAGTTCCACACGAACGGGATAGCCCTCAAAACGCTTGATTACCGTCTGATAATGCTGCCATGCGAGAATTGTTGTGGGGCAGAGCAATGCGCATTGCTTTGAATCTGCAATACACTTAAAGGCGGCACGGAGTGCAACCTCTGTTTTGCCGAATCCGACATCACCGCAGAGAAGTCTGTCCATCGGCGACGAACGCATCATGTCATGCTTGATTTCCTCACAACAACGCAGCTGGTCGGGAGTTTCGTCATACTCAAAGCTGAGTTCAAAATCTCTCTGCCACTCGTTATCAGCCGAAAAGGCATAGCCCTTGGCTTTCATACGCTGTGAGTAAAGTTCAATAAGCTCCTTGGCAATGTCCTTGACAGAGGTTTTAACCCTTGCCTTTGCCTTTTGCCAGTCGCCCGAACCGAGTCGGTTTAGCTTAACCCTTGAATCCTCTTTCGGACCTATATATTTTGCAACCATATCAAGCTGTGTGACAGGCACATAAAGCACATCGCCCTTTGCGTAGTCAATCTTGATATAGTCCTTTATAACTCCATGAGTATCAATTTTTCTTATACCGCCGAACACACCGATACCGTGAACATTGTGTACAACATAATCACCTGGGGCAAGCTCTGAAAGGCTGTAAATTTCCTGTCCCGTCCTTTTCTTCTTCTTTTTGGACTTTTCGGGACGGTACGAAACCTGACTGTAGGTTATTGCAAAAAACTTTTGTGACGGATACTCAAAGCCCGCACTCAATGCACCCTGCATAACAAGCAGTTCGCCCTTTGAAATCTTATCCGCACCCTCGCTGTAAACAGCGTTTATGCCGTCTGCGTTAAAGGTGTCACAAAGATTTTTGGCGGCTCTTTCTGTTCCTGCAAAGATAACGCCCTTGCTTTCGGGGGTAAAAAGTCCGTCAACATCTTCTTTTAGCTGTTTATACGAACCGCCCCATGCCGAAAGCTGTTTTGTTGAAAAGCTGATGATTTCCGACAGCTTGATAGGCATACTTCCGTGAACAAAGTTTTCAAGCACGATTGTTCCGTGACTTTGCAAAAACTCGGTACATTCGTTGAATGTGAGCGCAAAGCGGTCAAAACCTCTGCAAAGAGTTCCGTCCTCAAAGCCTTGCATAAGGGTTTCATTGCTGATAAAGTCCATTGACTTTCCCCGTTCCTGAATTGCAGTAAATTCGGACGCAAAAATGAGGGTGTTTCTGTCGAGATAATCAAAAAGCGACTCGGGTTTATCGTAAATCTGATTGATAAATTTGTCCGCATTGGCAATCATTGCACCGCTGCGGATAAGCTCTGCCTCTGAAAAAAGTTTTTCCTTGGCTTTGGCGCTGTTCTTGGAACGGAGGAGCTTTGCCTTGTGTTCAATTTTATCTGCAAGGGCGGCTCTGTCCTCAATTACGATTTCGGTTGAGGGTGAAAGCGTAATTTTGTCAGCCTTTTTAAATCTTCTCTGTGTTTCAATGTCAAAATAGCTGAGGTCGGTAATTTCATCGCCCCAAAATTCACATCTCACAGGATAGTCGCTGTCGGGCATAAAGAAGTCGAGAATACCGCCTCTCAGCGAAAACTGACCGCTGCCCTCTACCGCATCAAAGCGTTCGTAGCCGAGCAGAGTAAGCGCCTTTGTCGCCTTTTCAAGCGAGAGCTCCCTGCCCTCTTCAAATTCAATAACCGACTGTTCAAGCACATTTCTCGGAACGGTAAGCTGTGCCGCCGCATCAACACACGCAATTGCAACATCACATTCGTGGTTGAGAAGCTTGAGCAAAACTTTAAGTCTTGCGTGCTCGTACTCGTGCGAACGGCTTTGAAAGTCAAGAAAGTTGAAGTCACGCACTGGATAAACATAGGCACGAAGCCCCATGCACGAAAGGTCGTTGCACAAAGTTTGCGCCTCTTTTTCATCGGAGGCAAGACAAAATGCCGTGACGCCCTTGAGGCGGCACAGCGCATAGATGATATTTGATTTGTTAATTGTTGAAAGTCCCGAAGCACAGACCGTTCTGCCCGGCTTGACATTCTTTTCAAGCGTTTTGAAAACGGGTGACTCTTTGAGGACATCAACAAGAAAGTTGAGATTATTCATTTCTTTGTCCCTTTTCAGTTGAACAAATTCATAGCACGGTCGGTTTTGCCGTCAATAATCAGCTCGATTGCTTTTTCGGCATTGTCAAAAATTTCATCAAGCTTTTTCATTTCATCGGGAGTGAACTTTGAAAGCACCCAGTCGGCAAGGTCCCAGTCGGGATTTGGCTTTGCGCCTATGCCAACCTTGATGCGGGGGAATTTATCGCTTCCGCTGAGATAGATTATACTGCGCATTCCCCTTTGACCGCCGTCACTGCCCTTTGAACGGATACGCATTTTTCCGACATCAAGCGAAATGTCATCAAAAATTACAATGACATTTTCGGGTGGGATTTTGTAGAAGTTCATCGCCTCAACAACTGCCTGACCGCTGTTGTTCATATATGTTGTGGGTTTCATCAGCATAACTTTTGCTCCGTTTACAGTGCAAGTGCCGATAAAGCTTTTGTATTTTATCTTGTTCACATCACAACCGAGCTTGTCGGCAATGCGGTCAATTGCAAGCCAGCCGGCGTTGTGACGAGTGTTTTCGTATTTTCTGTCGGGGTTGCCGAGTCCCACTACAATGTACTCGATTGAACCCGTTGATTTGTTTTTTCCGAACATATCCGTTTTCCTCTTATTTATATTATATGTATTCTGAAATTTAAATTAACCTTTTCCGAAGCTTACAACAACCCAGTCATCGTTGCCGAGATGATAAGGATTTCCGCAATACGGGCAGTTGCGTTCTCTTGTTGCATCAAAGCTTGCGCCGCAGCTTTTACAGGTTACTTTTTTCATTGTGAAAACTCCGTCATCCATGGCGTTCACACTTCTGCAAACGGTAAGTCTGAACTTTTCGTTTTTAACCCTAAATGAAGAATTTTTGTTTTTCACGGTCGTTGCGTAAACGGTCATATCAACATAGCAACAGCCGTTTGTGACATTGAATGAATTAAGCTTTGACACTCCTCTGTACTTGATGTCAACAATATCTCCGAAAGGATTTTTCATCGGATTGCCCTCATAGACTGCGAGGTTTGTGTAATCATCGCTGAAAATCATAATCTTGAGCAAAGCAAGCACCTTGCCGATAAAGTATTCATATGAGAAGTTGGGATTAACCTCTTTCATAAGCCACGGAAGTCTTTTCTGACAATTGAAGTGCGGACCTATCATAGGAATGCTCTTTGCCGCACCGACAAAAAGTCCGAAAAGCGTTTTTAATGCCCATGCAAGGTACCCCGCCAAAAGTCCGCCGAGCAGTACGGGGATTGCTCTTACGCCGATTTCATAGACCATATTTGCGGTTGCGGGATCAAAAGTTCCGTCCTTTACAACCACCCATACCGTAAATGCCGCAACGGCGACAATTCCGCCGAGAAGGTACGGAGCAAGCACTTTTTTCGTTGACTTGTTCGCAAGCGAATAGGTTTTTACAAAGTAGAAGTTTGTAACCTTCGGGAACAAATCGTCCATAATAAAGCGAGTTTTGCAGTTTTTACAACCGTTGAGAAGCTCTCTTACACTGCTTACCGCACCACAGTTCGGACACGAACACGCAACCTCGGAATTTTGGTTTTCAAGCCTTGTAATCATTGTGTAAAAGAAAAATCTGTCCTTGATTTTTTTCTTTTTCTTTCCGTCTTTAAAGTATTTCTCCGTAACCTCATATGTCTTTGACGCAATGTTACTCTTACATTCGCCCATATCGTAGGCAGTACAAGCATTTATGGGGACTTCATTCTTCACCGTTTCCTTATCGGTAAAAGCGGTCTGAATCTTTACACCCTTTTCGTCAAGTCTTTTCTTCTGTAGGTCAAGCGCAAAGTCGAGGTCGATTGACGCAATATCCGGATTTTTGCCCTCATTGCACCACAATTCGTACTCATCGACAAAGCTGTTCATTATTTTGTTATCTGAATCGGAGCCGTAAACTATACCAAACAAAATTAAATCACCCTCACATATTGTACCGTTTTATTCCTGAAAAATTTGCAGTAAAACAGCGAAATGGCGGGTTAGTTAAAACCCGCCTGTTTAATTACATAATTAAATTGTTCGCCTATCAACCGAAAGCGGCTGTGAACGGCTTGTCGTTGTAGATTCTTGCGATAGCCTCTGCAAATGTAGGAGCAACAGGAAGAATTGTGAACTTGTCAATCATCTTTTCCTTCGGAACAGGAATTGTGTCAAGAAGAACAACTTCTTTGATTGCACTGTTCTGAATTCTCTCGATTGCAGGACCGGAAAGAACTGCGTGAGTAGCGCAAGCGTAAACCTCTGTTGCACCGCCCTTTTCAACAATAGCGTTAGCGGCATTGCAGAGAGTACCTGCTGTGTCGATCATATCGTCAACAAGGATAACTTTCTTACCCTTTGCGTCACCGATGATGTTCATAACTTCACAAACATTAGCCTTTGGTCTTCTCTTGTCGATAATAGCAAGACCTGTGCCGATTTTTGATGCAAAGTTTCTTGAACGGGTTACAGAACCGAGGTCGGGAGAAACAACGATATAATCATCATTGTTGCCGCCGATTTTCTCTCTCATATGGTTTGCGAGAAGTGATGCGCCCTGAAGATGGTCAACAGGAATGTTGAAGAAGCCCTGAATCTGATTTGCGTGAAGATCCATTGTAAGCACACGGTCAGCACCTGCACAGGTGATGATGTCTGCACAAAGCTTAGCCGAGATCGGATCTCTTGCCTTAGCTTTTCTGTCCTGTCTTGCATAGCCGAAGTATGGCATAACAACTGTGATTCTTGCAGCAGATGCACGCTTCATGGCATCAATCATTATGAGCATTTCCATAAGATTGTCGTTGACGGGAGCACAGGTTGACTGAACAATAAAGCAGTCGCTGCCACGAACAGATTCGTGAAGAGAAACAGAGATTTCGCCGTCTGAGAACTGTGTACAGTCACTCTTACCAAGCGGCAGACCGAGACAGCCTGCAATTCCCTGAGCTACATCAACATTTGAACTGCCGGTGAAAATTTTAATGTCCTTACCGTGAAAATTCATTGCAATAACTCCTTTGAATTTTAATGTGTGTAGTATATGTTTATCAATGATTAACCGAGCAATTAACAGCTGTAACCCTTTGCTCTTGCAATTTCGTTAAGCTGTTCAAGCTGAGCCGGATCATTTGCACCCAGAACCGTATCGCTGCACTGAGCCGTGAATGCTCCGACCTTTCTTCCGTCCTCAAGCAAAAGCTTGATTGCATCGGGAAGATAATATTCCTTTGCGCTGTTATCCGACTTGATTCTGTCGAGAACCGAAAGAAGAAGCTGACAATCAAACCAGAAACCGCCCGAGTTTACTTCATTTATTTTGAGAGTTTCCTCATCAGCGTCTTTCTGCTCAACAATTGCACGCAGATTTCCGTTTTCGTCACGGACAATTCTGCCGTAACCTGTCGGATCGTCAACCTTTGCGGAAATAACCGTTGCGGCACAACCGTTCTCAATATGAGCCTTTAAAGAATCCTCAATAGTCTTGCTGTCCATAAACGGAGCGTCGCCGTTGAGAATAACAACATTGCCGCTGTGCTTTTTAAGGAAATCCTTTGCCATCATCACAGCGTGACCTGTTCCGAGTCTTTCAGCCTGAAACACGCTTTCAACGGAAAAATCGAGGGTTGAAAGATACTCTTCGACACACTCTTTTTTAAAGCCCTTGACAACACAGATGTCGTCAATACCGGCTTTCCTTAAAGCCGACATAACCCAGCAGAGCATCGGTCTGCCGAGCACCTCCGACAATGTTTTCGGTTTGTCGGATTTCATTCTTTTGCCCTCGCCGCCTGCGAGGATAACGGCACAATTCTTCATTTTTTCTCCTTTTATCTGTGACAAAACAACAAAGATGCAGACAGTCCTGTCACAAGGCACTCGTTCATACCATAATATTATCTCACAAAAATCACAAATTTCAAGAGAAAATTACAAAAATCGGGCAAAAAAAGGCATTTTAAACGATTTATACAATATTGTCGAAAATAAAACCTGTTTTTTATAAGAAAAAAGTTTGAAAAAAATATAGCTATTTTGACCAAAGTTTGTTATAATATTCGATAGGCTTATACAAGCAGGCAGGTTTTACCAAGGGGTAAGTCTGCCACAGCCGTATATCTTAATTTATTTTTAGGAGGATTACCAGTTATGGCAAACAAATGGGTTTACCTTTTTACAGAAGGTAATGCTAACATGCGTGAGCTCCTCGGCGGTAAGGGTGCCAACCTTGCAGAAATGACAGGTCTTGGACTTCCTGTACCACAGGGCTTCACAATTACAACAGAAGCTTGTACTCAGTATTATGAGGACGGCAGAGAAATCAACGCTGAAATTCAGGGTCAGATTAACGAGTACATCGAGAAGATGGAAGAGATCACAGGCAAGAAGTTCGGCGACAAGGAGAACCCCCTCCTCGTTTCAGTTCGTTCAGGTGCTCGTGCTTCAATGCCGGGTATGATGGATACAATCCTTAACCTCGGTCTTAACGAAGATGTTGTTGAAGTTATCGCTAAGAAGTCAAACAACCCTCGTTGGGCTTGGGACTGCTACAGAAGATTCATTCAGATGTATTCCGATGTAGTTATGGAAGTAGGTAAGAAATATTTTGAAGAGCTCATCGACAAGATGAAGGCTGAGAGAGGCGTTACTTATGACGTAGAGCTTACAGCTGACGATCTTAAGGAGCTTGCAGGCCAGTTTAAGGCTGAATACAAAGAGAAAATCGGTCAGGACTTCCCTGACGATCCTAAGGAACAGCTCATGGGCGCAGTTAAGGCTGTATTCCGTTCATGGGACAACCCTCGTGCAAACGTTTACCGTCGTGACAACGATATCCCTTATTCATGGGGTACTGCCGTTAACGTACAGTCAATGGCATTCGGTAACATGGGTGACGATTGCGGTACAGGTGTTGCATTTACAAGAGATCCTGCTACAGGTGAGAAGAAGCTCATGGGTGAGTTCCTCATCAACGCACAGGGCGAAGACGTAGTTGCAGGTGTTCGTACTCCTATGCCAATCGCTAAGATGGCTGAAGAGTTCCCGGAAGCTTTCGAGCAGTTCCAGAATGTTTGTCAGACACTCGAAAACCACTACAGAGATATGCAGGACATGGAGTTCACTGTTGAAAACAAGAAGCTCTATATGCTCCAGACAAGAAACGGTAAGAGAACAGCTCAGGCTGCTCTTAAAATTGCTTGTGACCTCGTTGACGAGGGCATGAGAACAGAAGAAGAAGCTGTTGCAATGATCGATCCTCGTAACCTTGACACACTTCTTCACCCACAGTTCGATGCTGCTGCTCTTAAGGCTGCTACACCAATCGGTAAGGGCCTCGGCGCTTCTCCCGGTGCTGCTTGCGGTAAGATCGTATTCACAGCCGAAGATGCTGAAAACTGGAACGCTAAGGGCGAAAAGGTTGTTCTCGTTCGTCTTGAAACTTCACCTGAGGACATCACAGGTATGAAGGCTTCACA
>UMFH01039942.1_pt1 | contig 25161 bp, 42 predicted proteins | sample 1964941 | NCBI WGS metagenome assembly UMFH01 (sample SAMEA4836039, study PRJEB28245) | human gut metagenome | biome: gut microbiome; material: fecal sample | place: Denmark | collected 2008
GAAAGCAGAAGTTCTGATACAAGAGAAGAGGAATCAGCAGAAGTTTCCGCCCAGACCAGCTGGGGGCTTTCTTTTCAGCAGGAAGGCGCAGCGCCGGTAGGGAATGCCACGCCAGAATACCTGAAAGAATACGGAGCCTATTATATAGATGAAGAAGGCGCGGAGGAAAAGAACATCTATCTGACTTTTGACGCCGGATATGAAAACGGATATACGTCAGATATTCTGGACGTGTTAAAAGAAGAGGAAGTTCCGGCGACCTTTTTTCTTGTAGGCAATTACATTGAGCAGAGCCCGGATCTGGTCAAGAGAATGGAAAAAGAAGGCCATACGGTGGGGAATCATACCATGCACCATCCCGACATGGCTTCCATATCAGAAAAAGAAGCATTTAAAAAGGAACTCGAAGATCTGGAAGCCCTGTATAAAGAGACTACCGGCAAGGATATGAAAAAGATATACAGACCTCCTCAGGGCAAATACAGTGAAGAAAATCTGAAACAAGCCTCAGATATGGGATACACGACTGTGTTCTGGAGCCTGGCTTATGTGGACTGGTACGAAGATAAACAGCCCACGAGAGAAGAAGCTCTCAACAAACTCAACGGCAGAATACACCCAGGAGCTATAGTTCTTCTTCACAGTACTTCTAAGACTAACAGCAAGATATTACAGGAGCTCATTCAGGGCTGGAAGGAACAGGGATATAAATTTTGCAGTATTGATAATTTGTTAACTTGATAAATTGCTGAAGTTGTTGTATACTGAAAAAGTACTATATGCTGCGGTGAGGACTTTTATCAGACATTATTGTTAAAACCGGAATTATTATATGGTCCCGCGCCGGCATCGAGTGCGGTGTGTGATTATTTATAGAAAAGACAAGGGCAGTCAGGCCCTTGTCTTTACTTTGCCGATAAAATGCAGCAAACATCAGAGATCTGCGCTGCTCATGGCATCGGCGCCGGATGCCTCGCTTTCGGCAAAGCTTATAAAACAGCGGAAAATTTTAGGTGTCTGGTAAAAATATGGAAAAAAGTGTTGCGTTTTTATACAAAGTTTTGTATAATTATGTTTAAAGAAAAAGATAAAAAGTTGCAAAGGAAATGAAAGAGTAATGGAATTGTATCTGCAAGGAATATTGATAGCGCTCAAAGGCGCGCCTGCCACCATAGGAGTCAGCCTGTTTGCCGTAGTTATTGGAGCGGCTGTAGGTCTTGGATTTGCGCTGATGAAACAGTCTCGCAACAAACTGGTAAGGGCGATAGCAAAGATATACATAGAGATAGTGAGGGGAACTCCTATGATAGTTCAGGCCCTCATAATGGCCTTCGGCATCCCGTATCTGCTGCAGCAGAACGGAATACCGTTTAAATGGCCTGAACTCATAATACCGGCTATGATAGTATGCGGCCTCAACAGTGCAGCATATATGGCCGAAGTCATACGAGGAGGTATTCAGGCTGTGGATCCGGGACAGGTGGAAGCTGCCCAGTCTCTTGGCATGAGCAAGGGTCAGATAAACAGACTCATCGTTTTGCCGCAGGCTTTCAGGATTGTCATTCCTTCCTTCGGAAACGAATTTATAACGCTTATCAAAGAGACCGCAGTGCTGTCATATGTGGGCATCGTAGAAATACTTAGAAGCGCTCAGCTCTGGAATGCGGCTACTCTGGCCACATTCCCGGCGTATATAGGAGCCGCCGTGGTTTATCTGGCTCTCACTTTCCCTCTCTCAAGAGGCGTGGCAGCTCTTGAAAAACGCTTGGCAAAGGAGGGCGAATAAGATGATAAAAGCTACCGGTATACATAAACATTTCAACGGGCTGCATGCTGTAAAAGGAGTGGACATCACCGTCGAGGACGGAGAAGTCTTGTGCATAATAGGGCCTTCCGGATCCGGAAAAAGTACTCTTTTGAGATGTCTGAACATGCTCGAAATACCTGACGGGGGAACGGTAGAGGTGGACGGCCAGAGTGTCACTTCAGAAAATCTGCAGCAGATGAGGACGAAGATGGCCATGGTTTTTCAAAATTTCAACCTCTTCAGCCATCTCACCGTCTTAGATAACATAACGATAGCTCCCGTACACGTGAAAGGACAGGAGAAAGGCGCCGCCGAGGAAAAAGCTAGGGACTTGCTTAAACTGGTAGGCCTTGAAGAAAAGGCGGGAGCGTATCCGAGAAACCTTTCCGGAGGTCAGAAACAGAGGGTCGCCATAGCCAGGGCGCTGGCGATGGACCCTGAGATAATACTCTTTGACGAACCTACTTCGGCTCTGGATCCCGAGATGGTGGGGGAAGTTCTGGATGTGATGAAGAAACTGGCAGAAGAAGGTATGACCATGCTGGTGGTGACTCATGAGATGGGGTTTGCCAAAGAGGTGGCAGATGACATAATCTTTATGGCCGAAGGAGAAGTGGTCGAGAGCGGCAGCGCTGAACAGATATTTGAACATCCGCATCATGAGAGAACTAAAAGTTTCTTAAAGAAAGTCCTCTGATTTCATCAGGCGAGATCCATATGGCGCCTATAGACAATGAGGGCATATGGAAGCCGCCGGTGAGATAATGATTTTAATACATCAATCACACAAACAGAGATTCCCGGGCATGCCGCCCGGGAATCTCTATTTGATATACGGCATGAGATATATAGCGCGTCTGTTATTATAATTTAGTTTTGAAATGAAGAGCTCTCTGATGTATAATGATCTAAAACTACTTTTATGGAAGGTACTGAAGTGAAAAACAGATTTAAAACTATGGTGGCAGTCATCCTTCTGGCCGCCGTATTATCTTTAAGCGGCTGCGGAGACCGTCAAATTCAGACTGCGGCAGATCAAAGTTCCCAGGTATCCTATGAGCAGCTGAGCGATATTCCCGAATTTTACGGAGAACCATATGTGACCCTCTCCGGTAATGCGCCGGATTTCAGCCGGGAAGACATGGCTGCTGATTCCTTTGAAAACTACAGTCAGCTGGACAGTCTGGGCAGGTGCGGACAGGCTTATGCGATGATAAGCACAGAGACTATGCCGACGGAGAAGAGGGGGAGCATAGGGCAGATAAAACCCAGCGGCTGGCATACAGTCAGGTATGATGATCTGATCTCCGATAAATATCTGTATAACAGGTGTCATCTGATAGGATTTCAGTTGGCGGGAGAAAATGCCAACGAAAAAAATCTGATAACGGGCACCAGATATATGAACGTAGAGGGCATGCTTCCCTTTGAAGATGAGGTGGCCGATTACGTAAAGGAAACGGGCAACAGAGTTCTCTATAGAGTCACTCCCGTATATGAGGGAGACGATCTGGTGGCAAGAGGCGTAGTTATGGAAGCATATTCGGTTGAAGACTCCGGAGAAGGAGTTTCCTTCAACGTGTTTGTATATAATGTCCAGCCGGGAATCGTGATAGATTATGCCACCGGCGACAGCCAAAGAGCAGATACTTCTATGCCCGTAGATGATGACAAACCTGCTTTGGAACAGTCGGATCAGCTCTATGTACTGAACAACAGCACAAAAAAATTCCATCTACCAGAGTGTGCCAGTGCAGATAAGATAAAATCAGAAAACAGAGAGGAGACGAAGACGAGCCGCAAGAGCCTCATGAGTATGGGATATGAACCCTGTGGCAACTGTAATCCTTAGAATATGGCTAAACATTCCAATCAAAAACTTAAAATATTATATCTGATGAAGATAATGGAACAAAATACCGACGATAAGCACGGGCTTACCATGGGCGAGATAATAACTGCACTGAGGGGATATGGTATAGATTCCGAGAGAAAAAGTCTGTACGACGACTTTGACGTGCTCAGAACTTTCGGCATGGATATACAGCAGCGTAGAGGAAAAGAAGTACGATACCACCTTGCCAGCAGAGACTTTGAGCTTCCGGAGCTTAAGTTGCTGGTAGATTCTGTACAGTCTTCCAAGTTTATAACTCACAAGAAGAGCAGGACGCTCATAAGAAAGATAGAAAACCTTCTGAGCAGATACGAGGCTAAAGAGCTGCAACGCCAGGTATTCGTGGCCAATCGTATAAAAGCGATGAACGAGAGCATTTATTATGTGGTTGACGATATACATAAAGCAATATCAGAGGACAGACAGATTTCCTTTCAGTATTATGAATGGAATGTAAAGAAGCAGAAGCAGCTGAGAAAGAACGGACAAGTCTACAAAGTAAGCCCGTGGGTGCTGACCTGGGATGATGAGAATTATTACATGATAGCCTATGACAGCCAAAGCGGAATCATCAAACATTACAGAGTAGATAAGATGCTGGGCATACGAGTCTGCGCCGAAAAGAGGCAGGGAGCCCAGCTGTTTAAAGATTTCGATATGGGATTATATTCCAAGAAGACCTTCGGGATGTACGGAGGAAGAGACGAGCAGGTAACGCTGCTTTGCGACAATAAGATGGCAGGTGTAATAATAGACAGGTTCGGACGTGATGTGGTGATGAAAGAAAGAGATCAGGATACTTTTGAGGCGGCGGTTAAAGTTGCAGTCAGCCCTCTCTTTCTCACATGGGTCATGAACTTTGGCGGCAGTATAAGGATAACGTCTCCGGAAACGGTCATAGACGAATATATAGATACGGCCAGAAAGGCGATACAGATATATGAAAAGAACGACAGATAATTCTGATATAAAGAGAGCTTTCAGGGCTTCGCTACCTGTCTTTGCAGGCTATATAGTGCTGGGGATAGGTTAATTTTATTGAAAACCAAGGGTTACGGACTCTTGTGGGCCGCCTTGTCCAGCGTCTTTGTATATGCAGGTTCACTGCAATATGTTATGGTAAACCTCATAGCTGCAGGGGCGCCTCTCATAACTACGGCGCTGACGGCAGTGATGGTAAACGCCAGACATCTTTTTTATGGCATTTCCATGATCGACAGATACAAGGGAGCGGGAAAGAAGAAGCCTTACTTGATCTTTGCCCTCACCGATGAGACTTACTCGCTCATATGCAGCGACGAGAGTGTGAGAGGAGTCAGAGACAGACACAGATATTATTTTTTCCTGTCCATGTTCAACCAGATTTACTGGATAACAGGAAGAGTCATGGGTTCTGTTTTGGGCGGCCTCATAACATTCAGCACTGAAGGGATAGATTTTGCCCTCACAGCTTTGTTTGTCACCATCTTCGTAGACCAGTGGCTGAGCACAAAAGATCATCGGGCCGCTTTGACAGGCGTCATAGCTTCGGTGGTATGTCTTCTGATTTTTGGGGCAGATAATTTTTTGATTACCGCCATGCTATGTATAACTGCGGCCCTTACTGTCATGAGAAGTAAGCTTTCACGAGAGAGCATAATAGAAGATGAGGGAGGAGACGACTGATGAACGACACACATACTATATTGATCATTGCTGTTTCTGCCGCAGTGACTATTATACTCAGATTTTTCCCGTTCGTAATCTTCGGAGGTGACCGCCCCACTCCCGGATATATAGTGTATCTGGGCAAAGTGCTGCCCTATGCTATAATGGGGATGCTGGTGGTGTTCTGCCTGAAAAATATAACCTTTATCTCCGCCCCTTTTGGCATGCCTGAGATAATATCATGCTCATTGGTCGCGGCGCTTCATATATGGAAGAGAAACACTCTGCTGAGTATAATAGGTGGAACTGTCTGTTACATGCTCTTGATACAATTGATATTTTGACATAAAAACTTCCTCCGGCACAGACCAAAGTCCTGATTATTGGACAGTGGTAGTGGTACAATATGAACATAACATAAGAAAGTTCATATATTAGGAGGTAAGTAAAATGAAAAAGTTCAGAAAAGGAATCTTAGAGTTTTTGACTATTCTCGTCATCTGCGCGCCGCTGGTATATATTTCGGATATGATGTATCAGTAATCAGTAAAAAGAGCAGGGCGCCGCTTGAGGATGCGGTTCATGACTCATTCTCTTGCTGTCTGATGATGATCCCATGAAATGTCTGCTTTTTTAGACGGCGCGGCTTTTTAAATCGCGGCTGAGTTTTAACAATCTGGTCTGCCTTCTGACCTAAGATGAAGCCGGCGATTACAACAAATGCGAACATACTTTCGGTCCAGTGGACGAGAGGATGTTCGCATTTTTAAAAGCTTTGATCTATAGCGCCTGCCAGACAGACGCTTTTCGCAAAAGTTATCTCATATCGAATTCAGGGTTTATTGCATAAAAGTTTTTGCTGTCCAGTTTATCCTGTATGAATCTCAGACCTTCACCGAAACGCTGATAATGTACGATCTCACGTTCACGGAGGAACCGTATCGGGTCGATGACATCGGGATCGTCGGCCATTCTGAGAATGTTGTCATAAGTCAGACGGGCTTTTTGCTCTGCTGCCATGTCTTCTTGGATATCCGCTATAGCGTCTCCGGTTACGGAGAAGGTGGCCGCAGAGAACGGCATACCTGAAGCAAATTGAGGATATACACCTGCGGTGTGATCGACGAAGTAATCTTCCATGCCTGCGGCCTTCACTTCTTCTATCGTCATGTTTCTCGTGAGCTGATGGACGATGGTGCAGACCATTTCCAGATGAGCGAGCTCTTCTGTACCCACGTCGTTGAGTATTCCGGCTACTTCTCTGTACGGCATGGAACAGCGCTGAGAAAGGTAGCGCAGCGAAGCTCCGAGCTCGCCGTGAGGACCTCCATACTTCAAATGCGTATAATTAGAGGCGGAAATAAATTTTTATAGCAGTATTAGGCCGTGAAAATACGATACTTTCAACGATTTCCCCCAGAGCCGCCCTTTTAATAGCGTCTTCAGAATCGGAGGATAAAAGGTCGACTATCTCAGCGAATTGCCGCCTAACATCTTCCGCCGGTCTATAGGCAGTCGCCTTTTCATCTTCTTTTTTGAATTTTAAGATTTCTTTTTCGATACGTTCTTTATTAGCCGCATATTCTTCCAGCGTGTCAATTTCTTCCATATAGGCGATTTTTGCCCGCTGAAGCATGCCCTCCAGCCGCCGTATGTCCTTTTTATGATCTGCTTTTTTTGGGGGTTTGGTTACAGATTTAATGAATTTATCATTCACCGTTACGTTTTTAATGGCCTGAATTACCGATTCCTCAATTTTTGACGCAGAAATAAAATGAGAAACATCGCATAGAGATTTACCATATTTGTAACATTGAAAACCCTTGTTGGCCAGAGAGTAGACCATAGTAGACCCGCAGTTAGAACATTTCAGGAATCCTGAGAGCCAATGTTTTTTTACCGTGTCTGGTTTATCATATTTTTTACGATTTTCTGCCCGGGTGTCTAATTCTGCAATAATTTTATCATAGTATTCCCGGGTATATATATGATCACATACGCCATCGACTACTATCGTCGAATCGGAATAGGGGTGGTATTCATTTTCGTGATCTTCACGGTTTGGCGTCCAATGCGAGGCGCCTGTATTGGTCAGATTTTTCAAAATGTATCTTACAGTCCGGGGCTCAAATTTATTCCCCCGGTGAGTTCGAACCCCGTGGCTGTTCAATTCTTTCGCAATCCAGCGCAGACTTTTTTTCTGTAATAAACTTTCGGCCATAAACAGCACCCACTCGGCTTCGTCCGGATTTAAAACGTATTCTCCTTCGGAATTTTTAGAAAATCCAAAGGAGGGGGCTGTTTGTATTTTGCCGGTTTCGGCAACATAGGTCATTTTGGTTCTGACTTCCTCACCCAGCCGGATAGAATAAAATTCATCCATCCATTCTATCATACGTTCTACCAGCGAACCGAACATCTTGTCCTGGGTTTCCTCGGTAATAGAAACGACTTCGACTCCACATTCACGATTCAAGAGAGATTTATATACAATACTTTCCTCCTGGTTACGTGCGAATCTCGAAAATTTCCACACTAAGACAACAGAAAAAGGCGACGGCTCTCCTTTGGCCGTCGCAATCATTTTCAGAAACTGCGGCCGCTTTTTGGCTTTTCTCCCGCTGACTCCTGCGTCTATATAGATATGGGACGGGTCTAATATCAAGCCATGCCTATCAGCATAGTTCCTTATCTCTTTCAGCTGCGAATCTGGGCTGTGTTCTGTTTGTTCATCTGTAGATACACGTATGTAGGCGGCTGCTGTTTTCATGATGGAACCTCCTTAAATAACACAAAAGACCTCATTTATTATTTTCATATTCATAAACTAAATGGTCTATTATATTTTTCCAATTTTTAGTGAATCCATAATGTTTCAAATCGACGAAAGGATATTTCTCTTTTAAATTGCAAATATCGTTAATTATTGTATTTGAAATGCCCAATCTATCTGGGGATAGCCTAATAAGCACAAGTAGACGGAAAAAAAGTTTATTGCCTATGCTTTCACGTTCATATGATTGTTTTTCAAAATAACTAATCTCCCAATTAGAAAAATTGGGTTTATGGGGCAATCCACGATTATATAAGCGAGAGTGATGGGCACAGATATTTCTGAGAACTACTAACCCTTCAAGAAAATTTTCAATTACAGTATATCTAATACCGTAATAATATTTATCACAAATTTGTTTTTTGAGATCATTGTTTAATGACGCAAAAAGCATTGATGATTTTCCGAAAGATAGAGTTTCAACCATAGCCCATATAGGAAGGACCCCATCATATTTTCGTTGATGATGTTTAACAAACGCCTCGTCTCTATTGTTACTGATTTCCCTTGTTATAGTTTCCATAAATCTATTATAGTGACAGTTACTTATATAATTGTCTTTTTTCATATAGCTTATAGTGCCAGAAGAAACATTGTCTTGCTGGCCAAGCTCATAGGCTATATGGGTGCGAAGGGAAATTTCAACATTTTCAAGATAACCCAACAATAAAATTTTAATTTCTCTATCGAAATTATAAATTTGCATTATATCGCTGAACTTAGAATCCTTATAAAAGTGATCATTTTTGCGCAGAGTAAGAGAGTAGCCACTAAGTCTATAATAATTTAGTTCACTTAGGCAATTTTTCGCATATTCAACGTCGTCAATAATAAGTCCCTTGTCATTACTTAAAAGTGCGATCTGCTCTTCGATATTTTTAAAAATTTTGTGTTCCACTATCCTTATCCTCAAAAAACAAAAGGCCCGCCGAATTTGTGCATGCTGCACACAGTGCAACAGAGGCCCGGCGGGATCTATTAGTATTATATTACAATAACCCACCAATTATGTCAATAAAAACGTAAAATTTTGATTGTCTTAAATTCTCTCAAAATTGATAAAAATAAAAGACAAAATTTTATCACCCTATTTTTGCTCATATTTTTATTCAGAAATGTATCAAATAGGGATCATCTCGCCCACGTGAGCGAGATGATATAAAACAAGTTACAAAAACGGACATCTGGTCAAACCTCCCAGAAAGTACCAGTATTTTCCATATTAAAAAACTGGTAAAATTTACTTAGCACCCCTCGAACGTAAAGGAGTGTGTGCAATGAAACGAATAAAAAAAGAATATCGGTTTATAAAAGATCCTCGAATTTACGCTATATACATACGGAGCAAGAATCTATTGATAATCACCACGAATGAAGCAGGAAAGAGAGGAGTCATTTTTTTAAAATAAACTAACCCATTATCTTTTCAGGGGTGCTACTTTCTATCTCTTCAATCATTTCATCTACACTTTCACTTATATTACGGTCAATATCATTATAACCTGATAACTGTTGAAGCAGAAAGACAACGACATCTTTAGACTTGTCATCTAATGCACGAAACATTTCTATTAAACAAAATTCGTCGTAGCTAACTTCCTTTTTTATATTACGCCAGTCCATAACATCCTGAAAAAGATAATTGGCATCAACATTTAGCGCCTCAAAAAGTTTATACATAACGGGTTCTTTTGGATGGCTTGTCTCATTTTCATAATTGGCGATTGCTCCTTTAGTGACTCCTACCCGCCGAGCCAGTTCTTCTTGTGTAATATGTTGTGAATGACGTGCCTCTTTTATTCTATATCCTACTCCCATAATATCTCCTTCCAAAGCAAGTATAACATCTTAAAAATAAAAATCAATAAAAAGTATAAGAAATTTGAGAAAAAAGGTTGACAGTTCAAGAAAAGGATAATATAATAAGACAAAAGTTCAAGAATCTTATACGAAAGGAGAAAAGATAATGCAAGAGTCAATAGTTGCGAATAATATAAAAAAGATAATAAGAGAACGCTGTCTGAGGCAAGGAGCTATAGCCAATAAAGCAGGATATGATAATAAAATTTTTAGCGCAATGGTTAATAATAGGAGAATAATAAGAGAAAATGACATACTGAGGATAGCTTCTGCTTTGGAGGTGGACATAAATACTCTATACGGTCTCCAAGAAAAAAATCAGCCAAGCTGTTTATAAGCTAAAAGGAAGAAAAATAAATGAGAAAAATAAAAAAAGAACCGGCTGAATGTGAATATGCAACCCCAACCATAGAAAAGCAAAGGTCTAATGATATCTGGCCGTTTAAAATTTATGAATGGTATGCAGATGAAAAAATATATGAGAAGACGCTGACACTATCATTGGAAATATATGAAACGGAAGCATTGAAAAAACAACTGGATTTCTACGACATAATAGCGTACCTTTGGAGGCTAAAAATGAGGTCGCAGAACAAAGTGATTAAAAGTAATAGGACAAAATTAAGACCGCATAGATTATAAAAAAAGCGGAGGTTTTTATGAAAATAGAAATATACATAAACAACAAGCCAATAGAAGAATACGACCCAAAAGAACTGGAAGAGATCAAAGTAAAGCTGACTGAGAGAGCCTTTGCGGCTGCCGGATATGAACGAGTAAAAAGTGGAGAGGCACATGGCTAAAAAAGAGATAAGCGACTACTATAGGACGTGCCCATTCCCTAAACCCGTAGATAAAAGGAAAAAGAAGAAAGTCAACGGATATAAGGACAAGCATAAAAGACGCTGCTACTATTGCGGAACTTATGGGGCCGAACGACACGAAGTTTACGGAAATTCTAACCGTCAGATCAGCATAGACAACGGATTCCAGGTCGACCTGTGCCGGGACTGCCATAGGGAAATGCAGGAAAATATAACTACGAGAGCTAAAGAAAGAAACGAGTTTTGGCGGCAGAAATATCAAAAAGAATATGAGGAGAAGCTGATTGATACCGGCATAAAACCGGAACAGGCCAGAGATTTATGGCTGAATCTGATCAGGAGGAACTATCTATAGTGAAAGAAAAAATTAACCAGGCAATAAAATATATTGATGAAAATCTACGAGAATACGCTATCGGATTCAGTCATGGGCTACGGTTTGGCGCACTAATAGCCGCAATAACGGCAATAATTGTTATCAGCTGCCGGTCTTGACCAAAGCGATTATTGAAATAGTTATGGCTGCAATAGATAAAATACTATCAATTAAAACGGGAAGCCAAATTCGAAATTTCAAACGTTGTTCTTGATTTTGGTTATTTAAAAAAAAGGTCCTATAATGCAGACCATTGTTGTTCAATCTATAAATTGAATCAGACGGACTATCCCAAACGGGATTAACAAATGAAAGCCGATACATAATCATATATTCTTGCCGGGTTAGAACTGCTTTGCCAGAATCATCAAATTTATTTAAAATATCACGTTCTTCTTTCGTCAAAACTATTTTATCAAAATTATCAAACATAAAGCCCTCATAGCTAAAATGATGAATATAAAAGAAACGAGAGCGGAGAGGATCAACAAAATTCCTCACGAGATCATGAGATTGAAAAAACAAAAGCAGTATGCCGTAAAGCAAAACTGGCATACAGCCGCTGCGATGATAGGCAAAAAAATAGATGAGCTGGAGAAAGAGTTCAAAGAACTATGTAACTCATACGGAGGAGAAACATGAAAAAGTATAAGATCAGAGAAAAAAGTTTTTTGTGGCATATAAAAAATGTATTTATGAGCCTATGGACATTGGTGATAATAGGCGCAGTATTGCTGGTCATGATCGGATTTTCAGGAAATCCAAAAGCTGAGGGCGCCGTTATAGAAATCAATAAGGATATGGAACAGAAAGAGCCAAGCAAGATGTATGATGTTCCCTTGGACGCCGATTTGCAGATACATATCAATGATTTATGCGAAAACTACGGCATAGATATGCCCCTGGTGCTGGCCGTTATAGGACAAGAATCAGGCTATGATCCAGCGGCGGTGGGAGACAATGGCAATAGCATAGGACTAATGCAGATTCAGCCCATGCACCACCGGCAGCGCATGGACAGACTGGGAATAACCGACCTATTAGACCCATATCAGAATGTGACCATAGGAATAGACCTACTGGCGGAACTAATAAATGAAGAAAACGACATAGAGTGGGCAGTGACGGCCTATAATGCCGGAAAAAGTAAGGCGGATTTTAATAGATCTATAGGAGAAAGAAGCGAATACACCCAAAGCGTAATGATATTAAAAGAGGAGATGACGATATGAAAGACGAAATAATGACATATGAAGGCGTATGCAGATATTGTGGTCAGATAATACCGGTTTTGGCAAAAACACAAGAGGCGGCAGATCGATTGGCAAGCGAAGAATGTGATTGTACAGGTGCAGACGCCAAAAAGAAAAAAGAGGCGGTCGAAAAAAATGCAGAACTAATCGTAGAAAATAAAGACGAAGATATCATGAATATTTTAAGAGCTGCGGGAATGATGATTTTAGGAGGCCAAATCAACCAGCTGACTTTAAATGTCGGAGAAGTAAAATACAAAGTTGGAGAAAATAGCAAGGGACAGATAAAGTTTACAAGGACTAAAACAAAACAAGAGGAGCTACAAGGATAATGCTACACGAACACATATGTGTAATCTGTGGCGGCACATTTTACTCAGACCGCCATACAGCCTTCACCTGTTCAGAACAATGTAGGCGGGAACGGCAGATAATGACTAACGCTATAAAACGGGAAGAAAAAAAGAACAGTAGAAAAACGAAAGAAAAAGATAGCCTCAGCGTTGCAAACGAAAAAGCCAGAGAACAAGGAATCTCATACGGCAGATACAAGGCACTGGAATATATGAAAAATAACAGGATATGAGGAGACCATATGAGGAGTAACCTAAAAAAAGCCCGGCAGGAGGCCGGGCTAACACAGCAAGCAATGGCCGATAAGCTGGGCATTAGCCTGAGATATTATAAAAAAATTGAGGCTGGTAAAATGCTTGGGAGCATTTTTGTCTGGGATACCCTTGAAGATATCACAGGAGTTAATCAACGTAAACTCCGTGAGATTTCAGCCACTCATCCCGGCCGAGAAGCCAGTCGATAGACACATCTAAGATATCAGCTATTAAAATAAGAGTATCAAGAGAAGGAGAGGTGTCACCACTTTCATATTTCCGGTAACCCCGAATTTGCATATTAAGATGGTTCGCCATATGTTGTGCAGTAATCCCCTTAGATTTACGAGTTGAATTTAAGCGTTTTGGAAACATAATAAAAAACCTCCTAAAAAGTACTTGACGGTGTCTTAATAATACACTAAAATAAGGATGTAAATAAGTGTCTCAACAAGACACCAAAACGAGGAGGAAAAGCAAATGAGTAAAGAAGAAAGAATAAGAGAGATCAAAGCAGAGATGAGTAGACTGGGAAGCGAACTTAGGAGTTTAAGCCATGCCCAAATAAAGATCAAAGAAAAGCTGACATATCCGGTAATAAATTTTAAAGGGATTATAGAAGACAGGTATATCGACACTGCAAAGATGGTCGATACAATCAGATTGGTACTAACGCCTGAATGGCAAAAACCTGAAGGACGTATGGAATGGACATACATGAAAAAAATCAGGGATTTGACGCCGGAAGAATATGAGGCTGTCTGTAGTTGTGCCAATGAGTGCATAGAAATAATCATGAAATATGATAAAACGATTCACCCGGGCGGAATCGCCATCGGAGAAAAATATGAAGACAACTTTTATAGAAAAGTCAGCTGCGAGAACTGAGTTTCTCCTTAAAATTTAATACATACACGGTATGGCGGGCGCCGAAAGTCCCGCCCCAAGAGCACCGGTGGGCCTGCGAAAATGAAAAAACAGCGGTTACCCAGCCGTTAGTGGGCAGCTCTAAACGAGAAAAAAGACGGATAATTTCTCGAAAATCCCAAAGATAAACGGTTTGCGACAAGAGTAGCAATCTTGGCCGGGCGGGGCAGTTCCATCAGACGGCCATGAGCCTAACTGTCTGGCTACTTTGGGAAAAAATGTAGGCGAGCCCATCAAAGAATGGGCGAGGACCCAAAAAAAGGCAAGGAAACAAAATTCAATAAGGATAATTATGGTAGTAATAGAGATTGCATGAACCTTGCCGAAAAAAGGGCGGAGAAAAAATACAGAAAGGAAGCCTTTTGATTTTATAACTCCGCCCTTAAGAAAAAAGGAATATATTATGAGATTTATAGATTTTTTCTCCGGAATCGGAGGATTCAGGTTAGGAATGGAAATGGCCGGCCATGAATGCGTCGGCCACTGCGAAATAGATAAATTCGCAAATAAATCATACATAGCAATGCACAGTCCAAAGGAGAGTGAATGGTATGCAGATGACATTAGAAGAGTTAACCCCGGAGATTTGCCAAAAGCAGAAGTGTACTGCTTCGGATTTCCATGCCAGGCTTTCAGTATTGCTGGAAAGCGAAGAGGTTTCGAAGATACAAGAGGCACTCTCTTTTTTGAAGTCATGCGGCTGGCTAAAGTCAGAAAGCCTGATATATTATTCGCCGAAAATGTCAAGGGCCTTCTCAGCCACGAGGGGGGGCGAACATTCGGAACTATCATCAGAACGATGGATGAACTGGGGTACGATGTCGAATGGCAGGTATGTAACAGCAAAAACTTCGGAGTGCCCCAGAACCGGGAAAGAGTGTTTATTATCGGACATCTTAGAGGACGAAGTTTCCGAAAAGTATTTCCTTTCAGAAACGGCAATAAAGAGGCTGATAACCTACAAAGACAAGAAGCTGGAACCATTACAACAAGGACGGGCGAAGGGACAGCAGTCGGAACATATGTTGTTGAAAATAAACAGCATGCGAAAATTAAACAAATAGGCAACTGTATGCCCACCAAGAAACGAGATAATCCCAATCAGGGAAGAGTTTACGATATAAACGGACTGAGCCCGTGTTTAAACCAGGGTAGCGGCGGAGGCAGATAACCATATATTGCATATGGTATATATACAGAAACCAGCGAGAAATTTAAAAGACCGCCAATCGCTAATATAAGCCGCACATTAAAAGCCAATAAGCATGACGCGGGCGTTATCTATCCTGTGTCATCAGTAGAATTTTTGAATAAAAAACAAAATGGCAGACGAATAAAAGGAAACGAAGAGTCAATGTTTACATTAACTACGAAAGACAGACATGGCGTATTTGAAGAGGAAAAGCAAAAAATCAGAAAATTAACGCCGAAGGAGTGCTTTCGCCTCCAGGGGTTCCCAGACGAATATTTTGAGAGAGCAGCTGCCGTAAACAGTGACAGCCAGCTATATAAACAGGCGGGAAACAGCGTGACTGTAAATGTGATTTACGAAATAGCGAGGAGATTATGTTAGAACAATTAAATATCGCCGGATTGAATAGGGTAGAGGTAGCCATAAAACGACTACGGACATTTCTAATGCTCTCAGAACGGGCCAAAGCAGGAAAAACAACTAAATGGAAAACACCAGAGGAAGTTATGGCATGGTGGTTAGATTACTGAAGGTGTGATAGTAAACACGGTTTATAAATCAGAGAGGAAATTATGAGAATAATAAGGGTATTCCCTAAAAGAACAAGTTATACACCGATTGACGATTATGTCTTTATCGGAATGCCTCCATTGAAACCCTTTATCCCTCTACGAGGCCGGAGCAATGCCTTTTATGCAGCTATATCGAGACTTTTCAGACAAAAAGACGGAATATTCGGTCGAATGGAATAGATTTGCTCGTCAGTGGCAGCGGCCAGCGGCCATAGAAGCACACATGAAAAGAGGGACTGATTTTAGAGACTTCAGTAAATAAGGAGGAATAAATGACAAACTTTGAAAAATATAAGGACGAAATATTAGAAATGGCCAGAGAAGGACATTCCTTGGCGAAGAAAGCCGGTAAGCTAACTGAATGTTCTAAAATAAGATGTGCGGATTGTGATTTTGTCCATAATTGCAGGGCGAAATTTATTAAATGGCTATACGCCGAACCGGCGCCTACACTGACAAAACGGGAACGCACATTTTGTGAAATAATGGGAGAAGGATATATCGCAAGAGATGAGGACGGAACCCTTTTTTATTCTCAAAACAGAAGAACCATGGGCAGTAGAAGACCTTTTAAAGCTGGAGGTAGAAGAATGCGACTAATAGACGCAGATAAGTTGGTAGAGGGCAGAGATGAGAAAGACCCTGTAAGAATAGCGGCAATGAATGAACCAACATTTGTATTTTCAATGATTGAAGAAGTGTATGATAGGTCTTATCTAATGGAATGGTCGAAGGAAAGATTGGTCGACTATGCAATAACGCTTGCATATAACAACAAGAGCTTTCGTGAACAAATAAATCAGCAATATATAAACTTTCGGAAACTACTGAAGGAAGCAGAGGCAAAAGAATGGATACCATGCAGCGATAAACTACCACCGGATAATAAAATAAATCCTGTAACGCGTGATTTCTGCAAATATTTAGTAACGGTAAAAATAGGTGATATTTATGACGTTCGGTGTTACGCCTTCGGCCGCGGCCAGCCGAGGAAATAAATAAAAAAGAAATCAGCTCAGATGAAGCGTCACTTAAGGCTGTTTATAACAATTTAGAAATAGCAATGTGCATTTTAAATGCCATGATTGGGGAAAACGCAAGGGGACAAGCTGAAATAAACGATATGGACGAACGACACACGATAAGAGTAGACGAACGGACAGAATACAACGCAATATACTGCTCAGTATGTGGAGGAAGATGCAATGACAACTTTTTAAACTTTTGTCCGGGTTGTTTCACAGATATGAGAGAGGAAGAAAATGGCGATTAAAAATTATACAACGACTAAACACCCACTTGAGAGTATAGGTGAAATACAAGCAGCTCTGGCTAAAGGTGGAGCCAAGAAAGTGATGATTGATTATGACGAAAAAGGAGAACCAAAAGGCCTTGCTTTCGCAATAGAAACCGATAGAGGTTTTATGGGGTTCCAACTTCCCGCAAATGTAGACGGGGTCTGCGAGGTTTTTAAAAGACAAAAAATTAAAGCTGATATGGAACAGGCAAAAAAGACCGCATGGAGGAATGTGCGTGATTGGGTTCTTGCCCAAATGGCATTTATTGAAGCGGGAAACGCGACATTGCAAGAAGCGTTTTTACCATATTTGACTAACAAGGAAGGGCAGACGCTCTATCAAGTCTATATTAGCGGGCAGTTATTACTTGAATAATAAGGAGGCAAAAAATGAGTAAAGCGGAATACATAAATAAAGAAAGCCTGTTAAACGGAATATATAACCGGCAAGATGATAAAGATTTCGATTTGATGTTATATATCGCTCAATTTCCGGTACGTAAGCACGACAGCTTTCTGGACCTTGTAGGTAGGCTAAGAGAGTTATCAGAAGACGAATTAGAAAGAGCCAATAAACATTTCTCGACATTCCATTCATACCATGAGGGTTTAAGCGTAATAGAAGAAGAAATATGGGAAGCTAACACAGAAACAAGTAATTTATCGGACTTACATCTAAAACTAAAAAAGAAGGTATTTATGGACGAAGACAATAAAAAGGGGATTTGCATACCTATGAGAGATACGGCTTTAAAGGCCGCCGCGGAACTCCTACAAGTAGCGGCTATGTGTCAGAAGATGATAGACAGCGAATCAAAATGGAAAGAAAAAGATTATCAAGTCGGAAAGGATAAAAAATGAGTGAAGAAGTTATTAAAATATTGGACAACCTTGGAGAAAAATTCGGAGTCGCCATTGATTGGACATCTGAAAACATAGCCCCTCCGTTATATGGTTCATAATGACCCTCGCCTTATTCGCGGCGAGCCTGTTCGCGATAATAAAAATTACTAAATGCGTGAATCGCGACTCAAAGATTGGGACAAGGACTATATGGTTTGACAGATTTTACGACTACAGCTCGGTTTTCTCGGTTATATGCAGGGTTGCGGCAGGATTTATTATGGTTATAACGGCCATACTTATTCCGTTTACAATAAGCAGACTAATAAAATCAATATACATACCGGAAATGATGATAATACAAATGTTAGAAATGTAAATTGAAAGGATTGTATAAAAATCATGCCAATGGGAATAAGGGGCGGATTTAATAAAATTATACGCTGCGAATGTGACAGGTCAATGGCTGAGAAAAAGGGTTACATACCATGCGGCCAAGACTGCAAGAATTGCTTGGCCTGCATAGAAGTAAACGCGGAGGGCGAACGTTCCCACAAAGCGATAAAATGGGAGAAAACAAAAATCGGACAAGCAATAATTAACAAATAACGGCGGAACATCCTTCCGCCGTAAAAACCTACATATATATAGGAAGAAAAAAAGAGGCGCTCGGTATGAGCATTAACCCTCGCTTAGAGTATTAACACACGGGAGTGACGGATGAGACATAAAGTGAGAGCAACTAAAGAGATTATCATAGCAGGAAAGTGTATAATGTGTAGTTTAAAAATAAAAGCAGGGAATCACACAGGAAAAAGAGGAGAGAAGAGAAACATAACTGCAGAGGCGGTCAGAAAGAACAATGATCGATTAGCCCTCAGAAATCTGACAGCGATATTAAATACAAATTTCAGATCCGGCCATCTGCACGTGGTATTAACATATAGGGAACTGGTGGATTATGAAACGGCAAAAAAGACCTATGATAAATTCACCAGAGAACTGAAAAAGAAATTGAAAGCAAGGGGAGAGGATCTAAGATACATACATGTGATAGAATGTGAACATACCAGGCTGCACCATCACATAGTCATCAACACCTCAGATCTTGAACTGGTAGAAGAGACATGGGGATACGGTCTCATAAAGGCCAGCGTCCTCGACTCTTCAGGAGAATATTCAAAACTCGCGGCCTATCTCTTAAAAGAAACTCAAAAGACTTTTAGAACCGGAGATAATCCGTACAAAAAAAGATATACTGCCAGTCGAAATATAATCAAGCCGGAGATAAAAGTGGTTGAAATAGACCTGGAGGAACTATTTGAGGATCCAGCGCCCTTAAAGGGATATTACATACCAAAAGAACTCTGCCGCCGGTTCAAACACCCGGTTACAGGAATAGAACATTTAGAATATACCATGGTAGCACTGGGAAAGCCGGTAGGATATAAAGTGTGGCCTTTTGGGGAAGTCATATCAGGCAGGGAATACTATAGGCCGAACTACCTCGAAGACCAGCTTATACTTTAGGGGGGCGCCATGAAAGAATATCAGAGGACGAAGAACAACCCGTGGATCCTTCCGAGGAATTTATACATGCAAACCCTATATGCCATAAGGGACTATGAGCGTATGAAAGAAGAGTATGAATATATGATTCAGGGCGAGGCTGTAGAAATGGACGGCCAGCCCAAGGGCACGAGGATAGGAGACCCGACAGAAAAGATGGCTGCCAAAGTAGAGAATATACACGATAGGCTAAAAGCTATAGAAAAAGCCAAGAACGTCATACCGAAAGAATACGTTAAAGGAGTATGGCAAAATATCGTATACGGAGCCCGCTTTCCTCATGACGCAGGAAGGAATACATATGGGCGATACAAGTCAAGATTCGTTTATGAGGTAGCCAAAAATCTGACGCTGATATAAAGATGGGGCAACAGGGGAAATTTTTTGATGTATTATGATACTATGGATAAACAAATAGATTTTGAGAATCTCGAAAGCCTCACAGGTGAAACGGATGAGAAATACGAGGCTTTCGTGGAAAAATTCAAGCCAAAGAAAACAACTGATGACTGTTTCACACCTCCGGAAGTTTATGAGATCATAAAGAACTGGGTCATGAAGCAGTATAATATACCTCAAACCGCAAAGATTGTGAGACCTTTCTACCCCGGCGGGGACTATAAAAACTATGATTACCCGAAAGACTGCGTAGTCATAGATAATCCGCCTTTTAGTTTAATCTCGCAAATCGTAAAGGAATATAACCGGCGTGGGATAAAGTACTTCTTGTTCGCTCCTACCCTGACGCTTTTTTCTACCGCAGCAGGGAAGACAAGTTACATAGTGGCCGGAGCCAAGATAACATATCAAAACGGTGCGAACGTAAATACGTCATTTGTCACAAATTTAGAAAAATGCAAAGTAAGGATAGTAGGAGAGATCAACGAACTGATAAAGAATACCAAAATATCGAAGAAAAAACCAAAGTATGAATACCCTAAAAATATAATCAGCGCAGCTATATTGCAAAAAATGTGCCGCTATGACGTGGATATAAAAATACCAGAAAAAGAGACCTTTTTCATAAGAAAAATGGAAAAGCAAAAGAGTGGCATATACGGGTCGGCTTTTTTAATATCAGATCAAGCGGCCGAAAAAATAAAAGAGGAAATGACACGGATAGAGAACATAAAACAGTGGGAACTGTCTGAAAAAGAAAAGGATATAATAAAATATCTGACTATGGGCGAATGGCAAGAATGAACTACGGCAGCCAGAGATGGAAAGAAAAGCGCAAGAAGATCTTAAGGCGCGATAAGTACATGGACAGAATAGAAGCGAGATACGGAAGAGCAGTGGAAGCTACAATAGTCCATCACATCTATCCGTCAGAGGATTATCCTGAATATGCATATGAAGACTGGAACCTTATTTCAGTTAGCAATAAAACTCATGCAGCTCTTCACCTTCCCAATAGTGGACAGCTATCCGATAAGGGAAAGGAACTGATGGAAAAAACGAGAGCGCCGAGAAAGGAAAAGAAATGATAGAAAAGCTATACGATATAAAAGAGAAAATAGCTCAGGGCGATACCAGCATAAAGGACATAGACATCATCAACGCTGCTATAAAATATATCGAGAAGAACGAAGAAGAAAAGGCGATGATGACAAAGGCACTGTATGAGGGAGAGGGTAATATAATTGCTGAAGCAGATAAAATCATCCCTGAAGCAGAGCCTGGGATAATAGTCACAATAGATAACGTAAATATATTCTATGGAACTGGTGAAATCAATGAGAAATAAAGGAGTAAATGATAGAATAGAATCATTATCCCCCCTCCCCTCCGGGGGAGAATAAACTTTTTCCTAATGCGACAGGTACCTGGATTTCCAACTCTGATAGATTTTTGGAAGAGGGGGAAATCAGTTAAAGGGATATATCACAAAAAACAAAAACTACTTTTTATAGCAAATTTTAATTGAAATAAACCAAGGCCTCAAAAGGCATAAAAAAGGCGGTAAAAATATATGAGATTTATTTAAAAAAAGTGCAAAAAAGGAGCAGAAATGAAAGCGGCCGGATATGAAAAAAGAATAATAAAAAAGATGACGGCCGTCAACACATATAGGCCAGAGTTCGACCAGACCATAAAGATACTGGCAAAAATATACGAAGAGTTCGACAAGGCAAAAGAACAGTTTGAAGAAAGCGGCGGAGAGTACGTGATCACCTATACAAATAAGTCCGGGGTGAGTAACATGATAAAAAATCCCATATACAAGATCATCGAAGACATGGAGGACAGAATATTGGCATACAACAGAGAACTGGGGCTGACCCCGGTAGGATATAAGAGGATCATGAACAAGTTTGAAAAGGAAAAGAGGTCAGGGCTGGCGGAAGCCCTAAAGAGTCTTGGAGGCTAAAAATTTCCAAGAAGTCATAGAGTATGCCGAAAGTATCAGAAGCGGAAAAAAGATCGCATGTACCACGCTGAAGCAGGGAGTCGATAGATTCTTCAAAGATCTTGAAAATGATAATTACTGGGTCGATAAAAAAGCTGCTGAGTTTTGCATAGGAATCATCGAAAAAACGTTGAAACATTACCAGGGAGAAGATCTAACGGGTTTACCAATGAAAGGTAAGCCTTTTTTATTGCAGCCGTTTCACAAATTCATAGTCTACAACGTAGTGGGATTCAAACATAAAGGAACAGATATATTAAAGCACCATGAGGTAATGATTTTTATACCGAGGAAAAATGTAAAGACTACCTTTGCAGCAGCCTTGGCCTGGGCGCTTTCGCTGTACTATAGAAGGAGCGGATCAAAGCTATATATCACTTCCGCCGCATTGCAGCAATCCATCGAAAGCTTCAACTTTTTGGCATATAACCTGGATGAAATGGGGGAAAGCCAACGGCGAGGCGGGGGCGTTAGAATCATAGATAACAATAACGAGCACTCAATAAGCGCAAACTTCCCGGATGGGTCTATATACATAAGGGCTCTGGCCGCAAATCCTGACGCACAGGATTCGCTGAACTGCAATATAGCAATCGCCGACGAAATACATGCGTATAAAAAACCTAAGCAGTACAATCTATTTAAAGAAGCCATGAAAGCCTACACCAATAAATTGATGATCGGGATAACTACGGCAGGAGATAACGAGCAACTGTTTTTAGGTCAAAGATTAAAATACTGCAAAAAGGTGCTAAACGGAACAATAAAGGACGATCAGTATTTCATATTCATGACATCCGCCGACGCTGACGAAAATGGGGAGATAGATTTTACAAATCCAAAAATCCATGAGATGGCCAATCCATCTTATGGGGTGACCATAAGGCCGGAGGAGATTTTAAATGAATCTCTTCAGGCGCAGAACGACCCGCAGCAGAGAAAGGATTTTTTCGCAAAAAGCCTGAACGTCTTCACCAGTTCTATGAAAGCGTATTTTGATATCGAAGAGTTTAGAGCGTCCGACGAAAAATATAACTGGAGCATTGAAGAACTATCGAAGCTACCGATAAAGTGGTATGGCGGAGCTGACCTGTCAAAGCTGCATGATCTTACAGCCACGGCTTTATTTGGAAATTACAAGGGAGTGGATATAATAATAAGCCATGCCTTTTTTCCGGTAGTAGCTGCACACATAAAAGCGGATCAGGACAATATACCGCTGTTCGGGTGGCAAGATGATGGGCTTTTAACAATGTCAAACTCTCCGACAGTAAACCACGGCGAAGTGGTGGAGTGGTTTAAAAAGATGAGAGATAAGGGGTTCAATATTAACCAAGTGGGACATGATAGAAAGTTTTGCCGAGAATATTTCATCGGCATGAAAAAAGCCAAGTTTAAGATCATAGACCAGCCTCAGTATTACTTCAAAAAATCCGAGGGGTTTAGATATCTTGAAAGGTCCGCAAAGAACGGAACCCTATACTATATGCACTCAGAGGCATATGAGTATTGCGTACAAAACGTAGCGGCAATAGAAAAGACAGATGACATGATTCAATACGAAAAGATACAGCCGGAGATGAGAATAGACATATTCGACGCTTCGGTTTTTGCATGTATCAGATACCTTGAAAATTTAGAAAAATCCAGCAAAGGAAAGGAATGGTGGGGAGAAAAGTAATGCCAAAGAAAAAAAGCAGAGCAGAACCGCAGGAGATGAAAAAAAGAGGAGTCACCGGTTTTTATATCGGAAAAGATTTTGAAGAAGATTTAAAGTGCAGGGGATATGTATCATTATCCCATAGTCCGGAGATCGTGGCGGGAGTCGATAAGATTGCGGAGCTGATCGGATCTATGACTATCCACCTGATGGAGAATAAGGATAATGGAGACGTTAGAGTCAAGAATGGTCTGAGCCGAAAGATCGACATAAATCCATATTCAAATGGTACCAGGTCACAGCTAATAAAGTGGATTGTAAAAACCATGTTCTTAGAGGGCGAAGGAAATGCAGTCATATACCCCGTAACAAGAAACGGATATCTGAAAGATCTGAGACCGATACCGGCCTCCTTCGTTTCCTTCGTTCCTGATGGAATGTGGGATTACACGGTAATGATAAACGGAGAAGAGTTTGACCCCGAGGAGGTTCTGCATTTTACATTAAACCCTGATGAATATTACCCCTGGAAGGGAAGGGGACACGGGGCGACAATATCCAACGTGGCCAACAATCTGAAGCAGGCTCAGGCCACAGAAAAAGGATTCATGGAGTCAAAATGGAAGCCTTCCATCATCGTGAAAGTCGATGGACTGATCGATGAGTTTTCGAGCAAGGAAGGAAGAAAAAAGCTGCTGTCTGAATATATCGACACCAGCGAAGCGGGGGAGCCGTGGATAATTCCGGCTGATCAGTTCGCTATAGAGCAGGTAAAGCCCTTGACCTTATCAGATCTTGCTTTAGCTGAATTTGTGGAAATAGATAAAAAGACGGTGGCATCCATTTTAGGAGTGCCGCCGTTTATATTAGGAGTCGGAAATTTTGAAAGGGATTCCTGGAACAATTTCATAGCAACGAAGATAATGTCTATTGCGCAAAACATCGAGCAAGAGCTGACCAAAAAGCTGACATATAACCCGAATTGGTTTTTCAAATTCAACCCCAGATCACTGTACAACTACAGCATAAGCGACATGGCAAGAGTAGCGGACGACCAATATATCCGGGGGATATTCACAGGAAACGAAGTCAGGGACTGGATAGGCATGCCGCCTGTTGAGGGTCTCGATGAGCTGGTAATTTTAGAAAACTATATACCGAGAGGCATGATAGGAGAACAAAATAAGTTGAAAGGAGGGGAAGAAATTTGAGCGAAAGGCAAATCCGAAGCATAAGCAGGGGAATGAATACGAGAGCAGACGAAGCAACCGGCGATAAATACATCTCCGGTTATTTTTCTGTCTTCGATTCGAATTATGAAATTTGGCCAGGCGGAAGCGAGTCCATAGATAAGGGCGCATTTGACAACGCCCTGGGCGACGATATCCGCTGTTTGGTCGATCACAATTCGAGACTGGTTTTGGGAAGAACAAAGGCGGGCACATTGTCGCTGAATATTGACGAAACCGGTCTATTCGGAGAAGTGAAAATCAATCAAAAGGACCAGGACGCCATGAACCTGTATGAAAGGGTGAAACGGGGAGATGTGAATCAGTGTTCTTTCGGATTCGACATTTTATCGGAAGAGA
>UMFH01038055.1_pt1 | contig 24316 bp, 23 predicted proteins | sample 1964941 | NCBI WGS metagenome assembly UMFH01 (sample SAMEA4836039, study PRJEB28245) | human gut metagenome | biome: gut microbiome; material: fecal sample | place: Denmark | collected 2008
GAGTGGGAGTAAACGATATTCGTTGATTTCAAGCCTCTGACCTGCGAAAACAGGTCGGGGGCTTCTTATTTTGCAACCTCTGTGCAACCTTTGCGGTTTCGCGCCCCGTGAACAGGGGACGTAGCACTGTTCACGTCTGGGCCCATATCGGCACCGATCATTGCCCGCGCTGCTTCTGCTTGCGCTTCAGCTTCCGCTGCTCGAGGCACGTCGCCCGGTGTTCCTCGCCAGAGGAGAGCTGGCCGTTCCTTGCGAAACCGCGAGGCCACCTATATCCGCTTGCTGCGGGCTTGCTTGAACCAGTTCCTTTTGAAAGAGCCTATACCTCCGAAGAACTTGTTGTACGTCTCACCGTCCTCCTTGGCCTCGTACTTGACCAAGGCAAGTTCGATAGTACAGAGGTAATCCGCCACTTGCTCGAGGCGGTAGTCGGTCATCGAGGTCTTGCGGCGTCGGACGACCCCTTTTGAGAGGACCTTGCCCACCGAGTCGTCTCGCCCGCGGAACAGAAGGAGCGCATCCTCGCGACCTTCGGCGACCTGTGCTGCGAGATGGAGGGCTGCACCATCGTGCAGGGCCCTTTCCAAAGCGAAGTGTCGAGCCGAAGTGTTGAGCGTCGGCCCTGAATGTTCAATGGCCGTTGTTTTCTGCCCCTCAAGTGGTGAACTTCTCCTCGGGGCTGTTGATTCCCCCACGCGCCCCCTTCCGTTCTCTGTGTTCCCCTTATACTCCTTGTACAAGGAGGTAAGAAGTCATGGACAAGACCGCACAGGACAGCTTGGCAAAGAAGCCCGTCGACATGAGGGACAGGATTCTCGAGCATCTCGAGGCCCTTACCTCTGCCGTCTCGCTCGACGACCTTGCCCGTCTGTCCACCTCCGACATCGCCGAGACGCTCATCATCTCCAGGAGCCTGGCGAGCCAGTACCTCAACGACCTTGTTCGCTCCGGCCTTGTGGTTAAGGTGGCGGGCAGGCCTGTCCGTTATTTTCATCGCCGCGCGTTCCAGAAGCGTTTTCAGGTAAAGCTCTCTGCAAGCGAGTACGCCTCGCTCGCCGACCTCATCCAGGCGACGGGAATCGCCGATCACCGCGACTTCGCGCGTGCCGTGGGCTTCGACCTGAGCCTCAGCTCCGTTGTCGAGCAGTGCAAGGCTGCGGTTCAGTACCCTCCGTTTGGCCTGCCCATCCTCTTGAGCGGCGGCGTGGGTGTCGGTAAGTCTTTCCTTTCTCGCCTTGTGTACGAGTACGGCAAGAACCAGGGCTTGCTGTCCCGCGACTCCTCCTATGTGCGCATCGACTGCGCCGGGGTCCCGGACGCCGCCTCGTTCAACGGGCTTCTTGACGAGTCGATCGCGAAATCGCGCGGGGGTGTGGTTTTTGTCAACGGCATCGAGGCACTCTCTCCCTCTGCGATGGAGCACTGCCTTGCGACGGCCCTCGGGCTCGATGCCTCCCAGGATGTGCCGCGCGCTCGCCTCGTTCTTTCGACGACGCTTTCCGCCGATGACCTGAAGGTTTCCTCGGCCTACAGCAAAATGCCCATCTGTGCCCGCGTCCCCTCACTCAAGGAGCGGACCCCCGAGGAGCGCGAGGATCTCATCTTGAGCTTCCTGCGCAGCGAAGGGTGCCGAATCGGTTCTGATGTGAAGATTAGCCGCGGCGCATACCGTTGCCTCGTGAACGCGGACTTTTCCGATAACATCGCCGGCTTGCGCGCCTGCGTGACGAACTGCTGCGCCAAAGCGTTCCTCAATCGCGAGGGCGACTACGTCGTCGTTCGCCCGTATCTTCTTCCCAGCGGGCTCCTCTCCTCCGCGCAGATCGATCAACAGCCCGATGATGGCGTTCTGATCGACGCGTCCCTGGATGCCGCCGAGAGCACAGGGCCGGTCGAGCAGGCGCTCGATGCCCTGTGCTCTCTCGATGAGCGATTCTGCGCCGGGGAGCTCTCTGTCTCCGAGCTCGTCTCGCAAGCTGTCTCCGCTGTGCGCGGCGTTGAGGATCACTTGATCTTCGGCCGCGGCGTTACCTCCTCGAGGTCGCGCGCCTTCGAGCGCATCGTGGGCGCGGTCCTTGCCGACGCAGGCTCTTCTTATGGCATCGAGCTTTCGAGGAAGGTCGCTTTTCTACTGGCCCAGGAGATTTGCCTGCAGTTGTGGCCGGGCATCGGCCTGGCTAAGCGAAAGTCTGCCTGTGCGGAGCAAATCTCCCATATCCTCGGTGCCGTGACCTCCGAATTACCGTTTGCCTCGAGCGTCTCCGATCAGGTCGCCGCAGACGTGGAAGGGGCGCTGGGAATCTCGCTCGATCACTTCACGAAGACGCTTCTGACGCTGTGCGTCGCATCGGAGTCTCGCGACGCGAAGGCCCTTCGAACGCTCTGCGTCATCTTGTCCCACGGCTACTCAACGGCGACGAGCATCGCCGACGCGGCGAACCGTATGCTCGGCATGCATGTGTACGAGGCGGTCGACATGCCCTACGACCAGCAGCTGAAGGACATCGTCGGTCCGCTCCAGCGCCTCGTCGACCGCCATTCCTACTGCACCGGGGTCGTGTTCCTCGTCGACATGGGCTCCTTGGAGGAGGCCTATAAGGCCCTCGAGAACGTTACCGACTCCACTATCGGCGTGGTGAACAACGTCTCTACCGGTCTTGCGCTCGAGATCGGGGTCGGGCTGCTCGGCGGCAAGTCCATCGCCGAGGTTCTTGGCGATGCGACCGCCGCGTGCGTGACGCACTGCAAGGTGATCGAGCGCGTCAACCGTGAGGACGCCATCGTCTTCTGCTCCGAGTCCGGGGTCGACGCCGCGGAGAGGATACGCCAGCTCGTCTCGCAGAGCCTCCCGCGCACCATAGGCGCGCGCCTGCTCACGAGGCCCTTCAAGCAGCTCGTCGCGAACGGGTCGAACGACGCCGTTTTCTCCGAGCACCGCGTCTGCGCCGTCATCGGCACGGGAGACCCCGGGGTCGCCTCCGTCCCCTTCGTCGCCCTCGAGGACATCATGTCGACGGCGTCCGCCTCTAAGGTCGATGCCGTGTTCGGCAGGTGGCTTGACGCTTCCGAGCTCTCTTCTTTCCACGAGAAGCTGCTCTCGAACATGACGCTGCAGAACGTCATCCGCTCCATCACCATCCTCGACCCGGAGCGGCTATTCCATGAGATCGAGAGCGCCGTGCACGAGCTTCAGCGCAGGACAGGCGAGAAGATCGGCAGCAACGCCATCATTGGGCTCTACGTCCACCTCTGCTGTCTCGTCGAGCGCCTTGTTACCAGAAACCCCATTGAGACCTACGTTGGCCAGGACCGCTTCGAGGAGGAACGCGCCGATTTCATCGAGTCCTTCAGGCAGAGCTTCTCGAGCATCTCGACGCGCTATCGCGTAGAGGTTCCCGTAAGCGAGATCGCATATGTCTTCGACTACATAAGCGTGAGCGCCGCCCCGGCGCGAGAGGAGCGCCTCGGCTCCTCGGACCTCCTGCTCGACGAGTGACCTTCCCCGCGCCGCCGCAAGCTGACCGCGCGTCCTCAATAATCCGATAACCCCTTGCCCGGCGCGAATCCGGATAGCGCCGAGGCAGTACCGAACGTAAAACTTCATTTGATAGGAGCAAACATGAGTGTTGTTATGGCACGAATCGACAATCGCCTGCTTCACGGCATCATCGTGACGCAGTGGGCCCCGGTGTCGGGCGCGACCCGAGTCATGGTCATCGACGACAAGGTCGCCGGCGACGAGGTCCTGAAGTCCACCATGAGGATGGCGCGCCCCGCGGGCATGGCCGTCTCGATCATCTCCGAGCAGACCGCGCTCAAGAACTTCGCGGCGGGCAAGTACGACCGCGAGAAGGTCTTTGTCATCGCCAAGGAGCCCGAGACGATCCTTCACCTGGTCGAGTCGGGCATCGAGCTCCCGTCGCTGATCGTCGGCGGCTCTCTTGTCAAGGAGGGCGGCGTCCAGCTCACCCAGCGCGCCTATGCCTCCGCCGAGAACGTCCAGAGCTACAAGGCGCTCATCGCCCGCGGCGTCAAGGTGACGGCACAGTTCGTGCCCGCCGACAAGCCCGTCTCCGTCGCCGACCTCATCTAAGGAGGGATCATGGTCAACTTCACTATCCTGCAGGTCGTCCTTTTGACCCTGCTGGCCTTCATCAAGCACGTGGACTACTACGGCATCCCGATGATCTTCGTCAACTATGCCGTCTTCTGGGGCCTCATCACCGGCGTCGTCATGGGCGACTGGAGGACCGGCCTTGTCATCGGCGGTACCATTCAGCTCATGCAGCTCGGCGTCGCGGGCTTCGGCGGCTCGTCGATTCCCGACTACGGCACGATGGCCATCATCGCCACCGCCTACGGCGTGACCCTGGGCGCGGACACGGGCCTCGCCATCGGCCTGCCGGTCGGCATGCTCGGCATCCAGCTCGACGTCATCGTCAAGATCCTCAACGGCTTCGTCGTCGAGAAGTCCCAGAAGTTCTGCGACGAGGGCAAGTTCAAGCAGATGAACGCCATCCTGTGGGTCTGCCCCGTGCTCTTCGGCCTGTGCGCCGCCCTGCCCGTCTTTGTCTCCGTGACCCTCGGCCAGCCCGCCGTCAACTGGCTCCTCGAGGTTATGCCCCAGTGGTTCCTTTCCGGTCTCACCCTCGCCGGCAAGATGCTCCCGGCCGTCGGCATCGCGATGCTGCTGCGTTACATGCCCACTGGCAAGTACTTCCAGTACCTGCTCGCCGGTTTCTTCCTCTCGGCCTTCCTGAACGTGCCCATCATCGGCGCCGCCATCGTCGGCGTTGCCCTCGCGATCGCGTTCTACCAGCGTGCCGAGAGGGACACCGAGCTCGCCGCCCACGCTTCCGCAGACGCCTTCATCGGAGAGGATGAGTAACCATGGAAAACGAGAACATCACCGCCGTCGCCGAGGGCAAGCCCTCCGGCTACAAGGTCACCAAGAAGGACCTGCGCAACGCGAACTGGCGCTGGCTCATGAGCGTGTGCACCTTCAACTACCAGACCCAGCAGGGCGCCTCAGTCGCCTACGCCCTCTCGCCGGTCCTGAGGAAGATCTACACGAACGACGAGGACTATAAGCAAGCGCTCAACAACCACTTCCGCTACTACAACACCCAGCCTTGGCTCGCCGCCATCATCCTCGGCGCCTGCGTGGCCATGGAGGAGCGTGACGGCCTCGCGGCGGCGGACGCCGTCCAAGACCTGAAGATCGGCACCATGGGACCGCTCGCCGGCGTCGGCGACTCCCTGCTCATGACCATGATCCCGACCATCATGGGCTCCATCGCCGCCTATATGGCCATCGAGGGCAACCCCGTGGGAGCCGGCATCTGGTTCGCGCTCATCCTGGCCATCTTCTGGGTCCGCATGCACGCCCTCGAGTTCGGCTACAAGCAGGGTGTGAAGCTCGTCACCGACTTCAGCGAGAAGCTTCCCAACCTCACTGCCGCCGCCTCCGTGCTCGGCCTCACCGTGGTCGGCTGCCTCATCGCCTCGGTCATCGGCGTCACCTGCCCGATTAGCTTCAGCTTCGGCGACGTCTCGATGGAGATTCAGCCGCTGCTCGACAAGATCCTGCCTGCCATGATCCCCGCCGCCATCACGGGAAGCGCGTACTACCTTCTTACCAAGAAGAATGCGAGCATGACGGCCCTCATCCTCGTGGTGATCGTCCTCGCGATGGTCGCCTCCGCCGCCGGCATCCTTGCCTAGCTTCGACCCAAGAGATTGGTGAATCAATGAGAAAGATAGTTGTGGCGAGCCATTCCCTTCTCGCCCAGGGCTTCAAGGACACCCTCGAGTTCCTTACGGGTAAGAGCGACGCCGTCAACGCCGTGTGCGCCTACGTGAACGACAACGGCGAGGGGCTCGACGCGGCGGTCGAGGCGGCTCTTTCGGGCACTGACGAGGTCGTCGTCCTCACCGACGCGCTCGGCGGCAGCGTGAACCAGCGCTTCTCCCGCTTCGCCTCCGACCGGATCCACGTGATTGCGGGTGTCAACCTCCCGCTCGCCATGACGGTCGTGCTCGCGCGCCCCGACGAGAAACTCGACTTCGACGCCCTCGTCGACGAGGCGCGCCAGCAGATCGTCTACGTGAACGGTGCCAGTTCCGCCGAGTGCGAAGACGACGAATAGAGGAGGTCGACGATGAGAGAGTTCCTTAAGGACGTGTGGATGCACGGCGGTGAGGAAAGCCGCGCCATCACCCCCGAGAACATCACGGGCGAGAAGGGCCGTGCCGCCATGTCGGCCAGCCACCTCGGCGTCGGCCGCAAGGGCTCGTGCTGCGTGCCCCTTGAGTCCGGCGAGACCATCACGCTCGCGGACATCGAGGGCCCCGGCATCATCCGCCACATCTGGATGACCGTCCCCGACAAGACCGCCGCCGGCAGCTTCGTCATGCGCGACCTCGTGCTGCGCTTCTACTGGGACGACGAGGAGACCCCCTCGGTCGAGTGCCCTGTCGGCGACTTCTTCTGCAACGGCTTCGGTGAGCGCGCCATCGTCAACTCGATGCCCATCTGCGTGAACCCGACGGGCGGCATGAACTGCTACTTCGAGATGCCTTTCAGGAAGCACGCCAAGGTCACGCTTACGAGCGAGCACCCCGGGTTCATTAAGTACATCTTCTACACGTTCAACTACGCGCTCACCGACGTGCCGGACGACGCCATGTACTTCCACGCCCGTTTTAACCGCGAGCGCAGCACCCGCAGGGGCGTCGACTACACCGTGCTCGACGGCGTGCGCGGTAAGGGCTACTACGTCGGCACCTACATGGCCCTGTGCGCCCTGGAGCGCTATTGGTGGGGCGAGGGCGAGATGAAGTTCTTCCTCGACGGCGATGAGGAGTTCCCCACGGTCACCTCGACGGGAGCCGAGGACTACTTCGGCGGTGCCTGGGCCTTCCTCGACAGGCCGCCCCACTCGCTGCCCGAGGCGCAGTGCTTCAACACGCTGTTCGCCGGCTACCCGTACCGCTCGACGCGCGACGCCACGCGCGACCGCTTCAGCGCGGGCAAGCCGAACCCGAACCCGATGCTCGCGACCAACGACGACGCGCTGCCCAGGCACGGCCTCTACAGGTGGCACCTTCCCGACCCAATCTCGTTCAAGGAGGACCTGCGCGTGACGTTCCAGGACCTCGGCAACGACGACATCAAGCTCTACGAGCGCGAGGACGACATCTCCACCGTCGCCTACTGGTACCAAAGCGAGCCGCACGCCGTGCTCGCCCCGTTTGCCGCAAGGCAGGACCGCGTGCCCAGGTAGGGTCGCCTCGAAACAAGCCAGCGTTATGGGCGCCCGCGGTTGACCATGACTGCGGGCGCCCCTTTGTAAGGAGGATCACATGAGCGAAAAGCAAATGAGGCTCGGCGCCCTCGAGGCCGGCGGGACCAAGATGGTCTGTGCCGTGGTGTCCGGCGACGGCGAGGTTCTCGACCGTATGGAGACCCCGACGCTTACGCCCGCCGAGACCGTCCCGCAGATGATCGAGTGGTTCACCGCCCGCGATGTGGACGCGTTGGGCATCGGCGCCTTCGGCCCGACCTGCGTCGACCCCAACGACGAGCGCTACGGCTCCATCCTCCAGACGCCCAAGCTCGCGTGGCGAGGCCATGGTCTTCGCGCCGCGTTCGCCGACGCCCTCGGGATTCCGGTGGCCTACGACACGGACGTGAACGTTGCCTGCCTCGGCGAAGTGGTCTTCGGCTGCTGCAAGGGGCTCGAGGACGCCATCTACGTGACCATCGGCACCGGCGTGGGCGCGGGCGTCATGTGCGCGGGCAGGCTCCTTCACGGCATGCTGCACCCCGAGGCCGGCCACATGCTGGTAAGGACCCGTCCCACCGAGGAGGGACGCTGCGTCTGCCCGAGCCACGCGAGCTGTCTCGAGGGCCTCGCCTCCGGCCCCGCCATTGCCGCGCGCTGGGGAAAGCCCGCGGCCGAGCTCGCGGACAACGCTGAGGTGTGGGCGCTCGAGGGGGATTATCTGGGGCAGATGTGCGCGAACCTCGTGCTCATGTACTCGCCTCGCCGTATCGTCCTCGGCGGCGGCGTGATGCACCAGGAGCAGCTCTACGGCATCGTCCGCAAGAAGACCCTCGAATATCTGGGTGGCTACATCCAGACCGCCGAGCTTAAGGACATGGAGAGCTACATCTGCGCCCCGGGCTGCGGCGGCGACCAAGGAATCCTTGGCGCGGCCGAGCTGGCAAGAAGGGCGCTCGCGTAACTTGCGCTCTCTCCGCCATACAACGCGTTAAGAAAAGACGAGCGCTTCTTGCCAATTGGGCGGCAAGAAGCGCTCGTCTTTTGCATTTTTGTCTCTCAAAATCTTATTTTCACGATTTGCATTTTCATCCCGTTGTCACCGACCCTTGCGAGAAACCGGAAAAAGCCGCTGACAGAAGGGTCTCTCAAATCGTTATAACCCAGCATATAGCCGCGACTTGTGACCTGCAGACGTCTGTCCCACGTGCCGATTTCCTTGGCGGCATCCGAAACCGCAAAATATGCCCCCACATCCTTGATTTTTGCAGTCTTAAGCCATGTTTTTGCGATCATCTTTACTGCTGTCCGATTGGCAGCATCAAAGACCAGCACACCGCCGGGGAAAGCGTCCGCCATCTCCCGCACCAGTTCCCGGACCTGCTGGGTCAGAAAGTAATAGAACACCCCGGAGGCAAAGAACACCGCCCCGCCGGAGGCATCGATTTTGCTAAACCATGTGGTGTCTTTCAGGTCGCAGGGGATATTTTGTTCTCGATCCCCGGCAGGCAGTAGCTGCTGCCGCAAGGCAATCACATCCGGGAAGTCCAGATTGTAAATCTTGCATCTACCGTTGTCGCAGGTTCTGCCGGTGTTGTCCAGTCCGCAGCCCAGATTGACCACCGCCGCATTGGGGTGGCCTTTCAGGTAATCCTGTACCTCGAAAGCAAGATCACCCTGCCGCATGGCCACCTCCAGCGCACCAAAACGCTGCATCAGGCTGCGGGAGTTTTTCTCTGCCTCTGAAAAGTCGTAGTCGATTTGGTCGAGCAGACGAACCGCTGTTTCATCCCTATAAAGGTTCGGGTACAGCTCCGTACACAGCTTTCGGGAATACAGTGGGAGGATCAGTGTCTCCTGCACGGTGTTTTTCTCAATTTTACATTTCATAGGTTTCTTCCTCAGTGAATAAAAACTGTCATAATTGCCGCCAGCACAGCCGCTATGACCGTCATGCCTATTGCCATGTGCGGGCATTTTTTCAGCAGCCGTTTTATGTTCGTCCCGCCGCCGCAGCCGCAATCCAGCACCTTGGCATTTGGCGCAAGTCGTAGAAATCGAAGTCCCCACCGCGCCACAGGGCTGTGGCCCAGATTCATCATGGCAACCATAAGTTTTCCGCCGAGGCCCACGGGCTTGCGGGTGTTTTCAAAGAACGACATCTGGTCCCTCCGATTTCGTGCATTCCGCATAGGTCAACGGGAACGAAGCCTTCAGCACCGCGCTTTTCTGCACCGCCCAGCCGTTTTGACGCAGGAAACACAGGTATTCCTCGCTTGTCCACCTGCTGTGGAGGGGGAATCCTGCCATACTCATGAAAAAGGCTTTTACCTTGCCGGAAACCGAGTTTCCCGCGTGGGTGAAGGTTGGCGCGATGAGCACGCCGTCGTCCTTCAGCACCCGCCTGATTTCTTGCAGGGCCTTTTCTGGATGCGGCACTATGTGAAGCGCGTTGGACGCGATCACCACTTCGAAGGACTTCTGTGCATAGGGCAGGCGGAACATATCTTGTACGGAAAAGTGCAGCTTTGCGGATTGATTGTCCCGCTTTGCTTCAAGGATCATCTGTGCAGAAGCGTCTGTAGCCTCGATGTGTGCCGCCGCATTCACGATGCTCTTTGCGATAAGCCCCGTGCCGGTGGCAACCTCCAGTACGGTTTTTGCTTTCACTACCGGCCTGATCAGTCCATACATCTTCTCATACGCCGCCCGGTCGTTTCGCATGAAACGGTCATACCGACCGGCATTCTTGTCCCAGAAACCCTCGCGTTCGTGCATGGCTATCGCCCCCAAATAGTTAGAGCTATCTAACTATAACAAACGAATCATGCAGTAAGATTAGGCTAACCTTATTTTCTTGGCAAAGATGCATCTCTCCGGTTTTCGCTTATAACGGCGCGAGTCAGATACTAGGCTGGAGCTGAAGAAGAAGCTTGGTGGACAGGTGGGTCGATGCCGGTTCCCGGAACGGTGATCCAGCCAATTACACCAGGGCTCTAGTCATTGAGTGGGAGTAGGCTGACAGGGATTTGACCTGCACTTTTGAGTGCCGCACTGTACCGCTGAGTTTCGTTTCGTACGTGAGTCACGGCAAAGCCGCCAGCGACGGCGGTGGGTAAAAACGATCATCGAGTCTCCGTTCCCGCGTTGGGACGGAGCTTTTTCTTTGTCGTTTCACTCCCTTTTACCTGCGATTATTTTCATTTAGGAGCTTGCGTGCTATTCAGGAGTGAAAAGACCCGACAGTGGTCTGATATTGAAAGCTCCATGCCCCCCAGCGTAGGGCGAGAGTAGCCTTTGCAAACCCTCCCGATATTAAGTTGACAGCTGAATATAGCTGTTTACCTCGGGGTTATAATCGCCTCAACCATATATTTCCTCTAGATAGGTTGCCCATGATGTTCAACACCGCCGAATCGCTTCTTATTGTCGAGGCCGGAAACACCGGCAAGTTCTCCAAGCTTCTCTACAACATGATTGGAAAGAACGATGACACAGAGGCTGGTCCGACCGGCCCCGTCGACGGCAGCGTCGATGCCTCCATCTTCAACGAGGGCCAGTTTGCTCAGACCGCCATCTCGTCGAGTCAGAAGGTCGTCTTCATCGGCTGGTCGGAAGGCACCGGAGACTACATCGACGCGATTCGGCTCGACAACCCCGAAGCCATCGACGAGGAAGGCGTCTACATCGGCGTGAGCGGGAACCACGCCTGCATCACAGTGAATACCGAGCCGCCTTCCAAGGAGGACTACTGGAAGTTCCTCGAAAGGGCAAGGGAGCATGGCATGGAGTTCGATGACCTTCTCGCGGCCCTGCGCCCCGGAGAGGAGGCGGTGGAACCCGAAGAAAGCAATGATTCCAATCCCGTGCTTGGTTTTGCCAAAATGGTAGGCAAGACCATCGGGAGGGCTGCCGCCGATGGCGCGAACGGCATCAACCAGGCCGTCGTCCTCCATCAGAAGGCGGGCGAGATCCGCGACCAACGCTACCAGTACGCTGTGAAACGCTTCTACCACGAGAAGCTCAAGAGCTTCGTCGAGGCGTAGGGATGAACGATTTCGACAAGGGGTTCGAGTTCTCCGCGCGCCATGCCGCCGCCGTGCCCGCCGGGATGGATGCTGCGAGCTGGGTGAACAGCGTGGAGGCCGCCATCGAGGAGCTGTACTCCGCGATGAACTCCTACGACCACTACAAAAACAGCAAGGCGGCGCAGGACTCCCTCAAGGGATTCCTGGCGGAGGAATGGGCCTTTGGGACGGCGAACGTCGACGCTGCCGTTAAGAGGGTCGACGCCAAGGGCATCAGGCTCGACTCGCACGACCTCGGGTCTGCGGATGTGGCCTGGGGCGCCGATCAGTACCAGCTCAAGTTCCTGACCGACCCGAAGAACATCGCGCGCAAGCTCGCGACGACGCTTCGCGATTCGTACAACGGCAGGCCGAAAAGATATGCGGATCTCTCTTTTGACGAGTGGGCCGTCGAGAAGGGCTTCGCGGGCAAAACCCCAGACGACTTGCTCTACGGCGACATGGGCGGCCTGATCCCGTCGGACAAGCTTGAAGCAGCCAAGCAGTACACGCTGATACGCATCGAGCGCGCGAAAGGCCGCGGCTTGGACGAAGAGGTGCAGCGCTGGACGAAGGTGCGCGACAACCTGACGGACCGAATCGAGACACCTGAGGGCGTCGAGGGCAGGCCCGCCACGAACGAGGAGATGCGCCGAAAGGCGATCGACGTCTCGAACAAGAAGAAGCTCGACCCCGCAGACGACGGCATGACCACGTCCCAACTAATCGCTGCGAGCGACATAGTGAAGCAATCGCTCAAGGCCGGCGGCACAGCCGCCGCCCTGAGCGCCGCCCTGAGCGTTGCCCCCGAGATCTACCGCGCCATCGATTACCTGATCGCAGAAGGAGAAATCGACGACGAGCACTTGAAGTCCATCGGGACGGCGGCATGCGCCGGCGCCACCAACGGGTTCGTGTCCGGATCGGCGACCGCGGCAATCACTGCCGCAGCAGCAAAGGGCGCCTTCGGCGAGATGGTAAAGGCCGCCGCAATGGGATCGAGGGGCGCGAACGTCATCGCATCACTCGTCGTGCTAACCATGGAGACGTGCCGAAACTCCTATCTCGTGGCGTCGAGGAGGATCGAGCCCGTCGAGATGGCGAGCAACATGGGCCAATCCGTGTTCTCAACCGTCATGATGCTCGGCGGAGCCGCTGTCGCGACCGCCCTGACAGGCGGGGCGACCCTCCCTGTGCTCATCGGATCCTTCGTCGGCGGAGCGGCGGGAAGCATGGCGTTCAAGCCCGTCTCGTCTTGCGTCATGAAGGTGTGCGTCGATTCCGGCGTCACATTCTTTGGCCTCATCGAGCAAGACTACGAGGTTCCCCAGCACCTGCTTTCGATGCTCGGCATCAAAGGGGCGAGCATTAAAACGGCAAGGGTAAAGACAGCCGCCGTTTCGACGGCGCCCCGACTCTCTGCGCCATCCGTGAAAACGGCGTGCCTGCACACCGCAGACGTCGTCTTCTTTGAGCGAGGGCTCGTCGGCGTCAACAAGGTTGCATATTCGTAGGGCGATGCCGGTGCGCATGAAGCGACCTGCGGTTTCGCAAATCAATCGAGCCATTTCTGAACCCGCGAATAAGGGGTTGATTCGCACATCGGACACTTAAGACCTCGCGAACAGAATGCATGCGCTACAATGCAAACCAGTTAGCCTCGGTACGACCGCTGATGCAAGTCGCCGGGGCTCACTTGCTTCAGCAGGCAAGTTGCCCGTACGGAACACGCCGACAATCGGCGGGGGCATGCTGCACCTCGGAATCTCCAGTGCCAGAAACCCACTCGCGTTGCGGGAATCCTTGCATAGCCGGCTTAGATCTGGTATAAGAATTTTGGTGGCTGTTTCAGCTACCTCCAAGTGCCGGGGGCTTATCCCCCGGCTTTTATTCTATCCAGGGGCATATATTGGCGCGAGACCTGAGCATATTCGTCGACGAGAGCGGCGATCGGGGCGGAAAGGCTCGGTACTACCTTTTGACCCTCGTGGTCCACGACCAGTCGGAGGGCATTGCCGACAAGGTCTCCCGATACGAGCAGTCCCTCGCCAGCTCCGACCTCCCGAACATACCGTTCCATTCTGAGCCGCTGCTGAACGGCCACGGGCCGTACGAGGGGATCGACCTGCAGGCGCGCAAGAAGATGCTGTACTCGTTCAACGTTCTGGTTCAGCGCCTTCCCGTCTCCTATAGAACGTTCGTCTACCGCAGAAGCGAGTTCGAGGATCTGGCAAAGCTCACCTCGCGCATGAAGCGCGATATTTCGGGCCTTTTGTTTGATCGCTTAGAATTCTTTCAAAGCTTCGACGAGGTGAAGGTCTATTACGACAACGGCCAGGACATCGTGAAGCAGGCGCTCGACCAGTCGATCGGCTTCGTGCTTTCCAAAGGGGTCGTCGAGCGGCGCAAGACTTCGATGACCGACTACCGTCTCGAGCAAGCAGCGGACTACCTCTGCACCATCGAGCTTGCGGCGGTCAAGTACGCGGCGAAGGAAGACGGCGAGACTTACAACAAGTTCTTCGGCGGCATAGGCACGTTCAAGAAGAACTGGCTCAAGCAAGCGCGCCGCAAGATGATCAAGTAGCGGGATGCTGCCAAGGGGGCTTTTCCGCCCCTGTCCTCTGATCTCCCGAATCACCCTTTTCCAAGCCGCTCGCTACGAACCCCGGCGGAAACCAGGGAGTGATTAAAGGAGCGACCTGCGGTTTTGCGAATCAATTGAGGCATTCCCGAAATTGCGAATCAAGGGCCTGATTCGCCCAAATTGCGCACGAATCAGCCCTTAGGCGGTACGACGCGACACGCATCGACAACACTCGGACTGGACTAGCCGCTGAATGGGAATAGAAATAGAACATTTGTTCTTGTTTTTCATACGGATTCGTACGGTTCCGATGGCGATTGATGGGGGCGTTTCGCAACCACCGCACCTGCAAGCCACATGGTTTCACAATCGGGCAAAAACTCAGAAGGCTCCTCGAGAAAAACGAGGAGCCTTCCTGTTTCCTTCGGCGCGGGCTGATCGGGATCCACTGCCGATCTAGAGGCACTCGGTCAGAATCTGGAACACCTCGCTGCGCTCCAGATTCTTGGCGCAGCCGCCGGTGAGTACGCAGGTGTCCGCAACCTTGTGCAGCGTCTCGTCAGATGCGTCGGAGCCCATCTCGGCGAAGCTCGTGGGAAGCCCCATCTCGCCGATGAATGTCTGCAGGCGGTCGACGCCTTCGAGCGCCACCGTAAGGTCGTCTTTGCCCTTGGCGTCGACGCCCCACACCTCGCGCGCCCAGCGGGCGAACTGCGCGGGCGCCTCGGGGGCCAGGTGGCGGTAGAGCGCAGGGTGGATGACCGCGAGGCCCATTCCGTGGTTGGTGTGGGTGTACGCGCCGTACTGGTGCTGGATCATGTGCGCCTGGAAGTCCGTTGACTTGCCGATCTTGAGCACGCCGTTCTCGGCCATGGCGGAGTCGTATACGAGTTCGCTGAGCGCCTCGAGGTTCTGATTGTCGCCGGCGATGATCCGCATGTTGCGGATGACGTTACGCTGGATGGCGAGATTGATGTCGTCGGTGACGTTGCGTCCGCGCGGGCTTCCGAAATAGCTCTCCATGCAGTGCGAGAGCGTGTCGAACGCGCCGCTCATGAACTGCGCGTGCGGTACGGTGAGCGTGAGCGCCGGGTCGAGCGCCGCCCACATGGGCATCGCCCCCAGATAGGCGCCCTTCACGTGCGTCTCCTCGTTGGTGATGACGGCGCCGTTGTTCTGCTCGGCGCCCGTGCCGGAGAGCGTAACGATGCATCCCATGGGGATGAACGAGCTCGGCATCTTGCCGTCGGCGTGCTCGAACGTCTCGATGTCCTTGTCAAGCATCGCCTGCGCGGAGACCACCTTGCAGCAGTCGAAGACCGACCCGCCGCCGACGGCGAGAATGAAGTCGACCTGCTCCTCGCGTGCGAGCGCGGCGCCCTCCTGGCACTTCTCGTAGGTCGGGTTGGGCATGATGCCGCCGAAGTCCACCACGCGCTTGCCCGCGCTCGTGAGCTTATCGACCACGTGGTCGTAGACGCCGGTCCGCTTGACCGAGCCTCCGCCGTAGGCGAGCATCACTGTCTTGCCCATGGCACCCATCTCGGCGTCGAGTGCCTGGTCCATGGCCCCCTCGCCGAAGTAGTTCCTGACCGGGTAGTCGTACGTGAATGAGTTCATGGCAATTCCTCCTAGTAAGTTATCAGTGCGGTCTGACCGCTCGTCTACACGTTGCGCACGAGCCCGGACATCCATTCGATGGTGGCGGGGTCGTGGTGGTCGAAGAACGCGCTGCGCCCGGTGTCGAGCGCGGCGATGGCGACCATCTCGTCGTCGCCCAGCGCGAAGTCGAAGACGTCGAAGTTTTGCTCCATGCGATCGCGGTGCGTGCTCTTAGGGATACAGACCACACCGCGCTGCAGCAGCCAGCGCAACACGACCTGGGCGACCGTCTTGCCGTGTGCCTCGCCGATGCGAGCGAGGACCTCGTTGCGGAAGAGGTCGTTTCTGCCCTCCGCAAAGGGCGCCCAGCCCTCCATGGCCACCTCCTTGCCGGCCATGTACTCCTGCGCCTCGCGCTGCTGGAAGAACACGTTGCACTCGACTTGGTTCACGGCGGGGGCGATGCGGTTGAACGAGATGAGGTTTGCGAGGTGATCGGGGTAGAAGTTAGCTGTGCCTATGGCGCGGATAACGCCCTGCTCGTAGAGCTCCTCCATGGCGCGCCACGCGCCGAAGACGTCGCCGAACGGCTGATGGATGAGGTAGAGGTCGACGTAGTCGAGCCCCAGCCGCTTGAGCGACGCGTCGAAGCCGCGCTTGGCCCCCTCGTAGCTCACATCCGACATCCACAGCTTGGTCGTCACGAACACCTCGTCGCGCGGCAGGCCGCTCGCACGAATGGCGGCCCCGACCGCCTCTTCGTTGCCGTAGCTGGCGGCCGTGTCGAGCAGCCGGTAGCCGACCGAGAGCGCGTCCTCCACGGCGCGCTGGCATTCCGCGGCGTTTGGGATCTGATACACGCCGAAGCCGAGCTGCGGCATCCTGACGCCGTTGTTTAAGGTGATGTAGTCCATGGTGCCTTCCTTTCTCGCAACTTGACGTATCCACCATACGAGGGGCGCCGCGCCGGCGGAAGTTTCCGTTGGTGAGGGTTCTATAACGCTGGGGTGCGCACGGGGTTATAACCCGCGGGTTCAGAGCACCGCACCAAAGGGAGCTTCCGCCGAGCGCTCTGCGGTCGTACGCTTGGCGATGAGAGAGCGCGGGCCACCGACAGGGGATGTGCCTAACGGAGCTCGATGAACGGGCGGACGTGGGCGTCGCAAACAAATGACGGATATCATAGACAGGGAGAACGGGAATGGACAAGCGCGTTTTGGGAAAAAGCGGCATCGAAGTCAGCCCGCTCGGCATGGGCTGCATGGGAATCACGCACGCGAGCGGAGACCCGATGCCCGACGACGAGGCCGTGAGCGTCGTCCGTCAGGCCCACGAGATGGGCTATACCTTCTTTGACACGGCGGAGTGCTACGTTGGCACGTGCGCCGACGGGACCGAGGCGCACAACGAGGACGTGGTGGGCAAGGCGCTCGCGCCCGTGCGCGACGAGGTTGTCATTGCCACCAAGTTCGGCGTCACGCACGCCCCGGACAAGACCATCCTCGTGGACTCGCGCCCCGAGGTTATCCGTATCTCGGTGGAGAAGAGCCTGCGCCGGCTGCGCACCGACCACATCGACCTCTACTATCAGCACCGAATCGACCCAAAGGTCAACCCCGAGGTCGTTGCAGGCACCATGGCAGACCTCATCAAGGAAGGTAAGATCCGCGCCTGGGGAATCTCCGAGGCGACGGAGGAGTACCTGCGTCGCGCCGATGCGGTGTGCCCCGTCTCCGCCGTCCAGAACCGCTATTCCATGATGGCGCGCTGGAACGAATCCCTGTTCCCCGTGCTCGAGGAGCTGAATGTCGCCCTCGTGGCATTCTCTCCCATGGCGAACGGCTTTCTGACGGGCGCGTACAGCCACAACACCAGATTCGAGGGCGCTCAAGACTACCGCGATGGCATGCCGCAGTACACAGAGGAAGGCGAAAGGCGCGCCGTGCCCATCATGCGGTTCGTCCGCGAGCTGGCTGAGTTGCACGCGGCGACGCCCGCCCAGGTCTCCCTTTCCTGGATGCTCGAGAAGAAGCCCTATATCATCCCCATCCCGGGCAGTCGCAAGCCCGAACGACTGCTTGAGAACTTCGGCGCCGCCGAGGTCGGGCTCACCGACGATGAAGTTGCCAAGGTCGACGGGCTGCTCAACGGACTCGACCTCATGGTCTTCGGCGGGCACACGGTAAGGTAGGGAGCCATGAACATGAGACCCTATGTCGTCTGTCACGTCTTTGCCGGGCTCAACGGGCGCATCGACGGCGCGTACATGCTCGATCCCGCCGCCTCGCCCGCACGCGCCGCGTACTCTCGTATGCAGGTCGAGTTCGGGGCGGACGCCGTGGCGTACGGGGCCGTGACCACGAAGGGCTTCGTCGGGTCGCACCCCCTTGCGCTCGATACCCACGGGAGCGCGCCCAAGGGGGACTTCGTGGCGCCTCACGCTGAACGATCGTTCTACGTCTCCGTCGACCCCGCCGGGGAGATTGCATGGGAGTCTGCGACCTATCGTCGCGCCGGCCGTGCGGACGCGCACGTCATCGAGGTTCTCACCGAGGCGGCGTCGCCGGCGTATCGCGACTATCTGCGAGAGCGCGGCGTCTCATACGTGCTTGCCGGCTCGCGCAGGCTAGACCTCCCGCTCGCCCTGCGCAAGCTGCGCGAGCTTTTTGGCATCGAGCGCCTGCTCGTGTGCGGCGGCGGAAAGACGGACATGTCGTTTCTTGCCGCGGGCGTGCTTGACGAGCTGAGCCTCGTTCTCTCCCCGACGGTCTCGGGGGAGCCCGAAACGGCTTCCGTCTTCGACGAGATGCCTCGCTCAGCCGGCGGTCCGCACGCATTCTCGCTCGAGCGCGTCGAGCGCCTTGCCGGCGACGGCCTCCACCTCGTCTATCGAGTGCGGCGATGATGTCGCGCCGTTCGTTTTTGGAGGCTGCCGCGTGGTTGGCCGCTGCGGGCAGCCTTGCCGCCCTCGAGCGCGATGCAGCCAGTCGGGCATCATGTGCCCGTAGATGGGGTACACGATGCCGATCGCATCGTCCGCGTAGGCGAGCTCGCCCTTGCGGCGCAGCTCCTGCGGGATGCTCAGGACCCTCTCGCCCTCCGCGGCCAGCTCGCGCGCCACGTAGAGGCAGTTGCCCGTTCCGGTGAAGTATGAGATCGTTCGAAACTCCCAGATTGTCGGCGGTCTGCCATTTCCAATTGCTTATGCCAGGCCGAGACCGGCGACCCAATCACGAACCCCGGACTCGTTCGCACTGGACGAGAAGCGCTGACCCTCCTGCCACTCTCCGCTGTCCGCGGCCTCGGCGAGTAGCTCGCCGCTCTGGCCAAGACCCGAGGAGGAAGAGGTACAGAACGGGATCACCGTCTTGCCGTCCCAGTCGTTGCCTGAGACGAAGTTGTCGATGGGCCAGGCCGCGATGCCCCACCAGATGGGATACCCCACGAGCACGGTGTTGTAGTTCTCCCAGCCGTTCTGCGTGACTTGCGTAAGCTCGACGTCGCGCAGGCTCTCGTCCTCGTGCTCGCGGGTCACGCGGCTACTGTCGTCGGTCCAGTTGAGGTCATCGTCGGAGTAGGGCTCCGTAGGCGTCACCTCAAAGAGATCGGCACCGAGCTCGTCGGCGATCGTCTGAGCTACGGCAGCGGTGTGGCCCTGTGCCGAGTAGTAGGCCGCGAGGACGTTGCCGCCTGCGGCGGGCGCGGCGGCAGGCTCGTCCTCGACGGCGGCTTGGTCGTCACCCTGGCTGCAGCCGGAGAGCATCGTTGCGCACAGCGCGGCTCCGAGCAGGAAGTTTCTTCTGGTCACGGTCGGGTTTGCGGTCATGGGGCATCTTCTTCGTTGGCTTGGTTGGCCCGTTATCGTCTGAGCGCTACTCCTGCGCATCGAAATCGGGGCGTATGGCCAGGTAGCCCGCGAGTGCTTCCTCAGTGGCGGTGTAGTAGGTCATGGTCCCGTCGAGCTTGGCAATCTCGGCCATCTCGTCTTCGGTGAGGGAGAAGTCGAAGATGTTCGCGTTGTCGGCGATGTGGGCGGGGTTCTTGGAGCCGGGGATGATGGAGGTGCCCATCTGCACGTGCCAGCGCAGGATCACTTGGGCCGGGGTCTTGCCGTGCTTCTCGGCGAGAGCGACGAAGACGGGCTCATCCAGAAGACCTTTGTCGCCGTGGCCGAGCGGGTACCACGCCTCGATCACCGTGCCGTACGGCGCGAGGTAGGCGCGCAGGTCGCGCTGGGCGTGGTAGGGGTGGCACTCAACGGTCACGAGCTGCGGCTTGATGTCGGCGACCTCGATGACCTCGGTGATCTTGTCTTGCGGGAAGTTGGAGAGGCCGAGGGCGCGCACCTTGCCCGCGCGGTACGCCTCCTCCATCGTGCGCCACGCGGCCAGGTAGTCGCCTACCGGCTGGTGCAGGATGAGCATGTCGACGTAGTCGAGCCCCAGGCGCTGGAGCGTGGCGTCCACCGCCGGCATGCCTGCGTCGTAGACGCTCGGCCAGAGCTTGGTGGAGACGAAGATCTTGTCGCGCGCGATGCCGCTCTTGGCGATGGCACGGCCCACGGCGCGCTCGTTCATGTAGGCGTTGGCGGTGTCGATGTGCTCGTAGCCAGCCGCGAGCGCGGCGGTTGCGGCCGCCTCGGCCTCGACCGGGGTCATGAGGAAGGTGCCCAAACCTTCGATGGGCATCTCTACGTCGTTATTGAGCTTCAGATACTCCATGGTCTCCTCCTTAATGGTGACTTTTCGAATGCAATGCTACGGCGTTTGCTGACGTGCGAGAAGTTCACGTTGGAATGATGGATATAACCATGGGGTATATACGGCACATAATGCGTGACAGGAGGATCGATGTACAACCCACAGCTTGACACTTTCATCCGCGTGGCGGAGGCGGGCAGCTTCTCCAAGGCGGCACAAGAGTCCTTCATCACGCCCACGGCCGTCATCAAGCAGATGAACCTGCTGGAGTCGCGGCTAGGCCTTACGCTGTTCCACCGATCGCATCAGGGGCTTTCGCTTACGCGAGCAGGCAGGTCGCTGCTCGCCGACGCCCGCCATATCGTGCAGTACTCTCAAGAATCAATCGCACGCGCCCGCGTCGCCGAGCGTGGAGAGAAGCGCATCATCCGCGTGGGAGTGTCGCTCATGACGCCCAGCACGCCGCTCACGAAGCTGTGGCCGAAGGTGAAGGAACGTTGCCCTGGCATGAGCCTTCAGGTGGTCACGTTTGAAAACACACCCTCGGCGGCACGCGGTTTGGCGAACCTCGGGCAAGACATGGATATCGTGGCGGGGATTTTCGACGATGCCTTTCTTAAAGAGCGCGGGTGCCTGGGCCTCGAGCTTTCGCGCGAGCCGCTCTGGTGCGCCGTTCCCGTCGACAACGAACTCGCCAAACGCGACATCGTCACATTCGACGACCTCCACAATCACAGTCTTATGCTTATACGCCGGGGCTGGAACGCCGAAATCGACCGCGTGCGCGACGAGATACTCTTGCATCATCCTCAAATCGCGCTCGTAGACTTCCCGCAATATCGGGCGGAGGTGTTCAATCGCGGCGCGAACGAGGACCTCGCGCTTGCGACGCTGCCGTTGTGGGCCAACGTCCGCCCCATGCTCAAAACCGTTCCTACCGATTGGGACTGTCTCGTGTCTTACGGGCTGCTTCATTCGCCGCACCCCGCCGACCATGTGCGGGAGTTCCTCGATGCGGTGTCTGCCGCGCTCGAGGCAGAGCATCGATAGGCAATCGCGAACAGATGCGCTTATGCCTATGGGGACAACGGGAATAACAGCCTCCGAACCTTCTGGTTCGGAGGCTCTCTTTTTGCATGTCTGCCTAAAACGACTCCTTGCCAAAGCCCCTTGAGCATCGGGCGGCATTATTGAGCGTGGGCGTTATTGTAGGTATCTTTGATCTCTTCCGGCAAATCGTCGGGGATCAGCGCCTTCACTCTATCCTCGTTGCCATCCTGAATCGCCTGCTCGTAGTACCAGCATTTGAACTTCAACATGTCCAGCGCGCGGTTCATCTTCGCGATCTCCGACTCCATGTGGGTCTTCCGCTCCTCGAACATGGCCTTGCGCTTGGGATATGTCGATGGGCCCTCCGCACACCATTCCATGAACAGCCGGATGTCCTTGATTTCCATTCCAGCCTTCTTTAAGCATTCGATGACCCGAAGCGCCTCGAGTTCCGTATCGCCGAATCGGCGAATGCCGGACGTCCGCTCCAGCCCCGGGAACAATCCCTGCTTATCGTAATAACGCAGCGTGGAAACGGGCAGACCGAACATCTCCGCCACCTGTCCGATTGTGTACATGGTCCCTCCGGACAAATCTCGAATTAACTCCTTGACCTAAAGTTAGGTTTAGGTATTACCTTTATTTTCGTCAATACAAATCGGGAGCGCAAGGGATTTTCGCCAAAGGCGCACGCTTGCCGGAACGGTATTCGCCGGCGGCTTGAACGGCGTGGGCGAAATCGGCGGGCATCCCGCTCTTGAGCAGGCGCGACGAATGGGCACAGGAGTCTAGGCGCGGCTTAGCTGGACGGAAGCAGTTTTGCACTCAAAACCATCGACAGGAGGAATCGAACATGACGATTAAGCAGACGGCGGGCAGAGATGCCCTGGGGGATTTTGCCCCCAAATTTGCACAGCTCAATGACGATGTGCTGTTCGGCGAGGTGTGGAGCCGAGAAGACGGGCTTTCCCTTCGAGACCGCAGCGTGGTGACGGTGGTGGCCCTGATGGCGCAGGGACTGACGGACTCTTCGTTCCAATATCATCTGATGTCCGCAAAGAACAATGGAGTGACCAGGACGGAGATAGCGGAAATCCTTACGCACGCGGCGTTTTACGCGGGCTGGCCCAAGGCGTGGGCGGCCTTTCGCATGGCGAAGGAGGTCTGGGCAGATGACGATGCCGCTGATGCAAGAGCTGAGCATCAAAACGAGATGGCCTTTCCCATCGGTGCCCCCAACGACGCATTTGCGAAGTACTTTATCGGACAAAGCTACCTCGCGCCCCTTTCCACAGAGCAGGTCGGCGTCTACAACGTGACGTTCGAGCCCGGCTGCCGCAACAACTGGCACGTCCATCACGCCAAAAGCGGTGGCGGACAGATTCTCGTCTGCGTGGCTGGTCGAGGGTTTTACCAGGAATGGGGCAAACCGGCACAAGAGCTGTGCCCTGGCGATGTAGTAAATATTCCCGCGGGCGTAAAGCACTGGCACGGTGCGGCGCCCGACAGCTGGTTCTCCCATCTCGCGGTAGAGGTTCCGGGCGAGGAGACCTCCAACGAGTGGTTGGAGCCCGTGGACGACGAGCAATACCCTAGAGCGACTGACAAGGAGGCTTAGGCATGGAGCAGTTGAAATTGACGCAGGAATGGGACAAGGTGTTCCCCAAAAGCGACAAGGTTGAGCACAGCAAGGCAACCTTCCGCAACCGATACGGCATCACGCTGGCTGCCGACGTGTACGTACCTAAGAATGCGGAAGGCAAACTGCCCGCCATCGCCGTCAGCGGCCCGTTTGGCGCGGTGAAGGAGCAGTCCTCCGGTCTGTACGCGCAGAAAATGGCGGAGCTGGGATTTTTCGCAATTGCCTTTGACCCGTCCTATACCGGCGAGAGCGGCGGCACGCCTCGCTATGTAGCATCTCCGGACATCAACACCGAGGACTTCTGCGCAGCGGTGGACTTCCTCTCGGTACAGGAAAACGTCGATTCAGGGTGCATCGGCATCATCGGCATCTGCGGTTGGGGCGGCATGGCAGTCAATGCGGCGGCCATCGACACCCGTATCAAAGCTACCGCGGCTATGACCATGTACGACATGACCCGTGTGACCGCCAACGGCTATTTTGACGCCGAGGATTCCGAGCAGGCACGCTTTGAAAAGCGGAAAGCGCTGAACGCGCAGCGCACCGAGGACTATAAAAACGGCAGCAATGCGCTGGTGGGCGGCGTGGTCGATCCATTACCGGAGGATGCGCCGCAGTTTTTAGCGGACTATTACGCCTACTACAAAACTCCGCGAGGCTACCATCCCCGCAGCCTGAACTCCAACGGTGGCTGGAATGTGACGTCCTCGCTGTCGTTCCTGAATATGCCGATTTTGCAATACAGCAGCGAAATTCGCTCTGCGGTACTGCTGGTGCATGGCGAGAAGGCGCACTCCCGTTATTTCAGCGAAACCGCGTACGGCAAGCTGACCGGGGACAACAAGGAATTGCTCATTATCCCTGGTGCCAGCCATACCGACCTTTACGATCAGATGGACATCATTCCGTTTGGAAAGCTGAAGGCATTCTTTGAGGAGTATCTGAAATAAGGCGTGCCTTGATTTAATGCCAAGTCTCCAGCAACGATTCTTCTAAAGAGAGGGAGTAGCTGAAACGAGACGATTGATTAACTCCATTCGTTTTGGTTACAAGAAAACATGCTGCGCGCCTGCAGCATGAAGGAGAGGGAATCCTATGAATATCGTTGTATTGAGTGGTAGCCCGCGTAAGGGCGCCAATACCGACACCATGGTCGAGGCGTTTGCCGAGACCGCGCGCGAGGCCGGCCATACGGTCGAGGTCATCCGCGTTGCCGGCAAGAAAATCGCTGGTTGCCTGGGGTGTCAGTATTGCTTCGCCCACGAGGGCACTTGCGTGCAGAAGGATGACATGGCCAACGTGATTGAGTCGCTGAAAGACGCAGATATGGTCGTCTTCGCCTCGCCTATCTACTGGTTCGATATCACCGCGCAGGAGAAGGC
>UMFH01032293.1_pt1 | contig 24040 bp, 16 predicted proteins | sample 1964941 | NCBI WGS metagenome assembly UMFH01 (sample SAMEA4836039, study PRJEB28245) | human gut metagenome | biome: gut microbiome; material: fecal sample | place: Denmark | collected 2008
ATTCTTTGGACAGAGACTCTCACAGTTAGTTCAGACGCCGCAACTACAAAGTATAAGGCTGTAGGCACGACTGGTAATGAGATTGGTGTTATCTATGTCAAGGATAAGAACGAAATTGCATATAAGAAGATCGAGCAGGATTCAGAAGTTAAAGCCGGCAAGTTTACATACACACCCGGCACAAAGGCGATTGCTTTTAACACAGGTGAAGTACCTGACAACACAGAGATCGTAGTTAAGTATAAGAGAAAGGTTGCTGCTCCTGTTCTCGAAAATCTCAGCGATGTTTACTCAAAGCAGTGCACAATGTATGTAAACGCTCTTGCAGAAGACAAGTGCGGAAACGTATATCGCGTACAGTATTACATTCCCAAGGCTGACTTTAGCGGTGAGTTCGAGCAGGCGTTTGGCGACGACCAGACAACTCACGCATTCGAAGCAGAGGCTCTGGCAGGTGCTTGTGGCGCAGGCGGTAAGCTGTGGAGCTACACAATATTCGGTGAGAATATTGCAGATAAAGAATAAACAATAACAAGAAAGGCAAACATATATGACCGAAACTAAAAAGTGTAGAGTATGTGGTAAAGAGTACACTCCTTGTCACACTCACAGAACAGATATCAGCTTTAGGTGGCAAGAGGTAGCTTGCTCTCCTGAGTGCGGTACAATTTATTTCGCGAAAGTTCTTGAATCAAGAGGTGAGCCTTCTGTAAAGCCCGTTTCGGAAGAAAATATCATAGTAGATGAAGATCCTATTGTCGAACCTGAGTCTACGAATGTGTCTGACGAACCTGTTGCGGTAGGCGATGTTTCTGAACCAACATCGACTTTGAAGACAGAGGTCAAGCCTAAATCGAAAAAGAAATATCGTTAATAATAAGTGAGCCGCACCTTATGGGTGTGGCTCGTTTTTCAATAACGTTCAGTGGGGTGTGTAGCATTGCAAAGGAGCAAGTTTAACGTTAGTGACAATAAGGACAAAAGAACTTATGATGGAATTGTTTTCGACTCGGAACTGGAAATGAAATATTACAGAGACGTTATTTGTCCTAAGTTTAATAGCGGTGAAATCGTTAAGTTTGAACTTCAGAAGCCTTACGAGCTACAACCTAAATTTAAACGTAATGGGAAAACCATATTACCAATTAAGTATGTTGCAGATTTTTATATATTATATAAAGACGGATATGAAGAGGTGATTGACACAAAAGGTTGTCCCGATAATGTAGCAAATCTGAAAAGAAAACTTTTTTGGTACGTTTTCCCGTCTATAGATTACAAATGGATTACATATGTAAAAAAGTTCGGCGGTTGGATTGAGTATGAGGAATGTAAGCGCCGAAGACGAGAAGAAAAGAAAAAGCTCACCGAAAAGAAGGAGAGCAACGGAATTAAAGGAGATAAACATGGAAAAGATAACTATTGACAGAAAAATTGTTGAATGTTCGTTAAACGCAGTTAACGAATATAGAGATGCGGTATGCCCGGAAGAAACAAAGCACGCTCCTCTTGCCTTCAAGGTTAAGGAGTATTTAACTCTGGACGAGGCAATAGCGTTTGTTGAATCTGCTACGGAGTCATACTTCCCACAAGGCAACTACTCCCCCATTGTTGGAGACATAGCAACTGCTATCTTGACGGTCGAAACATACACTAATTTAGAATTACCAGAGGATATTTCTGAGAAGTACGCGGTGATTTCTGCAGAGTGCTTAATACCGACTATAGAAATAAATGTAAATCTAAATCAGTACAACAATCTCGTAAGTAATATAAGGGCATCTGTAGAGGAGAGAAAGCGTATAGCAGAACGCGATATTGAAAAAGAACTTGACAAAATCTCTCTTTTGTTTGAAAATATCGCAAATAGCACTCAAGACATTATGAACGGTCTTGATATCAAAGATGTAAAAGCATTGCTTTCGGCCTCATCTGATGGAAAGATAGACGAAGAAAAGTTGGTTAAGGCATATTCTAAAGTGATGCTGGACAAGAGTGACGAAACGGTTGATGTGAATTGAATGTAAATATAACGGCTGATAAGCTAAATGCAAAAATATCTTCTTGGGCAAAGACCAAAAGAGGAAAAGAAATAGTCAACGGGGCTATCGCGGACGCAGTAAATAATGAAGGCGCAGAGAGAGAAAGAATGATCAAAGTGGCGAATATGTTTATTCAAGTTCTGAAAGACACGGCGAGCAGACGAATTGGATTTACTGAAAACAATCAAAGTGTACAAGAGCACTTCAACTCACTAAAAGCCTCAGAGCCATCAATAGTTATGAGCAATGGTAAGGCGTATGGGGTAGTATATATATATTTCTCATCCGAAGATGATTTAAGTAGGAATTCGCTGTTACTGCCGAATGGCAACAGAACCGGGGACGGAATAAACAACATAATTGCACTCTTCAACAACGGATATGAACTTAAATCAAAAACCACTCCGGGAGGTGTTTGGGAAGGTCATAATAACGGGAAAGAAATTCGTGCAAAAAGAAAAAGAAATGAACTTGAATTTATGCAATCGGCAGCAAGCCTTATCAAGAAAACATATAAAGATGTCGAGGCAATTATTTTATCAGACGAATACAACTAAGTGGATGGGGTTGCCAGCCCCGTCCTTTATTTATAAAGGAAGGTGGTTAAATGGCAGGACAAAAAAATCCAGACGTAGAGCTTTTGTTTGGAGTGGCTGGCGGCGGCTCCGTTGATGGAGAATCTGGCAAACTCATAAAAGAACAGCTTGAGAGCATAATATCGTCAATTAATAGCAAACCAATGCCTATTAAAGTAAAGATAGATGACTCTTCCATCAAAGCAATAAAGCAAGAACTTCAAAAGGTTACAGATGCTGCAAAAGTTTCTGTTAAAGTGTCTAAATCAACAGCAACATCTAACAGTAACAACACAAAAAGTAAACCTGTAAAACCTACAGGCAGTAATTCTCAAGCCAAAGCGATAAAAGCTGACTCAGCGGAAGCCCAAAATGCGATAACAAAGATAAATAAGTCTTTATCGTCTTTGATAGGGCTTTGGGATAAAAGTTCTTCGCTCGGAAAAGCAAGCCAGGCAGAAATAGAAGGATCAATAGCATCTCTCGGGAAAACAAGTCAAGCAGAAGTAGAAGAAACAATAGCATCTCTCAACTCTTTGAGAAGGTCTTTGGAGGATGGCAGGGCTTCTTATGAAGAGTTCTCGCAAGTTATCACAAAGGCCGATAATGTAGCGTCAAAGATAAACTTGGCTTCGAAGGCCTCAGGGTTAACGAATAACGAGTTCAATATCCAGGCAGAGACCAAGGAATATTACTCTGCTCTTGAGAAAGTTTATAGTGTAAAGGCACAAATCGCTAAAGTAAAAGATAGCACAGCGAAAGATGGAACGGAAGCAAACACGGTTATTAAAGAGCAAGAGACCCGTATGATAGAGCTTGAGAAGGCGATAAAAAGCGGAACTATCGGGTATTCTGATTTTAATAAAGAAGTAGCCAAAGCAAAGGCGTTGCTGGCAGAAGTCACGACAAACGCCAAGGTCTCCGGGTCTTATGGAAAGGCTTCTAAGTCAGTTAGATTGTTTGCAGGCGAAGGAGCAACCACAAAAGAAATACAAGCCACGACTAAGGCTTTGAAAAATCTATCAAATTTAAGGAAAGTCGTAGACGACGGAATTGCATCAACAACAGGAATATCTAAGTACAAAGCATCTTACGATGAATTTAAAAATCTCCGTCAAGAAATAGACGCTCTTGATCAAAAACTAGCAACCGGCAAAATGACAGTAGATACATACGGTCAAGAAATTGCTAAATTAAGCCATAACGTCACTGTTGCTAAAGATAATTTTGGTGAATTAAGTAAGTCAACCGGAGGTAGTTCTGGTATAATACAGAGAGACATAAAGAAAATTACGACTCTTATGTCGAGTCTTCAAAATATGCAGAACAAATACACCAAAGCCTCTGGCATCAGAAGCAAGTCAAAAGAGTCATATAATCAGATTGGAAAGCTTTACAACCAGCTTGAAGTACTTCAAACGCAAAGATTGAACAGACAAATCTCATCGAGCGATTTTTCGGCTATTTATTCTAATATAGCTTTAGAGGCTAAAAGAGCTGAAGAGGCTATTAAAGCAGTGGGAGAAGCCACCACAGGCGTTGGAACTAAGGTTAAAAATATGTTTGCCAAGTTCTCGGCGTGGTTCAGTATTTCGCAGATAACGATGTACGCAGTTCGCTCAGCAAAGCAAATGGTTACCAATGTAATAAATATAAATTCTGCTATGACTGAACTAAAAAAAGTAACCAGCGAAACCGATAGAGCCTATGCTAAATTCTTAGATGGCGCTTCTACGAGAGCGAAAAACCTTGGAGCCACGATAACAGACGTTGTGTCTTCGACAGCAGACTTCGCACGACTCGGATACGATATTAACACGGCTTCTGAGTATGCGGACGCAGCAAACGTGTATAAGAATGTCGGTGACGGCATCCAAGACATTTCAGAGGCTTCAGAGTCTATTATCTCTACCGTAAAGGCATTCAGTGAATACGAAAACAGCCCGATGTCAATTGTTGATAAATTCAATGAGGTGGGCAATAACTTTGCTATTTCCTCTCAAGGCATCGGAGAGGCTCTTAAGAGATCGGCATCATCACTGGCCACAGCCGGTAATACTCTCGATGAGAGTATAGGTCTTATAACTGCTGCAAATAGCGTCATTCAAGACCCGGATTCTGTTGGTACAGCCTTGAAAACAATTTCCATGTATCTCAGAGCGGCTAAGACAGACGCAGAAGCCGCTGGAGAAGAAACAGACGGAATGGCAGACAGCGTGTCAGAGTTGCGGTCTGAGATATTACAACTCACCGGCAGTCGTGTTGACATTATGCTCGACCCCACAACGTTTAAGAGTACATATCAAATTCTTAAAGAGCTTGCGGCGGTGTGGGACGATTTGTCTGATGTTGATGCGGCAAACATTCTCGAATTGATAGGCGGTAAGAGGAATGGCAACGTAATAACATCTCTTATCAAGAACTTCAAAGTAGCAGAAAGCGCTATGAATACATCAGCTAACGATTCGGCAGGCTCTGCGTTGAAAGAAAACGAAAAGCAATTAGAGAGCGTTCAGGGTAAACTCAATCGCTTAGAAACGTCATTCCAAGAATTATCCAATACAGTCATAGACTCTGGGTTCTTGAAAACTGTCATAGACGCAGGAACAATAATCCTCGATAACCTGGACGGAAGTATAAAGTTTCTCGAACAGATAAATGGTATCATCCCTGCTATTATAACCGGCATATCGGCTATTAAAGCAATAACACAAAATGTAGGTGAACATTGTAAACACGCCACCTTATATAGCGTTGCACAAACTATATAGGGCAGACGCATTTAAAATAGACCAACCCAAACTGCTGGGAATGGCTAAAGCTCCACGACCTTAATGGTGAAGAAATTCAGAAACAACAGTGGAGATGGACTAAGCTGAGATAAAAGCGCAGTTTTGTATAACTGCGTGCTAAGGTCTGTCGCGTAAGCGAAAATGTCAAGTCAGCAACCAAGCCTTGCAAAAGCAAGGAAGGCTCATCGACTGTAAGAGTTGGACTCGCAACGGAGTTAATAGACAGTCAGGCTCATGGTAACGCATGAGGGCGGTAACATACACCGCAATTCCAAACAAGCAAAAAGGACGGAGATATCCCGCCCTAGTATGAGTTTTGTCCTCTTCTAACGAGGGTGATATTAGTTAGAAATTACCACTCACTGCCGCAATTGTCGCAATGCCACTGCTTATGGACTTTTCTCGAAAAGATACCAACCAAAGCAACTGATGCAACTTTTGAAGCAGTGGAGATTTTATGGATTTTAGGAGAACCGCAAGTAGGACATTTAGGAATGTATCTATTGGTAGTGGCTCCCGCAGCACATATAGCGTGCAGTCTCGCAGCGTCTTTTTCTTCTCGTTCAGCCTCAAGAGCAGGATCATATTCGGGATTTTTTCGAGCTATTTCTTCGGCTATTTCTTTTTCCTTGATACGACGCGCCTCACCATGCCACTGAGTAGCATCTATCCCTGTTGATACCATATCCACATGACAAGTTCTGCACTCAACACTTGGCTCCCAATTCCAAAAATCCATTACTCTAGCGCATTTTGGGCAATAATAAAATATGTCTGTACACATTTTTATCACTCCTTTCAAAACAAAAACGGTGTTTACAGTTGATAAAGATAATGGAAAATTAAATAAAAATTTCTCTCTGTTTGCCAACTATGACAAAAAAGATGTTTCTCTTGCATCCAATACAGATAAACTTGAAGCTCTAGTAGGTAAATTTAACGCTCTGCAGAATAGCGCAGACACTTTAGGAACCGAAGCATATACAAAGTTTCTCTCAGAAGTAAGAAATGAATCAGACGCCTTAGCGGATTCGATGACTACGCTTGCAGCCATGAGCGATACAGCCAAAATGACAGTAGCAGATGCTTTTGATGCTACATACGGCGGAACTACAGGACTTTCTAATGTTAAGAAACTGATAGAGAGCTACAATGCTCTTGGAAATGGGACTAACGTGCAAACGGCTGCTCAGAAAAATCTTGCAGAGCAAATAAGCAGAACGAACAAGAACTTCGGCACATATATAAATGGACTTAACGGCGCTAAGGCAAGCATGACAGGCTACGGAGCGCAACTAGTTGCTACTAAGGCAAAAACCATAGCCCTCACTGCGGTATCAACCATACTTAACACCGCTATCTCGGCTGGTATAAGTATGATTATACCATTAGTTATCACTCTTGTCAATGCCCAAGAGGAAGCTAGAAAGAAAGCTGTCGAGGCTTCTAAGGCATACGAAGATCAGAAAAAGCAAATAGAAGATCTCAAAAATAAGTACATTGAGATAATGGATAGCGAGAAGGACGAGGCTACAAAGGCTAAAGAGCTTGACTCCATTAAAAACACTCTTGCAGAAACTTATGGCGTTGAAAAAGAAGCCCTCGATAAGTTAAACGAATCCAGACAAGCGGGACTTGACTTGATGGACAAGGAAGCTGTTAAGAACGCTAAAACTGTTATAAATGAAAACCAAGCATCTTATAATAAGTATACAAAAGAAGCTATGGATACTGAAACTGGGGAAACAAGAACTTATTACAGAGAGACGGGAAGCGATGGAACTTATGCGGAACAAGAACGACAAGAACGAACTGTCCGTGATTATTTATCTCAATACGGCATAAAGGCAGATTTAGATAAAGATAATAAGCATTCCATTCGCAATTTCGTTTTTGAATATGGAGAGAATGCTTATTCTGCTTACGAAAACATTAGCAACGCTTTATCTAAACTTAGTGAAAAAGAACAAAAAGAAGGACTTAATCCTGTAGAGCAAATAGTAATAGACCAGTTAAGGGCGGATTCAGATAAACTTAAAAAATATCTGTATGATCCAGAAACAGGCATAGATAAGATTATGTCGTCCACTGCGGATGCTTATTGGCAGATATATAGTGCTAATTTTGAAAAATCAGGTGGGCAGGCGTTTAAAGATATAGATACTACAGATGGCTTAGAGAAATGGAAACAAGGATTTATAAAGTCTTTGGGAAATTTTGCAAATGACCCATTCTTCTCAATATACATCAAAAAGATGTTTAAGAATAAACAGGCTGAAATTCAAAAAGCTGCAACCGAGACCGAGCAGGCTATCACCTACCCCACCGTAAACGTCACAGAACTTAATAAAAAACTTGACGAAACGAGTGAAAAGTTAGATAAAATAACAACTTCTGCATCTAAAGTTCAATCTGCATTGAAGTCTGCTTTCTCAAAGGAAAGTTTTAACGTTGATGATGTTCTGTCTTTAGTCGAGTTAATGCCAGAACTTGCCGACAAGTTCAAGATGAATGACGATGGCACATTTAGCATTAACTATAAAGATTTGCAAAGTGGTGCTGAATCATATATCGAAACGCAAAAGCAAGAGGTTGATACAACCAATGAGCTTATAGAGGCAAAGATAAAAGAGCTTGAAGCGAACATCGCTCTGAACAAGTCCAGATTGCTTACCAGCGTTAACAGTAAATATGATGACGAATACAATCAAAATATCAAGTCTGCAATATCCACAGATGAGGGCAATTTAGCCACTCTGAAATCTCAACTATCTGAAGGAAAAGTTAAGTCTGAATATCTCGCAAAGTCTGCCGAGGATTTGTCGGCTTCATTCTCAGCAGTTATTGATGTTTTAACAAACAGATATGAAGTAATAACTGACGTCGAGGACGCTATATCCGACAACGGTTCTATAACATTAGACACTCTGAATAAGGTGAAAGAAGTTTATCCTGAATTGTCAGACGAAGTAAGCAACTATATGATGGGGCTTATAGACGAGCAATCATTACTTAGTAAACTTAAAGACGCTTATGACGATGACTTTTATGAGTATAGAAGCACAATTGTTCAAAAGATAGATTTAACAGATGAAGAGTTACAAACTTACCTAAACGCTCTTAACACTAAATATGCTGAAGATACTAACTATTACGAACATATCGGAGCTTTAAGCAAGAATTTCATTGATTACATGAAGGATAACTATGAGGTTGACCTTCAAAATTGCAAGACTTGGAATGATGCCAAGTTAAAAATGCAACAGGAAACGATAGCCAAGGTCAAGGCTTTGGCAGCAGGCGTAAATATAGAAGATTATTATAATTTTGAAACTGGTAAGAAAATTGGAGACTGGTCGGAACTATACTCATTAAGAGGCTTAACAACGTCAGGAGTTTTAGGCGAAATCAATAATATTCTTTCTTCTTACGGAGAGGGAATACAAGAATTTGGAAAACTATTTAAGTCTACAAGCACGTTAGACGCTGTGTCGTCTAAATCTAGTAGCAGTAAAAAGAACTCGACTAAATCAACCACAAGTGAGATCTTTGACTGGATTGAGGTGCGATTAAACCGCCTTGCAGATAAGACAAAATCATTCTTTGATAAAGTCTCTGACTATATATCTAATGTTACGAACGAAAGAAATCTCGGTAAAGCTATAACAGCTACGCAGAATGAGATTAATGCTAACAAAAAAGCTGAACAAAAATACAGGCAGAAAGCTAATAGCATAAACCTTTCGGAGAGTTGGAAAAAGAAAGTTCGTGAGGGTAATTTCTCTATTAATGAGCTTACTAACGAGACTCTGATAAAGAATATTCAAGATTATCAGAAATGGTGGGAAAAGGCTAGAGATTCTGCTCAGAATATCGCAGATTTAACAGAACAGAAAAAAGATTATCTTTCACAGCAATTTGATAGCAAGTACGAGAGACAACAGAGAATCACAGATAAGTATTCTACTGCTAATGATAAAATTAATGACATTATCAGCTACAAGGAAAACAAAGGTGGTAAGGTTTCAGCCGGAGATTATAATAACCTTAATAGGAATCTAACGTCTCAGAACAAAAGTTTGTCAACTCAGAACAAGATGCTGTTGCAACAGCAAAAAACAGTTCAGAAAGGTTCTTCTAAATGGCAGGAATATCAAGAAAAGATTGACGCTAATTCTCAAACTATAAGGCAGAACACAATAGCCATAGCAGAAAACAATAACAAGAAATTTGACCTAAAGATTTCTGATTACGAACGTTCTGTAGGCAATCACGAAAGAACCGTTACTTATATTCAAAATTCGATGGATTTAGCTAAAGCACGAGGCAAAAAGACTGGCGATGGTTATTACAGACGTATGATTAATGCTTCCAAGATGCAAAATACCGTTTTGCAAAAGGAAAGAAACACCATACTCTACGAAATGACAACGGTTCAATATGGTAGCAAAAGATATGATGAACTCACCGAAAAATTAAGAGGCGTAGACGATCAAATCAGCGAAAATAATAAGAACCAAGCTGAGTGGAATGCAACAATTCGCAACATCCCTATGGATAGGTTAAACGAATATCTCGATATTGCAGAAGCAATTGTTTCAAAAACAAAAACCTATATTGAAAGACTTTCTTACATTAATGGGGAAAGTACAGTAAGTGCAAACCAGATAAGAAGTCAAAAATACTCTGATACAGATATAGCAAAACAACGGGAGCTGTTCAACAGATACTTAGACGAATTTAAAAAAGCAAAAAAAGAAGGCAGATTATCTGATGCAGATGAGTACCAAAAACTCTATTTACAGAGTGCCTCAACCTACAACGAAATGCTTAAAGCTAACGAAGAATTAGAAAGACAAGCAAGAGATATTGAGTTATACCGTAATTACGAGGAAGACTTGCAACATATAGAAGATGTTAAAAAGGCTTTGGGCAGCTTGTCAGATATGATTAACGATGATGCTCTTTATAACGATGACGGTAGTTTCAGCGAACGCGGAATCGCAAAAATTGCTTTGACAATGAAGAACCTTGAGGAAGCGAAGTCGAGTGTTTATGACTACAAAAAAGAAATTGACGCTCTTAACAAAGCACACAAACAAGGTAAGTATAACGATGACGAGTATGCTGAGAAGCTGAGAGAACTTACAGACGGCTATCAAAACGCTACATCGGAAGTTAATAACTATACTGAAGCCATTAAAGATTTGTACAAAAATCAGGCACAAGAAGAATTAAACGCTTTGAATGAACTCATAGATACACGGTCAGAAGCGTTGCAGAAGAAAAAAGAGTATTATGATTATGATAAGACAATCAGAAACAAAACAAAAGATATAACTGCAATGCAGATGCAGATAGAAGCTCTCAACGGCGTTTCTACAGCAGAATCAAAGGCTCAAAAAGCCTTGTTGGAAGAACAGTTATCTGACTTAGAAGAGGACTTAGCCGACACACAAACAGATCATGTCTATCAAGTTCAGATTGACGGGCTGAATAAGCAGAAAGAAATCCTGCAAGATATTTACGATAAGTTTGTAGACTCCCTGAATAAATGCTTAGACACCGAGAAAGACATAGTAAATTCAGCATCTTCTCTGGCTACTAATAGCATTGAAGCGGTAAACAAACTGCTCAGAGACATAGCAAACGCAAGAGGATTCGATATATCTTATATTGAAGGCGCTCAGAACTCTAAAACGATCCCGCATTTTGCAAACGGAGGCAGGGTTGTAACCGTAAACTCTAAGGGCAGAGACGACGGAATCGCGTGGCTAAAGGCTGGGGAAATCGTGCTAACAAAAGAAATTTCAAACGCCTTTATGAAAACCATCCCTCAATTGAATCTGTTGTCGGTAGATTTGAAGAAAACACTGTCACACGGGCAGACGACAATAGGCAGCACCCCCTCAGTGTCTTTAGGAGATATTCAACTCATCGTGCAAGGCAGCGTGGACAGAGATGTAATGGATGATTTAAAGAAATATCAAAAACAGATTACAGATTCAGTCATCACAAATATCACGAAGGATTTGCGAAAAGTGGGTTATAAAAGATAATAATAATACGGTCGTAGCTCTGAGAAAATCGGGGCTACGATTTGTTATTATGAAACTATAAATTCTATCGGCAAAATATACATGCATATAGTGCAACCTGTGTGCCTTAACACTATATATTGTATACAAATTTAAATGAAAGGAGATTACTCTTATGAGTTATTTTGTTTATGACGGAACATCAATCAAAACACTATTACCCGGAAGTGAATTGACAATCGGAGTGCTAGACAGTTTCGATGAGATTGACGGCAACTTAGGTAGAGAGATAATTAAAGGGGAAATGAACTCTGAAAGATACTCTCCGAATTATATCACTTCCCTGTTTAATGAGGTTGTAAATTTTGATTTGTTTATTTATAAGACAAATGAAAGCGACTTTACAACTGACGAGCAGAGAAAATTAACTAAGCTTTTAACAAACGCAAGAACCCCGAAATGGTTTTCAAGCTATGATTGTAACGATAACTTGATAGCAAATTACAGAGGTTTGTTTACTCAGATCACATACAAAATTTTCAGTGGACTTAAAGGATTTCAAGTCCATTTTGAAAATGACAGTCCTTATGACTATGACATCATAAAGGATAAAACATTATATGACATGGAAACTATCGCAATTAGCTGTGATAGTGATGAAACTATTTATCCGTTGATTAAAGTTACAGGTGCGACAGGAGAAAAGATATGCCTTAAAGAGACAATTAACGATGTGAATGGGGATAAAATATGCTTTGAACACAGAAATATAGCCACTGGTTCTGATAACGTTGTCGTTGGCGACAACGGATGGTTAAATGGCAACTGGAAATTATATGGTGGCGGAGCAACATTGACTGTTGAAGATATGAGCGGTACCGGAATTGATGTATATGGTTCTGGTAATGGGTTAAAGATTCAACAAAATGATATAACTGAAGTCCAGTCAGCCTGTTACCAATCTGGATGTAGGCTTGATGGTGGAGAATATTACACACTGTCATGCTGGGTAAGATCAAATGCTAATGGCGCTAAGTGCAGACTTGCTCCGTTTACAATTTTGAATGGGGAGAATAGTGGGTATGGGGAATTTGACTTAACAACAGAGTGGCAGTATATTTCATACACTTCTGACAAAAAGACATCTTCAGACAATTATTACTCTGCTTCTTGTGTTTACTTCCGTAATTTTCAAAATGCTGGAGATTATATGGAAGTTGCAAATATTAAGTTAGAAAAGGGCAAGATGGCTACGGAATGGTGTTGTCCTCTTGAAAGTCTCCCAATAAAAAGAGCAACCACTAAAATAATGACTATTAGAGTTATAGACGACCCCGTTTACATTGACTGCAAAAATTGTATGATTTACAGAATAAACACAAACGGAGAAACCGTCCTTTGTAGTTTTGAATCGCTCGGAATAGACAACGCAAAAGATTTGGATTGGTTTGAAATTAAAACAGAATTATATAAAACTAACAAGTTTGAATGTTATAAGGATGGTAGTCGAGCCATAAGATACGGAATTAAAGCAGATTATATAATTCCACAAAAAAGAGCGTTAAGATGGGAATGAGGTGAGAAATCTGAAAAATATTATATTATGCAAGCCGGGAAAAGTACCCGTGTATCAGCTTAATGGGGTTGACTATAACACAATAAACTATACAACTAAGTTTAACGATTTAGATGAGATTACTTTTACCGTTGATAAATATATAACATTGGGGGGCGGTGAGAGCGCTAAGAGCAATGGATACGATGACCTTCACGCATTTATGGAAGTATATGTCGAAGATATTGGGTATTTTCAGATTAGAGAGCCTGAAATATCTAATGAAATTAACAAAGAGACAAAAACTGTGACGGGGGTTTCGATAGCAACAGAACTGTTGCAAAAAGACCTCGTGGGGTTCACCGTTAATACATCTACTACAGCCTCCCTTGAAATGTTAGCTGACAACAATATAAATAGCTTAGGGTATCCTAATGAATATGTCACTTTCTATAATCCCACAAATAAGCAGCTCTCACTGCTGGATTTGGTGCTTGAAAAGGCAGTGGGTTGGAGTGTAGGAACAATAGATGATTTTTTAAAAAATCAGCGTTATTCATTTGATAATATTAACGAAAACATATTTTCATTCTTGACAAAAACTTTATCTTCAACGGCAAGGTGTATTTTTACGTTTGACACAATCAACAAAACTGTGTCTGCATATTCTGAAAATCATATAGGGAATAATACAGGAATAGTGATTGCCGAAAGAAACTTGTTAAATAGTGTTAATGTGCAGTGTGATAGCGACAATATTTATACTCGCATAAACGTGCAAGGAAAAGATTCTCTTAATTTTGCTGATATTAACTACGGTGATACGCATATTTTTAACCTTGATTACTACTCAAATCTGAGTTACATGAATCAGGATTTGATAGATGCTCTTAAAACGTGGCAAAAGGCTCGTGATGATAATAGAAACAGTTATATTAGTGACGTAACAACATATCAAGGCTATCTTGAGCAAATTTCAGAGATTGATAACAAAGTTCCTACTAACGGAGTGTTAAACAATTGGGATAATATGTCCCTTGACGAGTTAAATAAGAACTTGACATATTACAATTCTCTTATTAAGGAATTTCAAATCATTGCACAGAACACTCACCCTAAAACCGGAGAAACTGAGTATACTGGCAATCTCGATGACTACTCTCCCTCACGATTAAAAGCTGACGGAACGGTAGATCACGATGCCTATATAAACGATTTGGAAGGACGAGGGAAAGAAACATATCGTGAGATAATCACTTATGTCATTCCGAATATTGCGATAGCGATTGAAAACTTTGATTTAACAAAAGATGAGAAAAAAGACTACGTTGAAGACTATCTAACGGACTGGAACTTATATGGTCTTGTAGAACTTAAAGCAAAACAGTCTTCTTATGAAGATCAAATCTCTACGCTTAAATCTTATCAAAAGGATTGGGATAAGTTAACAAAAGAAGAAAAGGCATCTCACGGCGATAATGAGATTACTTATAATCAGTATCATAACGAATATAAAAAGTTAGACGGGTATATAAAAGCAATTGAAAGCAAAGCCACAGAACTTCAAGCACAGAAAAATAATATTGTAGACAGCCGTGATGCTTTAAGCAAAAAACTTGCCACAATTCGCAATAATATGAGTATAACAGGTGGAAGAAATATTAACGAGGTTTTTGTCAAATGGTTTACGGATAGCCAATTACAAACAGTTGATTTATTGTTTCACGATACCGATTACACCAATGAAAACATACTCGTAACGAAACTCAATAATTTCTCAGAAAGATTAGACATTGAGAAAGAATTATACAACGATGCTGAAGAGGAGTTATCAGAATTGGCAATTCCTCAATATACGTTCAGTTGCACCTTAGACAATCTTTTGTCTATGTACGAGTTTGCTTATTGGCACAACGACTTTAAAATAGGTAACTTTATCACGCTTGAAGTTAGTGAAGATGTTTTTACAAGATTAAGATTGATTAGTATCAGTTACAATCCTTTTATAAAAACAAACGATTTGTCTGTTGAGTTTAGTAATATGGTCAAAGGGAAAGACGGACGGAATGACTTCAGTTATATTTTTGATAAGGCTATAAGTGCATCCAAAAACAGCATAACTCTTAGCAACAACAAATCAAAGGACAACCTTGAACTGTCGGTTGAATTATTGAATTTAATCTCAAACTCTACCGTTTTCAAAGGTAAATTCGATGAACTTAATTATAAAAACATATCAGCTAACGAGGCTACTATAGTTAAATTAACAGCGGATTTTATTAAATCAGACTTTGCTGACTTTACAGACGCCCAAATCAAAAATTTGTATGCAAATACTGGCTTGGTAACCGATCTCACTGTTAAGGACGGCAAGATAACAGGCAAATTATGCGCCGTAGAGATAGATGCCGGCAATATAAAAACAGGAACATTAATGACTGATAGACTACTAATAAAAGGGAATAATAGTCTATATTATAAACTCAATGTTACGGCATTAGGAGAAGCGGCTGTTGAAGAACTGCCTGCTGACGAACAAGAAAAACTTAAAAACGGAATACACGGGGAAAATATAATTGCGGAATCTATAACCGCAAACAAAATAGCCGTAAGCGACTTGACAGCATTTAAAGCTACGATTGCCTCATTTAAAATTGAAGATTTGTTAGATGCTGACGGGAATGTAGTAGGCGGCAGTTTTCATAACATCTTAAAAACAAGCGTTGACAGTTATGTTCCCGGTGTTTATATAGATTCAAACGGACAATTTGTTCTCGGTAACGATGACGAATATATAAAATTTGTTAAAACAACCGATGGAAAATTTGCATTTGACATTAAAACAAATGTAAAAGTTGATGGAAGTTTATTAATTAATGGAACTATAACATCTGACAAAATACATACGGGTAGCATAACTTCAGACAAGATTCAAGCAAATTCAATAACATCTGACAAAATCGCAACAGGAGCAATCACCATAGGTTCATTAGATAGTGGTTTGAAGTCATCAATAGACAATATAAATAATTTGTCGGTCGGCGGAAGAAACATATCACTCGGAACAAGTCTTATGACAATAGGCACTGGCGGATACGCTAAGTCTCAGTGGCGAAAGTTTAGCACAGGTGATTTAGAATCAACCAATATAACTGATTTCTCTGGGATATTCAACGGAGTCAAACTTTCAATAACCAACGCATCATCGCAAGTTGGAGTTGTTCAAGATAACGTTCCTCTAAAGAAAGGGACTCAATATGTTGTTTCATTTTGGGCAAGATGTGTTAGCGGAGATTCATGCGTCATAGCAACGCAATGTTATAGTAGAAGTGGCGATGCCGATACTACATCTTTGTTTACTGTTAATTCTGGATGGACAAGGATAGTCAAAGTGGCAAGCAACAAGCCGTTGTCTGACAACAACTTCACTGTCCCGTTAATAGTTTTACGCCCTGCTAATGTAGGAACATCCGTAGAGATTTGCGGAATAAAATTCGAGAAGGGTACAATTGCGACCGATTGGACACCTGCTACTGAAGACACAACCAATCAGATTTTGGACAATTCGATCGTAAATTGGTGCTACAACAATAATAAGACGTACATAGACGGCGCAAAAATATATACTGGTAGCATAGCAGCAGATAAAATATCTGCTAACACACTGGAATCAATATCAGCAAATTTAGGAACTGTTAATGCGGGAGTAATTCAAAGCACTCACTACGGAAAAGATGATAAAGGTATAAAAATATCGCTTGATGACGGTACTTGGGATAGCAAAAATTTCTCTATAGACGCACAAGGTAATGTCTCTGTTAATGGAGTTATTTATGCCACATACGGAACTCTGTCTAACCTTTTAATAGTTGGCAACAAGGGGGTAGCTTGCGAATATGAAATGGGGGCGGGTTCTGGGTCAACCAAACAGACTGTTCGCATATCGGAAGGGAAGATAAGTTTTAGCAACATATATACATCACAAGACGGTGCGTCTAGGACGGACACCGGAACATATATATACCAAGCAACTAGTGGAATTGCTTTTGAAAGTGAAAGTGGCGAAGCCTATTTCAAGGTAAGTAGCATGAGTAGCTCTGCGTTGTATTTCAACAATGATTCTTACGTTATGATAAACAAGCAGGGTCTTATTACAGCAAACGGGTCTTATTTAAACAGTAGAGATACGTCTGGTAATATCGTGCGACTTGTAGCTCTTACGACAAAAAATAGCTTTCACATCGGAAGTACCGACATTTCGGGTACTACACGACTGATTTGTGGCAACGGCAACACGATAGAATTTTGCCGTCCGAATGGTAGTGGTGCTATTATGCCGATGGCAACACTGTCATACGCAAAAGATATTAGCGTAGTTGGATTATATATGCCCTTGCATTTTAACTTGGGCACCGATGAAGCTCATGCGTGCGTGCGTCAGCAAACAACCGGAGTTACTAGCGCCGATTTTATAAAAATCGGAAATAACACGCAACTATTGCAACTAATAGGAACTGCTATCACCTCGACAAAGGCTATCACTACATCGTCAGACGCCCGTATGAAAAACCACATAGCCGACTTGCCGAGCAAATCTGAAAACCTTTTTGATTATCTTGACGGAAAGTCATTTTTCTATAACGGTAGCAACTCAACTGCCAAGAACTACGGCTTTATTGCACAGGATGTGCTTACAGCATTGCAAAAATGCGGGCTTACAACAAATGATTTTGCAGGATTCTGCGATATACACGGCGATGGCAGTCAATATGCACTTGCGTATGAGCAGTTTATTCCTATTATGTGGAATGAGATAAAAAGACTGAGGAATCAAGTTAAAGAACTGAAAGGAGAATAACAATGTTGAAAAACAACAAAACAATATCTTTCGATGGTACAAGCTATGTCATTGGGGAAGATGGAACAGAACAGATAGTAGCATACTTTAATGCTATTATTCGCGCTGATGATACAGCACAGATAAATATGAGTATATCCAATGCCGAATTGTATGAAGCAAATAAGGCTACTATAAGGTCTGATTACACAGCTTTTCAAACAGAAGTGTATGAAGCACAGGATGCAAAGTAATGATTCGTGAGAATTAAGAATGAAAGGATTTTAAAAATATGAACGTAACAATTGCAACGTTAATTAACGCTACTCCCGTATTCAGTAAAATAACAAACAAAGAACTTTCCCCCGTTGTTTCGTTTAGGCTCGTTAAACTTATAAAAGAGATTAACGTAGAGCTTGAAATCTTCGAAAAGGAAAAGGAAAAGTTACTTAAAAAATACGGCAAGAAAAATGACGATGACAGTTACACAATTCTTGACGAAAACAAGGATTCGTGGAACAAAGATATAACTGAATTGCTTTCTCTCAATGTTGATATTACAGCAGAAAAAGTCAATCTTGCAAATGAAGATATAAAAATCTCGCCTGCTGATATGATGAAAATTGAAGAGTTTATAGAAATGTAAATTTCAGACCTGTATAGGCGTTTGTAAGGATACCGCGCCCGTACTGGGAGAAACGAACATCTATCTGAAGGTTGTTCAGTTCTGCGGTAATGCCCTTGCCACAGGAGAGTGGCGATCTGTCCTGCAGACTTTGGCAGAGACATAATTTAGGAGAGACTTGGTAAGCAGAGCCTTGTCTCTCCTTATACAAGAAAGGAGTTAAATATGGCTTTTAAAATGAACATTAAAAATCACATTCTTGAATCGAAGCAGGAATGGTGCACCTACGACTTTGGTACTCGTGAACCCGAGTATAGAACTCATAAAGGCGTTGATGTAATAAACGACGCTGGAGGTGCTTGCAATGTAATCGCCGCAGCAGACGGAGAAGTAGTGTATGTACAGGATGGGGTTCCTGGATACGACGAAAAAGTCTTCACTGCGGGAAACTTTGTTCGCTTAAAACATACCAACGGTGTGTACACAAGATACCTTCATATGGTAAACGGTAGCATTAAAGTAAAGGTGGGCGACAAGGTGAAAGCGGGAACCGTATTAGGCAAGGAAGGAAATACAGGGTATTCTTTAGGTACACACCTTCATTTCGATGTAAACGACGGACAAGGCTATGTAGATCCTATGCCTTATTTAAGAGGAGAAAAGTTGTTTAATAAGATTACAAACGGTAATAGTACAAAGGATAACGGAGTAAAAATAGGAGCCACTTGTACTGTAAATAAGGGCGCTAAGTTCTCGGACGGAACCACCCCAGCATCTTTCGTATATACTACAACATTTACTGTACTAAACATCTCCAATGATAATACAGAAGTATTAATAGGGCTGAACGGAGCAGCAACTGGATGGATAAAGGTCGTAGACACATCGCTTGCAGGCTCAGTTCCTAGCACAACTACATTCAAAGTGGGAGATAGATGTCGTGTTAAGTCTGGCGCAAAGTTTTCCAACGGCGTAACCCCTGACGAGTGGGTTTTTGAATATGAGTTTAAAATACTCTCCCTCTCTAAAAGCGGGAAAGAAGCCAAGATAGGCACTACTGACGGGGCGGCTACCGGGTGGATCTATCTTTCAGACTTATATAAAGGAAAGACAACAAGTGCTGCCGCGGTGATTAGAGTTGGAGATAGAGTTAAAATAAAGAAGAACGCTTCGTGGTTTGGCTGTTCTAACAAAATCAATGACTGGAGAAACGAGAAAATCTGGATAGTTGAAGAAGTTGTTAAAAACAGAGCTGTTCTTGGAAGGGACACCACGGGTGTATTTAACATAATGTCAGCAATAGATGTTAAATATCTTATCAAACAATAATCTACGCATATCAACGCCGTATTGCAATTAAGGAATACGGCGTTTTTACTATAATTACGAAAGAACGAGGATAAACATAAATGAATATAGAAACAACATCCGCAACAGCCTCAGATATTACTCCCTCGGACTACGATACGTTAGCGTCAGGGCTCACATACTCATACGCCGACACATTTATAATGGAAGACACCGAGTATAGAAAATTGTACTTGCTCGAAGATGTTGACGATACGATTTTCGAGAAGATCAACTACTTCATTCTTCGTTATAACGAAATGGACGACGAAAACAAAACACCGATAAAAAAGAGAGTTCCGATCAAGTTATACATCAATTCGTATGGTGGAAGTGTATATGACGGTTTCGGGTGCATAGAAACCATACGGGCGAGCAAGACCCCAGTATATGGAATTTGCTTTGGATATGCTATGTCAATGGCGTTTCACATATTTGCAAATTGTCACAAAAGGTTTGCAACAAGAAGTGCGATATTGTTAAATCACGAAGGGGTTGATGGAATGTGTACGCATCCGTCAAAGTTAAGAGACTATATGGAGTTTTCAAATAAGATGAACGGTCGCCTTAATCAGTATTTGTGTGAAAGAACCAGTTTAACTATGGAACAGCTTTGCGAAGATGAGCGCATCGAAAGTTATATGTTTGCCGACGAAGCCAAAGAAAAGGGTCTGGTAGACGTAATAGTCAACAACATATCAGATATTAAGTGAGGTGTTGTATGAAGAAATTTTTTGATACAAATGAGATATTAAATAACTGTGACGACCTGGTAAACGTTGTTCTGTCTAGTAAAACTATTGAAGAACTTGAAAACATAAAGACATCTGCAAATAAAGACGATGACATAAAGTACAAGGCAAGAATGGCAGTAAGAGCCATCAATGAATTCCAAACGGAAGTGGTGGTTGCTACGCAATCCGACATCGACATAATTAAAGATGTCTTTAATCTTGAGGTTACGAACGATAATATTATCATTGCCTGTGCGTACAGATACAATAAAGATATAGAACCTATCTGCTTTTATACTGAAGATTATCTATGCAAGCTGATAGCTAAAGATATATTCAATTTGCAGGTTGAAAGTTACGGCGAGAAGCCAACATCACTTAACTATATTGGATACAAGATAGTTAGCCCTACTGACGAAGAATTGGCTAAGGTTTACGACAAAGATAATAAAGATAACTTGTTCAAATGCGAAGTGAACGAGTACGTCTTGATGAAAAGCGAAGATGGCGATTGCATAGACGTGCTTAAATGGAGCGGACAGGGGTATTCTGCGTTATACAACAAGCCGTTCAAATCACGACAATATGGAAATATTAAACCTTTAGACTCCCAGCAGAAAATGGCATTTGACTCCATCGCATCGAATGACTTAACCATTCTCTTTGGGCGTTCTGGAAGCGGTAAAACGACAATACCGCTGTCTTATATAACGCAACAGTTGGAAAACGGCAAATGCAGCAAGTGTTACATCGTATACTCCTTTGACACTCTCAAAGGGCAAAAGACTTTAGGGTATGTCAAAGGAGATCAAACAGAGAAACTGTTATCGACCGGTTCTCTCGGCGGTATTCTTGCAACTAAATTTGGAGATATGACTGAGGTCGAAAGACTTCTTGCTAGTGGGCAAATTGAAATCATCCCGACCGCTAATTTAAGAGGTCAGGAATTCAGCAGCGACTCAATATGCTTTTGCACAGAGGCTCAAAATTTAGACAGATATGCTCTGAGAACACTTTTACAGAGATGCAAAAGTGGATGTAAAATCATACTTGAAGGAGATATAATCGAACAGTGTGATACAGCAAGAGGAGTTGGTCTGTTTAAGGCTCTCGATGTATATAAGGGATATCGCAGATTCGGCTGTGTTAAACTGAAAAATAATTACAGAGATGAAATTGGAGAGCTTGCAGATAAAATATAGAGAAAGGGGATACATATGGGGAACATTTTATTAGAAATCCTTGAAAACCTTAAGGTAGTAGGACTCTGTTCAATACTGTTAGTATTGTTCAGAACGGCAGACATTCTTTTCGGAATTGCAAACGCAAAGAAAAAGAAGGTGTCATTTAACAGGAAGAAATTTCTGTGGGGTATTTTCTACACGATATGTGCCGTGTTCGGTTTAGCAGCATTGATTACTGGGCTGTCTGCCGTTATACCCATAATTTCAATGTGTGGTGTTATAACGGATGACACCATCAACAATGTGTTAGATGTTGTTAATATCACTGCGATTTGTGGAGCGATACTTTATGTATCTATTGTTACTTACGGCAAGTCTGCTTATGAAAAATTCAATATCTTTATCGGAAAAGATAAAGGTGATAATAATGACTAGTGAGGATATCGTTAGAAGTCTTACAGAGATCGAAGGTCATACCTCGGATAATACGCGTAGAATTGAAGATTGCGAACAAGACATAAAGGGTCTCAAGGAGCAGAATCAAGCACTGTATAAAATGAGTGCATCTATTGATGCGCTAGCACAGGGTATGGTGTCTATTAAAGAAGACGTTAAGGATATCAAGAGTGACCAAGGCGAAATGAAAGCAGAGATAGTAGAACTTAAAAACGTACCAACCACACAAAAAGCAAAGGCTTTCGATAAAGTGATTGGTATAATAGGAAGTATTGTTGCAACGGGAATTATAGGGTTCGTGTTAGGACAGTTATTCCCTAAAATATTCGGATAAATACAACCGTAAAAAAAATAACCACCTGATATAACATCAGGTGGTTATTTTTTTATCAAATATCATCTATTAAAGATAACGCCTCAACCTTGAGCGATTCTATTATGTGAACGTATATGTTATATGTTATCGCTGTCGATGAATGACCGAGGATGGTTGACACGGTTTTGATGTCAACGTTCTTCCTAAACAGCGATGTTGCAAATGTATGCCTAAGGGCATGAACCCCGTATAAATTTTCAAACCCACAATTCTTCTGGATTATTTTAAATGTGTTTGTGATAGCTTCAGGTTTAAGGAAGTCACCATCCTGGTTAGCCGCAACGTATTTGCAATCTCCTGTCACTTCCTTTATATGAATAAGAGCGTCCATAGCAGCATTGTTTATGGGTATCGTTCTGTTGCTACACTTTGTTTTCGGAGTGTCATATATCACATTCACATACGAACAGGTAGCCCCTCCTTCCCTGTTTTTAACTACCGATGCGTTTTTTGAAATTCTGATAGACCTTCCTTTAAGATTTACGTCAGTCCATTCTAGTGCAGATAGCTCTCCAACTCTCATACCAGTATTTAACAACAGTATATACAAGTACCCTAGTCTGTATCCGCCGCGTTTTCCGCGAGTGAATGGTTTGACACACTCTCTTTTTAACTGCTCTACTTCCTTGTCGGTTAGGACTGAAATCTCCTTCTTCTCGCGACTGGACTTTGGAACAATGACACCGTTTGCTGGGTTCCTATCAATAACACCACTGTTTACTGCGTATTTCATACACGAATTTATAGCATCATAAGTCTTTTTTAACACAGATTGAGAATATTTGCAAGATAGGTCGTTCAACATTTCCTGAATATCTATGGATGTTACCCCGTGTATCTGAATATCTCCAATGCTCGGGTACACCTGCTTAACACAAGTCGATTCAAGCCTGTCGTATCCAGATGGCTTCATAGTCCTTCTTTTAACGGTATCAAGCCACTGATTCATATAATCCCGCACTGATAGTGTAGACTGGACTTGCGAGTCACTTTGGAGTTTTCCTCTTAAAAATTCACGCAATTTCCTTTTTGCTTCAGCCTCTGATTTACAATACATACGTTTATACTTTCTTCCGCCAGACGGACTAAATCCATTTGCGGCGCAAGCCACCCACTGGTTCCTTTGGTTGGAGTAAAAAACAGAACCCGTTCCTTTTTCTCTGCTCATATCACGCACCTCCTGTGTGTTTATTATATCGCAACAAAAAACCCGAGTCAAGCGTTTTGATGAAATTTAGCGATACATTAGCGATACATTAAATTGACAACAGGTGCCATTAGGCAAGATTAGATAACAGTTTTGTAAAAATATGTTTGCACAATTTTTATGTCGTTAGTATCAATCGAAAGTTGTTAGTGCAATCTTTTTGGCTTTGTTAAGCCAAATTATAAAACAAAAAATCCCCGATAAAAAATCGGGGATATGGAGGCGCCACCCAGATTCGAACTGGGGATCAAGGTGTTGCAGACCTATGCCTT
>UMFH01039110.1_pt1 | contig 20561 bp, 18 predicted proteins | sample 1964941 | NCBI WGS metagenome assembly UMFH01 (sample SAMEA4836039, study PRJEB28245) | human gut metagenome | biome: gut microbiome; material: fecal sample | place: Denmark | collected 2008
GCATCGCGCTTCGCGCTGCGGAGCCTCTTTGCGTCAGTGCGGAATGTTCCGGAGAGAAACCCCGTCACGCCCCCGGATCCCCTGCGTTTACGGCCTTGAGGTCGGCGTGGGCGGAGATCGTGGCTGATGGGGATACGTGTCCCGGTCGCTGTTTCGCGGCTTTGCCGCGAAAGGCGCGCTACTTTGGGATGGGTGGGGAACGTGGTAGTTGCGGCAACTAGTCCCCGCCATAAATTACCCTTGGCATGCTTGCGCGAAAGCCTGCTGGTGCTACACTTGCAATTGCTGTTTCAGGGCGGGGTGAAATTCCCCACTGGCGGTAAATTGGGCGGTGCCAAAGGGGTGCCGTGGCGCAGGCGAGGACCTGCGTCGAGCCGATGAGTCCGCGACCCGTGCGTGCGTTGGTTCGCATGCCGGCTGAACTGGTGAGACCCCAGTACCAACGGTTAGAGTCCGGATGAAAGAGGCAGGTGATCTTATGTCTGAACAGTCGCAGCATATCCATTTTGAGAACACGAATAGGTGGAGCACCAAACAGCTCGTAACCATGGCGCTTATGTGTGCCCTGGGCGCGCTCTTTATGTATGTGCAGCTGCCCATCCTTCCTTCGGCGCCGTTTTTGACGTACGATCCGTCGCTGGTGCCGGCGATGGTGTGCGGGTTTGCATATGGCCCCGGTGCCGGAACCGCTGTTGCAGCCATGGCGATCGTTATCCATGCGCTCACCACGGGTGACTGGGTCGGCGCGCTTATGAACCTGGTTGCCACGCTGGGCTACATTCTGCCCGCGGCCATCGTCTATCAGAAGATGCATACCTATAAGGGTGCCGTGATTGGTCTGGTGATCGGCGTTATTGCCGCTACGGCGTTGTCTATGGTCGCAAACCTTACCATTGGCGTATGGTTCTGGTATGGCTCGGTCGATGTGATCGCTCCGCTCATGATTCCTGCCGTACTGCCGTTCAACCTTATCAAGACCGTGCTTAACTCGGTGTTGACGCTGGCGGTGTATAAAGCAGTCTCCAACCTCATCACGCCTAAAAAGGACCAGGCCAAAGGCCGCGCATGATTGAGTGTCGGGGCGTTTCCTTTAGCTATGACGGTGCCGCGTCGGCACTCGACGGTGTCGATCTGAACATCGAGGACGGTGAGTTTTTCTGCATCCTCGGTGGCAATGGGTCGGGCAAGTCGACGTTTGCCAAGCATCTGAATGCGCTGCTGCAGCCCGATGCGGGAACGGTGTGCGTCAACGGCATGGACGCGTCCGATCCCGAGCTGGTCTACGACATCCGCTCGACTGCTGGCATGGTGTTCCAGAATCCCGATGATCAGCTGGTGGCAACGCTTGTCGAAGATGACGTTGCGTTTGGTCCCGAAAACCTTGGCGTGCCATCGGCGCAAATTGCGCGGCGCGTACGTGAGGCGCTGAAGGGCGTGGGCCTGGTGGGCTTTGAGCACCATGAGACCCACGCCCTCTCGGGCGGACAAAAGCAGCGCGTGGCGCTCGCCGGCGTACTTGCCATGGAGCCGCGCGTTCTCATTTTGGATGAGGCCTCCTCGATGCTCGATCCGCGCGGACGCAAGGGCCTCATGAAGGCTTGCCGCGCGTTGCACGATCGCGGCATGACCATCGTGATGATTACGCACTTTATGGAAGAGGCCGCCGAGGCAGATCGCATCGCGGTGTTTCAGGCGGGACGAGTTGCCATGTTGGGCACGCCCGAGGAGATTCTGACGCGGGCAGATGAGCTCGCGGAGCTCAACCTAGATATGCCGGCGTCGTGCCGTTTGGGCATGGCGCTTCGTGCGAAGGGCGTGCCCGTTCACGCGCAGGTGCGCGAGGTGGATATGGTCGCCGAGGTTGCGCAGACTTATGCCGAGCGAAGTGGGGCAGACATCGCGGGGCAGTCTTCCGTATCCCAGTTGGAAATCGCTGACGGCACTGTTCCGGTAGACAACGAGGACAACGCGTCGGAGCCCGTCATCGAGCTAGCCCGTGTTTCGTACAGTTATTCGCTCAGTCCGCGCGAGCGCCGCCGCTGGCATAAGCGCTCGGCCACTGCGGGCAAATCGAACAAACAGGCTCTCTGGGGAAACGACCCCAGCAGCCCGTGGGCACTGCGTGATGTATCGCTGACGGTGCGTCGCGGCGAGTTCCTGGGTTTGGCAGGTCATACCGGTTCGGGTAAGTCGACGCTGGTCCAGCATCTCAACGGTTTGATTCGTCCCCAGGAGGGAAGCGTTTGCGCGCTGGGGCTCGACCTATCAAACAAGAAAGACGCCGCCGCTGTTAAGGCCAAGGTCGGCGTGGTGTTTCAGTATCCCGAGCGCCAGCTATTTGCCGAAACCGTGGCGCAGGACGTGGCGTTTGGTCCGCACAACCTTGGCTTGCCGCAAGATGAAGTCGACCGTCGTGTCGAGTCATCGCTCTCGCGCGTGGGCCTCGACCTTTCCACGGTCGGCGACAAGAGTCCCTTTGAGCTTTCGGGCGGTCAGCAACGGCGTGTGGCATTCGCCGGCGTGCTCGCCATGGAGCCCGAAGTCCTGGTGCTCGATGAACCCATGGCGGGGCTCGATCCGGCTGCGCGCAGGGATTTCCTTGAGCTTATCGATCGACTTCACCGCGATGGCCTGACCGTTGTCATGGTTTCGCATAGTATGGATGACCTGGCCAATTGCTGCGACCGCATTGTCGTAATGAACGAAGGCGCGGTGTTTGCCGAGGGAACCCCCGCGCAGGTGTTTGCGCATGCCGATGAGCTCAAGTCGATCGGCTTGGGCGTTCCCGCCGCCCAGCGTATGGCGCTGGCGCTTACGGAGGCGGGCGTGCCGCTGCGTCGCGGCGGGCTCTATACGGTTGAGTCGCTGGCAGACGAGTTGGTGGACCTGCTAATCGGTCGCTCGGGCGGTCCTTCTAACGTCGCGGACATTGCTAAATCCAAGACGGTCGCGCGAGAGGAGGGCTGCTAATGGAGGCGTTTTCGTTTGGCAGCTACTATCCCGGCGATAGTGCGATCCACCGCCTGGACCCGCGAACTAAGTTGCTCTTGGGTTTTGTGTTTCTGATCACGACGCTCACAGTCAGCAGCTTCCGCGGACTGGCCCCGGTCGCAATCTTCGTTGTCCTGATCTATGCCGTGTCCCGGGTGCCGGCTCGTCGCGCTCTGTCGTCGATGGCGCCGCTGCTGGCAATCGTCATCGTGGTTGCGGTGCTCAACCTGTTTTCCGACCAGAGCGGGCGCATCCTGTGGCAGCTCGGCTTTCTGCAGATAAGCGAGGGCTCGCTGCGTTCTGCCGCCTTTATGGCGTGCCGCCTGACCCTGATGATGGCCGGCATGAGCGCCATTACGGTCACCACGCCCACGCTCGACCTCACCGCGGGCTTTGAGCGTCTGCTCGCACCGTTTGCGCGCGTGGGGCTCCCTGCGCATGAGCTCGGCATGATCATGGGTATCGCGTTGCGCTTTATGCCGCAGTTCGCCACCGAGATGAAGCAGACGGCGGACGCGCAGGCAAGCCGCGGCGCGCGCGTGACGTGCGGTCCGCTCGGCGGTGTGCGCATGCTCGGCAGTGTGGCGATTCCGCTGTTCACCGGCGTGTTCCGTCATGCCGAGACGCTTTCGGCCGCCATGGATGCGCGCTGCTATCACGGCGAACAGGGACGCACGCGTCTGCATACACTTACGTTTGGCCGCGGGGATGCACTGGCCGCGGTGGTGACGGTGCTGCTGCTCGTGTGTGTCATCGTCATCAACCTTCAACTTGTTTAGGCACGATTCGAGCGCAAGAAAGGGGTCCCTATGACCGACAACGACCGCACGGCTCAGCTTGAGCGCGCCTGTTCGTATCTCAGGCGCATTCCGGCGTGGTATCTGGCCACGACCGATGTGGCCGACGGGTATCAGCCTCGCGTGAGGCCGTTTTCATTTGCCATGGTCGATGACGGTAAGCTGTGGTTTTGCACATCGCGCGACAAGGATGTGTGGGCGGAGCTGAGTGCGAACCCCAAGTTTGAGCTCTCGGGCTGGAAGCCGGGGGAATGTTGGATCGTATTGACCGGCGAAGCCGCACTTGAGGACGACACAGTTGCGAGCGACAAGGTACGTCAAGCGGGCTTTAAGCACATGGTGGGCATCGGTGAAGACCACGAGGGCGCCAACGACGGTCGCCTTGCGTTTTTCTCGGTGCGTAATATCGCCGCCCGCTTCTGTGATATCGACGGCAGCGAGGAGCGCCTGGAGCTTTAACTCTAGGGCAGCTAAAACAGCCCCGACCCAAAAAGACTAGTGCCAGGAGGACACATGGACGGATTGAATGCGGTGTTGGAGTATCTGACGTCGGTGCCGGCGTGGTATCTGGCGACAAGCGTGGACGGGCAGCCACATGTGCGTCCGTTCTCGTTTGCACAGATTCAGGACGGCAAGCTGTGGCTTGTGACAGCGCGCACCAAAGATGTGTGGCAGGAGCTGCTGCAAAACCAGCGCTTTGAGGTCACGAGTTGGTGGCCGGGCCATGGTTGGTTGATCCTGCGCGGGCGTGCGGGGCTGGAAGACCGGGCTTCGAGCGAAATGCGCGAGGCCGGATGGAAGCATCTTGAGCGCTTGAGCGAGCACTATGAGGGGCCTAACGACCCCGCGCTCGTCTTCTTTAGCGTCGAGGATCCTGAGGCATTTATCTGCAATCATGACGAATGGGTGCCGGTTGAGCTCTAGCCAGCTGGCTCATCCTAACAACTTAGTTTTCGCATGGGCGGACCCCGTGTTGCCCGGCACCGTAAGGAGTGCCGGTCAATACGGGGCCCGCTCTATTTGTCAATTCCTTCAAGCGAATGTGTCGGGAATGTTTCAATGCATGAACATGCAAGCTATTTACGTATTCATGCATCTTTTGGTGCTAAAGTTTCAACCCACCTCATAATGACCGCTGCGAAATGCGCATCGGTGCATAAATCGCAGACAAGGAGTCTGATATGTCTTTGAAGGTTGGAATCGTCGGCGCGGCTGGATATGCCGGAGCCGAGCTCATTCGCCTCGTACTCGGCCATCCCGAGTTTGAACTTGTTGCCATTACGTCCAACGCCGATGCCGGCCAGCCGCTGTCCGCAGTGTATCCGAGCTTTGCTGGCGTAAGCAATCTGGTTTTCACCACGCATGACGCCCCCGAGCTCAAAAGCTGCGATGCGGTTTTTCTTGCCGTGCCGCACACGGCTGCCATGGCGCAGGTGCCCGCGCTCCTTGCCGCGGGCGTTTCCTGCTTTGATCTTTCGGCCGATTACCGTCTGAGCGACCCGACCGTCTTTGAGGCATGGTATGCCGCCGAGCACACGAGCCCCGAGCTGCTCAAGACCCGCGCTTTTGGCCTGCCCGAGCTGTTCTGCCAGGACTTAGAGACCGCTGCTTCCAGCCATGCCGCCGGAAAGCCCGTTTTGGTCGCTTGCGCCGGCTGCTATCCCACCGCAACGAGCCTCGCTGCCGCTCCTGCCGTGCGTGCGGGCTGGGTGGCAGAGAACGGCCCCGTAATCGTCGATGCCATTAGTGGCGTGACGGGCGCCGGTAAGTCCTGCAACGCTCGCACCCATTTTTGTAGCGCGGACGAGAACCTGGAGGCCTATGGCGTAGGCAAACATCGCCATACGCCCGAGATTGAGCAGATCCTGGACCTGACCGATCGCGTCGTCTTTACTCCGCACTTGGCACCGCTCAAGCGCGGCCTGCTTTCCACGGTGACGATGCCGCTCGCGCCGCAGGCTCTCGACGCGTTGGCCCTTGAGGACGTCGTCGACCATTACAAGAAGTTCTACGCCGGTCGCACCTTTGTGCGCGTGCTCGATGCCGGCCAGCAGCCCAAGACGGCTTCGGTCGTCGGCACCAACGCTGCCCAGATTGGCCTTGCGCTCAACAAGCGCGCGGGCGTGCTGGTGGCGACGGGTGCTATCGACAATCTGTGCAAGGGTGCAGCAGGCCAGGCGGTCCAGTGCGCCAACATCGTTTTTGGCTTTGACGAGCGACGAGGCTTGCCCACAGTGGCGTGCCCGGTGTAGCACATTCGATTGTTAACGATTTGGTAGTCGGGTATCGAGTTGGGCGCCGCTTTCAAGCTGGTCTAGTAGTTGCGACCGGTATGGCGTGCCAGCCGATGCCCGCTTTTTTATTTGATATAAGGAGCCGTAGGGACGATGAATACCGACCTGATTGATATCAAGATTCGCGCCGTCGAGGGTGGCGTTACGGCGGCAGCTGGCTTTAAGGCCGCAGGCATCCATGCGGGATTCCGGAAGAATCCCGAGCGCTTGGACTATGCGCTCGTCGTGCCCGATAAGCCCTGTCCCGGCGCCGGCGTGTTTACGAGCAACCGCTTTTGCGCGGCGCCCGTGCAGGTGAGTCGTGTCAACCTGGGCGGTGCGGACAAGGGCTATGGCATCATCGCCGGCGTTTCAATCAACTCCGGCAACGCGAACGCTGCCACGGGCGAGACCGGCCTAGCCTGCGCGCGCGAGACGTGCAACATCGCCTCGCAGGTTATTGGCTGCGAGCCCCAGCAGATCCTGGTTGCCTCGACGGGTGTGATCGGACAGATTTTGCCGATCGACACGTTTGAGGCAGCCGTCCCGTCCGCCTACGAGGCGCTCTCTGCCCATGGCGGTGCCGATGCGGCCCGTGCCATCATGACGACCGATACGCATTCCAAGGAGTATGCCGTTCGCTATCGCAGCGAGGCTGCGGGCCATGCGGGCAACGCTTATACGGTGGGCGGCATGTGCAAGGGCTCGGGCATGATCATGCCCAATATGGCCACCATGATCGCGGTCATTACTACCGATGCCCCCGTCGAGCCGGCGGCGCTCCACACCTTACTGCTCTCGACCGTTAAGCAGACCTTTAATAAGGTGACGGTCGATTCCGATACCTCGACCAACGACACCTGCATCATGCTTGCTTCTGGCGCTGCTGCCGCTGATACCGAGGCTATCGTCGAGGGCACTGATGCCTTTGACGAACTGTCCTTTGCCGTGCACGAGGTGTGCGAGAGCCTGGCGCGCAACATCGCGGCCGATGGCGAGGGCGCGTCAAAGCTCGTGACGGTTAACGTTACCGGCGCCGCCACCGACGAGGAAGCCGATATCGCCGCCCGTGCCGTCGCCAACTCGCCGCTCGTCAAGACCTGCATCGCCGGTCACGACTGCAACTGGGGCCGCGTCGCCATGGCGCTCGGCAAGTGCGGCGTGAAGTTTAATCAGGAAGACGTTTCCATCGACATGATGGGCATGCCTGTCTGTCGCGACGGTCTGACTGTTCCCTTTGACGAGGACGAGGCTCTGCGACGTTTTGAGGCGTCCGAGATCGTGATCTCGGCCGACCTGGGTGCAGGCGACGCGGCAACGACCGTGTGGACCTGCGACCTCACGCACGAGTACATCTCCATCAACGGCGACTACCGTTCCTAGATTCCAGGCACGCTGCGCATCTTGCCGCATTGCGGACAGCGAAGCACGGCGTGATAACGATACGAAAGACGAGGCAGATTATGAAATTCGCACGCGATTGTCGTTCGAGCGAATCCAACGAAGCAACCGCGCAGCTGCTGTTCGAAGCGCTGCCGTGGATTAAAAACCTGACCGGCAAGACGGTCGTTATCAAATATGGCGGAGCCGCCATGGTCGACGAGCAACTGCGCCCCGACGTGATGAGCGACATCGTTTTGCTCAAGATCATCGGCATGCGCCCCGTCATCGTGCATGGCGGCGGCAAAGCCATCAACGAGGCACTCAGCCACTATGACATCCCTGTCGAATTTAAGAACGGGCAGCGCGTGACTACGCCGGCGACCATGGATATCGTGCGCGAGGTGCTGGGCGGCAAGGTTAACCAGGAGCTGGTCGCTGCCATCAACCACCACGGTAATTTGGCCGTAGGCGTGTCGGGCAGCGATGCCGGCACGCTCATCGCCGAGCCGCTCGACCCCGAACTCGGTCGCGTGGGCAAAGTGACGCACGTCAACACCGACTATATCGAGCGCTTGCTCGATAGCGAGTACATTCCCGTAATCGCTACCGTCGCGGCGGGGGAGGACGGCGGCTTCTTCAACATCAATGCCGATACCGCCGCCGGCGCCGTTGCGGCGGCGCTTCATGCGCACAAGGCGATTTTTTTGACCGACGTCGACGGTCTGTACAAGGACTTTAGTGATAAGGACTCGCTCATCTCCAACCTGACGCTCGACGAGGTCAACGAGATGCTCTACGGCGGGGAGGTCGATAAGGGCATGATTCCCAAGCTGCGCGCGGCCGTCGATGCGCTTGCTGCTGGCGTGTTCCGAGCCCACATCATCAACGGCACGACGCCGCACTCGCTGCTGCTGGAGCTGCTGACCGATGCTGGCGTCGGTACCGTGATCCACTCCACCGAGACGGCCTACGAGTTCGATACGCATCCGCATCCGCTTTCGACGTTTGCGGCGCGTCTGACCGAGAACCTCGACGAGGTCGAGAAGCTCCAGACGGTCTAGCCGACCCGCGGTCGTCGCGTCCCTGCACCCATAGCCCTGCGCCGTACGGCGCCCAACGAAAGGCGAGACAATCGATACCGCCATGAGAGCCATCCCATAGCCCTGCGCCGTACGGCGCCCAACGAAAGGCATCTCATGTCACTTGCAACTCAGCAATCGCTCGAATCCCATTACGTTATGCATACCTTTGGTCGCTCGCTGGTAGAGTTTGTCGAAGGTCACGGTATGAAGCTCATCGGTGACGATGGTCGTGAGTATCTCGACTTTCTCGCTGGTATCGGTGTGTGCAGCCTTGGCCACGGCAACCCTGCAGTGCTCTCGGCGCTCGAGGCTCAGACCAAAAAGCTTCTGCATGTGTCTAACTACTTCTACATCGAGCAGCGTGGACAGGTCGCGGCGCTGCTGTCCAAGCTTGCCAACGACGACGTAGATGGTGCGTGCGTGCTGGCCGATGCCATTGCCGCCGGCGATGAGACCACGGCCGCTGCGCTCGGTGCCCCGGCTGCGGACGAGCAGGTGTGGGAGACGTTCTTTGCCAATTCTGGTGCCGAAGCCAACGAGGGCTCGATGAAGCTTGCGCGTCTGTACGCCAAGCGTGCTGGTAACGGCGGCAACACCATCGTATGCATGCGTGGCGGCTTCCACGGCCGTACGCTCGAGACCATTGCCGCCACCATGCAGGATTGGCTACAGGACAGTTTCCGTCCGCTGCCGGGTGGCTTTGTGGCCTGTACACCCAACGATGTCGACGAACTGCGTTCGATCTTTAAGCAGCTGGGAAGCGAGGTCTGCGCCGTCATGCTCGAGCCGATTCAGGGCGAGAGCGGCGTGCACCCCATGACCGAGGAGTTTATGGCGGCGGCGCGCGACTTGGCACACGAGGTGGGCGCCGTTCTTATCGCCGACGAGGTCCAGTGTGGCATCTTCCGCTCCGGCAAGCCGTTTGCATTCCAGACCTATGGCGTGGAGCCCGACATTATGAGCCTTGCCAAGGGCATCGCCGACGGCGTGCCCATGGGTGCCGTGGTGGCAAAGAAGGAGATCGCCGACGTGTTTAAGCCGGGTGACCACGGCTCGACCTTTGGCGGTAGCTGCTTGGCTGTCGCGGCGTGCGCCGCGACGCTCTCTGCGCTCGTGCGCGGCGATTTTGCCGAGCATGCTGCCAAGGTGGGTGCTTATATGGAGCAGGCGCTGGCTAAGCTTCCGCATGTGGTAGAGGTGCGTGGTCGCGGCCTGATGCTCGGCTGCGATCTGGACGATGCCGCGGGTGATGCACACGACGTCGTGGCCCGTGCATTGGGGGCTGGTGCCGTGATCAACGCTACAGGCGCACATACGCTGCGCTTCCTTCCGCCGCTCGTGTGCGAAGAGGCCGACGTGGACAGCCTAACCGAGATCCTGTCGGACGTTTTGGCTTAGCGCCATCAGACATAGCAATTTGGAGCGGGTTTCAGGCTGCCACGTGCCGTTTGGCGCACGATTGGGCGAACTGGAGCCCGTTTTGCTATCGATTTACCATGGCCGGGATGGGCCGTGTGCAAAAAGTGGTAAATATGAGTACGGGCACTAACTTCGTAACATATAAATTAGTTGTTTTTAGACGAGTTGGGCCACATATGTCCAGTTTTGTAGTTGGCAAATTGGCTTAACTGGACTATCGATCGTCTTTCTAATGCCGGATTTGCCTTTTATGACTTCGAAAACGCTGCTACTAAAAAGGTAGCAGTACTCATATTTGGCATTTTTTGCACACGGGTATTCGCCAGGGGTCCATTTTGCCGCCCGCGCTTCACTTCGCTACTTCGCTCCTCGCGTGCTGCGCTGGAAAACGCTTCGCGTTTCCTCAGCTCCGCACCCTTGCGGGTTCGAATCCCATGCGATGGGCCCAAAAACGAAAGGCCCCCATAGCTGGGAGCCTATCAAATCAGTGGTGGGCGATGAGGGATGTCCGCGTGCGGCTGGCGCCGTCCGCGCCCCGCTTCGTCGCTCCGCTCCTCGCGTGCTGCGCTGGAAAACGCTTCGCGTTTCCTCAGCTCCGCACCCTGTCGGGTTCGAATCCCTCTGCGATGGGCCCAAACAAAAACGGTCCCCTTTCGAGGACCGTTTCCAATTCAATGGTGGGCGATGAGGGATGTCCGCGTGCGGCTTCGCCGCCCGCGCCCCGCTTCGGGCCTGCGGCCCTCGCGTGCTGCGCTGGAAAACGCTTCGCGTTTCCTCAGCTCCGCACCCTTGCGGGTTCGAATTCCATGTACCGGGCACAAAAAAGAAAGGCCTCCATCACTGGAGGCCTAACAATTCAATGGTGGGCGATGAGGGATTCGAACCCCCAGCCTTGTGCGTGTAAAGCACCTGCGCTAACCGTTGCGCCAATCGCCCGCAGGGATTGAGTATAGCGGAAACCCTGCGTGGTTCACCGCTAATTCATAACGAAAACTAAGCGGCGACTTTAGCGTCCTTGTCCTCGTCGATAAAGAAGCGCTTGTACCAAATGAGGAACGTCAGCGTGGTATAGATCTTGCGCTGGTTGAGCGCGCGACCCTTAAAGTGATCGTCGAGCAGTTTCATGAGCGCATCGGTGTCAAAGAAATCAGCAGCCCACGGCGCGGTGAAGTATTCCTTTACGTAGTCGTAATACTTTTGCTCGCGTAGCCAGAACTTGACCGGTACAGGGAAGCCCACCTTCTTGCGCGTTGCCCACTCGTCGGGCAGCGTGCGGTTGGCGGCGTGACGCAGGACGAGCTTGCAACCTTCTTCGTTAACACGGTAGTTGGCGGGAATGTGCTCGGCAAACTCCATGACCTTCTTGTCCAGGAACGGGACGCGAAGCTCCAGAGAATGCGCCATGCACATCTTGTCGGCCTTGAGCAGAATGTCGCCCGGCAGCCACATGTTCATATCCAGATACTGTTTCTTGGAAAGCTCGCAGCAGTTGGGAACCTGCTTGTAGTACTCGGCGCACATCTCGGCGGCGTTCTTGCCGGTGTCATAAGCGGGCTTGAGCACCTCGTCGACCTCGGAGGGATCGAACACCTTTGCCTGACCCACATACCAGCGCTCGGGAACCTCGGCGCATTTCGTCAGGAAGTTGTGGCCCTTAAAGTAGGGGAGATGCTGAACGAGTGAGCCCAGGGCGCGACGTACGCCGAGCGGCACGCGCTTCTTAAAGGTGCGCATCTCGGGGGTGTCCTCGTACCACTCATAGCCGGCAAACAGCTCGTCGGCACCCTCGCCCGAGAGGACGACGGTGACCTCCTTGGAAGCCATCTGCGCCAGATAGTACAGCGGCACGCTGGACAGGTTCGATTGCGGCTCGTCCATGTGGTACTGGATATCGGGCAGTGCATCAAAGAACTCGTCGGCGGTAATCATCTTGCGCACGTTCTTGATGCCCAGCTTGTCGGAAAGCTCGGCGGCGTAGTTGGTCTCGTTGAAGTTCTTGTAATCGAAGCCGACAGAATACGTGGTGTCGGGCATGAGACAGGCGGCAATGTAGCTGGAGTCCACACCGCCAGAAAGGAACGAGCCCACCTTAACATCGGCGATTCGGTGCGCAGCGACGCTTTCGTGCACGACCTTGTCGCACTCGTCCACGTACTCCTCGAAGGTCTTGGAGTTGTCGTCGGTGAAGTCACAGCTCCAGTAACGCTTGATGTCCATGGTGTTGGTCGTCAGGTCATACGTAAAACAATGCGCCGGGGCAAGCTTGAACACGCCCTTAAAGAAGGTCTCCTCCGTGGCGGGGAACTGCAGCGTCAGGTAGGGGCGCAGCGCGTCGTGGTTGACAGCCTTCTCAAACTTGGGATGGTCCAGGAAGCTCTTGATCTCGGAGCCAAACAGCAGCGAGCCATCGGATGCCTGGTAGTAATAGAACGGCTTGATACCAAAGATGTCACGAGCACCAAAGAGTTTGTTCTTGTTCTGGTCGTGAATCACGAACGCGTACATGCCGCGCAGACGGTTGACCAGGTCTTCGCCCCACTCCTCGTAACCGTGTACCAGGACTTCGGTATCAGCGTTGCAGTGGAAGGCGTAGCCGGCCGCCTCCAGCTCGGCGCGAAGCTCCTGGAAGTTGTAGATCTCTCCGTTGAAGACAATCGTGACCTTGCCGTCGTCGCTCGACATGGGCTGGGCTCCAGCTTCGGAAAGATCGAGAATCGAAAGACGACGAAAACCAAGGGCAACGTTGTCGACGATATGCTGGCCGCCCATATCGGGACCACGGTGGATGATGCGATTCATCATGGCCGTGAGAACCAGCTCACTCTGTTCATCTGTACCGGTAAAACCGACAAAACCGCACATGCAAGATCCTTTCTGCTGACGGCTCAGGTGTACTGCCGCAAGGATTGCGGCAGCTGATGTCAAATAATCTTTACTATCATGCCAATCTTTTGTTTCGTGATAGGGCATAAGCGCCGAGCGAACCGAAAAAACCACGTCCCGATCTTCAGGCGAAGCGGCGGGACGTGGTTGCGAACGCTATGTTAAAGAACAGCACCCAGATTTCCTTGGTTTTACACGGGGTGAACACTGTTGCCATTTATTAGACCACGGCACAGTCCATGCAATTTTTTAGAAGGCTGTGATGCGCGCAAGGTCAGGTGGCATATTAGGATGGTTGATAATACAGAATGTTTCATCGTTTCTGCCGCGGGACGCCTTCTGCCCTTTAAGGCTGAATTTAGCGAGAGAGGTCTTTGTATGTCGAGTCCGACACAAGAGAAGCTAACTCTGATGCGCTATATAGAGTTGCTCGAGGAAGATGACCTTGTTGTTTCCAGACCGAGCGCTTCGTGCGACCAGCGCATTGAGTTTGCGACTGATGACTCGCGCCAGGTGCGTCCGGGCACGTTGTTTGTCTGCAAAGGCCGTGCGTTTAAGCGCGAGTACCTGCTTTCGGCAATCGCCGATGGCGCCGTGGCCTACGTTTCCGAGGTCGATTACGATGTTGATCTTCCCGCGGTGATTGTGAGCGATATTCGTCGCACGCTCGCCGTGGTGGCAGATGCCTTTTATGGGCACCCGTCGGGTAAGGTGAAGGTCTGCGCCTTTACAGGCACCAAGGGCAAGTCGACCTGCAGCTTTTATCTGCGCGGCATCCTCGCCAACGAGGCCAAGCTTACGGGCTGTCATCGACCCGCTCTTAATACGGGCATTGAGTTCGACGACGGCATCGAGACGGGCCCTTCCAAGCTGACGACCCCCGAATCCTTCCTGCTGCAGTCTCGCATCGCGCATGCTGCGGAGGCGGGTGCCCCGTGGCTGGTTATGGAGGCATCGAGTCAGGGCCTCAAATACGAGCGTACGGGCAAGATTGACTTTGAAGTCGGCGCCTTTACCAATATCGGCGAGGATCACATTTCGCCGATTGAGCATCCGACGCTCGAGGATTACTTTGCCAGCAAGCTCAAAATCTTCTTGCAGAGCCGTTTTGCCGTGGTCAATCTCGATATGGATAAGGTCGATCGCGTGCTCGAGGCGGCATCTCGTTGCGAACGTACGGTGACGTTCTCCCTGACCGACGAGCGTGCCGACGTGCTTGCGCTGGCGATTCGCAATGGCGACTGCGGCGTGGTGGCAACGGTGCGCACGCCCCGTTTTACGCGTGACATTGTGATTCCCACGCCGGTTAAGTTCAATGTGTCCAACGCGCTTGCCGCTATTGCCTGCGCCGAGGCCCTGGGCATTTCCGAAGAGGGTATCGTCCATGGCTTTGAGGGCGTCTTCGTTCCCGGTCGTATGGAGCTCTATCCGTCCGTATCGGGCAAAATCCTGGGCATCGTCGATTTTGCACATAACGGCATGAGCCTCGAGACACTCCTGCGCGACTTGCGCGAGAACTATCCCGAGCGCGAGCTGGCGGTTGTATTTGGCGCTACGGGCGGTAAGGGTGTCGATCGACGCACCACGATGGGCATCGCCGCTGGCAAGTATGCCGACCGAATCGTGATTACCGAGGATGACCCCGGCCCCGAGGATGTCGAGGACATCTGCGCCGAGATCGCGCGCAACGTTCAAGCGCAGGGAAATGATAACTGGCAAATCGTGACTGATCGCGTTGCCGCTATCGAGACTGCCGTGCGCGAAACTGTCCGTCCTGCCGTGGTCATCGTGACCGGTAAGGGCGAGGAAGAGTGTATGCTGCGCAAGAACGGACCCGAGCCTTGTGAGCGCGACGGTTCGATTCTCAAGCGCACCCTTGCGGCGTACGACGCCTAGACCAGCCCCTTCTATGTAAACGGAGTGACCATGTCCCACAACATCCTGCCGACCGTTGCCGAGCTTTCGGGCGAGATGCGCGAGCGCCTTGCCAAGGTCAAGTATGTCTTTACCGATCTGGACGCCACGATGCTCGCCCCCGGCTCGTGCGTGCTGCGCGATAACGACGGCAATCCCTCGACCAAGCTCGTCGAGGCGGTTGTCGCGCTCGCCCGTGCCGGCATCCAGGTGGTTCCCACCTCGGGTCGCAATCGCACCATGATCCATGAGGACGCCCGCGTGCTCGGCCTCAACTCCTACATCGGCGAGATGGGCGGCCTGGTCATGTACGACCTCAAGGCCAACGACTGGGAGTACCTGACGGGCGACATGCCCTACGACCCCGCCTGCGGTCTCACGCCGCACCAGGTGATCGAGCAGACCGGCGTGTGCGAGAAGATCCTTGCCCGCTGGCCGCACAAGATCGAATACCACAACGACATGTCGACCGGCTACAAGTACCGTGAGGTCACCGTCGGCATGCGCGGCGATGTGCCCGACGATGAGGTTCAGGCCATCCTGGACGAGGCCGGCTGCGGTCTGATCTGGGCTTGCAACGGCCATCTGACGCATCTGTCCAAGCCGACGACGCTCGAGCTCGATCGCGTCGAGGACGGTCGCGCATTCAACATCAACCCCGCGGGCCTCAACAAAGGCGTCGCCATTGCGCGCTTCTGCGAGCACCTAGGGATCGAGCGCGAGGAGACGCTCGCGCTCGGCGATTCCGAGTCCGACTTCTACATGGCCGATCACGTGGGCACGTTCTGCCTGGTCGAGAATGGCCTGACGAGCGCCGGCGCGCCCGAGTTCCTGGCTGCTTGCGAGAACGCTTTCGTTACGCGTGGCAAAATTGTCGACGGTTGGGCGGCGACGGCAGAGCTGCTGGTCGCGGCGCGTTCGTAGCGCGCCGCCGCACTTGGACATGTCTTTTCGAGAGAGACTGGTGAGGTAATGTCCGATATCGAGAATTCGGCAGGCGACACGCGCCCGATTGGCGTGTTCGATTCTGGTTTGGGCGGTCTGACGGTTGCGCGCGCCATCGCGACGGCGCTGCCGCACGAGTCCGTCTACTACTTTGGCGACACCAAGCGCTGTCCCTACGGCACGCGTACCGAGGATGAGGTGCGCTCGTTTGCATTGCAGGCGGGTCGTTGGCTTTCGAAGCACGACGTCAAGATTATGATCATCGCCTGCAACACGGCGACCGCTGCGGCCTTGCGTCTGGCCCAGCAGGTGCTCGACGTTCCCGTCATCGGTGTGATCGCGCCGGGTGCCCGTGCGGCAATCAACAGCACCCGCTCGCGTCGCGTGGGCGTGCTCGCCACCAACCTCACCATTCGCTCGGGCGCCTACACGCGCGCCATTCAGGATCTAGATGCCGGCGTCGATGTATACGGCTGTCCTGCCTCGAGCTTTGTCGAGGTTGTCGAACACGAGCTCGCCTCGGGTGCACATCTGCAGGAACAGTGGCTTGAGAACGAGGACATCTTCGATACGCCTGCCGTGCGTGCGCTGGTGGGTGCCACGGTTGAGCCGCTGCGCGACCACGGTATCGATACCGTGGTGCTCGGCTGTACGCATTTTCCGCTGTTGGTGGGACCTATCCGCCATGCGCTGGGGCCTGGGGTGCGCGTCGTAAGTTCCGCCGAGGAGACTACACGCGAGCTGACCGATATCCTCACGCGCCGCGAGCAGCTGGCGGGCGACGCCGCCGAGCCGCAGCATCGTTTTGCCACGACGGCCGATAACATTGCCGAGTTTGCGGTGGCGGGCAGCTTTATCTTTGGTCAGCCGCTCAAGAGCATCGAACATATCGATATCGATGAGCTGAAATAGATGTAAGGCAGCCGCCAAAGCCTTCGCCACATCTTTTGCCGAAAGGAAATTTCTATGGAGTACATGCAGGTCAACCGCGCCAACGGTCGCGCCGCCAACGAGTTGCGCCCCGTTAAGCTCACCCGTGGCGTCATGAAGCACGCTCACGGCTCGTGTCTGGCCGAGTTCGGTGACACGCGCGTGCTGTGCGCCGCCACTATCGAGGAGGGCGTGCCGGGCTGGCGAAAGGGAGCTAAGGCCGGCTGGGTGACCGCGGAATACGCCATGCTGCCGGCGTCGACCGGCAAGCGCTGCAAGCGCGAGCACGCCAACCGCAAGGGCCGCTCCATGGAGATCGAGCGCCTCATTGGCCGCAGCCTGCGTACCGTCGTCAACATGAAGGCGCTCGGCGAGTACACCGTCACCGTCGACTGCGATGTGATTCAGGCCGATGGCGGCACGCGTACAGCGAGCATCACCGGCGCCTGGGTGGCGCTGCGCGACGCCCTCGCCATGTGGGTCGAGGCGGGCAAGATCGAGCGCATCCCGCTTATCGGCCAGGTGGCTGCCATCTCCATGGGCGTTGCCGACGGCAATACGCTGCTTGACCTCGATTATTCCGAGGACAGCCATGCCGAGGTCGACATGAACCTCGTCGCCACCGACACCGGCGAGATGATCGAGCTCCAGGGCACCGGCGAGCAGGCGCCCTTTGACCGCAAACGCCTCAACGCCCTGCTCGACCTGGGCGACAAGGGTATCGCCGAGCTCATCGAGCTTCAGCGCCAAGCCATCGCCTAACCTGCCAAAAGGGACAGGTTTATTTTGGTAGGTTTTATCTGCTGAAATGCTGCGTTGAAAGGTCCGATCGCCTGAGAGGGGAGAGGTCAAGTGCCCAAACGCCCCTCACGCGGCTTGCTATAGAGACAAGGAGGCCAGTCATGGCACTTGAGAAGATTGACATCGACACCCTCGACCCGGCGGCGACCATCGTCGTGGCAACGGGCAACGCCCATAAGCTCACCGAGATCGAGGCCATTTTGGGCAAGGTCATGCCCGAGGTGCGCTTTGTGGCGCTCGGCCAGCTGGGCGATTTTGAGGACCCCGAGGAAAACGGCACGACGTTTTTGGAGAACGCCATCATCAAGGCGCAGGCTGCGGTCGAGGAGACGGGCCTTATGGCCATTGCCGATGATTCGGGCTTGGTCGTCGACGCGCTGGACGGTGAGCCCGGTGTGTATAGCGCGCGCTACGCGGGCGTTCACGGCGACGATGCCGCCAACAACGCCAAGCTGCTCGTTAACTTGGAAGGCGTGGCAGACGAGGATCGCACCGCGCGTTTTATGAGTGTCGTCGCGCTCATCGACACGGATGGTCTGGTCACCTATGGTGAGGGCGCCTGCGAGGGCGTTATCGCGCACGAGGGCCGCGGCGATCACGGCTTTGGCTACGACCCGCTGTTCCTGCCGGTCGACACGCCGGGCAAGACCATGGCCGAGCTGACGGCGGACGAGAAGAACGCCATCAGCCATCGATTCCATGCGCTCGAGCACCTATCCGCCAAACTGACGGGCGAGGAGTAGGCCGTGCGTGCGGTGGTGCAGCGCGTGCTCAACGCCGGCGTGACGGTCGACGGCGAGTGCGTGGGTCGCATTGGACGCGGCTACCTGGTGCTGCTTGGTGTGGGCCATGGCGATACGCGTGCCGAGGCCGACAAGCTGTGGGGCAAGCTCCGCGGGCTGCGTATCAACGAGGACGAGAACGGCAAGACCAACTTGGCGCTTGCCGATGTCGACGGCGAGGTGCTCGTGGTGTCGCAGTTCACGCTGTTCGCCGATTGCCGCCACGGTCGCCGCCCATCGTTTACGGATGCCGGCGCCCCCGATGTCGCCAACGAGCTCTACGAGTACTTCTTGACGCTTGTGCGCGAGGACGTTGAGCATGTGGCGCACGGCATTTTTGGCGCCGATATGAAAGTCGACTTGGTCAACGACGGCCCATTCACCATCGTCTTGGACACCGATAACCTTTAGGTTACGCGGTTTTACCAAACCGCGTAACAACTGGTCATGCGAGATTGTCGTCTGGTGCGTATTCGAGACCGGGCTTTTTTAGCTACTTGCGTATGGCCACAACAGGGTGCTATAGTATTAGAGTTTTGTCTATCTTAGGGGTATTATCCCCTTTTTGAATTGCACCTTCTGGAGGCCCTGTTCATGGAAGAGATGGAAGTCAATCACGTCGACGACATCCACGAGAAGCTGACCGATATGGTGGGCGATCGCGTCAAGGTTAAGGCCAACATGGGCCGTACCCGCGTCGTCGAGCGCATGGGCACCATCAAGAGCGTCCACCCGGCCGTCTTCATTGTCGAGGTTGACGAGCGTCGCGGCCGCAAGTCGCGTCAGTCCTACCAGTACATCGATGTCCTCACCGGCCAGGTCGAGCTGTTCGACCCCGAGAGCGGCGAGCATATCTTTACCCCGCTCGGCAATCAGCTCGAGGAGCATTAACGGTGACCGATTGGTCCCTGACTCTTTCCGCGCCGGCAAAGATCAACCTCTACCTGGGGGTTCATACCGAGCGCGATGACCGCGGCTACCACAGGGTCGATTCCCTGATGGCAGCCGTCGGTCTTTCCGATACCGTGACGGTCACGCCGGCGCAGGCGCTGACCGTCCAGACGGTTCCAGCATCAGATTTTCCCATGCAAAAGAATACGGCGTATCGGGCTGCGGTTGCTATGGCCGAGCATTATGGTCGCGAGGCAAACATCTGCGTGACGATTGAGAAGCGCATTCCATTGTGCGCCGGCTTGGGCGGCCCCTCGACGGATGCGGCCGCGGTCATTGTCGCCTTGGCGGAGCTCTGGGGCATTGATCGCACCGACCCAGCGCTCGACGATATTGCGCGGGGCATTGGTGCTGACGTCCCGTTCTTTTTGCACGCGAGTCCTGCGTTCTACGTAGGTGGGGGAGATGTGCTGGCAACTGAGTACCCCGCGCTGCCCGCGACGCCCGTCGTGCTGGTCAAGCCGCGCGAGGCAAGCGTTTCGACAATTGAAGCCTATCGACGTTTTGACGAGGCCCCGGTGCCTGCGGACAAGCCCGGCGCGATAGCTTCTGCCTTGCGTGCTGGTGATGCCGAGACGGCATATGCACTCATCCATAACAACCTTGGTGTCATTTCCGCACAGATGGAGTCGCAGATTCAAACGGTCCTCGACTGGCTGCGTAAACAGGACGGAACCGTTGCTGTAGATGTGTGCGGATCGGGTGCCTGCTCGTTTGCCATTTGCGACACCGCTGCCACGGCCGAAAGGCTTGCCGATGCTGCCCAGCAAAGTGGCTGGTGGGCCTGCGCGACTGAGCTTATTCCCAACACGGTTCAAATCGACGCGCCAAAGAAATAAAAATTTCTCTAGCACGCGGCGAAAATCTTTGTTACTATAGTCGAGCTAACGGGTTGTGGCTCAGTTTGGTAGAGCACTGCGTTCGGGACGCAGGGGTCGCTGGTTCAAATCCAGTCAACCCGACCAGAGCATGAGGAGGGACCGCTTCTTGCGGTCCCTTTTTTTAGCTAGTGTTGTGATACCGCGATACCCGCGGTATACTCATTCGAGCTTGTCTCGCTGTATTGTGGAGGTCTACATGTTTGGACTGAGGGCTCCTGAGCTCATCATTATTCTCGTCGTTGTCCTGATTATCTTCGGGCCCAAGAACCTGCCGAAGCTCGGCAAGTCCCTCGGCTCTACCGTCAAGAATATCCGCGAGGGTATGGAGGGCGACGATAAGGCCGAGACCAAGCAGGCCGAGGAGGTCGTGGTCGAGCAGTCCGAGGAGGACAAGGAGATCGCTGAGCTCGAGGCCAAGCTCGCTGCTGCCAAGAAGAAGCAGGCAGAGGACAGCGACGCGGACGCAGAGTAGTCCCATCCCTTTGGGGTGAGCACCTGACCGGCTTGCCCGCAGGCTAGCCGGTCTTTT
>UMFH01012301.1_pt1 | contig 20219 bp, 19 predicted proteins | sample 1964941 | NCBI WGS metagenome assembly UMFH01 (sample SAMEA4836039, study PRJEB28245) | human gut metagenome | biome: gut microbiome; material: fecal sample | place: Denmark | collected 2008
CCGGGTTCACCGCTTTTAACATTACTCTGAGCCGCTTCACTCGACGTACTGCTCGACTGCGGTTGTCTGGGCTGCTCCTGCTGCTGCGTCTGCGGCTTCTGCTTTCTGTCAACTATATCATCTGTTCTTACCGGCGCAGACTGCTGTTTTTGCTGCTGCACCGTAGCAGCAGCAAAAACAGCAGTTCCCTTCTCGGCGGCAGCGCTGCCTTTACCACCACCGCCTCCACCTCCGCCCAAAGTTACCTCTAAAATCTGCGGCGGCCTTTGTGTAAAACGGTATCCCAAAATACCCAGCAGGGCTGCGGCAATAATATGAACTGCAAGCGCAATGGCAATACCCTTGCCAAAACGTCTGCCTCTATCCGTCATTTGCCATCACCCAGATCCGTTGCCAAGCCAAAGCGTGTTACTCCCGCGCCCTTCAACTCATCCATCAGCTTGATAACCGTTTTATAATTAGCCTCGCCGTCGGCGCGGATAATCACCGAAAAAGCAGCGTCACGTTTACTTTCAGCAGCTGCGTTGGCCACCAGCTGTTTCATCTCGATCTTATTATCCTCCAAATACAACGCGCCGTCTTTTTTAACCGTCACCGCAAAATTACTTTTACTCACCGTCTCCGAATTCTGCGCCACCGGCAGCCTGATCGGAATAGTCTTGATCTCGCTCATATACATCGTACTGACGATAAAAAATACTAAAAGCAAAAAAATCATATCTATCATCGGGCTCAGCATCAGCTGCGGCGGCAAGCTCTGTTTTCTAGGTCGTCTGCGCATCTTCTACACCGCCCCTCAGTTTTTACTGCCGCCATTTTTGGCCTGAACGATATCAATCAACACATTGGCGACCTCGTAAATATTCAACGAAGCAGTTTTGACCTTGCTTGACAAATACGCATAGATGCACATACCCATGATCGCAATACACAAACCAAAAACAGTCGTTATCAAAGCCTCGCCAATACCGGCAGTTACCGCCATCGGATTCTGCGCCCTTTCATTCAAAGCGTTGAACGAACTGATCATACCTGTAATAGTACCCAAAAGGCCAAGCATCGGCGCTAGGCCAATAACAACGCTCAAATAATCAAGATTCTGCTCCATCCCATCAATGGCCCTGTCAGCCTTAGAATAAACAATCGACTCCAGCCTTTTGCCAAGATCCTCGTTGATATCCAAAGTCTCTGTCGCCAGCTCTGCCGCATCACCCTTATTCATACCGGCAAACTCACGTGCCCCGACAATATTAAAATCATTCATCAGGCGACAAAACTCCATAACAAAATCAGTACTCGAAAGCGCCTTTTTATAATATAAATAACGCTCCACACCAATAGCGATAGCGGCAAGCGAACATAACAGCAGCGGCCACATACAAGCCCCGCCTCTTTGAAAATAATCTATAGCTCCGGCAAAAATACCCATTTCTGTATACCTCCAAAATCAATTGAATTTTTCAGGATAAGCGGCTTCAGCCAGATCCCTGATTGCATAAACTATATAATGTGTCGTACTGTATAAATAAGTGTCACGCAGCTGCACGACCCTTTTATTCTTTACAGCATTAACACTTTGATAAGCTCGGTTCTGCAAAATCTCCTCCCGCATCTTAGACGGGTCCTGCTCGTTATCATACTTCCAGCTGGGAATAACAAGCAAATCAGGATTCAGCCTGATCAGCGTTTCCTCAGAAAAAGCAGCATTCGGCGGCAAGTCATATTCCGCCACCACATTCTTCACCTCGGCATAATTACAGATATCGGCAAAGGTAGTACCCTTAGCCCCAAATGGCCCCATATAAGAAAGCGCCATCACACTGATATGTTCTTCAGGAGCGATATTGCCTACTCTTGCCCTTACAAAAGCAAGCTCCTTCTCCATACCTGCCACGATCTTACCGCCGGCAACACGTTCATCAACAACATTTGACAGCTCACAAATAGTCTGTTTGATCTCTTTAACAGTAGTCGGCGTTTTATAAACATAAACATTTACACCAGCACCGCGCAAAAGCTCAACAAAATTTAAATCTGTCCAGTTCGGCACCAAAACCAAGTCAGGTTTCTGAGCCAAAACAGACTCCAGACTGCCGCTTTGCACGCGCCCCTTTACCCGTACAGCTTTATCTGCCGCAGGCGAAATTCCGGCATCATCTGCCAGATATGTCAAAGCAGCGATCCGATCAGGCTCTACCATATCCAGCAGCACCTCATCCGCACTCAGTCCCAATGATACTATGCGCTGCGGCTTATGCTCAAAATCCAGCCTTGTTTTAGTTGCATCCACAACACTGTAACCACCACGTCCGGAAGCCGGAGTCTCAATTTCAGAAGACTTGCCGCAGCCTGCCATAAACAATACGGCAGCAGCACCGACAACTAAAACGGCAGCCTTTAATACATACCTACATTTTGCAATCACGCGTTAATCTCCTTCGTCATCGATAGACAATTTTCTGCCGCAGGCAGTAAGCTGTACCTCAATGTTTTTTTCAAAATCGCTGAAATCCCTGTAAGCAAGTTCATGCACCACATAATCCGGCTTAATAAACCTTAAAAGCTTCTGCACAGCCTTATCTGTAAAAGGCCTGTGCTGATCTATTTTTATCACATGCTTCATTCGTTCAATATTAGAGCTTTCCGAATCAAAAACACGTTCAAAAGTTTTAACATAATCTCCGGAAAGAGAACAGTTTAAATGCAGTCCTCTGATCAGCTTTCTGTCCTCACCAAGCGCTTTTACTGTTTTTAAAATATACTCGATCCCATCCTGTTCAGTCTGCAGCTCGGGATTAGTATTCATCAAATGCCCGGTATCAAGCATGATCCCAACATTCTTATGTTTTATCTTTTCAAAAAAGGCGTGCACTACTACAGGGTCTGTCAGCCGCAGTCCCGGCCACCATAAATTTTCAAATAATACCAGGACATCTTCGGGTACCTCGTCAGCCACTCTGTTAAAAACAGCGGCAGCGGCAGTCACGATCTCCATATCGCTGTGCTCAAACTTAAAAGTAAATACCTCCTCAAGAGTACATTCGGCTACATGCCATACCAGATACTCCGGCTTTTCGACCAGCGCCGCCTTAATATTAGCCCTTATATTGCGCAGCCAGCCCATACAATAAGTAGTACCGTAATAATCCTTCAAAGCATCTTTAGACGTAAAAAAGCGACTTAAGACTTCCTTATCATTCCGGTACATCGCCAGCCACATCGGCCAGTAATTTAAATGCACTCCCACAGCCAAATGCTCAAATGACTTAAAATACGGCACATTCCTGTAAACCAGAAGCTCAATCCCAGCAAGCCCCAACCCTGCAACAAACTGCTCCAAAGTTTTTCCGGTTTTTAAAATCTCTTTCTCCTGCCCAGGCATAAAACAGTAATTGCATAAATGCTTTGTTTTACGCCTCATACCATCACCGCCTCAGGATCGTCACTGTTATCCTTACAGGCCATTTTTTTACTGCGGGACAACGCCCCTCTTTGAGAACACTTAAACCTTAATCTGTTCACCTCGCGCAATAAAGCAATATATCTCGCTTTATCAACAGTGATAGTGCTCTCGTCATTGTTTTCAATCTCTTTGATAATTTTCTTTAATTTCATACCCGTATTGGGCTGCTGCAGCCAAAACAGCCCTCCCTCCTTCAAGTGACTTGCGCCTTGTATCCAAAAACAAAACAGGAAACTGCCAATGCGTCAGTTTCCTGTCAAAATACATCATCACCACGCACCAGGATACATAGCCGCCAAGCTGCAAAATACAGCAAAAAAGCGACAGTACTGTTTTCCATCAAATAAACAGTACAAATGTATCCACCTTGTGCATCGCAAGTCTTTACGGATGTTAAAACAGGCAGTTCTCCTGGCTTCGGATCGTCGCTAGGCCACGCCTTCTCAGGTCTCCCCAATGGACGAATGTGGCTTTGCTAACCGTTACAGTTGCGGGACAGCGCAGGTCTTACACCTGCTTCTCTATTAAGTCCTTCCAGCAATAGCTTTCAGACACCTGTTTTCTTAACTATATGAAATTATTAGAACTGAAATTCTTAGCTTATTCGTAATGCTTTTTAAATAACTTATATAACCATTATAAACTTCTTGCTTTTTGTAGTCAAGTAAACTTTCACCTTAATATCCTCTGATCACGAAAAAATTTTTTTTATTTTCTGCATGATCGTCACATTATCACTTTTTTTTAAAGCTTCGCTTTCAACCATTACAATATCCTGAGCCAGTAATCCTTTTCGTACATATAAAACCGGTGTATTCTCTTCTGCAATCCCCTTTAAAAGCAATGCCGCCTTAGCCTGATCAAAAGCCTGCTGTAAATTCTGCCCAAACCCGATACTGGAATAAAACTGCGCCGCAAAAACTATTGCTGCCTCGTCACCTATCTCGGTATTCATTCCAATAGCAGCCTCAACCTTATCGACAACAGCCTGAGCTTCCTTCTGCGAAAAACAGGCGTTAAAAAAAATCATCCTCACCTTTTTAGACGCTGAAGCCACAGCAGCGGCCATAGCTTCTTTAGAAACCATCGACATATTACCGCTGCCATCATCAAGAACTATTTCTCCCTTTTCAGAGCCATGCCCCGAAAAATGAATTATCTCCGGATCAGTTTCATTGATCGCCTGCAAAATATCCAGCGATTGTACCGCCCAGCGGCTAAAAAACTCGATCCCGTCACGTCCTTCCGACTTGCGGATAGCTTCAGTTATCGACCTGACCTCCTGGTCTAAAGCCAGCTTCTGAGTATCCTGTGGATTAGCCGCTAAAAACAAAATCGTCAGCTTATCAACCGGCTGCTGCGGCTTGATCGCCTGCTCTATTTCTGCGCCAACCTGCAAAGCACGCTCGCGCATAAGCTGCGACTTCTGTCCGCATAAAAGAATAAACTTATTTTCTTCCTCCAGCAGCTCATTTTCTGTTTTGGCTATCTCCTGCTCTATCTCATTGATTTTTTTACAAGCTTCGGCCCTGTCATCCTTCAGCTGAACCAGTTTAGTCTTTTTATTCATGATCGAAGCTTGGGCCTTTGCAAATTCTTTATCGTTCATCATATTTCCGCCTGCCTGAAATACTCGTCGATACCGGCGGCAATAGCCCCGGCAAAAGCCGGCATATCATTTTCTAAAAGCTCAAGATCATCATTATTATCAATAAAAGCCAGCTCCACCAAAATAGCCGTCATAACAGTCCGGCGCAGTACATACAGCCCCTGGCGCTCTTTGCAGCCACGGTCTATCGTCGGCACCTTGCTCAAAATCTTCTTCTGCACAGCCTCACCCAAAAGTCGGCCCTGCTCGCTGTAATATAAAGTTTCTGTACCGCGGGCATTGCGGCCCGGCGAAGCATTGCAATGCAGTGAAACAAAAATATCAGCCGGCCAGTCGTTAGCAGCAGCCACCACAGCATCCAGATCATCACTCTGCAGCAACATCACCTCATGCCCCGCTCTTTTTAAACCGCGTTCCAGCAAAGCTCCGGCCTGTTTGGTAACATCAGCCTCACGTACATCATAATCAATGTTCACAGCACCGCTGTCAACGTTCGGGTCATGCCCCGGATTAACAAAAACCTTCATTGCCCACGCCCCCTTTAAACGTACAAATCAACTGAAATAGCAGCTCATTTCTCCGCGCCGCTTTCCTCGGCAGCGAAGCCCTGCGCTGCTATTAAAACACTTAAACTGAAAATAACTGCCGCAATGAATTTCATACGCTTCTCACCGCTCCTTATTCTAGTTATGCTTATCATTTTTCAATAAAAATTTCAACAAAGTATCGGCAAAACTCTGCCCGGGGACTTTTTTCCATATACCCGCGCCGCTGCGTTCATCAATAATTCTTCCTTCCCCAGTATAAACCTTAGTCTGCACAGTTTTATAAAGCTGTTTGCGCAGGTCAAAAACAAGCAGCATATCGCAATAAGCTGCTTGTTCACCTGTTTCCAGCTTAGCCGCATAGTTTTTATTCAACTGTTCTAAAACTTTAGTATCTTTAAAAACAGTACGCATCAAAACCTGTCTTTCATTTTTGCTTTTATTTCCCTCTGCGTCTTCGACAGGCTTGATACTGTCATACTCAAACAAATAATTGCCGGTCTCGCTGCTCATCAGCAGGGTCCAACGTTCTGCCTCCAGTTCTGCCTCAGTCTTTTTAGGCTGTACAGAAAGTTCAAAAGCCCATGGGTCTACGGCCTGTTCTTCCTGCGGTTCGGCGGCAGCAGCTGGCAAAATCCACAACCAACTTAACAAAATCACTGTCAAAAATTTATACACCAAAATTCACTCCACTCATACTTTATTCATATATATTTGCTTACCGCACAAACACTATGCCGTAAGCAAATATAACAAGCAGCCGCACAGCCTTCCCTTTTGGGAAGGCAATGCGGACACGCTTGTCAGAAACACTAATTTTAAATTGATAAAATTCGATTATTTCTTTGCTTTTTCAGCCAGTTCGCGGGCTTCTTTGGCCAAACGAATATGGGAGGCCAAAGACTTGGAAGCAACAGCCAGATTCAGACCACGAGTAGCCGGGATAGAAGGAGCAATAAAGCAGGCGGAGTTGAGGTTACCACCAGTATAATCGCTCATCTCGGTAATGCTGAAGGTTCTGCTTGCTGTTACTGCAGTAGTGGGAGTTCCGTCATAAACAGCGATCGGAGTACCTTTAACAAACCACAAGCGGCTGCCGTCAGCATGGATGCCCCACAAATAGCCCGGATCATTAACTGCTACGACTTCTGTCCAGTTAGCCGGAGCAGTGATATCAGCAATGGTAGTGTGGTAAACGCTGCCTACCAGTTTAGCAAAGCCGCTGTCATAATGACCTGCGAAAATATAAACATTATTAGCATCCAGAATAGAAATATCTCGGAAGTCACCTTTTTGAGTAGGGTTAGCAAGTGTTACTTTGGTAACGCCGCCTTGAGTGAAGTTCGCCAAATCAACAATGCACAGATTGGTATCGGCATTGCCGCTGCCAGCATTCTGCATTCCGCCCAGCGAGCAGACATATAGCTTATTATCATACAAATCAAGTGTAAAAGAATTTTTACCGGCAGTTACATAAGCATTATCATAAGTCAATGCCCCAGTTCTTGCATTTATAGCAAATCTTACCACAACACTGTCGTAATAAGTAGCATAACCACTGCCTTTATTGACATAGAACAAAGCATACAATTTACTGCCAACTACAGTCAGCGCCTCACCGTGGAAAACGCCATCGGCATAAGGATTGACAAAGGTAGGGAAATCTGCCGGAAAAGCATATTCGCGAGTTTGAGAATAATTGTTATCCATATCAACCACAGAGATTTTGGACAGATCATAGCCGGTACCAAAAAGCCATTTACCGCTGGTAGCCACGCCATGCAGGTTGGCAACACCAGACCAAACTATAGGCGTAACCAAAGAAGACCAGGTCGCAGCCTGCGGGTCAATGATCTAATTAGGTTCAGAGGTAGAAGTATAATTATATTGGCGTAGCACCAGACGGCTGCTGTTTCTATCAAAAAAATTAAAGAAAGCCGGATCACCATTCAAACCTGTCATTTTATTTTTTACAGCAGACAAAGCAGTGGCAGTCGCAGCCCTATCACCGTTAATAGCACCTGCAGTACCTTCGGAATAACCGGAATTTGTAGCTGTATAGGCAAATAGATTTTCACTCATTTTTTACACGCTCCTTTAATTTTAAAATATTTTTAATAATATTACCTGTATCCATTTATAAAACTCTGCCTTAGCCCATGGGCATCACCTCCTCGGCATACTGCTGCCTGGTATTTTAGTAAGTATATTGCAAAGTCGCATAATAAGTGCGCCCTTGAATCGGATATAAGATATTTCTCATTTCACTATAAGTAGTTCTTAAATACATATCATTAGCCTTATTCAAAACATCATTACACCCCACTGCCACCTGTAAGGATTTATTTATCTTATACTTTACGCCTACATCCATAGTCGTCAAAGACGATTGCCACGGAAGTGCTCCTGTAGTTAAAGGAATCGCATCTGTAGTTACCTTGCCTACGTGACGCATTTGTGTAAACAGGCTCCAATTTTTATCTGGGCGATAGGTAAAACGGGCCGTACCTTCCCATTTTGGCTGATAGGTCATAACGCCTTCAATTTTTCCATCTTTATTCCACTCTTGCTGCCCAGGTATCGCACTCAGGTCGTATAAAACATTGGAAGGATCGGTATATGTGGCCTGTAGATTGACGTCCCATTTCTGCCACGACAGATCTGCCTGCAGCTCAACGCCGCTGACTTTCCCGCTGGCAGCATTATTGTAAACAAAGAAGAAACTATTCCAGGAAGATAATTGCAGCAGTCGTTTGGAATCGCGCCCAAAATAAGTTATCTGGAACTTAGCTGTATCGGCACCCAGCCACTTGCCATCCCAAATGGCACTGATATCCCACTGCTTGCCTTCCTCCGGCATAGGAAAGACACTGGCAGACCCGCCTACATTGGGCATCGGCAGAATACCGGCACCGTCGCCGGCGATCTCGTACATATTGAGCAGCCGGTAGTAAGTGCCGCCTGTCGCCCGCAGCGTAAAGTGATCGTTAAACTGTTTTTTCAGTGCCAGCTGCCAAGTCACCTTATCATCCGTCTGTTCATCCGTTTGCCCCAGCCATTTGATATGCTGCGGGTCATTCTTTTCGTCATAACGGTCGCTACGCCCTAAAATCTTAGAACGATTATAACGAATGCTGGGCGTCAGCCAAAAATCGCCTTTTTTATTTAATGTGATCGTGTCCTGGATCTGCGCATTAATGATCTCCTGCTCATAATAATTACGCCACCTGCTGCGGGTATCTTCGTTAGCATGTTCAAAGTCAAACATTTTCCAGCCGTCAATATCCATTTTTTCTTTAGAGGCATCGACCAGAAACTCTATCAAGTGCCTGTTGCCAGCTTTATAGCTGCCGTCTATCTTCGCACCCAGGCGGCGGCTGTCATATTTGCTCCATAAGGTGTTAGCCTTCAGAGTATTTAAACCGCTTGTTGCTTCAAGCACCTTTTCCAAATTCTGCCAATCATCAATATAATAATCTTTATCCTGCTTTAAATAGTTGATACTCCAGCCCCATTCCAAATTACCGACAGTATCGCGTCGGCCTAAAAGCAATTCCTTTGCCGTTAACTCCTGATTACGAAAATAATACATATTAGGCTTGCCATAAGGCATATTTACTGCCCAATCCTGATCCACAGTCCAAAGCGGGGCATAATTTTTATCAATAGGATGTGGTAGATGCCGTCTGATATTTTTCCAGGTAGCTTTGGCCAGCCAGTGATCATCCTGCCATTTGATAATGGCATCAGTGTTTTTATAATCATTAGCCTTACGCCAACGCTCAGCACTTTCAAGTTTGTCTAATTGGTACCTATCACTTTTATATAAATTTTCTTTGTAATCCGGGTCAGCATATGCTGCATAATAAGTCTCCCACATATAGTTCATCTCATCTTGTCCACCATAATCATCAGGATTCTGTTGCCAAAAAGCCTCATAAATATCGCCGCCCGGAGCACATCTTGTTACCATTTCATCAATTGATTTAACCTCACCCCCTATAGGTGATGGCATTCCATAGCCAATATCTTCTGCAATTTGATTATTTATTCTATTAGTAGTATCTTCCAAATCTTTATGATACCATTCCAACCTCTCTTTGAAGGTTCTGTCATTATCAAAATTTTTATATTTAAAATCGCCGTCACTCTGGTCGCGGTTGATGCCAACCATCAAAGCGCCTCCGCCCAGAGGAGCGTCGATCTGTAAATTACCTTTATAGCCGCCGAAGGAGCTTTTGCCGAAGCTGGCCTGCACGTTAGCTTTGGTAGGTCGTTTGGTGACGACGTTGATAACGCCGCCCATAAAGGTACCGCCAAAACGTGCCGGTATATAGCCGCGGTAGACCTCGATCCGTTCAACATTATGTACAGGAATAGTAGAAATATCTGCCGCCGCGTCGCCGCCTAGATTAAACAGCACGCCGTCGACAAAAACACCGACCTGCGCCGCAGTAGAACCACGTACGCTGACTGTTGTATACTGCCCTTTACCGTTCAACTCACGTACATGTACGCCGGGAACCATTTTCAACAGATCGGGCAGGTCTTTCTGCTCGCCTTTGTAGTCATCGGGACGAATAACCGTTACCGTGCCAGGCGACAATTTTGCTTCCCAATCAGGACGCTTCGCCTCAACCGTTACGCCTTCCAGGGTAAAATCCATTCCCTCACCATCAGTTTCATCTGCCGCAGCTTGGACATCCTGCGTCACTGCTGTTTTAGCTTCGGCTTGCGCTGCATTGTTAGAAGGCTCTGCCGCCCATACCCTCGGCTGGTCCCCCCCTAATGTACAAACGCCCAAAGCAGCTAAAATGCCCGCTGTTATGGCAGCTTGCCGCAAGCTGTTTCTTTCATTTCTCATGCAAATCCATCCTCCCACTTTTGTAAAAAATAACGCCGCATTTTCTACCAGTCCATCTGGTTTCAGCGCATAATCATAGCGTCCGCAGAAATATTTGTCTGGCAAAACACCAAACTTAAATATCTCTGCAAAATTTTCTCCCAGTCTGTCTACGCAGGCTGTTCAAAAGATAGAACCAGTCAGCACTCTGACTCAAGATCATCACTTCAACATCCCTTTGTGAAAGGACTGCAATGCTGAAGCTCCCTAATACAGTTGCGTGACAGCGCCGGATTCACACCGGACTTCCCTATAAAACCACGGATCATTGATCCCACAAGTACCCAGTTCCAAATTTTCATTTTTTGTTTTCAATGAACATGTCATTTATCACTCCAGTACCGTGACCGCAAGCATGGATGCCGCCACCCCAGCGGCACCACGCTCAAAGGTCTGAGTTGAGTGGAGTTTGCAGGCTATGACTGAACCTGCAGGAAATAAGAACTGCCCCTCTGCTTAAGCAGAGGGGCAGAAAAACTTGCATAACAAGCGTATACCAGTTTTTCTAACTCTCTGTCGCTCGCAGTAGCTAGACTATCAGGCTGATTGCTGGCTTAGGGCTAAAACCCCTTACAGCGCCGGGAGCGCAGCGGAATTGCACCGCTTCTCATTTTACGATTACCACATGATAAGCATTACTATTTTCTCGATATGTTTAAATCATATAACTTACTTTTACATATATCAACCTGTTTTTTCTGAATGTATACAATATCCTTTTTTATTTTATTTAAATATTTTCTAATACAATTTAATTTATACAAAACTAAATTGTATAAATCTAATATCAGTATTTCATCAAAACTGCTTCTGTACGGCCCGCTTACAGCCATATCTTCTAGCGGCTAGTTTTTATACAAAATTCTACCTGTCATTTTTAAATAAATAAACTGTTTCATCTGGCTGAATATGCTTTGCATAAAATAAGCCCAGCCGTTGATGCCGGCACATGTTTCCCTGTTAATATGCACTCTAACTGCAGGCATTGCCAAATTAAAATAAATTGTTTTTTCGATGTCGCCTATTTCGATCCGTACAAAACATTGCTTCGACAGAGACGGAATCGTGTAGGCTTTACACTCAGCTTCTCTATTAAAACCTGCGTCACCTGATAATATCAATATCTATTTATTTTGCAACTTCAGCAATCACATCACTGGTCAAATCTTTACCGCCATACAGCATTGCACTGCTGTCAACTACACTGCTGATACCGGCGCGTTTTGCAACTGTGGCAATAGCTTTTTGCACTTTTTTCTGAATCGGTCCCATAAGATCCTGTTCACGTTTGGCAATCTGCTGTGAAAGTTTTTCTCCCAGGGCCTGTTTACCACTGTTATCTAAAGAGGCAGACTTACTTTCAAATTCTTGCTGCGCTTTTTGGCGTTCCAGGTCAACAGCGCTCATGGTCGTTTCGATATCGGGATAGCTTTGAAATACCTGCTGGACGTTTACATACCCCACAACATTACCGGCTTCGGCTGCCGATACTGCGCCGCAAATACCCAGAGCCATGACAATCGTCAAAATAAAGGTCATAATTTCTTTTTTCATCGTTTACAACACTCCTTAATTTTTGTTTATATAAATTTTAATGCTACCTTTTTTTATCTCGGCAAGCCGCAATAAACCTAGCTGCTGCAATATCTGTCAAGCCATAATCGGCAAACTTCACCAGTAACTTGCGCACCAGCTTTGTTTGTTGTTCTGTCTTTGTATCACCGCCAGTTTCCTTAAATATTTTATGATGTTGAATTATCTTGCACATGTAGTATATTATAAACGGTTCTCAGTCACCAGTCAATAATAATTACTATTTATATCTTTATATTATTTAATTGACTTTTTATCTGATTAGCTGTATTTTATAAGTAGTTATATTAAGTTTTCCATTTTCAATTAGAGGAGGCTTGTCTATGTCCGATTTTATCAGCGATTCCATTTTTAAAGAAGCATTCCTAAGGGCTTCTCGTCATTATATAGAAGCTTTAGAGCTGCCTGAGCTTCATTCAAAACGGTCTTCTGATACGAACTCTGTCATTGATTCTGCTGCCTGCATAAACAACAGAATGCTGCAAAGTTTTGCTGCTGATTTAACCGAACAGCAAAAGAGTGATGTTTTGAATTCAACTTTATTGGCTCAGCTGGCGGCAGACAAAGCTTATACTAAAGATGCAGCTGGCCGTTATGACGTTAAAGGCTGGTACAGTAAATTTTCAGAAGTACTGCTTAATTTAGGCTGGGTAAGCCAAAACACTGCTTTCTGGCAATATAAAATACACGGGGAAAGTTTTACAGCTGACAAGGCTATCTTGGAAATCATCAACGGCTTACTGCAAAACAACGCTCTGCTTTTAGCGCAAGCTACTATTAACGCTTTAAAAAATTTGCCTGAAAATGATTCTAATCTTACTCTGTTTAAATTCAATACCTGTTCTGACAAAATGGGTAATATCAGCCTTGGAGTCTGTACTCAAAAAAACGGCTTGATTGAATATAATTTTGCGGCACTTTACCTGGAAACAAAAAAGAACTTTAAACAGATTTTATTCATTGATTTTTCAACGTCTGATTTCAAGCTGTTTACCGGTACTAATACCATAACTCTTAATCCAGATGTTTACAGTATCGTGCGCGAGCAGGTAATCCAAAAATTACAGGACAGAGTTGGCAGTTATCTTGCCGGTCTTGATATTTGAACATTTAACGGTAATAAAAGCGTGACATAAATTTATGTCACGCTTTTATTTTTTATTCTTCTTAAAATATTCTGGATATGTTTTTTGAGCAATATCTAAGATTCCATCACCGATATACTGCGAGGCAGCATATCTATAACGGTCTTTAATAATAATTATGTTATTATTTTTTATGGCTTTGATACTTTGCAATGCCGGATCTGATAAAACTTCTTTCCTGAAAAGCACTGTATCGCCTTCCTGCGTTGAACTATAATCAGAGAACATCAAAACGTCAGGATCGACTTCTACTATTTTTTCCTTACTCAGGTGTTCTCCACGGACAAGGCACGCCAAAGCAGCTCCATTAGTTACACCGGCATTGATGCAAATATCGTTGAACAAGCCTTCTGCACTTCCAAAAACACCCAGCAGTGAATAGCCCATCAATATCTTTTTATCACTGACTGGTATCGTATCAGTAACTTCTTTTACAAACGTTGTTTTTTTGTCAAGTTCTTTAATAACTATACTTCCCTGTTTCTTTTCATTCACAGCTTCTGATAATTTTATGATTCTTTTTCGTACCATATCCAGCGTAGTCGGGATTTTTGTAATATAGACCTTAAGTCCAACATCTTTTAAGGACTGGATAAATGCAGTGTTTGAATTTTCCTGCACTATAACAAGATCAGGTTTAATAGCAAGAATTTGCTCTGCACTTACCTTTTGCGGTAATTTTAGAGGAATCTGCGCAGCTTTATCTGCAATCAACGATATTTTAGGATCAGCAGCAGGTTCTGAAATGGCTGCAATCCTCTCTAATGGAACCAAATCAGTGAGAATTTCTTCAAGGCTGAGCGTTGTGGCATAGATTCTCTTAGGCGTATCTGTAAAATATAAAATATTACCTTTGTCATCAACCACCTGATACTGAGTTTTAACTTCTGTTTTTTCAGTAACTGAAACAGTTTTGTCAAAACTACATCCCGTTATTCCTAATATCATAATTATGACTAAAATAAAACTGCGCATTTATCTCTCCTGATTAAATTAAGTTTTAGAAGCTATATTCATATCCAAGCATAAAGTTTCTGCCAAGATTGTGATAGTTAGTATCACCGTTAGTTGTAATATCAATTCTATCCAAAATATTATTTAAATGGAAAAATATTTTGTGATTATCCTCAGGTTTGTATGATAAATCAAGGTCTGTAAAAAACTGTGGTTTAATATTTCTTTCGGTAGCAGTATTAGAAATTCTATGTCCTACAAAATTTCCTGATAACATTCCGTTAAATTTATTTTTGTTGTAATTAAGAGTACCATTGATCTGATAACGTCCATAACAGTCATGCCAGCCTAAATCTCCATATTCTTCTTCATTTCTTGCCTGAGGCTTGCTATATGTTAAGCCAATATTACTGCTCCAATTTTTATCATGGACAGTAGTACATGACAATTCAATACCAGTATTGCGGAAATCTTGATTAACATAATAAATGTCATCATTTTTGTCACGAGCAGCTTTTAAATAATCTTTTATGTCATAACTATATAATGCAACTCTCCATGATCTTTTATTTTCATTTAATTTATAACCGATTTCATAATGAGTCCCTTGCTCAGGCTTAAGATCTGTTGTAGGCAAAATATTAGAAGTTCCATATATCTGTGTTAAATTTGGCATTCTGAAAGATTTTCCTGCTTTGGCATAAAAACTGCTGTTTTCATTAACTTTGTAAAGATATTGTACTTCCGGTGTAAATTTACTTAAATCCTCATTTTCAGTTGTAACCTTAGTACCATCTTTTTTGGTTTCTGTTGCCTTGGAACCTACTGCCCAAGTTTCACGCATATTAAAAAGCAAATTTTGCTTTTCATCTATGCTCATATCATATGAAAGGTATAAAGAATAATTATTCCTATCATAACTCATACTATTTGAAGTACCACGTAAATCCATATCTTCTTTTTGGAATCCAGCACCAACTAATAAAGAATTTTGCCCAATATCAAATTTTTTCTGTATATTCAAATTCGTATTATGACCTTTTCGCCAACTATTAAGAGTAGGATTTTTCCAACCGTTTCCTGAAGGTGAAATCTTATCATAAGTTTTTTCCTGAGTTCCATACGACACATGTGCTTTCCAACCATCTTTATCATAACTTACCAAAAAGTTATTGTCTGTATCATAATAATCTCTCAACTCAGTATATTTTTTGCTAACAGCATCTTTCTGCATATAGCGGTGTTCATTTTTAGAATAATTATGAGTAAAAATCAGTCCATCTGTTATCTGGTAATTCCACATAACACTTTTGCGCTCCCCTTTACCATAATCAAAAATACTACCTGTAGTTTTACCGTCAGCAAGACTGCTTATACCATCAGCTTTTCCAGTCCCGCAACAACACTGAATTTATCGGTACCTAAAGAAATATCATAACGCTCTTTTCCAAAATTTCCAGCAGAAAATTTAACTTTGTTATTTATCCTTTTTTTGGTAATAATATTTATTACCCCTCCTGTTGCTTCACTTCCATATAATACAGAACCACCACCTCTTACGATCTCAATTTTCTCAATTGCGCCACTGGGAATATCTTCAAGGTTATATTTACCATCCATATTCATAGGAACTCCATTAAGTAAAACCAAAGTTCCTACCTGGGCTCCACGAATCATTATTTTACTCGTCATCGTACCCATAGCTGCGCCGTTAAATCCCTGTGACTGTACAGTAACTCCTAAGGTATTCTGTAACACGTCAAATGCGTTATTAGCTCCACTTTCTTCTATTCGTTTAACATCATATACTTCTACCGCAGCCGGTGTATCTAGATCCTTCGTTTCAAAACCTTGTGCTGTTACTATCATTGGATCAAGTGTGAAAACCTGTTCCGGTTCTTCTGCATACCCTGATGTGCCCCAGATGACACTGCCAGTTATCAATGCGATCATCAGAGTATTTTTTTCTAAGCTTTGCTTCATCAAATTCAACTTCCTTTCAAATTTTAATTCATTGATACCCTTCTTTAAATATAGTCGTAAAAATAGAAACTCCTCCTTCTCTGAAAACAGATAAGGAGGATACAGACAAAATTTACTGTCATATCTTCCCTATACTGTCTCTCGCAGACATAGAGTTGCTGGTAAATTCTGACTCAAGCAGTTTTAATCACTGCTAATACAGCGGCGGGACCGTGTTAGATTCTCACTAACTTTTACTCGTTATAGATTACCAGTATTTAATATTAAATTCATTTTACTATTATGTGTGATATAATACTATGTATAGTCATTAGACAGTCAAGAGGTTGGTGAAAATTTATGGAAAAAAATAAAAAAAAATTATTTACAACAGGAGAACTGGCTTCCTTGTGTAATATTCATCGCAAAACCTTGCTTTTTTATGACAGGCTTGGCCTGATCAAACCAGAGTTTATTGATAATAACGGTTACCGTTATTATGCCCGACGACAATTCTTTTCCTTAGAGATCATCTTGGCGTTACGAAAATTAGATATATCTTTACCGGAAATTGGTGAGTATCTTAATAATAAATCTACATCTAATTACAAAAACTTACTTGCCAAACATGCCAATATATTAGATCAGCTTTTGCTTAATCTTCAAAAAATGCGCAGTGAGCTTAATGACAGAATCAACTTCTTAGAAAATACTGAATCTTTACCTGTAGAATCGGTTCATTTAACAGCAGAAGCCGAAGAATATCTTTTTTTAAGCGATCCGGTTCCGCAGAATGCTGATTTAAAAATCAGAACAAAAATCTCGGCTCAGCATTTATCAACTTTGGCTGATTATGTTACTTTTAACAATCATGTTTCGGGTTATATACTTGATAAGACTGCTTTTATAGCTGGTAAACGGCCCCATACCAAGTATTTTTACCAATCATTTTCTCAGCCTTTTGATTCGCCTTACTTTTTTCTTAAATCTGCAGGATCATATGCAACAATTTACTTTGAAGGTATTTATTGTTCGTACGGTAAACCACATGTCACTATGCTCTACCAGTATTTACAGGATAATAACCTGCAGGCGGTCAGCGATCTTTATATGACTTCAATCAGAAATCATTGGGTTACCAATGATAATGGCAGCTATTTAAACAAACTTTCAGTAAAAGTCAAAAAAATAACAGTAGAATTTTAAATTCTACTGTTATTTTTATCTTTTTTATTCTTTAACTATTGCCGCACCCTGTTCAGTAAAGTTGATTATTGAACCACCCGGCAATTCAATTTCTACACCATTGTCTTTCCATTTTAAAGGCTCTTTTACTGTACAGTTTGTTACTTCACCGTCTGGAGTAAAGCTGACTATGCTTTTTCCTTTAAATTCAACAAAACCTGCATTCTCCATATCTACGGCATTATTTTGCCAGCCAACGGGTCGCAGTTTAGTATCTTCTGCCAAAGTCCCCTTTTTTACTGCACCATCATTATAAAAATCAAGGATGGTGCCGCTTTTAAAGGCTATAAACCCATATTTTTCTGAACCAAGGCCAACAGTTGTTTCATCAGCTATAGTGCCATTAAGTACCGTTCCCTGTTCGCTGAAGGTCACAGCTGTACCGCCTTTATAACGGATATGCCCATAACTGGAAAGTGCTATATTGTAGGTACTGTTATTGTTCCAATATCTGTAATAACGCGGGAAAAACGGGCTGCGGTTAGTATATGCAGAAACAAAATAATAATCGTTAATAATACGCTGCCACCCTTGTGGACGCAAATAGGTATCACTTGCCAGTACACCGCTGATAACAGCTCCATTATCATTAAGACTGGCCGTTGTACCTTTTTTAAACTTTATCTGGTCTCCTACAGTCCAGCCCTGAGGATAAAGCTCTTCACTTTTTGTAAGACCTTTACTGGTTGGAGCCGCAAATACACTGCTGCATAAAGCACACAGGCTTATGACTACTGCTGTTTTTGCCAAAATACTTTTTGTTTGCATTTTGATCAGTCCTTTCTGTATTTTACAATTTATAATTTAGCACTTTCATTATCATGATTCAAATTAGCTTAATTACAAAAATAAAATTAAATTTCTGCTGTTTAAACAAGCGGATTCACAATTCTTATTATTTATATTCTATCATAGCTTTTGATGATGAATATTTAATTTTCAAAAAACAAATGACTCCAACACATAGGTGCAGGAGTCATTTGTTTCATTTAATGTTTTTTTTATTTTGTTCTTTAAATGCTGCTTCCTGCCACAAATACCAAACCCCCAAAGAACGCCATGGACGCCATGTTTCTGTAAGCGTAGTTATTTGCCCACGTTTGGGTATATCATCTAACCCCTTCAACTCTTTCAGTTCTTTTTTAAAAATAAAATCTGCCGAAGGAACTACATCAGTCCTGCACAAGGCAAGCAATAAAAACATTTCAATAGTCCACTGCCCTAAACCGCGAATTTGGACAAGCTGCTTAGTTATTTCAGCATCAGTCATTTCAGAAAATTTTTCTATAGTTACCTGACCTGCAACAGCTGCTTCAGCAAAACTTTTCAAATATTCGGCTTTCTGTTTTACCAGTCCCTGTTCGCACAAGGCTTCAATGGAAACTTCCACTACCGCCTGTGGCTGCAGTGGATTTCCTAAAAATTTTCCTAGTTTTTCCAGTAATTGCAGACTGACATCAGGTGGTAACTGCTGTGAAACAATACCTGTAACTAATGTCCCGAAATACTTCTCCTTTGGCTCAGGTTTCAATTCACACACAGGAAACCTATCGATCAATGGGATCAGCTCAGGCGCATGTTCACGCAGATATTTGGCTCCTGCAGCCCAATCTGGGGTTTTGAGCATGATACATCCTCCTTATTTACTTTGGTTATTCAACGAAACAGTACTATCGTTGATATTACTTATGATTATACGCTAAAACGGTTATTTTGCAAAGCCGCTGAAAAGTAATTTAGTAAAATTACAGAAAATCCTTGCATCATTCATGGTTTTATGGTATTATTTATATCTGTCAGGACTACTGACAAATGGCCCGGTGGTTCAGTTGGTTAGAATGCCGCCCTGTCACGGCGGAGGTCGTGGGTTCGAGTCCCATCCGGGTCGCCATTTGCGGAAATAGCTCAGTGGTAGAGCACCTCCTTGCCAAGGAGGGGGTCGCGAGTTCGAATCTCGTTTTCCGCTCCATTTTAGGGGTATAGCTCAACTGGTAGAGTAGCGGTCTCCAAAACCGTTGGTTGTGGGTTCGATTCCTACTGCCCCTGCCACGCAAAAGTAAGCTGCAGACGATGTCTGCAGCTTTTTTATTTTAATATGTCTAAAATAAAACCAAGGGAAGTCAGCTGTAATGCCTGACCTCCCTTGGTTACTAATTATAAAAAAGGACTGTCCTTACTTTGATAGTCTATTTTATATTTATCAGGATTAGCTTTGACAATAGCTAACAGTGCCTTGCCTTCACTTCCATATTCACCCGCCTGCTCTTTTACTTCCTTTTGCAGATCAAGCATCCACGGCACTAAAGGTGGCATCCATCTTAGCAAGCAGGCGGCAAGTTCATCAAGATTATCTCCTTCTAAAATATGATCTCTGATTACAATATGCATCTTTTTTCCCCCTTTTACACGCATTCTCTATTATAACAAAAATCATATAAAAATAAAGTCCGATCACTTTATTATAAGCGATCGGACTTTATTTTCATACTATTAACACTGTACAATTTATTTTCCGGTACGACCACGTTTAGTAAAAGGCTTACCTTCTTTACAAAGTGGGCAGTCCTCTTCTTTAAATGTTGGTACATCAAGATGCAGTAAAGCTTCAGTACGAATACCAAAATCAACTTTACCGCCGCTGCGGTCAACCAAAAGCCCGATACCGACCGGAATGCCGCCATGTTCTTTAACAACATCCAGAACTTCCATAACACTGCCGCCAGTTGTAACAATATCTTCAACGATCAGTACACGAGTTCCTTTTGGAATCTCAAAACCGCGTTTTAAAGTCATTTTACCA
>UMFH01035192.1_pt1 | contig 19968 bp, 10 predicted proteins | sample 1964941 | NCBI WGS metagenome assembly UMFH01 (sample SAMEA4836039, study PRJEB28245) | human gut metagenome | biome: gut microbiome; material: fecal sample | place: Denmark | collected 2008
CGCGTAACCTTGGCCCTATCCCATAGTTAGTTCTGCGAGAAAAAGGGGGACTGCCTCGGATCCACCGGCGGATGCGGCATCGGGCCACCCTGGGGACTACCTTGCGAGCCGCCCTGACCGCCCATCATCTTATCGATGGCGTCCTGAACCTCGCCCTCGAACTTTTTCATTCCCTCGTGCAAACGACGCTGACCGTCCTCAGAGCGCAGCTCCTCCATTTGCTCGGGCGAAATACCCAATAGCTCGCCCAGCACGCCCATCATCTCGTTTCGCACGCGCTCGCTCGTATCCTCGTCAGCAAAACGGCGCACCTCGGCGCGCGCCAGCGAATCGACCGTCATACGCTCCTTACCGTTAAGCCCCAGGTCGGACCACGCGAGCATATACGGCCAGGAGCGCTCGGCAAACGAACGGGCCGAGACGATCGGCGCCGTCGGCAACATGCGGCGGGCAGCCTCACCCTGTCGAACGAGCATCAGCAGCAGCGAGCAAGCCTCAGGCTTGCCAGCGGCCATCGGGATGTCGTCGAAAGATCGATTGCGGTCCACGTGCGCCTCGAGCGCGCCATCGACCTCACCCGGCTCAAGCCCGCCGAGCAGCTGTGCCGCGCGGTCGAGCATATCGACCGGGCCGTCGAGCGTCGAGAGCGCCTGCGCCAGCACGCGCTCCATACAATCTTCCACCGCGTTGAGCGTCACGAGCTCTTGGGGCACCACGGCAGACGTGCGGTTGCGCACACGTGCCACAAACTCAAGCGTCGACAGGTACACATCGCCAAAGGGCGCGTAATCGCCCTGGTAGCCGCCGCAAAGCGCCGGCGCCGCCAGCGCGTACTCGGTTTTGGACAGCGGGCTCAGCGCCATCGCACCCAGCTCGAGCGCCGTGTCCTCCAGCATGAGGCCCAGCGTGCGCGAGCGCAGACGCTCGGCATCGCCCGCCGACACGTCGCGATCGAGCACACGCGCCGCATCCGGTGCATCGCGCTCGACGGTGCGAATGTGCAAACGCTCGGCGATGGCACGGACGGCGGCACAGCGGGCAGCCTCGGCCTCTTCCTGCGCCGGCGTAAAGATACGGTTGCGTCCCAGCACCAGGCCAATCACATTACGCGGGCCCAGAGCGTCGACGGCCAGCGCCGCCAGCAGGGACGACGGCAAGTCACCCTCGAGTGCCACCACAGCACGCGACGCACCGTGGGCTCGGGCGTTGTCGCGCACGGCGAGCACCAGCGCCTGCCACAGCCACTCCTCGGAACGGAACTCGGACAGTTCGTGATCTTCCAGGGCATCGAGCATCACGCCGCGCTGAATCTCCTGGACCAGCAGGCTCTCCTCAAAACACGGCGCCTGGGCCACCACGCGACCGCAGTCGTCGAGCACAAACGAACCGCCGGTATACACCGACTCGTCATAGGCGCCGACCGGCGCCATGCAGGCAAACCACACGCTGCGCTTGGATGCGATCTTGCGGTAGGCGCCGCTGCGAACGGCGGCAATGGCGGCAGTCTCGCGATCGGTCATGTCAAACGCGTTGAATTGAAAATACGCAATGAGGTCAACACCGGTCGGCAACATCTCGAGTTCGCGGTCCAAGTCAAAAATCACGGCGATGCGCACGCCGTCCACGTCGAACACCGGCGGCGCCCAACGCGTGTCGCTGTTCTCGCCACGCTGCAGGGCAATGCTCGAACGCGCCGGCACCACATGACCGTCCTTGAGCATCATGTAGTCGAGCAGCGGCTGGCCCTCAAACGAAACCGCCGCGGGCACGATGCAGATCATGTCAAGCTCCTGGATACGCTCGGCGACACCAGTCAAGCCGGCAAGCACGTCGTGCTCAAAGTCGGCAGCGCCCACCAGGCCACCGGGCATGGCGCCCATAAAGAGCGGGGCCGGAACGCACAGCACGCGCGCCCCGCGCTCGTGGGCCAGACGAGCCTGGTCCTCGATGCGGCCGCAAATGCCCTCAATATCACCCAGGCGCATATCGATCTGTGCAAGCGCGAGCTTCATGGCCCAGCCCTTTCCGTCGTAAACCATCGAAATCGTAGTAAAAGCGCCGGCCGCATAATGCAGCCGGCGCTTGCATGTGCATATGCTAGCTATGATACCCCGAGCGGGGGCGCGCTCCTAGAATGTCGCGGACCACAGCCCGTGCAGGTTGCAGTAGGCATAGACGGTACCGGTCTTGGAGCCGCCCGCGAAAAACGTCGCGGGCTTCATGCCGGGCTCAAGGTAATGGACCTCCAGACGGCCCTCGGCCTCAAGGGCAATCCACTCAATATAGTGCTCGGGCAGGCTGGGATGCTCAACCGAGCCCACGCGTGCGCGGATCACGTGACCGTCACGCTCGGTCTCGACAACAGGCACGTGCTTCTCGTGCGCCGCGTCCTCAGTGTTTGCAGTCAGTTCCGTGCAGCCGGCAGGGATCGCAACGTCGTCGCCAAGGGCGGCGATGAGCTTGCCGTCAGGGTCCTTAAAGAATTTCGCCATGATGTTCTCCTTTGCTGATGTGCCAATGTTCTTGATGGTTCTTATGCCCAAAGGCAGGCGAACCATCCACGGCATGGCAAATGAACACATAACGGGCAGGGACGATGGGGCAGCGCGAGCTATCCGCCCTAGCAGTCCCACCCCGAGCGGGTTAGCGCCCGTCGCCGCCCAGCAGCGCCAGAACATCCTCGCGGGTAAACAGCGCCGACGAGATACCGTCGCCGCCAAGCACACTGTTGACCAGGTCGCGCTTGGACTCCTGCATCTGCATAATGCGCTCCTCGATCGTGTCCTTGGCGATGAGCTTGTACACGGTCACGGTATGTTGCTGGCCAATACGATGCGCGCGGTCGGTCGCCTGGTCCTGTGCGGCCACGTTCCACCACGGGTCGTAGTGGATGACCACGTCGGCAGCCGTCAGGTTAAGGCCCACGCCGCCCGCCTTGAGCGAGATCAAAAAGACCGGCACCTCGCCCGCCTGGAACTGTGCGACCATCTTGGCGCGGCTCTCTTTAGACGATGCGCCCGTGAGCTTAAGGAAGGCGATATCCTCCTTGGCCAGGCGCTTGCCAATGATATCGAGCATGCCCGTAAACTGGCTGAACAGCAAGATGCGATGGCCACCGTCGAGCGCGCCGTGGACGAGCTCCATGCACGTATCGAGTTTGGCGCTTCCCGCCTTGTAATCCTCGTAGTGCAGACGCGGGTCGCAGCAGATCTGGCGCAGCTTGGTGAGCTCGGCGAGCACCTTGAGCTTATCCTTCTTAAACTCCCCGGCCTCGCGGTGCTGCACCTGCTGGGCGATGCGGTCCTGATTTGCCAGGTAAAGCTTGCGCTGCTCACCGGTGAGCTGAGCCACGACTGTGTCCTCGATCTTTTCGGGCAGATCGGCCACCACGTCCTCTTTGACACGGCGCAGCACAAACGGCGACACAAGCGCCTGCAGGCGGGCGGCGCTGTCACCTTCGGCGTGCTCGACCGGGCTTTCGAAGCGCTTTGCGAACGATTCGCGCGTGCCAAGCAGGCCCGGCATCAAAAAGTCGAAGATGCTCCAGAGCTCGGATAGGCGGTTTTCGATGGGCGTGCCCGTCAAGGCAAAGCGCACGCCGGCCGGCAGACGCTTGGCAGCGCGCGCCACCTGGGTGAGCGGGTTTTTAATGTACTGGGCCTCGTCGAGCACAACGCGGGCAAAATCCTGCTCGGCGTACTCATCGATATCACGGCGCATAAGGTCATACGACGTCACGACCACGTTATGCTCGACCACGCCGGCGATTTGCACGCGACGCTGGGCCTTGGCGCCCACGATGGCGCACACATCGAGCGACGGGGCGAAGCGCTCCAGTTCGGCGGTCCAGTTGTACACGAGCGAGGCCGGGCATACCACGAGCGTGGGCTTAGTGTCCCCCGCCTCCACGCACGCCAGAATGTGCGCGATCATCTGGAGCGTTTTGCCCAGGCCCATGTCGTCGGCCAAGATGCCGCCAAGGCCCAGGTGTTCGAGCGAGCCGAGCCACTGGTAGCCGTCGACCTGGTAGCCGCGCATCGTTGCCTTGAGCGATGCCGGCACCGTAAAGTCCATCTTGCCGAGCGTGTCCAGGCGCTCGACGGTACGGCGGAACGCAGCGTCGCGATCGGCCTCGAGCGCGGGCGTGCGCGCGAGCATGCTATCGACAAAAAGGGTGCTCGACGCGGGAAGCGACACGCCGTCGAGCAGGTCGACGGCATCGACACCCAGGTCCTCGGCGAGGCCAAACGCGGCTCGGGCGCCCTCGTCCAGGCGAATGATGTCGCCGGACGTAAGGCGCGCAAACGTTTGATGACGCTTGTACGAATCGAGATAGACGGCAAGGTCCGCAGCCGAAAGCCCACTCGCACCCAACTCGACGTCGAGCAAGTTGCTCTTGACGGTGGCGCGCACCGAGAGTTTGGGCGCAGGGCGCACCGAGATCTGGCGCAGGCGGTCGCTGAGCATGACCTCGCCCAGCTCGGACAGGGCAGACAGGCCCTCGGTCAGCAAGTGGAACAGGCTCTCGTCATCGCGCTCCTCAAACGCCAGACCGCCCTCGTAGAAATCGAAGTACAGGGCCGCCGTGTCCATAACGCGAAACTCCGCCACCTCGTCGCGGAGCGGCACGCCCGGGCGCTGCTCTTCGAAGAGACTGCCCGGAGCGCCCAGGCTAAAGAGGTCTGCCGACCAATCGCCGTAGGTAACCGTAATTTTGCAGGTCACGAGCCCATCATCGACGCCGATCGCCATAGCAAAGCTCGGCTCGGGTGCCACGGTATCGAGCGCGGCGGGCGCGGTGAGGTCGGTGTAGTCGCGCAAAATGGGCAGCGCCATACGACAGAACTCCCCCACCTGGTCGGCAGCGATATGGACCGGCGTGCGACAGGGCAGCAAGCGCGATAGGAACGGCGCTGCATGCTGGGCAAACGCCACATCGGTGCGGCGCGCACGGCGGGTGTCGACCAGATAGGCTACGTCGCCCGAAGCAAAGCAGTATGCATCGGCCGGCAGGCGCAGATCGTAGCTACCACCAGCCGCCGGCGCGATTTTGGCGGCAAGGAGCGGTGGGCGCCTAGACAGCGCCTCGTCCTCCCCTTCCGGAGGCATCTCAACCGCCACGTCATAGGTGCGATGCGTCGTCGTCCCCCGCGACCAGGCGGGCTCAAAGGAGATGGTCTGGCCGCGCAGCAGGTCCAGCACATATACGATGCTATGCTCGGACAGCGGCAACTGACGCTCGGCGACAAAACCGCTGCGGGCAAAGTCGTACGACGCCGAACGCGAGCTTGTGATGTCATCGAGATAGGCAACTGTCGTCACAACAAGGTTGAGCAGCTTTGTCGACACGTCTTCAAAGGCTTCGGGCGTATGGACAAACGTGAGCTTCTTGCCGTACGAGAAGGTGCCGCCGCGCACGTAGGCATCGGCCATGCCGTCGATATCCTTGACCACGTAGGACACCGAACCGCAGCGAATGCGGAACTCGAGCGCCCAGCTAAAGCGGTCGGCGAACAGCGGATTGTAGTACGGCACCAGCGAGGGCTCCAACACCGCCTTGGGGGCATCGGGATCCACACTGCCGGCGAGCTTGCGGCGTATGCTCGCCAGCTCATCCATGCGCGCGTCCGAAAGATCGGAGAGCGCCGCCATAAGGCTGGGACTCGTGGGGACGGGCGCCGGAAAGGGAAAATTGGGGTTGACGGCCGGCGCTTTGGGCGCGGTGCGCGCGGGCTGTTTCGGCTGCGCCGTAAACGTGCGAACCGGCGTGCGCAAACCTTCGACGGGCTCGGCGCCGCTGGCATCCAAATACGCCAGAGCCGTGGCAATGGCGTGCTTGCACATGCCGGGGTAACGATAGGCAGCGGGACAATCGCAATCGTAGTCGATTACCTCGTGCTCGTCCATGTCGAGCGCCACGCGCGTCTTGTACAGGTCGCCGCGCGAGCCGCGCACCGAGCCCTCAACCGTCACGTTTTTGGAGAAGCGCGAGCCGCTGTCCTCAATCGACAGCACGGCGCCGTTGAGCATGAGCGAACGCCCCTTCATAAAGGTGCCGCTCAAAGCCGCCTCTTTGCGAAGCGCCTGCACAAACGTCCCCTGCGCCATCACTTCCTCCAATCTCACCCGGGGTAGCTTAGATAACCGTCACGCGGCCTTGGTTGCCGACGATGGCCTTTGCCTCTGCCAGCAGCGGAATCGAGCGTGCGTTGACCTTGGCTGGCACCTCGGCACGTAGCACGCGCCCGTCGACTTGCTCAATAAAGATCTCCACGCGGTCGCCGCCCGGGTTGGTGGTGAGCACCGTGGCCAGGCGCGCCATATTGCCCTGGCTAAAGCGGCTGTTGGGCACCATGACCTCAAAGACCTTGGGCTTGTTGTTCTCCTCGTTGAGCTCCAGCGGCACGATCTCCTGCGCGATGATCTGGTCGCCGCGGTCCGAGCGCTCGAGCTTGCCTTTGATGCGCACAAAGGCGTCGGACAGTTGCGCGCCGGTCTCGGGATCGACCTCGCCGTACAGATACCCCTCGGCCTCCTTGTAGGTCTTGGGGAACACCACGACCGTGGCCTCGCCTTCCATGTCCTCGAGCTGCACGATGCCCATGGGATCGCCGTTTTTGGTCACGCGCTTGGACACGCTCGAGACCATACCGGCCCACCACAGCGCCTTGCCCTCGGGAATCTCCTGGTTGATGGTGCCGCCCGTGGGGTTTTGTACCTCGTAGCCGGTGTCGATCTGCGAGAACGAGAAGTCGCGCGCTTTGCTGAGCGCATACTCAAACGGGCGCAGCGGGTGGTCCGAAACGTAGATGCCCAGAACCTCCTTCTCCTGGCTCAGCTTAAGGTGGCGGTCCCATTCCTGGCCGTCCGGATCGGGCACGCTGACCTCGAAGCCCGAGCCCTCAACGTCGCCAAACATGTCGAAGAACGAGGTCTGGCCGCTCGCGCGGTCCTTCTGGCGCTTTACCGCGGCGTCGATGATGTTCTCGGGGTTGTTCTTGTCCACAAAGTGCATCATCTGACGGCGCGGATAGCCCGTGGAGTCGAAGGCGCCTGCCTTGATCAGCGATTCGATCACGCGACGGTTTGCCTGGCTCGAGTCCACGCGCTCGACAAAGTCGTGCAGTGTCTTAAACGGGCCGCCCGCCTCGCGCTCGGCGATAATCGCCTGCGCCACGCCGGTGCCCACGCCGCGGATGCCGGCCAGACCAAAGCGCACGCCCTCCTTGGTAGCCGTGAACTCGGTACCGGACTCGTTGACATCTGGCGAAAGCACGGGGATGCCGTCGTGACGGCACGCCGAGACGTAGTGAACGATCTTGTCGGTCTTGCCCGTGTAGGACGTCAGAACAGCCGCCATGTACTCGTGCGGATAGTGTGCCTTGAGCCACGCCGTCTGCATAACCAGAATGGCGTAGCCGGCGGAGTGCGACTTGTTGAAGGCGTAGGACGCGAACTCGAGAACATCGTCCCAAATCTTCTGGGCGACCTCGCGCGTGTAGTTGTTCTTGATAGCGCCGTTCATCCAGTGGTCGTAGGTGGTCTCGTCCGAGCCATCCTCCCAGTGAAGCACCGTCGACGTGAGCAGCTTGATCTTCTTCTTAGCCACGGGCTTACGGATACGCGAGTCCGATTCGCCCTTGGAGAAGCCGCACATCTCGACGGAGATGAGCATAACCTGCTCCTGATAGACCATGGTGCCGTAGGTTTCGCCCAGGATGTCGTCCAGGCGGTCGTCATAGGAGACCGCCGGCTCCTTGCCGTTCATACGGTTGATGTAGGACGAGACCATGCCGGCGCCCAGCGGGCCCGGGCGGTACAGGGCGATCAATGCCACGACGTGCTTGTACTCGGTGGGCTTCATGTTCTTGATCGTGGCCGTCATGCCGGCGGACTCGACCTGGAAGACGCCGGCGGTGTGGCCGGAGCCCATGAGCTTAAAGATCTCGGGATCGTCAAAGGGAATCTCTTCCTCTTTGATGTCGATGCCGAAGTTCTTTTTGATGTTTGCCTTGGCCTTGGAGATAACCGTCAGCGTGCGCAGGCCCAGGAAGTCCATCTTGAGCAGGCCCATATCGGCAACGGTATGGCCCTCGTACTGGGTAATCTCGACGCCGCCCTTGGTGTCGAGCTTGGTGGGCACGTGCTCGTTGACGGGGTCGCGGCAGATCAGAACGGCGCACGCGTGCACGCCCTCGCCACGGGTGAGACCCTCGATCGAGAGCGCCGTATCGATGATGCGGCGGGCGTCGTCGTCCTTTTTATAGGCCTCGGCAAAGTCGGGGTTAAACAGATCCTCTTTGCCGGGTTGCTTTTCGAGCACCTGCTTGAGCTTGACCTTGGGGTCGCTCGAGACCATCTTGGACAGGCGCTGGCCCATGTAGACCGGATAGTCCAGCACGCGCGCGGCGTCGTTGATGGCCTGCTTGGCCTTAATGGTCGAGTAGGTGATGACGTGGGTGACCTTCTCGGGGCCGTAGAGCTGGCGAACGTGCTCCACGACCTCGAGGCGCCGCTCATCGTCGAAGTCCATATCGATATCGGGCATCTCGGTACGCTGCGGGGACAAGAACCTCTCGAACATCAGGCCGTTCTCGAGCGGGTCGAACGCGGTGATGTTCATGGCGTAGGCGACGATAGCGCCGGCGGCCGAGCCACGGCCGGGGCCGACGCCGATGCCGTTGTCCTTGGCCCATTGCACGTACTCGGCAACGATGAGGAAGTAGGCGGCAAAGCCCTTGTCGCAAATGACCTTGTATTCGTACTCAAAGCGCTCTTTGATGTTGACGCCACCGATCTCGCGCGTGGCCCAGTCGTCGCCGTAGTGCTGGCGCAGGCCCTTCTCGCACTCGCGGCGGAACTGGCTCTCGTGCGTCTCGCCGGGGTCGAGCAGCGGGAAGCGCGGCAGGATGATGGAGTCCCAGTCCAGCTCCACATAGCATTTGTCGGCGATCTCGAGCGTGTTGTCGCAGGCCTCGGGGCAATACGGGAACATCGCCCGCATCTCCTCCTCGGTCTTCATGTAAAACTCCGAGCCGGTCATGCGCATGCGGTTGGGGTCGTCGACCTTGGCGTTCATGCCGATGCACATGATGACGTCCTGCACAGGCGCATCCTCGCGGCGCAGGTAGTGGAAGTCGTTGGTGGCGATGACCTTAACGCCCACCTGCTTGGCGATATCGATGAGCGTGCGGTCCATCTGCTCGTCAGTCAGGCCGTTGTCGGTGGTGATGCCGTGTTCCTGGATCTCGATATAAAAGTCGCCGGGGTCAAAGGTGTCGCGGAAGGTCTCGGCCCACTTGATGGCGCCTTCCATGTCGCCGCGGTCGATGTATTTGGGGATGATGCCCGCGATACAGGCGCTCGTGCAGATCATGCCCTTGGCATGGCGGCGCAGGTTGTCGAGCGTCACACGCGGCTTGTAGTAAAAGCCCTGCACGGCGGCCTCGGAGACCGTCTGCATTAGGTTGACGTAGCCCTCCTGGTCCTTGGCCAGAAGGATCATGTGGTAGAGCTCGGGCTTGTGGTCGCGGGCAAGGGTCTCGTCCGGCGTAAAGTAGACCTCGCAGCCAAAGATGGGCTTGATGACCAGAGGCGGCTTGAGCTCGTCGATATTGCCCTTCTCGTCCCACATGGCCATGTCCTTCACATACTGGGCATGCTCGCGCGGGTTTTCCTCGGGGTCGGGCTCCACCAGCTCGTCGCGGCGGTCCTTTTCCAAGAAGGCCTTGTCGTGGCTCCAGGTTTTGTACTCGGGCGTGTTGTGGTTGACGGCGTCGCAGGCCAGCGCCAAGTCGGGCACGCCATACATGTAGCCGTGGTCGGTAATGGCCACGGCGGGCATGCCAAGTTCAACGGCACGATTGACCATATCCTGGATACGGGTTGCGCCGTCGAGCATGGAGAAAACAGTGTGATTGTGCAGATGGACGAATGCCATGTGATGAGCTCCGATGCGGGTTCGTGTTCTGACTGAACGATTTTACCGCACGGCACGGACAGCACCCGAACCTAGCCAAACCAACACGGCTCCTCTTGCAGTTGCGGTGAAATGCGGACTGTTTGGCGGCTTTTTTGGCCAAAACAGTCCGTATTCCACCGCAAGTTATCTGAGGGCTAGAGGTTGTAGGTGACCACTTGAGGTTCGGCGGGTTCGACGAAGATGGTTGGATCCGGCTGCTCCACGCGGACGAACTTGACGGTCACGGCCTCAAAGCCCGCCTTGTGCAACACGTCGGCGTAAACGCGCGCCTGCAGGGCGTGCTTCTCGAGCAGCTGGTCCGGCGTCTCGTCCGGCGTGCCGCCCGTCTTGTAATCAATGACCAGGGCGCGCGACGGATCGGCCGGGTCGGTGGCCAGTGCATCGATGGCGCCCTCGGCATAGGCACCGTAGCGAGCGATGTCCTCGTCCTCGCAGCCCAGCGAAAAGAACGGCACCTCGGCGCGAACGCACGGCCACGCGAGCAGGTCGGCACGAACAGCCGACTTGAGCCAGCGGTCCAGGGCAACGTCGAAGCGTTCGCGCTGCTCCGGCGTCAGGCGCCACAAGCGTGCCAGCGCATCGGCACGCGCGGCGGGCAACGCGTCGGCACCCATCTCGATGAGCCACTGGCAGGCGGCGTGGAAGGCCGAGCCCAGCGCCATGGGATTGCCGGCGGGCTCGACAGCGGCCACGTCTGCATCGGTTATTTCCGAGCCATCCGACTCTGCATCATCGCCGGACTCGTCCATGGGAACACGAGCCTCGGCGGCACGGTCTTCCGTCTCGGCATGGAGCGCCGCGGCGATTGACGAGTAGCTATACGAGTCACGCGCCGGGAACGGACAGGTGCCCATGCGCACGCCCACTGCCTGGGGATACACAAGCTCAAACGAATCGGGCTTGGGGTCGGCAGGACCGGGGACGATTGTGCTGGCCGAATCGTCGGCAGCATCTGCATCGGCATCGCCACGAACAAGCCTGCCCTCGGCATCCAGCGAAGCGTTGGCCTCAAACGCCTGCTCGCCAAAGGTAAAGCCCGCGAGCGAAATAAGCTCGTAGTCGCCCGGCTGGGAGTTGTCGAACACCAGGCGGTCGGCATCGAGCTGCGGCATGTCCAGAGCGTCGGTCGGCAAAATACGGCGGAGCACGTCGTAGGTCAGATCGGTCTCGACGTCGAAGGTCGGCGCCGTCACCTTGCCACGGCTCACGCCAGCATCCATCGCCAAGATCACCAGCTCGCGCGCACGCGTCATGGCAACGTAGAGCAAGCGGGCCCGCTCCTCGAGCGAAAGCCGCAGGTCGTCGTTGCGCAGGCGGGCAAATGCCTCGGCGGGAGAGCCCGTCGCACAGACGTCCTCCATGAGCTCCGGCGGCAGCCACAGCGACGTGCCCTTGCCCTTAAACGCATGCTCAAACTGCTTTTTGACGTCATCGCCCTTCACGAAGGCCCCATCGGCAAGCTTAACGCCATCGAAGCGTGCCGGCAGTGCCACGACCTGCGCTCCGCCCTCGACGCGACCCATCTGTGCCGCACCCGAGGACTTACGCACGCCAAAACACTCGGCAACCGCCACGACCGGATATTCCAAGCCCTTGGACGCATGCACGGTCATGATGCGTACCGCGCCGTCACCCTCCTCGTTGAGGGCACCCGGGGCCTCCTTGCCCGCCAAGAAGCGGTCGAAGGCCAGCGCGATGGAGCGCGGAGAATTGCCGTGCTCGGCCTCTGCCTCGGCCACGGCATCGAGCGCCTTGAGCACGTTGGCGGCAATGGCCTTGCCCTCGGGGCCGCGCTGCGCCAGACGCACGAACCAGCCGGAGGCATTGACCACGTCGCGCGCGATGGCAGCGAACGAATCACGCCCCACGCGACGCAGTGCGTAGCGCAGCACCTCGCGGGCGCGCGTTACGAGCGGCAAGCCCTGCAAGCCCGGCACATCGGAATCGCTCATGATGCCCGCATCGATGTTGCGACGCGACGTCTCGCCCGTCTGCTCGTCGAGCTTGGTCGCCAGCGCCAGGAACTCCTGGGCGCCGAGTGCAAACATCGGCGAGGCCAACAGCGGCATAAGACCCTGCGCCGTATCGGCCGGATTGGCAAGTGCGCACACCAGGGCACGCACCGTCTGCACCTCGGCTGCCTGGGCAAAGACCGAGCCGCCTGCGATCACGCAGTCGAGCCCTTGGTCGCGGAAGGCCTGCGCATAGACATCGGCGTTGGTCATGCGGCCCAGCAGCAGAACCATGCTGCCCTGAGGCTGCCCCGCTTTGACGAGCACTTGGAACCGCTCCGCAATCGCACGAGCTTTCGCCTGCGTTCGCTCCTGCATGCTGCCACCGGCAACGAAGACCGCCTGGCGGCGCGAAGCCTTCGCCTTGAGCTTGTCCTCGCGATCGTCACTCGGCTCAAGATCCAAGAACCCCTGCATCAAACCACCGGTATCGCCGTCAAAGACGCGCGCCACATAGCGCAGCACCTCGTCGTGGCTGCGGAAGTTACGCACGAGTTTGACGAGCTCGCCGGCGGGGGCATCGGAGACGGCAGTCGTCTCGGGCGCAGCAGAGGAGCCCACCTTGCGCTCCTGGCGACGGAACACCTCGACCTCGGCGCCACGGAAGCGATAGATGGACTGCTGCGCATCGCCCACGGTGCACAGCGCGCGCTCCCCCGCGCCCGTCAGATAGCGAATCAGATCGACCTGCATCTGGTCGGTATCTTGGAACTCGTCAATCATGACCATCTTAAAGCGGCCCTCGTAGGCGGCTCGGATGGCGGGATAATCGCGCAGCGCCTCGTATGCCATGCGCAACAGATCGTTATTGTCGAGTGTGGACTGGTCAGCCTTGAGCGCACGGTATTCCGCCTCTACGGCACGGGCAAGCCCCGTCAGCGCATCAAGTGCCGGGCCACCGCAAGCCAGCACAATATTGACGAAGGTGTCGGCAGCCTCTGCCTTGAGCAGCTCGACATTCTCTTTTGGGAACATCTTACTCGCGCGCGGCATACTGCACGCCATCATAAGCCGCGCCACATCCGCCATGGTCTTGCCGCTCGCCTCGAACACGTCGATGGCCTCGAGCGCCACCTGCGCCTTTTCGGTCGCCGCCTTGCTCGCGCCGAGCGCCGCGCGATAGGCGTCTGCCAGGGCCGAGGTATCGGCACAGCCACGAACCACGCACACGTCGTCCATGCCGCCCGGCAGCTGGCTCGATAGCTCCAATAGGTTGCGCACCAGACCTTTGATGGTGGTGCCGCTGCCAAAGGGACCGCCCTCACCCGCCATGGGATACCAGGCATAGAGTGCTTTGAGCGAAGCCGCGAGCTCGGGAGCGGCATCGGGCGCTGTCGCGCGGCCCAGCACATGCTCGACAGCCTGATCCATAAGCTCATCGGTATCGGTAAGCACCGTGAACTCGGGATCGATGCCCAGCTCCAACGCATGCGCGCGCAGGATACGCGAGCACATGCCGTGAATGGTCGAGATCCAAGCGTCGTCGACCGTCAGAGCCTCTTCGTCCATACCCTCTTCGATAAGCGCACGGCGCACACGGTCGCGAATCTCAGCCGCGGCGTCTTTGGTAAAGGTAATGGCGAGCACCTGATCCAGATGCTCGACAAACGGACCGGATTCGGGCGAAAGTGCGTAGACGATGCGGCGCGTAAGGGTAAAGGTCTTGCCCGAGCCGGCACCCGCCGAGACAAATAGCGGGCGGTCGAGCGTTTTGACGACTTGCAGCTGTTGCGGCATCAAAGTCGAAAGATCCATGGTCTACACGCCCCTCCTTACAAACGTTCCTTCGTGGTTATACGAGCAGCGCGCATGCGCGGCTTGCGCCGATGTCGGATCGACCGCCGTCACGACGCCCGCCTCGAGTTCGCGCAGCCGCTCGGCAATGCCGGTCTCCACGCGATCGAGCAGCGTATCGAAGTCCATGTTGCCGCCCTCGCCCGGGAAGCCCTTCTTAAGGCCCGGAATGCGACCGTCGCCGCGCTCCTGCTCCAACAGCGCGGCGCTCGCGGCACCGCGCAGCGCGGGCTTGCCGCCCTTGGTGGAAAAGTAAAGCGCCGCACGGGTATTCAGATCCAGCGCCCGGCGCATGGCCTGGGCGTAGATGAGCGTCTGGGTATGCGGCGGCAGCCAGCGCGGGTCGTCGGCGGGCACCGCACCCGTCTTCTCGTCGAACACTGTGGGGTCGGCAAGCTTATACTCCTCGACGCCCGAGCGATGTTTGTAGTCGATCACCACGGCACGGTTCTCGGCATCCACGTCCACGCGGTCGATGCGCCCACCGAGCGGCCAACCGGCATACTCGACCTGGAGCTCGTTGAACGCAAACTCCAGATAGCGCGGGGCAAAGGGGGCAAGCGCCTCGGACTCGTAGGCGAGCACGCCTTCCAGCTGCGGCAAGATCTCGGCCACCTGACGCTCCTCCACCGGGGAGAGCGGCACCAGTGGGCCCTCGGTGCCGCGCTTGCCGGCGTGCTCGGCCAAGGTCTCGTCAAAGACCTCGCGCAGCAGCTCCTGTGCGCGCGACAGATTCATGGGCGTCACGCGCTCCATGCCCTCTTGGGGCAGACGGGCATGCAGATGTTCCAGCACGTCGTGGACGAAGTTGCCTTTCTCCATGTTGCCAAAGCCCGCGTCGATAGACTGGGGCTTGACGCGATACGAGACAAACCAGCACAGCGGGCAGGTAGAATAGGCCTCAATCTGCGAGGCGGACGTCAGGCGCGGCACAAGCGGCGCGTCCTCGCCCTCGCCGTCACGACGGCGCAGGACCAAATACGGCACGGCCTCGGCACCCAGATGCTGAGGGGCTTCACAGGTCACGCGCTCGCGCTTGAGACCTTCGCCTGCCGCGGGATCGAAGTCCCTTACGATATCGCCCTCACCCACGCACTTCGCCTTGTCGGCGTCAGTGGCCTTGTCGGTGTCAGCGACCTTAGCGTCGTCAGCTGCCTTAGCAGCTTCAGCGGCCTCGGCATGCGCCCGCAACTCGGTCCACACGGCAGCCGGATAGCACTCGCGCGCCTGGCGATCGTGCGTCACGCGCGCAAGCACAACAGGGCCGCGTGCCGCCTGCATCGCGTGGCCAAAGCGCACGCGCAGCAAGGCCGCGGGCTCAAGCGTCACACCCTCGCGACCAAGGCTCGCCGTCAGCGTGGTCAGCGGCCCCTCCTCACGCGAGAGCGGATAGCTGTCCAGATCGACATCGGCAAACAGCACGGCATCGTAGCTGCCGGGGCGCAGAGCCGCCGCATCGGCAAGCGACGCAAAGCGCACCTGGGCGCGCGGCGCGCGGTCGACCTCGTGGGTCTCGTAATCATAGGCGGCGCTACGCTTGTCCACCTTGGTGCGAATGCCATCGAGCACGGGCACGGTCGCGGCCTGCGACACGTCGAGCGCGCGGGCGCCATTCATAAGGATGTCGATGACATGGCGCAGCAGGGCCACCTCCGCCTGGCGACGGGCTTGGCCATCCAAGCTGCCCAGCAAGCGATCGGGCAACGCCTCGGCAACGGCAAGCATGGCCTTGAGCGCCGTCACGGGCTTGTCACGCCACAGCGCCTGGAACACGTCCGAAACCACACACGGTACGTTCTTAAACCAGTTTTCGTCGCTCGCCGCCTTGCGCGCACCCCTCACCTGGCCCTGAACGCTCTGCAGCAGGCTCTTAACGCCCGCGGTAGTCTTGCTGCGCGAGAGACGCATATTCTTATCGAAGGTACGGGCATTGACGGCATCAGCGCCCGAAAGCGGACTGTAGATCCAGTCGGTAAGCTCCGGCGCGGGCCACCACTCGATCTTTGACGCCATGCCCTCATCGGCGGCCTTCATGCGCTCGATCAGACCGGCAAGCGCCGCAAACTGCCTGCCCGCAATGGATTGGGAAAACGCCGTGAACTCAGCTGTCTCGGCGGCGATATGACGAGCCGCCAGACGAGAGGCGAGCTCACCGAACAGCTGGGGTGCCCGGGCAGAAACGGCAAGCACACGCACGGGGTCGGCAGAGGCGCCGTCGACCTCGGAACCCCGGCACGTTTTTACCAGATCATCAATTGCGTCCGCATAGACATGAGCACGGGCATGGGGGCCAGCGACCTCAATAAAGGCAGGCTGAGCGGCGGTCCCGCAAGCGGCATCAGACGCGCCGACACCCTCCCCTAGCGGCGCGACCTCAAACAACACATCGCGGGCATCAAATGCCGCGGCAAGCTCCTCGCGCATCGCCGCCTGCTCGCGGGCAAGCAGCACGACGACCTCTCCCCCATTGTTCGCCACGGCAGACAGCAGCTCGAGCAGACCGTGCGTAAACGACGTGATACCGCGCACGCATACGGCGCGAGTGCACGCCGGCAGACTATCGGCCAGGACACTGGTCATAATGTCAGCTGCCTCGCAGGGCTCAACCATATCTCGACGGTCCAAACCGCCCGCGTAGGCGCGCAAAAGCTCGAACACACGAGCCTCGGCATCGCTTTTTGGCTCAGGCTGGCAGTTGTCGCCACGGCATCGTTCGGCACCCGTCCCCGCAACGCCCGGCAACACGTCGCGGGCCATGCGCGCGAGCATGCGCACTGTGCCCTGGCTGCGCGAAAGCGGCTGCAGGTCGGCATCGTCGAGACGCGTGACCATGTCCGAGAACAGCATCTGGCGCTGCAGGTTGTCGACGAAACCGCGCCCGTCGCCCAAAAGCTCCCAAAGCGAGCGAAGCCACGATGTAGGCGTCTTGTAGTCGATACCCAGCGAAATCCCGGCTTCCGCCGCATCATGACGGCACAGGTCGAGCTCGGCAAACGTAGGTGCCAGCAGCACGGCACGTCCGTGGCAGTCAACAAGGTCGGCAAGCAGCGCCGACTCGGCATCACTCAAATCCGTGCCGGCATTGGTGGTATAGATTCGAACAGGCATGGTCCTCCGCTCAAACTGTTCGCAATAATCAATGCATCCATCCTACCCGCCCAAGCGGACACATTGCCACCGCAGCTCCATCTTTTGGTACAAAGCAACCTGACCCCAACGCACCAGCCGATTGCGGGCATATAAAAACCGCCCCCGGGGAAGCGGTTTTGTACAATTCGTTTTTTGCGCGGCCTACTCGCCGTCCTCCAGCTTAATGAGGATTTTGCGGTAGCCACCATACTCGCCATTGAGCGCCTTGGACACACGGCTCACCGTGGTGGACGAAGCGCCAGTACGGGCTTGAACCTCAACATAGGGCTCGCCCTCGTCCAGGTAACGCGCGACCTGCAGACGCTGCGATAGATCGCAAATCTCGCGCGGCGTGCAGATATCGGTCAAAAACGCTTGGATATCCTTCTCGTCGTCCAAAAGGCTAAATGCGTGGACCAGCTGCTTGACATCAGGCTTGTCAAACATGTTCTCGATATTCATCGATCACCGCCAAACCCGCCAAAAGGCATCGAAGTTGATACTGACATCGGGCATCGTTCGCCCGTTCTATGCAATAGGGCAACGCCTGTGGCTTTTGCCCGTAGCAGTTTAGCACACCACCAAACTAAAGCGACAAGACTCTCTGCCAGCGGCGCGTTTTTCAGGACGAACGCCGTTTAGAAACCGAATGCGCACGTAAGCTCCACGAATATTTGAGACAATGGGCGCCCAAACACCGCGGCGCGCCCGCGCAACCATCCAAGTCGCCGCCGCAAGCCGCTTCACGCGACGCCAGCAACCCCGGCGCAAGAAAGGATTCACGCCATGCGCTTTATGCTTAACTGGCTCTTCACCTCGATCGCCATCGCGATCGCCACGTTCCTCGTCCCCGGCATCCAGCCCTTCGGCTTTGCCGAGGCCTGGGTCTGCTTTGCCTTTGTGGGACTGTTCCTCAACATCGTCGATTCGTTCGTCAAACCGTTCCTCACGGTCATCTCGCTGCCGCTCACAATCATTACGCTCGGCATTTTCCAGCTCGTGCTCAACAGCTTTATGCTGGAGCTCGCCAGCTACCTGTCGGTCAACCTGTTGGGCGTCGGTATCTCCATCGCCGGCTTTGGCTCGGCCTTTATGGGCAGCATCCTAGTGTCCATCATGCGCAGCATCCTCGATAGTATTGCCGAAGAGTAGAACGCCCCCGACACACAAACGCATCGGACCAAATCAAAGGCCGCCCATCGCAAAAATGGGCGGCCTTCTTATTTGCCAAGTCTCAGAGGGCAAGAAAATCTACCATTTCCACCCCGTCCCCACATGGCAGGCGTGGGTTAGATGACATAGTCGTAGCCATGGTTGGGAGCGACAAGTTGATCGAGCGTCACGCCGTCGAGGTAATCGTTGATGAGCTTGTCCAGGTTCTTCCACACGTCGAGCGTGGGGCACTCATCAGATCGCGAGCAGCCCTTGCAGTCGCCATCCAGGCAGGCGACCGGCGCCAGACTACCCTCGGTCAGGCGCAGGATCTCGCCCACCGTGTACTGCTCGGGCGGACGCGTGAGCACATAGCCGCCGCCCTTGCCACGCATGCCCGAAAGCATGTTGGCGCGCACGAGCGTAGCCAAGATGTTCTCGAGATATTTCTCGGAAATCCCCTGTCGCGCCGCGATCTCTTTGAGCGGGATGCGACCGGCCGCCTGGTGCTCGGCCAGATCGACCATAACGCGCAGGGCGTACCTGCCCTTAGTAGAAACCAACATATATATTGCTGCCTTTCGGTCTTTTAGTCCGTTGAAATTCTAGCCGAATAATTGGGTTTGAAAATACCCATTCCGGTCAAGATGGTTAATCGACTCGTAATAATCTTCTATTTCCTATTGCATTACTAGGCTTTAGTGTCTACTATGCTTGCCAACAGCTAAACGAACAACCTATAAGGTTTATGGGTTTAGCTGCTAGACACACCGTGAAACCACACGGCAACCAGCAACTTGAACACTTTGGAGGTTCACCATGAGCAAGGTTTACACGTCCATCGATCAGCTTATCGGCCACACCCCGCTTCTGGAGCTCACCCACTTTGAGGCCGACGAGGACCTCAAGGCTCGCGTGCTCGTCAAACTGGAATACTTCAACCCCGCCGGCTCCGTCAAAGACCGCGTCGCCAAGAACATGATCGACGAGGCCGAGAAGGCCGGCAAGCTCGTGCGCGGCGGCGACTACACCATCATCGAGCCCACGAGCGGCAACACCGGCGTCGGCATCGCCTCGGTGGCGGCCGCCCGCGGCTACAAGGTGATCATCACCATGCCCGAGACCATGTCCGTCGAGCGCCGCAAGCTGATGCAGGCATACGGTGCGCAGCTCGTGCTCACCGACGGATCCAAGGGCATGAAGGGCGCTATCGCCAAGGCCGAGGAGCTGCAGAAGGAGACTCCCAACAGCATCATCGCCGGCCAGTTTGTGAACCCCGCCAACCCCGCCATTCACAAGGCCACGACCGGCCCCGAGATCTGGGATGACACCGACGGCCAGGTCGACATCTTCGTCGCCGGCGTTGGCACCGGTGGTACCGTGACCGGCGTGGGCGAGTTCCTCAAGGAGCAGAACCCCGAGATTAAGGTCGTCGCCGTCGAGCCCGCCACCTCCCCGGTGCTCTCCAAGGGCCAGGCCGGCCCACACAAGATCCAGGGCATCGGCGCCGGCTTTGTGCCCGACGTCCTCGACACCCAGGTCTACGACGAGATCATCCCCGTCGAGAACGACGACGCCTTTGCGACCGGCCGCGCCGTGGGCCACAAGGAGGGCGTGCTCGTGGGCATTTCGTCCGGTGCCGCCGTGTGGGCCGCACTGCAGCTGGCCAAGCGCCCCGAGAACGAGGGCAAGACCATCGTGGCCCTGCTTGCCGACACCGGCGAGCGCTACCTGTCCACGGCACTGTTCCAGAACTAAGGGCCCGTCACTTGTCGATAGGCCCAAGGCACGCCGGTCTACCCTCTCTTCTGGCGGCCTGAGCTCATCCCAACAGGGTGTCCCACGGGACGTCCGAACTTGCTACAATGTCTGCGGCGCGGAACCAGCCTCCCGCGCCGC
>UMFH01037472.1_pt1 | contig 19526 bp, 13 predicted proteins | sample 1964941 | NCBI WGS metagenome assembly UMFH01 (sample SAMEA4836039, study PRJEB28245) | human gut metagenome | biome: gut microbiome; material: fecal sample | place: Denmark | collected 2008
TCCGCCCATCTGCCATAGTTATACTGGCATCATCGACGACGGCGATAACAGCATAAGGTGGGGCGAGTCATGGACACCAGTGATAGACAGGTAGCGGAAACCGGCCGGAATCGCGAGCTTGGGCTGATTCCGGCCATGGTGATGGCGGTTGTTGCGACGCTCAGTGGTGCCGGTGTATCGTTCGCGCCATTATATGAGCGCATTTGGGGCGGCATGATGTTGCATCCGAATTGTCCGGCGATTGGCAGAATGACCTACTATCTCTCGGGCCAAGCAACTGACGATTATGGAGCCTGCGTCACCTCACCACTGTGGTTTATGACGGTGACTGCGCTGAGTGTTGTCGCGATTCTCTGTCTGACTGTTGCGGGAGTACAGGGCTTTTCGCGCCATCGGCTCTGTTCGGTGTTTAGTGTTCTTATTGCGGCAGTGGCTGTTGCGATCATATTGGTGTTGAGTGCGAATACCAAGATTGTAACGTTGTGGGCGATGTATGCGGTGACGTGGCTGGTGCACGCCATAGTCACCTCATATCTGAGCAACGGTTGGATACGAATCGCGCGACTGTTGTTCGTATGGCAGATTGGCGTGATGCCGGTATTCGTCACCGAATATTCAGTATCCGACGAGGTCAACTTCAGCGGCGGCGCAACCATCGCTTGCGGACTTGGACTTGCGGCATATGCGCTGGTGCAATACGCCTCTCTTACCATCGACTCGCAAAACAACAGTAATCGAATCACGCCAGAACGCAGTGGTATACGGGCTACCTCCTTGCACGACCTGTTCCACACCATCAGCATCAACGCATCCGCCATACGCAATTGCTCTGTTCCCGTTGCCCTGTTCTGGTCAGGTATCACGTTCTTTACCTACAGCTACAACACTGGTAGACACACCGATTTCTGCCCAGCGCTATCGGCAACTGACAATGCAGGTCTTGTCGCTTATTGCATCGGCCATGAAGCTTTGGGACTGCTGACCGTCGTGTTGTGCGTGCTGCCATTGTTCTCCCTGCTTTCGGCGATTACGGCCATCACGTTGGCTGCACGCAACGCAAATAACGGCGGTAACGCTGCCAATGCCGATGGCTCTCGAAATTCAGCCGCCGTGTGCTATCTGCTCCTGGCAACCGCACTGTCCGCCACGGCCTTCGTCATCGCCTTCACCTTGGCATAGCGCGGACCACCATGCCGCAGTTCGCGCGATCGCTGGGATACAGCGCTTCCTGCGCACGACGCGACACCACCGGCATAAGATCTCCTTTATATCACGAAACAATCGAGCGTGTTCGTTTGCGCCAAGGATCAGCTCTGCCAGTAGTAGCTGAAGAAGTCGGAGATCTCCCCCATGGTTTCGCGCAGCATGCCCATGCGCGGCAGGTACACCACGCGGAAGTGGTCGGGGCGATGCCAGTTGAACGCGCCGCCGTGGCTGATGAGGATGTGCTTGTCATGCAGCAGGTCGAGCGCGAACTGCTCGTCCGAGTGGATGTTGAAGCGTTTGACGTCGATCTTCGGGAAGATGTAGAACGCGGCCTTCGGCTTGACGGCGGTGATGCCGGGGATCTGGTTGAGCATGTCGTAGACGAGGTCGCGCTGGTCGTGCACGCGGCCGCCCGGCACGATGTAGTCGTTGACGCTCTGGTGGCCGCCGAGCGCGGTCTGCACCACGGACTGGGCGGGCACGTTCGAACACATGCGCATGTTGGCGAGCATGTTGAGGCCCTCGATGTAGTCCTTGGCAATGCGCTTGTTGCCGGACAGGATCATCCAGCCGATGCGGTAGCCGGCGATCATGTGCGATTTCGACAGGCCGGAGAAGGTCACGCAGAACAGGTCCGGGGCCATCGAGGCGATGGAGATGTGCTGCAGGCCGTCCATGACGAGGCGATCGTAGATTTCGTCGGAGAAGATGATGAGCTGGTGTTCGCGCGCGATGTCGACGATCTGCTGGAGCACTTCCTTTGGGTAAAGTGCGCCGGTGGGGTTGTTCGGGTTGATGATGACAATCGCCTTGGTGTTGCTGGTGATCTTGGAGCGGATGTCGTCGATGTCCGGATACCATTCGGACTGTTCGTCGCACAGGTAGTGCACGGCGGTGCCGCCGGCCAGGTTCACGCAGGCGGTCCACAGCGGGTAGTCCGGGGAGGGCACGAGCACTTCGTCGCCGGTGTCGAGCAGCGCGGACAGGGACAGGTTGATGAGCTCGCTGACGCCGTTGCCGGTGTAGATGTCGTCGATGGTGACGTTCGGGATGTTCTTCAGCTGCGCGTACTGCATGATGGCCTTGCGCGCGGAGAACAGGCCCTTGGACGGCGAGTAGCCTTCGGTGTCGGTGAGCTGGTGGGCCATGTCGTAGACGACTTCGTCCGGCGTGCGGAAGCCGAAGGGTGCCGGGTTGCCGATGTTCAATTTCAGGATGTGGGTGCCGTTGGCCTCCATGCGCATCGCCTCGTCGGCGACCGGGCCGCGCACGTCGTAGAGCACGTTGTCGAGCTTGTGCGATTTGCCGAAGGTGCGGCGGCGGCCCACGGGAATCTCGCTGTCCGTCTGGGGCTTGGCGGCACCCATGGCAAGCGGTATGGCGGCGTGTTCGCCGTCCGTGACGCTGTTGGATGCGTCCGAGTTCAATTGCGTGGTGGATTCCTCGCCGCGCAGCCAATTCGTGTCGACGTCCAGTTCGCTGGCCAGGAATTCGAGCACGTCCTCGCGGGGCATGGTCTTGCCGGCCACATATTGGCTGATGTGGCTCTTGCCCATCTTTACGCCACGATGTTCGGCGGCGTGCACCAAATCGACCTGCTTCAATCCCCTGCTGTTCATCGCATTGCGCAGACGTTCCGCAAACACCGATACGCTCATATCCTTATGCCTCCAACCGGGAGTTCAATTTATCTTTTGAACAACGGTTCAAAGCATACCCCCGGTTCAACACAAGTTCAATTTTGGCGTGTTCTCGAGTCTCGACCGGTTCAACCCAACTGCGCTTCAATCCATTGGGCGACGCCGTCCTCGTTGTTGGACGGGCAGATCTCGTCGGCGACGGACAACACCTTGGGGTTCGCGTTGGCCACGGCCACGCCCCGGCCGGATTCGCTCATCATGTTGATATCGATGAGGTCGTCGCCGAAGGCGGCTGTCTGTTCAAGCGGCACGTCCAGTCGCTCGCACAGCAGGTGCAGCGCGTGCTCCTTGTTGGCCTGCGGGTTCATGAGCATCCACATCACGCCTTCGCTGATGGAGATGTCGAAGTCCGGCGGAATCAGCGCACGCAGCTCGTTCCACTGTTCAGGTTCGGGGAAGATGGTGATTTTGTCCGCCACGCCTTCGGGCACGTCGTGGAAGTTCGTGTATTGGAAGGCCTGAGTTTTCCAATACACGCGCACATCGAAGTTGGTGTAGCGCACGTCGTTCATCACGATGCCGAGCTTCAGGCCGGGCATGCGATCGAGCAGGAACAGACAGACTTCGCAGGCACGCCGTGAGGAGAAGCCAATCTTGATCAAATGGTTCTCATCGGCCGGCGTGGCACCTGAGGTGAGCAGGTCGAAGTCGGAGTGGGCCGGGTCGAAATCGATGAGGGCGCCGTTCAGATAGATTACGGCGTCCACCGGCAGTTTTTCGGCGAACTGGAGACCGGTACTCACCGGCCGCGCGGTGGCGATGGCGAATTGCATTCCGGCATCGTGCGCGCGGTTGATGGTGTCGATGCTGCGCTGGGTAATGAACCGGTCCTCGAATACCTCGGCGTCGTGCAGCAACGTGCCGTCGAGGTCGGCGACCAGCAGTCGGGGTTGTTTCGGCGTGATGGCGTCGAGAATCACAGCAGCCCCTCACAGTGTTCACGCACGAGTTCGGCGGAATGGTGCAGTTTGGCCCGCTCGTCCTCGCTCAGATCGAGTTCGACGATCTCGTTGGCACCATTGGCGCGCAGTTCAGTGGGGACGCCGAGGAACACGTCATGTTCGCCGTATTCGCCGTCCAACAGGGTGGAGACGGGCACGATGCGGCGTTCGTCCCACAGGATGGTCTGTACGATGCCGGCCACGGTGGAGGCGATGCCGAAGTTGGTGCCGCCCTTGGCCGCGACGATCTCATTGCCACGGGTGCGGGTCTTCTCTTCGATTTCGGTGGTGGACACAGAGGCGAAACGGTCTTGGTTGTCGGCCAGGAAGCGGGCGAATGGCTTGCCGCCGAGCGAGACGGTGGACCATGCGGTGAACTGGGAGTCGCCGTGCTCGCCCATCACGAAGCCGCCCACGTTGCGCGGGTCGAGGCCGGTCTCTTCGCCGATGATGGTCTTGAGACGCGAGGTGTCGAGCGCGGTGCCGGTACCGAGCACCTGGGTGCGAGGCAGACCGGAACGTTTCCAGGCATACCAAGCCATCACGTCGACCGGGTTGGAGACCATGACGATCACGCCGTCAAAACCGGAGGCCATGACGTTGTCGACCACTTCGCCCACAAGACCCACGGTGAAGCCGAGTTCGGCCATGCGGTTGGAGTTGGCCGGCGGCTTGCGGCCCACGGTGATGACGACGATGTCCGCATCCTTGCAGTCGGCGTAGTCGCCGGCGCGCACCTTGACGTGGCGGTCCTGGAATTCGCTGCCATCATCGAGGTCGCGGGCCTCCCCCAGGGCCTTGGCGGCGGAACAGTCGATGAGCACAAGCTCATTGCACAGGCCGTGCGTGACGATGCCGAAGGCGGCGGTGGCACCGACCCGGCCGGTGCCGACGATAACGACTTTGTTGCGGTTCATAGTGACCATGGTGATGTCCTTTCGTAATACTCGATAGAACGCATACGACCCATGACCGACGGTAACGGTCATGGGTCGCGAGCGACAAGTCTATATGGCGTGCAAGCCGATCAGCCGAGGTTGAACTTGGTCATCATGTCGAGGCCGATGATCAAGGCCACCCACACCAGAGCGATGATAACGGTCCAACGGTTCAGGTTCTTTTCGGCGACACCGGAAGTACCGGCGTTCTGGGTCAGACCGCCGCCGAACATGTCGGACAAACCGCCGCCCTTGCCCTTGTGCATAAGGATGAGCAGGGTCAGCACGAAGCTGAGCAGCACGACGATGACTTGCAGCGTGATCTTAAGAGCGGTCACAGGGTACCTCCGGATTGATTGGACTGTTGACCAGCATAGCGCACACACGGGAAAACCGTGGTATTAGTTCCGTGATTTCGTGGATTTCAGTGCCAGTCGAGCGATTTTGGCGAGTTCCTCAACGTCCAGGGCCGCCCCTCCGATCAGGAAGCCGTCAACGTCGGGCTGGGAAATGAGTTCCGCCGCATTTTTCGAGGTGACCGATCCGCCGTACAGGATACGTACGCTATCGGATACCTTCGTGCCAAAAGTGGTCTTCAAATCGTTGCGGATGGCGTTTGCGGCATCCTGGGCGGATTGCGGAGTGGCCACCATGCCGGTGCCAATGGCCCAGACAGGTTCGTAGGCCACGATGAGTTTGGCGGCTTGTTCTTCGTTGAGATCGCGGGTGACGTCTCGTACCTGGCCCACGGCGAAATCGAGTTCAATGCCTTGACGTCGTTCCTCGAAGCTTTCGCCGACGCACAAAATCGGCTGCATGCCGGCGGCGAGCACGGCACGTACCTGATCGACGATATTGGCGTCATCTTCAGGATGGTATTTGCGGCGTTCGGAGTGGCCGACGATGACGTATGAGCAGCCAAGATGGGCGATCATGTCCGCGGACACATCGCCGGTGAAGGCACCTTGGGTGGTCACGGAAACGGATTGTGCGCCGTAGGCGACATGGAGCTTGTCGGCTTCGACCAGCACCTGCACGCTGCGCAATGACGTGAACGAGGGGAAAAGCGCGACTTCGCAGCGTTTAAAATCGAAGTGAGCGTCACGCAACAGCCATACCAGCTTCTGCACGAAGTAAGTGGCTTCAAGATGGTCGAAATTCATCTTCCAGTTGCCGGCCACCAACGGAATGCGTTTGGACGCCATATGTTTCCCTTCTAAAAAAAACGTAGCTCCCCTCAAGGAGGGGAGCTAGAAAATGGATTACTCAAGCACCTTCAGGCCAGGGAGCTCCTTGCCTTCGAGGAACTCGAGGGAAGCGCCACCACCGGTGGAGATGTGGGAGAAGCCGTCCTCCGGGAAGCCGAGGTTGCGCACGGCGGAGGCGGAGTCGCCGCCACCGACGATGGTGAACGCACCGGCTGCGGTGGCGTCGACCAGACCCTGGGCCACGGCCTTGGTGCCGGCGGCGAACTCAGGAACCTCGAACACGCCCATCGGGCCGTTCCACACGACGGTCTTGGAGTCGACGATCTTGTCGTGGAAGAGCTTCTGGGACTCCGGGCCGATGTCCAGACCCATCTTGTCGGCCGGGATGGCGTCGGCGGCAACGACTTCCGGAGCAACCGGGGTGTCACCGGCCGGGAAGCCGGCGTTCACGACGACGTCGGTCGGCAGCACGAGCTCAACGCCGTTCTTCTCGGCGGTCTCGATGTAGCCCTTGACCTTCTCAAGCTGGTCCTCTTCAAGCAGGGAGGTGCCGACCTCGTAGCCCTTGGCCTTGAGGAAGGTGAACACCATGCCACCGCCGATGACCAGACGGTTGGCCTTGTCGAGCAGGTTCTCGATGACGCCGAGCTTGTCGGAGACCTTGGAACCGCCAAGCACCACGGTGAACGGACGCTCCGGGTTCTCGGTGGCCTTGGACAAGGCCTTGACTTCCTTCTCGACCAGCAGGCCTGCGGCGGCCGGCAGATCGGCGGCAACGTCGTAGTTGGAGCCCTGAGCGCGGTGGACCACGCCGAAGCCATCGGAAACGAAGGCCTCGCCGAGGGCGGCGATCTTCTTGGCGTAAGCGGCGCGTTCGTCGGCGTCCTTAGAGGTCTCCTCCGGGTTGAAACGAACGTTCTCAAGCAGCACAACGTCGCCATCGTTCATGGCGGCGACCTTGGCCTGAGCGTCCTCGCCGTAGGTGTCCTTGGCCAGCGGCACGTTGGCGCCGAGCAGCTCGCCGAGGCGGGCGGCAACCGGGGCCAGGCTCAGCTCAGGAACGACCTTGCCCTTCGGGCGGCCAAGGTGGGCCATGAGGATGACCTTGGCGCCTTCTTCGCGCAGGGTCTTGATGGTCGGCAGAGCAGCCTTGATTCGACCGTCATCGGTGATGGTGGTGCCGTCCAGCGGAACATTGAAATCAGCGCGAACCAGAACGCGCTTGCCCTTGAGATCTCCAAGGTCCTTGAGTGTCTTCATGAATATCCTTTCCTTGACGAATCGCACGTCAAAGTGGCCAATTTTGCCACTTTGCATATTACAGGCATTCCGGAACAAAACACCGCATTCGTCTACTGACTGAATGCGGTGTTTTGTCACATCGTTGTCGCGTTTTGCCGAATAGGCATGGCAAATCGGATTGTCGGGTTACTTGCCTTCGGCTGCGCGAGCCTTCTCCGTCTTCTCGGCAAGTTGAAGCAGTCGGCGAATTCGGCCGGCAATCGCATCCTTGGTGATTTGCGGTTCGGCGATCTTGCCGAGCTCCTCGAGGCTCTTGTCCACGTGATCGATGCGCAGCTGGCCGGCCTGACGGAGGTTGTCCGGAATGTTATCGCCGAGTACTTCGAAAGCATGCTGCACTTTTTCGCTGGCTTCGGCGGCGGCCTTGGCGGAACGGCGCATATTGGCGTCATCGAAGTTGGCCAGACGGTTGGCCTTGCCGCGGGCCTCGCCATCGGAACGCTTGCCGGTCCATTCGCGAGCCGAACGGGTGGCGCCCATGAGCTTGAGCATGCGTTCGATGGCGTCGGGATCCTTGAGTGTCACGCGCTCGGAGCTACGCAGCGTGCGATGCTTGGCCTGGATGCCTAGACGACGGGCCACGCCACACAGGGCCATGGCGGCCTCTTCCGTGGGGCAAGCGATTTCCAGGAAGCTGGCCTTACCGGGATCGGACAGGAAGCCACGGGCCATGAAGGCGCCGCGCCATGCCGCTTTGATTTGGGCGATGGATCCGTTGACCACTTCAGACGGCAGTCCACGGACCTGCTGCTTGCGGCGGTCGACCAGTCCGGTCTGCAAAGCCAAGGCCACTACGTTGCGGGTGACGAGCACCACGTAGGTCTCGACAGGGCCGTTCGGGGTCTGACGTGTGAGGTGATTGACCTCGGCTTCGTGCCCGAACGTGTTCCTCAACGTGTTCTTCAGCCATTCTGCAACGTCAAGCGAGGTGAATACGGCTTGGATAACGTATGTATTCTGTACCGGTCGAAGACCGCCGCCAAAACGGATCATGGCCGCAGCTTGGGCCTTGATCGCGGCTGGCGAATCGCCTTCAAAGGCTGCCAACTCGCTTTTGACATCGTCCAGAAGAGCCAAGATCTACCTCCTACAGTCCCGTTCTTCTCAATGCTTCAGGCGCTTCGTGCCGTCATCTGCTGTCACACGGTCGGAAGCCATCGGCTTTCTGTGATACCTAATCTGGTGGACAAGCGAACCCGTTTGATACGTATTATGGGCCCTGCTTTCTCGCAGTGTGGTCACCGAACACTTGCCCGATGACCGCTCGACGCCTGCTTACGATGAGTGACGCTTGTGCTGTTCTCTCGCGGAAACGGTTACGTTGAGCCCATGTGCGCGTAAGCGGCGAGCCAGCTCTTCGCTCATCGCCACCGACCGGTGCTGACCACCGGTGCAGCCGACGGCGATGGTTACGTAGTGCTTGTCTTCCTGGGCGTATCCTTCCAACGCAATCTCGATAGCTTTCTCATAAGCGTCGAGAAATTCCTTGGCTCCCTTGCTGGAAAGCACGTAGTCGGCGACCGGCTTGTCGTGCCCGGTAAGCTCGCGCAGGTTGGGCACCCAGAACGGGTTGGGCAGAAAACGCACGTCGGCCACGAAATCGGCGTCGATGGGCATACCGTATTTGAAGCCGAAGCTGAAGATGTGTACTGCCACGGTGGTGGGGCCGGAGCCGAGCATCGCCTCGTAGAGTTTGGTGGACAGCTGGTGGATGCTCAGGGAGCTGGTGTCGATGACCCAGTCGGCTCGTTCCTTGAGGTCTTCCAGCAGGTGACGTTCCTCAAGGATGCCGTCGATCAGTCGGTTGCCGTGCTGCAGCGGGTGCGGGCGGCGCACGGATTCGTAGCGCTTGATGAGCACTTCGTTGCTGGCGTCGAGGAACAGAATACGGGTTTTGACGCCGAGATCATCCAGATGGCCGAGCACGGCGGCCAGCTCGTCGAAATAGCTGGAGCGCACGTCGATGACGGCGGCAAGCTTGTGGACGCCTGACTCCGATCCGGAACCGGAGGTGGTCATCATGTCGACAAGCGGGATAAGCAGTTTGGGAGGCAGGTTGTCGACCACATACCATCCCATGTCTTCCACGCAGTCAGCGGCATGAGAGCGGCCTGCGCCGGACATACCGGTGATGAGCAGCACTTCGAAGGCATCAAGCGGGGTCGGCTGGTTGTCCGGAGTCGATGTGGATGTCGCGGAATTCGCCGGCGCATTCGTGGCGGCCGCCTCGCCGGTATCGCGGTTCGTTGTCTGTTGATTCATTACAGCGCCTCCTCAAGAGCTTTGCGCATCGCGATCTCCAGCTGGTCGTCTTCGGTGGTGGTGTCCTGCAGACGCTGGTCGGCATCGCTGGGCGGGTCGTCATCCCAGATACCGGTCATCAGCAATACCTGTACGAGAGCTTGGTACAGCAGCATTTCTTCGCCGCCGATGGCGTGACCGCCATGAGCGCGCCAGGCTTCCATGAGCTTGGTGGGGCGTGGATCGTAGATCACGTCCAACAGCAGTCCGGAGAATGGCTCGGTTCCGGCATTGGCGAGGGCATCCGCGACGTTGTCGGCCGCGTGTCCGGGAATCGTGTTGATGACATAGGTGGCGTTGCGGGCTGCCTCGAGCAGGGCCTGATCGTCGCCTAATTCGATTTCGTTGTACGGGTTATGCACGTTGACGAACTTTTCGGCCACTGGTTTAAGCCCGGTGTTTTTTCCGGGGTGGCGGGCGGCGACGACGATATGGCCGATTTCGGGCATCATGCAGCATGCGGCCAACGCCGAAGTGGCGGTGTTGCCATTGCCGATGATCAGCGCGGTGCCGCTTCTCGACGCGGTGTGGTGTTCGCCGAGTTCGCGATTGGCATGGTCGAAGGCGAGTTGGATGCCGATGACATCGGTGTTGTATAGCTTGATGCCCGGCTTGCCGTTCGGCCAAGCGGGATCATCGGCAGCCACGCTCCAGTCGAATACCGCGGTATTCGCCACCTTCAGTTCCTTGGCCCACAAATTTTCCGGAACACCGTACGGTTGGATGGTCTTCTTCAACGGCATGGTCAGGCTCAGGCCAGCCCACGTCGAGTCAAGGCCTTTGAGGAAAGCGTCGAGGTCGTCTTCCCCCACCTCGTGCTTGTCGTACAGCCAATCGTCGAGTTTCAGCGAACGGTAGGCCGCGTTGTGGAGCACGGGTGACAATGAGTGTGCGACGGGTTTGCCGAGTACAGCGCAACGATGATTGGCCATATCCCCTCCTTGATGTCTGTTCCCATGCTAGCCGACACTTTGCTTCGAATATGTCAACCACAGGCCCCGCAACCGAAAATTTACTCTGGGCTGCTGGACCGGGCCGGCTCACTGCTCGTGCAGCGCGTTGTACAGCGCTTCGGCTTTGGCGTGGCCGATGCCTTTGACCTTCTCGAAGTCCTCGACACTGGCTTCGCGCATGGCTTTGACCGAGCCGAAGTGGTTGAGCAGCCGCTTCTGGTAGCTTTCGCCGATGCCGGGAATCTCGTCGAGCGCGCTGCGCAGGGCGCCTTTGCGCCGCTGCTGGCGGTGGTAGGTGATGGCGAAGCGGTGGGATTCGTCGCGTACACGCTGCAGCAGATACATGCCTTCGGACTGGCGTTTGAGGATGATCGGATAGTCGTCGTCCGGCACCCACACCTCTTCCAAGCGTTTGGCCAGTCCGCAGACGGCCACGTCGTTCACGTCACAGTCCTCAAGCGCCTTGGCGGCGGCCATGACCTGCGGCTTGCCGCCATCGACCACCACCAGGTTCGGCTTGTAGGCAAAGTGATGCCGGTTTGTGTTCTGCTGGACGATGTCGGGCGGGGACTCCCGCGCATCGTTCTGCACTCCGACCGGCACCGCGTGCCCCTTGCCACTGATGTCGGAACCGCCCTCACCATTGTCGTTACCGTTCGCAGCGATTGTCTCCGCCGCCACGGCAGTGGTCATCTTGCCGGCGGCCGAGGCCACACGCTGTTCCGCGTCGATGCTTTCGCCGGAGTCGCCGGCGATGTTGCCGTGCTTGAAGCGGCGGGTGAGCGTCTCGTAAAGCGCGGACAGATCATCCACCGCGCCTTTGCCGTCCTTGCCTCGGATGGCGAAGCGTCGGTATTCGGATTTCTTGGCGATCGCGTCTTCGAACACCACCATGGAGGCCACCTGGAAGGCACCGCCCACAGTGTTCGAAATGTCGTAGCATTCGATGCGCAGCGGGGCTTCCGCGAGTCCCAATGCCTTGGCCACATCGTTCATGGCCTGGGTGCGTGCGCCCATGTCGGAGATGCGGCTCATCTTGCTGCGTTGCAGTGCTTGGCTGGCGTTCTCGTTGGCGCGGTCCATAAGCTGCTTCTTGTCGCCTCGCGAGGCCACACGGATGGTCACCGCTCCCCCGCGCAGATTGGTCAGCCAGCCTTCGAGTTCCTCACGGCGGGCCGGTTCGACGGGCACGATGATTTCGCGCGGTACCGGTGCGATGGGTGCCAGCAGGTCCGCGCGCCCGGTGGTCTCCTGACGGGTGTTGCGTTCTCGGGTGGCCTGGGCGCGTGCCACAGCGTCCGTGGCCGTGATGGTTTGCGTGGAGCCGATGGCCTCGCGATTGGTGGAGATGGTCGCGGCCGACTGGGGGTGATTGTCCCCGGCGGCGTCCGAATACACCTGCACCAGAAGGTCGGCCATCAAGTCGGCGTCATCGATGTCCTCAACTCGTTCGACGCTCCAGTTGCGTTCGCCGCGAATCGAGCCGGCGCGCACATAAAAAGCGTGCACGGAGGCTTCGAGCTCGTCGCTGGCGAAGCCGAACACGTCCGCGTCCACATCCTGGTCGAAGACGACGGCGTTCTGTTGCACCACGGTTTCCAGCATTTGGATCTGGTCGCGCAGTCGGGCGGCTTTCTCGAATTCGAGTTCGGCGCTGGCCTCTTTCATGTCGCGGGTCAACTGGGCGATGTATGGCCGTCCGAGTCGTCCGGTCATCACGCCGACCAGCTGTTCGCACAGCCTCCGGTGTTCGTCCGCTTCAATGCGGTTCACGCAGGGTGCGGAGCATTTGCCGATGGAAGCGAACAGGCATGGCCGTCCGGTCAGTTGCGCCTTATGGAACACGTTGGTGGTGCAGGTGCGTACCGGGAACGTGCGCAGCAACCGGTCAAGACTGTGCCGCAATTCCCACACTTTGGCATAGGGGCCGAAATACCGGGTATCCCGCCGTTTGCGCGACCGCGTGACCCACACGCGCGGAATTCGCTCCCCCGTGCTGACCGCGAGATACGGATAGGTCTTGTCGTCGCGGAACTGCACGTTGAACCGTGGGTCGAATTCCTTGATCCACGTGTATTCCAACGTCAGTGATTCCAGTTCGGTGGCGACGACCGTCCACTCCAGGCTGCGTGCGGTCAGCACCATGGTCTGCGTGCGCGGATGCAGCAGATACAGCGGCTGGAAATAATTGGTGAGCCTGTTGCGCAGGTTCTTTGCCTTGCCCACATAAATGACGCGCCCTTCCCCGTCGCGCCATTTGTACACACCGGGTTTGGCGGGAATATCCGAGGTCTTGGGTCGGAACAGGTCGCGAGAATCCCCCAGCAAAGGTGCCCCATTCGCATTCACCTTCGCCGTCGTTTCCCCGGCACCCACAGCTATGCTTTCCGACATTAACGCCGCCGCAGTCTTCCGCCACTCATCCGGACTATGCCGCTCAATATCGTTCGTCATAATCCTCCTCGCTATTAAGCAAAACCAATCATCAGGGATTGGGTGGGTTGGGGTGTGTGTTGCTGGACCGTAAAGACTTGACCTGAGCGGCCCGGAGCATGTCCAGCAACAAACACCCCAACCCACCCGAGGTCAGCTGCAATGGAAGGCTAAAGCATGGGTTTCAGGAACTTGCCGGTCCATGAGGCTTCGCATTCGGCAACCTGTTCGGGCGTGCCCTGCGTGACGATGGTGCCGCCTCCGTCGCCGCCCTCCGGACCGAGATCGATCAGCCAGTCGGCCTCCTTGATCACATCCAGATTATGTTCGATGACGATGACCGTATTGCCCTTGTCCACCAGGGACTGCAGCACCTTGAGCAGCTTGTTCACGTCTTCGAAGTGCAGGCCGGTGGTCGGCTCGTCGAGGATGTACACGGTTTTGCCGTCGGATCGGCGCTGCAGCTCGGTGGCAAGCTTGACGCGCTGCGATTCACCGCCGGACAGGGTGGGTGCGGGCTGGCCGAGTCGGATGTAGCCGAGGCCGACGTCCACGAGGGTCTTCAGGTATCGGGAGATGCCGGTGTACGCCTTGAAGAAGTCGGCGGCCTCCTCGATGGGCATGTTGAGGATGTCGGCCACGGTCTTGCCGTTGTACGTGACTTCGAGGGTCTCGCGGTTGTATCGTTTGCCGTGGCAGACCTCGCAGTCCACGTAGACGTCGGGCAGGAAGTTCATTTCGATCTTCAGCGTGCCGTCACCGTGGCAGGCCTCACATCGGCCGCCTTTGACGTTGAAACTGAAGCGGCCGGGGCCGTAGCCGCGCACCTGGGCTTCGGGAGTCTTGGCGAACAGGGCGCGGATCTTGTCCCACACACCGGTGTAGGTGGCGGGGTTGGATCGCGGCGTGCGGCCGATCGGGTTCTGGTCGACGTGGATCACCTTGCGCACCTGGTCCACGCCTTCCACGCGCGTGTGGCGGCCGGGTACGATGCGTGCACCGTTGAGCTTGTCGGCGAGCACCGGGTAGAGGATCGTGTTGACCAGCGAGGATTTGCCGGAGCCGGAGACGCCGGTGACCACGGTGAGCACGCCGAGCGGGAAGCTCACGTCGATGTTCTTGAGGTTGTTCTCGCGGGCACCCATGACTTTGAGCACCTGGGTCTTGTGGATCTTGCGGCGCTTGGCGGGCACGGCGATCTCTCGCCGGTGGGCGATGTAGTCGCCGGTGATGGAGCGCTTGGCTTCTATGAGGTGCTTGGCGGGGCCGGAGTAGATGACTTCGCCGCCGTGTTCGCCGGCGCCGGGGCCGATGTCGACCACCCAGTCGGCGCGGCGTATCGTGTCCTCGTCGTGTTCGACGACAATCAGCGTGTTGCCGAGATCGCGCAGGTGGTGCAGGGTTTCGATGAGGCGTTCGTTGTCACGCTGGTGCAGGCCGATGGACGGCTCGTCGAGCACGTACATGACGCCGACCAGACCGGAGCCGATCTGCGTGGCGAGTCGGATGCGCTGCGCTTCTCCGCCGGACAGGGTGGCGGCCGCGCGCGAGAGGGTCAGGTAGTCGAGGCCGACGTCGTTCAGGAAGCCGAGTCGGGCCTTGATCTCCTTGAGCACTTCGCCGGCGATCAGCTGTGCCGAGCCTTCGAGTTTCAGGCCGTTGATCCAGGCGAGTTCGCGTACGACGGGCATGTCGCACACGTCGAAGATGGATTTTCCGTCCACAGTGACAGCGAGCACTTCGGGCTTCAGACGGCGTCCGTGGCAGACCTGGCAGGGCACTTCGCGCATGTACGACTCGTAGTATTCGCGCATGGACTGCGAATCGGTTTCGTCGTGGCGTCGCATGAGCGTGCGGATCACGCCTTCGAAGCCGGTGGAGTATTCGCGCAGGCGTCCCCAGCGATTGCGGTAGGAGACGTTGACCTTGAAGTCGTGGCCGTAGAGGATGTCGTGCTTGACGTCGTCCGGCAGGCCCTTCCAAGGGGTCTTCATGGAGAAGCCCATTTCCTTGGCCAGACCTTCGAGGATGTGGCCGTAGTACTGGGAGGTCATCTTGGTGCCGCTCCACGGTTCGATGACGCCGTCGGCCAGTGACTTGTCCGGGTCGGAGATGATGAGGTCCGGGTCGATTTCCAGTTTGAAGCCGAGACCGGTGCAGGCGGGGCAGGCACCGTAGGGGGCGTTGAAGGAGAAGGTGCGCGGCTCGACCTCGTCGAGTTCGAGCGTGTGCCCGTTCGGGCAGCTGCGGTGTTCGGAGAACGGCTGGCGGCGGGCCGGGCTGCCTTCCTCCTCGTCCACGAAGTCGATGACGATGCTGCCGTTGGCGAGCTTGAGGGCGGTTTCCACCGAGTCGGTCAGGCGTTGGCGGATGCCGTCCTTGACCACGAGTCGGTCGACCACGACCTCGATGGTGTGCTTCTTCTGCTTGGTGAGTTTGATGTCGTCGGACAGCTGCGTCATCTCGCCGTCGATGAGCGCGCGGGCGTAGCCGTCGGAGCGCAGCAGCTCGATCATATCCACGAACTCGCCCTTGCGGCCCTTGACCACGGGCGCGAGAATCTGGAATCGCGTGCGCTCCGGGTAGCCGAGCAGTGTGTCGACGATCTGCTGCGGGGTCTGGGAGGCGACGGGCTCGCCGCATTCAGGGCAGTGAGGGATGCCGGTGCGGGCGAAGAGCAGTCGCAGGTAATCGTAGATTTCGGTGATGGTGCCGACGGTAGAACGCGGGTTGCGGTTGGTGGTCTTCTGGTCGATGGAGACGGCCGGGCTCAGGCCCTCGATGAAGTCAACGTCGGGCTTGTCCATCTGACCCAGGAACTGGCGGGCGTAGGCGGATAGGGATTCGACGTAGCGTCGCTGGCCTTCGGCGAACAGGGTGTCAAACGCGAGCGAGGATTTGCCCGAACCGGACAGGCCTGTGAACACGACCATGCGATTGCGCGGAATCGCCAGGTCGACGTTCTTGAGGTTGTGTTCGCGCGCACCCTGAATCGTGATCTTGAGATCGTTCGGGATGTGCGAGATATCAGCTACCAGCGAACCATCGTGTTCAATCAGCGGCGCCTTTTTGATCTCCCGGCTCAGGAAGGAGTCGCTGGTCATCACCTTTTCGACGATGACCTCACCGTTCTTGCCCTTGCCGGTTTTCGCGCCCGTTGCGCTTGTTGCGCGCCTTGCGCCAGTCTGCATTGCCGCCACAGCCACACCCCACCTTCCATCTCACCGTTCCCGCGCGCACGGTCATGCGCGCGCCAAATCTGTCCCAAGGATACCCGAACACACGACCAAATTCGAACGCTTGTTCGATGGCGTGTCAGGCCGGAAAACCGAACCATAGTATGCAAAATTCCGGACCATCAGTGGACCGAAACGCAAGAGCCGGCCCCCAAGATACTCGGGGCGTCCGGCTCTCACTTCCATTTCCCCAGCGGGGTTGGCTTACCATGAAGTATACACGGTTTTAGGACATCAATCACTGTCGATGAACACTGTTCGAACATGGCCGAGGAATTCATCGTATCTTCCAGTACCGGCCTGGGCATCACCGTACGCTCCTAGCAGCTGATCAGGGAGCCATAGCCTTGCATCAGTCTCCCCTGCACAGAGTTCGACACGAATTGGCCCGATAAATCTGCGGCTTCTCAATCCATCGATGAAACGGATATCGTTCCTGTCCTGTGAAATCTCGCGCCGTTCAAGCACAAGCGTGTCCACGTTGTATTCTGTTTCCAGCAGAGGCAGAAGACGTTCCAAACATTTACGGCGAGCGCGTTCGGCGGTATTCCACTGGCTCATTGGTACCGCAGCCACAATGACATGATCAATGTCCATTGCAGCCATGGCATCAACGACTTTGCCACGCAATGATGGCCGCATGTCTCGCCAGTGCAATTTCCTTGCTCCTTTGGGCTTAAGCAACGCCAATCTTTGCCTTGTTTCGGTTTCCGTATCATCACATACGCATGCGCCCATCAAGTACATAGGCGAGGGAACTCCGGTTTTCCGCACACTCTCGTCACCCCAAGCGGTTGCCATGTTTGTCCCTTCTCGCGCAACGCAAAACAACAGTTCGATAGTATCGGATAGCAGTGCCGGACCTTGCAGCTATGCAATGCCGTTGCATTATTAATCGGAAGGCATAATGTGAGACGAGAAAAAGCTAAGCCGTTCTAGCTCTTGGCAACATCCCCAATCACTCAGCCTAAATCGGCAAATCCTGATTTTCAATGGACTCCACGGGGATGCCAAGCTTGCGTAATTCGTCAACTGCATCACGCATGGGAATGCGTTCCTGTTCGATACGCCGATAAGCGATTGTTTTGTCAGCACACAGTCGTTCATAAAGACGTCGCTCCGCCGATTGAAGGCCGGGCGTCGGCTTAGGCTCCCGCATAGCAATCTTCGCGCTGCGTTCAGTACGATCGGTACCAAATCTGTGGTACCGATCGTATGCATCGCAATCCATCAGGATGGAGTCGCATTCGATACCTGATTCACGTAATGTCGAAAGTATTTCCAGTCCATCCGCATCCATATCACCCCAATACACGATACGCATGTCACGCAGTGCAGGAACCGCAGGTACAGCATCGCTTACAGCGCGACCAGAACCCCATATGCAGATGCCCTGCGCAATCGGCGGCATAGTCTGATACGTGTCTTTGTTCTCAACGATGACAGCATATTTAATGCCGGATAACGCTTCGCCTTCCCACGGACACCATATGATGCGTTCGAGCTCAGCATCGTCGCGGACCGGATCGAGATAACGGAACCGCAGTTCGGTCGGCCGTTTTGACAGACCCAACGTTTCGACACCGAGCAGTCGGCAAATGGCCTTACGACGATTGGTTTTTGACTCATTCAGCCATTTGCCGCTGAATCCTGTCAGTGGAATCTGTCGCGGCGTCATACCGGTCACGTCATGATGCCTGAAATATCGAACTGCGCTGACAAGCAGATCGAAGTCGTCAGGCTGTTCATGGCCTGTCATGCGAGCGGCCGATTCGATTGTTTCCGGAGCAACGTCACAAGCAGCAACCAGACATGCTATGCGGCGGCGCGCTTCGCGACATTCCGCCGCCAGCGTACGACCAACCACACGCATGGCTATTGATTCGTCAGGAACGACGACTTTGGAGATCAGCTCGACAGAGGTGCCTATGGTGCGATGCTTGGTTATGATTTCGCAACCATTCTTGCTTGCCCATTGCCGTATCTCATTGTTGTTGTCATGCACCGCAATCGCATTGGTTTCCAAAAATGCTTGGTCCGGCAATCCCACCGGCACGGGAAATGGCCATGCCGGTTCGATGTCGTACATATGTGAACGCATATGTTTCTTCACGCATGTGGTGATCGCAGCGATGTCTTTCATGCCGACCATAGTTCCCATCACCTGCTTTCGAACATCGTCGAGTCGAACCGAATCGTCTTAATACCGGCGACGCCAGGACTGCTCATTCGGCAACCCCGTCATCCTTCAATATATCCGACGATGATTCATCGTCCATGTCATTCTGATGCAGCACGGCCTCGCGCAGGGAGGTGAGGCCGGTGTCGGGGTCCTTGTAGGTCACGTAGGCCTTGGTGGAGACCTCGAGGATTTCGCCGGTCTTGCTTTCCGGAGCGGAGACGATGACCTGGAATCCGAGGCGCGGCAGCACCGTGAGGGCGCGCTGCGTGTAACGGCCGTCGGCCTTGATGAGCGCCTCGTCGAGGAACAGCGTGGTGTACGAGGGCTCGCTGGTCAGGCCGCCGCCGAGCAGGTAGATGAGCGCCGCGCCGTATACGAATGAGGTGAGCTCCTGCAAGGCGCCGCCCGAGCGACCACCGGTGGAGGTGATGCGTTCGTCCGGACCGTCGGCATGATGCACGATGGCGTAGAAGGACGAGCGGCAGCGCGGGTCGAGATTGCGGGCGCCGTAGCTTTTCACGCCGTTCGTGTCCTTGACCTGCGCGAGTTCGGCGCGCAGCAGCCCGACCATCGGCGCACAGGCCGCGAAGGCCTTGCGCGAGGCGTCGGAATCGTTGACGTCGGCGGATTTCCAATCGTTCAGGGTGCCGATGACGCGGATGAGCTGCGTCCAGAAGGCGCGCTCGGGACGGCGCACGTCCGCGTGCAGGGACAGGCTGCCGTGCTTGGGACCGAACTGTTGGCCTTTGAGCATGGCGTTGATGCGGTCAAGCTGGTCGTGGATGTCACTGGCATCCGTGTCGATGGCGCGTTTGATGGTCAGGAAGCTCCTGAGCAGCTGTTCGAGGCAGCGCCGGTATTCGGCGTCGGTGGCGGCAACCGCGGCCAGCTGGGTGAGGCTGGCGAGTTCGTCGAGATAGTACCGGTAGTCCTCCACGCTGGCGGTCAGCGAGTCGTCGTCGGCCGCGTAGAGCGCGATGTAGGTGCTCATTTTCGATTCGACGCCGGTGCGCGCGGCGTCGGCCTGGCCGTTCAGCAGATTGATGCGGGAGGTCATGTCCTTGCCGATGCCGGCGATGGTGCGTTCGGGGAAACTCTCCCCCGGCGCCTGCGTTCCTGCCGCGCC
>UMFH01021048.1_pt1 | contig 19058 bp, 21 predicted proteins | sample 1964941 | NCBI WGS metagenome assembly UMFH01 (sample SAMEA4836039, study PRJEB28245) | human gut metagenome | biome: gut microbiome; material: fecal sample | place: Denmark | collected 2008
ATAGTCATAAGTCAACTATACTCACTCGCTAATAAACAGTCCCCCGGACTGTTTATTTTCCCAAATTTTTCGCTCACTTTGTTCGCAAAATTTGGAGCCTCGTGTTGTGATTTGACGATTAACTGAATCTGAATAACTACATTTATCAGGTACGGTAATCACCGTTAATTTTAACATAGTCATAAGTCAAATCACAACCCCACGCGGTTGCGTTTTCGCTTCCTTGGTTGAGATTTATATCAATATATATTTCGTCACTTGCAAGTACCTTTGAAGCCTTTTCTTCGCTGAATTCAATGCCGGAACCGTTTTTGCATACTTCGACTGTTCCGTATTCACTTCTCAAATCAACATCAACTTTGTTAATATCAAAATCGGCGTCGGCATAACCTATTGCACAAAGAACGCGGCCCCAGTTTGCATCTTCACCAAACATTGCAGCTTTGAAAAGGGAAGAGCATACAACACTTTTTGCTACTGTTATTGCTGTATCTTTATCAGGTGCGCCGGTGCATATACATTCAAGCAATTTGCTTGCACCTTCGCCGTCTTTTGCAAGCATTCTTGTAAGATTTGCCATTACTTCATAAAGTGCCTGCTTAAAGGTATCAAATGCTGCTCCTTCTTCGGTTATTTCTTTATTGCCTGCAAGTCCGTTTGCCATAAGGCTGACCATATCGTTTGTAGATGTGTCACCGTCAACCGAAAGGCAGTTATATGTAACTTTAACTATTTCGCTCAATGCTTTTTGCAGCATTTTTGCTGAAATGGCACAGTCGCTTGTAATGAAATTAAGTGTTGTTGCCATATTCGGATGAATCATACCCGAACCTTTAGCCATACCGCCGAGCGTGCATTTAACACCGCCGATTTCAAATTCAACCGCATATTCTTTTTTTATTGTGTCTGTTGTCATAATCGCGGTTGAAGCTTCTTCGTTTTTACCGTAATCAAGCTCCTTTGCAAGAATAGGAACAGCTTTAATTATTGGCTCAATAGGTAATATTTGGCCTATAACACCTGTTGAAGCTACGATAACCTGTTCTTTAGGTATTTTAAGCTCACTTGCAACAAGCTCACACATTTTATCAGCCTTTTCTACTCCGTCTGCGTTGCATGTGTTTGCATTTTTGGAATTTGCAATTACTGCAATTGCTTTATTTCCGCTTTTTTCCAAATTTGCTTTTGTTACAAGAATAGGCGCACCCTTTACTTTGTTTTGGGTGTAAACTGCCGCCGCATTGCATATTACATCACTCGTAAAAAGGCATATATCATTTTTGTGTTTTACATTTGGGTCAAAGTTTTCTACATTTGGTTTTTTTATTCCGCAGTATGTGCCGCTTGCTTTATACCCTTTTGCTGCACATATTCCGCCGTCAACATATTTCATATTTTGTTATTCTCCTATATTAAGACCTGTTTTTTCGTTAATTCCCATTGCGATATTAAGGCACTGGATTGCCGCACCTGATGCGCCCTTGCCTAAATTATCAAATCGGGATGTGATAATAATTCTTTCATCATTACCGTTAATCTCAATTTCCATATCGTCACGGTTCGCAAAGTTGTTAGAGCCAATCATAGCCTCGCTGTAACCAAGTGGCCTTACTTTAACAATGTCGCTTCCGTCATAATGTTCTTTAAACATCTCATATATATCTTCTTTTGTATATTTCTTATTCATTTTGCTTGTGTAAAGCGGTATATTAACAAGCATACCCTGTGGGTAATCACATATGATAGGTGTAAATATCGGCTCTTTTGCAAGGTTTGATATTGCTTTCATTTCTTTAAGGTGCTTGTGCTGTTGGTTTAATGCATAAACTCGCGGTGAGTCAAGCTCCTTATCTCTGTTTGCATCTTCATATTGTGCAATACCTTTTTTGCCAGCACCGGTATATCCGCTCATAGCAAAGCAAACAATGTCATAATCATTTGAAATGAAATTATTGTGAACAAGAGGGTACACAATCGAATTGAATCCGCTTGCATAGCAACCCGGAACTGCAATTCTGTTGCTTGTTTCAATTTTATGCCTGAATTCATTTGAAAGCTCGGCAAAACCGTAAGCCCATTCAGGCAAGGTTCTGTGCGCTGTTGATGTGTCGATTATTTTTACTTTGTCATTTTCTACAAGCGAAACCGCTTCTATTGATGCTGCATCGGGAAGACAGAGGAAAGTAATGTCACTTTCATTTATCATTTTTGCTCGCTCTTTTGCATCTTTCCTTTTTTCAGGGTCGATAAGCAAAAGCTCAATATCATCTCTGTTTTCAAATCGTTGATAAATTTTAATTCCGGTAGTTCCGTCTTTTCCGTCAATGAATATTCTTTTCATTTTTATACATTGTCTCCGTTAATTATTTTCTATTGTAATTTATTATACACAGTGATTTTGTAATGTCAATACTTTGTTATAAATATACATCAAAATGAATAAATATACGCATAAAACGCATAAAACGCATATTTTGAAAAAATTTTTATGTGGTGACAATTATTGTACTTATACTTGCAAAAATCTGCATTTCGTATAATATTGACAAATTAGCAGGTCACTCCTGCGCCACCCAAAGCCACCCGAAAAATATTCAGAAAGGAAAATTTTTATCAGTAAAGACGTTTTAATATCTTTGGTTTCGATGCTCGGAACGGTTATTGGTACATTCGGCGGTATTTTAACCTCATCAAAGCTTACATCATTTCGCCTTGAACAGCTTGAGCGAAAGGTTGATAAGCATAATAATTTTGCAAGTCGTATACCCGTTGTCGAGGAACAAATCAAGGTTATAAATCATAGAATAGATGACTTGGAAAAGGGAGGCAAAAACATATGAAATGTACACAGCAAACTATAAACAAAGCAATCAGAACTTTTATTCAAACAGCAATCGGTTACGCCGCCGTTAATATTGTTGCAATTGATTTTTCAGCGTCAAAGCAAGTGCTTAAAACCGCACTTATCGGCCTTGGAGTTTCAGCTGTATCGGCAGGAATAGCGGCAGTAATGAATTTGGAGGAAAAAAATAATGACATTTGATTCGTTTGTAAAAAGATTTATCGGCAAAGCTGTTGATTATGACGGAGTAAGCGGCGTTCAATGTGTAGACCTTGTGAAGCTGTATTTATATAATGTATTCGGTATTCGCGCAGGTGCGTGGGGAAATGCAAGGGATTACTGGCTTGATTTTAACTCACATAAAATTATGAAAGAAAATTTCACTAAAATTAAAAATACACCTGAATTTGTACCTCAAAAGGGTGATATTTTGGTTTGGAACGGTGATATTTCAATTAAAAATAATTACGGCCATATTGCCATTGCCACAGGTGAGGGCGATACACATACTTTCTATTCTTATGACAGCAATTGGAATAAAAAAGAAATGCAAAAGGTGAAACATACTTATTTTGCACTTTACGGGGTGTTGCGTCCTAAAAATATAAAGGCACTTTTCGCCGCACCCGATGTTTCACTCGGTGATTATTCTTTAACCAATGTGCGCGGTATTTATAATTTTGCCGGGGCAAAATCAGGAAGAAAAAAGGTTAAGGAAATAACAAGAAACGCAAAAAAATCCGCAACCTCACAAAAGGCGGATAATAATGCTTATTTAAAGGCGGGTACTGCTGTTTCCGTGCTTGAAACCAAGTTGATTTCAACAGGTAATTTGTGGGCGCGTATCCCAAGCGGATGGATATGTATTTGGGAACACGATAAAGATAAGCTATTTATTAAGTGATGATATTAAAAATCAGAGTGCGACTTAAATTGCACTCTGATTTTTTTAGGAAAATATTAAATAAGTCTTGACATTGTGACAAACATACTATATAATACATTTCGCAATGGCCCGGTAGTTCAGTTGGTTAGAACGCTAGCCTGTCACGCTAGAGGTCGACGGTTCGAGCCCGTTCCGGGTCGCCATTTTTGCTGATATGGCTCAGGTGGTAGAGCACATCCTTGGTAAGGATGAGGTCACCGGTTCAAGTCCGGTTATCAGCTCCAAGGACAGAGATGCTTACCACCTCTGTCTTTTTTTATTTATAGGGTAAGCGTAAAACTTGAACCGGTGACACGAGGCTCCAAATTCTGCGAACAAAGAGAGCAAAGAATTTGGAAAAAACAGTCCGGGGGACTGTTTTGCAGCGAGTGGGTTCTTTTTAAGTCCGGTTATCAGCTGCGTCGAAAGAAACTTCGTGTTTGAATGAATTTTTTGCGAAATTCATAAAAAACACTGCGTTCCTTTCTCCTTTCCCCAAAAAGCTATGCTTTTCGGGGGCCCGATGAGAGATGCTTATCGCCTCTGTCTTTTTTTATATCCAAAATCTTGAGACTCGCCGAGTCTCTTTTTTATTTTAATTTGTGGTGTTGTTATGTTGAAAGATTTACATATTCATATTGAAAGAGGACCTTACACTTTAGAATGGATTGAAAAGTTTATTTCAAAAGCTCAGCAAATGGAACTTGATGAAATTTGCCTGCTTGAACATTCAATTAGATTTAAAGATTTTCATCCCACTTTTAAAGAAGCAAGAAATTATAATAATTACCAAAGAAGGTGGTTTGACGAAAAAGCCAAAACTGCACATACGCTTGATGAATTCAAAGAACTTGCAAGCAAAGTGCGCTTGAAAAACTACCCTGTAAAGGTTAGCTTCGGGCTTGAAGTTTGCTGGTTTGAGCAACATTCAAATTTAATAAGCGAACTCGTAAGCGACGGTTTTTTTGATTATCTTTTAGGCTCAGTTCATTGGGTCGATAATTGGACTTTTAACCAGCGAAAGTATCAGTGGCTCGGGCGTGATACAGATGAAATTTATACTCGCTATTTTGAACTCGAAAACTCACTTGTTCAAAGTGATATATTTGATATTATAGCACATCCCGATTTAATAACCTGCCACAATATTTATCCTTCCTTTGATTTGTGTGATCAGTATGACGGATTGTGCAAAAATATAAAAAAACATAATATGTGCCTTGAAATGAATACATCAAAAGGATTGGGAGTTAATAAAGAATTTCTTGATTTTGCGGTTAAAAACAGCGTTAAATTTTCAACCGGTTCTGATGCACACAGGGTTGAAGATGTCGGCAGAAAAATAAAGGAAGCAGATATGCTTATATCCCGTAGCTTGAAGTAATGGGGTCTTTAAAAAGCGGAATAATCGGCGGTGCAAAGGTGAACAAAATAAATATTGTACCGCAAACAGCAAACAATATAATTGAAATGATATTTGCGCTTACGCTTTGCAATTTGTCACTTTTAATAACGGTATAATCTACTGCAAATGCGCAAAATACGCCGATAAAAAATGATGCAATGTTTAATAAATCAATATTTTTTCCGATTATCCCTGTGTAAGTATAGAAAAATGAAAGTGTTATTCCCATTCCTACAAACACACCGATGAATTTTGCCGGGAAAATATTTTTTGATTTATGCATTATAAAATATTGAGCGACCGTCCATATTAAATAAGGAAAGAAAATCAATTTTAAATGTTCCCACGGACTTTCGTTAATGGGGCAAAATAAGCCAACAACAGTATTGTTACCGCTCCATTCAAAAACGAAATGTGCAAGCGTACCTATAACGCTTACAAACACAAAACAAATAATGTCAAGCTTTAATAATGTTTTACTCATTTTATCACCTATAATATTGTATGTGGTAAATTACTCTATTATAAATTGAAATATTTGCTTGACATTTTGTTTAACTTATGATAAAGTATAACACGCACGAGATGTGCATAAAACTTGACAGGTTCAACCCGTCAACTTGCAGAAGTACTCAAGTTGGTGACGAGGCGCCCCTGCTAAGGGCGTAGGTCGGGTAACCGGCGCGAGAGTTCGAGTCTCTCCTTCTGCGCCAAAAAAGGAAGTATCATTTTTGATACTTCCTTTTTTGATGCGAAGAACAGAGAGTCGAACAAGGCAATTTCGTCAAAAGAAATTTCGTGTTTGAATGAATTTTTTCAAAATTCATATTAAACACTACATTCCTTTTTCCTCTCCACAAAAAGTTGACACTTTTTGTGGGAATTTTTGATTTTGCACCATGGTGTGAACAAAACTGATGATAAAACGCTCTACAACTCGGTAACATCTTGAAAGTTGAAAAAACATAATGTAAAATAGTATTGCATTCGATGAGAAATAAAAGAGTATTTTGAGGTAGGGAAATCCCGAATAAAAGACAGATTGATTTTTCAATCTGTCTTTTGTTTTGCCTAAATATTTCGCTTGAAATGACTATATATTATATAGTATAATAAAAAACGGTGATGTTTTATGAAACAGTTTTTAGAAGTAGGAAAATTAAATAATACACACGGTATCAAAGGTGAGTTGAAAATGCAACTTTGGTGTGATGATATTAAATTTTTGAAACAGTTTAAAACTTTGTATTTTGATGATAAGGGGCAAAACAGTGTTGAAATTACATCTGTAAGATCCCAAAAAAATCTTGCAATAATAAAGCTTAAAGGTATTGATTCAATAGAGCAGGCGGAAACCGTAAAAGGTAAAATTCTTTATTGTAACCGTGACGATGCTTCTATTGATGAAGATGCTAATTATATTGCAGACCTTATCGGCTGTTATGTTGTGGATATAGATACCGAAGAAGAGTACGGAAAGGTTGTTGATGTGCTTAACTACGGTTCGTGTGATATTTATGATACAGAATCTTTGGGAAAACATACTCTTATCCCTGCAACACCCGATATAGTTAAGGAAATAAATACGGAATATCAGGTTATTAAGATTAAGGCGATGAAAGGGCTTTTTGATGAGAATTGATATAATGACGCTTTTTCCCGATATGTGCAATGCTGTTTTGAGCGAATCAATAATAGGCAGAGCGCGCCAAGGAGGAAAAGTTGAAATAAATTGTGTTGATATTAGGAACTATACGCTTGATAAGCACAGGCGTGTTGACGATAAACCGTATGGCGGCGGAATGGGAATGATAATGGCACCGCAGCCTATTTTTGATTGCTATAAAGCAATAAGTGAAAATATAGGCAAAAAGCCGCATTTGATATATCTTACGCCACAGGGCAAAACACTTACTCAACAAAGAGTAAAGGAACTTTCAAAGCTTGATAATCTTGTGCTTTTGTGCGGGCATTATGAGGGGATTGATGAAAGAGTTATTGAAGAACTTGAACCTGAAGAAATTTCAGTCGGAGATTATGTGTTAACCGGCGGTGAACTTCCTGCTTTGATTGTGGCAGATTCGGTAGCAAGAATGTTGCCGGGTGTTTTAAGTGATGATGAATGCTTTGAAGAAGAAAGTCATTTTAATTCACTTCTTGAATATCCGCAGTATACACATCCGTCAAGCTGGAACGGCAGAGAAGTGCCGGATGTACTTCTATCAGGTCATCATGCAAAGGTTGATGAATGGCGCAGGCATAAATCACTTGAGCGTACATATAGGCGCAGGCCTGATATGCTTGAAAATGCCGAACTTGATAAAAAAGACAGAGAATTTTTGTCGAAACTTGAAAAAGAATAAAAAAATATGTGAAATATGCACAAATACCACTGAAAATTTTTATTTGAAATTAACAAGTCAAACGAAGTTACGGTATTATTGTTGACCGAATTTAATTTGGTGGTATAATAGTAATAAGAAAACAAAAACACTTATATTAACCACAATATATTGTACATTTAATGAGAGGTTTTAATTATGTTCGTTAAAGATGTTAAGGTAGAAAACCAGGTTGGTCTTCATGCTCGTCCGGCAACTTTCTTTATTCAAAAGGCAAACGAGTTCAAATCATCAATTTGGGTAGAAAAGGAAGAAAGAAGAGTTAATGCAAAGAGCCTTTTAGGTGTTCTTTCACTTGGTATTATGGGCGGAACTGATATTCGTATCATTGCCGACGGTTCAGATGAAGAAGCTGCTGTTGAAGGTCTTGTATCTCTCGTAAAATCAGGATTCACAGAATAATTATTGTTTTAAAAATCAAAGAAAAAGGCATTGCTTGGGGCGCCCTCCGTAAGGAAGGTGCCCCAAAGGCTTTGTATCTTAAATCAAATATTGTTGTATTTAGACGGTGTAGCGGTTTGCTATGCCGTTTTTGCTGTTTTTGTAGCTTTTTCGGAGGTTTTTGAATATTTCTCGAAAATGTGGGGATAATAAATAATTTTACATAAGAACCAAAATTACATATGCCTTAGTGGAATAGCCAAATGAATCTTATTATTCATCTTAAGTTTTATTATAATTTAGTTGTCAAATTTGACTATGCACTTTTTTTACATGAAATTTTGGCAAAGGCAAATTTGACAACAAAAGTTGTCGTAAATGACTACCAAAACAATAAAATTCGTGATACAATATAAATACAATAAATGTGGAGGTTTAGATATGCAAAATTTAAAAAGCAATATTGACCATTACATGGAATTAAAAGGGATTAGGATGTACAGTCATTTGCTCGTTGATATTGCACATGAATTAGGGATTAAAGGACAAGAAGCATATAAATTTGCAAATAGAGAAAAGTCCAACTTCTCAAAAATGCTAAAAGGAGAAAGACCGCTTAAATACGAGTTTATTATTCCTTTAGAAAAAATATTTGGTATTTCATTGGCTAGGTTATTGTATGAAGATGCGTATAAATTACCTGTTGAAAAGGAAAATGTACCATTCAATAAGGGCTTTAGATATTACGCTTATTTAGATGATCCAGAATTGTATAAAAACGAATTTGATTTATTACTTACAAAGGATGGGGAATCTATTCTCACTCAAACTGATGAATTCGGCAAAACCTTTCTTGATTATATCGTGGAATATCGTTCGATTAACGGTGTTAAATATCTTCACGATGTGTATGGAATAAAACTGAAATGGTATCATAATCAATTTGAATTTAAGAAAGACAAAGGCATGATATGGATTCATTTTGAAAACTGTATTGAGTTTGCCCGTCTTGTTGCAAGTATGAATGATGTGGAACTGTTCAATGATATTTATGATTCCTACAATATGTTTTTTACAAATGGGCACTATGCTGCGGAAAGTTGTATTTTCTGTCAAGGTGAATATTTGGAAATGATACTGGACAATGACGACTTATTTCATTCAATATTTGAAATAAAACCTTACGAGCTTAAGCTGGACAGTATTGGCAAAAGAGAAAAACAAGTTGATTCAATTACATACCATTCCATCAACCCGATAATTAACAACTGTTTAAGATATGCTTTAAAACATTTAGATAAATATAAGCATAGAGCAATTGATATATTAAAATTTGGAATAAATTACAACAAAAAAGTAGCATCCAATATATGTTATGACAATCATTATGTTTGCAATGAACTGGGTGCTTTAAAAAATTTCAAAGACGATGATTTTTACGAGCTAATTATTTTTACCGATGTAGAAACAAATGACAGTGAAATACAAGCACTAATTCACCAATTGCCAAAATTCAATAAATTACGGTGATACATTGAGCAAGAATAATGATGGATGCTTTGATGATTAAAAAGAAAAGAGGATTTCAAAATGAGCTTAATAACTTGTCCTAAATGCGGCAAAACAATCAGTGAAAAGGCAATAACATGTCCTCACTGTAAATTTAATCTTTCACAACAAAATTTAATAGTGTGCGACGAATGTGGAAGAGAGTACGAAATGAAATTTTCGGCTTGCCCTAATTGTGGATTTCCTAATTCAACTATTGAGAAAAAGAAGCAAAAGAAGAAACACAAAGGTATAATTATCTCCACAGTTGTAATTGCTCTAATTGTCATTAGCGTGCTTGGATTTAGCATTTCACAAAGAGCAAAAGAAGCCGAATATTATTCAAATATGGAATCTGTATCTTATACAATGCTTGATGGGGCTGCGAAAGCGGAAGACGCCGGAAACCTTATCAAGAGTGTATGGTACAATGCAATTTATGAGGAAAGAGATACTGAAACAGATAAATATACAATGAAAAATGGTAAATTTGTATATGATTTTAATGATGCTCTTTCTAATTTGTTTGCTGATGAAAGTTTTGACAATAGTATTTCTGAAATCGAATTGAATCAATCAGAAGTTACTGATTTAATGAAAAAGCTGAAAAATCCACCAAAGAAATATGAAGAAGCTTATGCCGTGTTAAAAACTTATTATGATAATTACATGAAAATGACAAAATCGGTTATCAGTCCTACGGGAAGTCTCCAAACATTTTCAGAGGATTTTAATACCTATGATTCGGATACAGTCAATTCATTTGAAAAAATGAAATTGTATTTAGACTGATTACTATATTTTGTATTAAATGAATTACACTAAATGAAGACAAAAACTATAAAATTATAGAAAGAGAGTAGGAGGGCAAATTTATGGGAAAGCATTGTTTTTAAACATATATGATTTCTTTGTTTACTATTTCCATGTCGGCGTTGCGGATGGTATTCATTTTACCCACCCACAACATTTGGTCGGTTGCCTTTAAATACTCGGTAATTTTCTGCTTTTTTGTCATTTCCTTTACCAGCCGAAAAAACAATTCCTCTGCCTGTTCGTTTGTATTAGCAATATAGCTGTTTAACTTGCCGCTTGTCAGCAAATTGACATAGAACAGCCGCTTATGCTCCTTAATATACCGTAAGTGTCGCTGTTCCCATATCCCGATGGTTTTTTCTTCGGTGGGTAAAGTGAGGTCAGGAATAAGATACCCGTTTTCTTCGTGATACGTTCCACCCATTTCTTCAAAAAATGATTTTACAATTGCTGTAATCTTCCGTTATGATTTGAATTTCCCTACAATTCAATCACTCTGGCTGATTACAAAGCCGAAGAGAGAAGCTACTTCCCTATGTAGCCCCTCCTTTCGGCAATGCCTTTATTTTTTAGTATAAATATGTTATACTTATGAAAACTTATTAGGCAGGTGATTTAATGACTGAAAAGCAATTGCGCAAAAAAGCTATGGCATTGCCGCTTCATCCCGGTGTATATATAATGAAAAATAAAGATAAAAAAATCATATATATCGGCAAGGCAAAAAAACTTAAAAACCGCGTTTCTCAATACTTTGGCAGTCATTCCAATCATTCGCTTAAAGTCATCAGAATGGTTGAAAATGTTGACGATTTTGATTACATTCTTTGTGACAGCGAGTTTGAAGCGCTTGTACTTGAATGTTCTCTTATTAAACAGCACCAGCCTAAATATAATATTTTGCTTAAAGATGATAAGGGCTATAATTATATCAAAATTACTAAAGAACAATATCCTAAAATCAGGGAATGTAAGCAAATGGCAGATGACAACTCGCAGTATATCGGCCCATATACTTCTAATTTTTCTGTTAAGCAGGCGGTTGATGAAACTTTGCGTATTTTTAAACTTCCGCGCTGTAATAAAAAATTTCCGAAAGATTATAAAAAAAGCCGCCCGTGTTTAAATGGGTTTATGGGGATTTGCAGTGCACCTTGTGCAGGCAAAATATCGCTTGAAGAATACAGAAAAAATATTGATGAAGCAATCGCATTTCTTAAAGGCGGAAGTGTAAAAGCCGTGAAAGAAATGGAAGCAAAAATGCTTGAATGTTCCGAAAATCTTCAATTTGAAGAAGCCGCAAAGCTTAGGGACAGAATAAAAGCTATTAAAAATCTTGAAGAAAAGCAAAAAGTGGTTTCAATCAATGTACCTGAAGAGGATGTTTTTGCACTTGTAAACGGTAAGAAAAAAGCTTGCTTTGAAGTTATAAGATTTGAACACGGAAAACTTACGGATACGGAATTTTGGCTTATTGATTCTGTTGATGATTTGCCGCAAGCAAGATTTGAACTTATCGAACGATATTATTCAATGCGTGACAGGGTTGCATCTCGCATTGCGATTGACGGTGAAGTTGAAGATGAAGAACTTTTAAAAGAATTTCTTGAAAACAAAAAGCAGAAAAAAGTTGAATTCATTCATCCGCAAAAGGGCGAGCATTTGTCAATTGTGAATATGTGTATATCAAATTCAAATGAGCATTTGGCGCAGCAGCAGGGTAGACTCGGCAGGGAAATTTCAACTCTTGAAGAACTTAAAAATCTTCTCGGACTTGATAAAATGCCTGAATATATTGAATCGTATGATATTTCGCATACTTTTGGCGCGGATAATGTGGCAGGTATGGTTGTTTTCCATAACGGCAGACCGATGAAAAGTGCTTATAAAAGATTTGCTATTAAAGGTTTTGACGGGCAGAATGATGTCGGCTCAATGCAGGAGGTTTTAACGCGCAGGTTTAATCATTATTATAATGATGAAGACGGAAGTACATTTAAAATTTTGCCTGATTTGATTTTGCTTGACGGCGGTGAACCGCAGGTTAGGGCTGTATTGCCCGTTGTTGCATCAATGGGACTTAATGTGCCGGTTTTCGGTATGGTTAAGGACAGCAAGCATAGAACGCGCGCTATTGAAGTGGGTAATGGCGAGATAGAAATAAATTCTCACCGCCGGGTATTTACCCTTGTATCTAATATTCAGGAGGAAGTACACCGTTTCGCTATTTCTTATCATCATAATAAACATAAAAAAAGCACGCTTTCAACCTCTCTTACAAAAATTAACGGTATAGGTGATGCAAAAGCAAAAGCTTTGATGAAATATTTTAAAACAATTTCTGCAATTAAAGAAGCACGGGTTGAACAGCTTATGCAGGTTGACGGTATTTCTGAAAAAAACGCTCAAGAAATTTACAATTTTTATCATAAATTGTAAAAATAATTTTAATTGACTTGACTATTATTTTTGTAATTTGTATAATGATAAGTGATTTATCAAAAAGATTGTAACTTTTTTATTTGAAATTAAGAGGAATCTGATTTATGATGCGAGTAATTACGGGCATTGCGCGCGGCAGAAAGCTTGAAACTTTGCCGGGCGAAGATGTCACAAGGCCTACAACAGAATCGGTCAAAGAAGCTGTTTTTTCTATGATTCAGTTTGAAATTGAAGATAAAAATGTTCTTGATTTGTTTGCAGGTTCGGGCCAGCTCGGTATCGAAGCACTTTCAAGGGGAGCTAAAAAATGCACCTTTGTTGAAAATAACAAGCAGGCTTATAATGTTATTGAAAATAATATTAAGCACTGTAAGCTTGAGCAGAGCGCGAGAATAGTTATGAGTGACGCTTGCGCATTTCTTTCAAGAAGGGATAGTTTTGATATAGCGTTTCTTGATCCGCCGTATAAGCAGGGAATCATTGAAAAGTGCTTGCCTCTTCTTTTTCCTATGATGAGTGATGACGGTATAGTAATATGCGAAACTTCGCGTAATGAAGACTTGCCTGATGAACTTAACGGATTTTATGCTGATAGAGTCAGAACTTATGGTAAAACTAAAATTACCCTTTATAGAAGGGGGAATTAAAATAAGATGAAAATTGCTATTTGCCCCGGCAGTTTTGACCCGGTAACTTTGGGCCATAAAGATGTTATTGAGCGGGCTTCGCAACTTTTTGATAAAGTTATCGTTTTGGTGCTTAATAACAGCTCTAAAAAGCCTATGTTCACACTTGATGAACGCATGGAATTTATAAAACGATGTGTTGATAAGGAAAATGTTGAAATTGATACATACTCCGGCCTTTTGGTTGATTATGCAAGGCAACATAATGTTAATGCCATAATTAAAGGGCTTCGTGCTGTGTCTGATTTTGATTATGAATTTCAGCTTGCACTTATCAATAAAAGCCTTTATCCAAAAATTGAAACACTGTTTATTCCTGCAAAGGGCGAAAATATGTTTTTGTCCTCAAGTATGGTTAAAGAGGTATGCTCACTCGGTGGTGATATATCATCGTTTGTGCCGCAAGAAATATTAAAAGATATTTACGAAAGATGTAAAGGAGACATTAAAAATGACTAATACAGATATTTTACTTGAAGATTTGGAAGATGTACTCGATGACGCAACATCAATTCCATTGAGCAAAAAGTATGCAGTTGATGTAGACAAAATTAAGACTATTATTGAAGATATTCGTCTTAACACTCCGCAGGAAACAAAGCAGGCTAAAGCTATTGTTGATTCAAGAAACAATATTCTTGAAGAAGCAAAGAAAGAAGCTGCCGATATTATTGCTAAAGCACAGGAGGAAGCAAGGGAACTTGTTGCCCGTGACCAAATCACTCAAACTGCTCAGGCAGAAGCTGCCGATATTATTGCCAAGGCTAAAGAACAGGGCGATGCTTATATTGCAGATGCTCAAAACCAGGCTTCAGATATTCTCGGTAACGCTACAAACCAGGCAAACGAAATGGTTACAACAGCACAGAATAAATCAAGAGAAATGCTTACAGCAGTTAATAATTATGCTGATGATACACTTCTTGCTATTGATGATTCACTTTATAAGGCACTCAGTGATGTTCGCAGAATTCGCCAAGGTATTGAGAATACACAAAACAAAAATAAGTAATTTTAAATCATATTGGGCGGCTTATGGCCGCCTTAAACTGTAAAAAACCCTGCTTCAGCGAAAGCCGAAGCAGGGTTTTTTACAATCTAAACCACCGGCTTAGCCGGTAGCTATTATTATGCTTTTTCTCTATTTCTCTTTTCAACAATATGTCCGTGTACTTTATCTGCAAGTTCACCGTGAAGTTTGAATTTTTTGGTGAAAACAATAAGTGAAATAAAAATCAAAATCGGAGGAATTGCAAAGCAAATAATTCCTATTCCGGCTTTTGTGCTTTCGTTAATAGCTTTTGTGGCACTTGTAATTTGCTTGTTATATCCCATTATTGCCAATCCGCCGAAAAGAACTATTGTTTGAATGGTGTAAGCCATTTTCTGCAAAAATCCTTTCATAGAAAAGGTGATTGATTCGTTTCTTTCTCCGTTTTTATATTCGCCGTAGTCAACAATATCTGCAAGAAAAATTGTTTGACCTACAAACATTGCCGCTATACCCGTTGATGAAACGATATATGCAATATCAAGTGCTATGGTTATTTTAAGAATAGGCCCGAAAACATACATCATAATGTATCCTATTATAGTGGCGATAAGTGAAATTTGATAAATTTTCTTTTTATTCATCCATTTTGAAAGTATAGGAATTACAGCAAGACCTAAAACTGAGCCGACAGCACCGATAGTTTGGAAAAGGCTCTGTGCTTTTGGCTCACCAAGTACATCTGAAAAATAGTACACCGCTGTGCCTGATGTTAAGTACCAACCGGCATTTGAAAGCATTGCAACTATCATAAATACAACAAGTTGGTCATTGTGTGCAATAACGGAAAAGATTTTTTTAAATGAAAACTTGGCTTTTTCACCGTATACTACATTTTTTTCCTTGGTTGAAAGTACGCATATGGTTGAAAAAAGTACAAGCATTATTCCGCATATTCCTGCCCAGCGTGAAAAGCCTGTTGCACTGTAACCTTTATCCGTTGTCATTCCGGTTGAAAGCATAGGCAAAATAATAGGTGTTGCCACCGTAATTATGCCTTGGCCCAAACCGCTAAAAGTTCTTGCAACGGTTGAAACAAGGTTTCTGTCTTTAGGGTCTGATGTGAAAGAAGGTACCATACTCCAATATGGAATATCAGCCATTGTATTCGTCATACCCCAAAGTATGTACATAACGCCTATGTAAATATATAGCTTCGTTCCGCTCATTCCAAAGTTTGTGAAAAGTAAAAAGAGTACAACTGCGTTGCATATAGCACCGATAAGTATCCAAGGTCTGTATTTACCGTGTTTTGTTCTTGTGTTGTCAACTATTGTACCCATCATAGGGTCGTTAATTCCGTCCCATATTCTTGCAATAGGAGTGAGAAGAAGCAAAAACGCTTCTTTAAGCCCAAGCACGCTTGATAAATAATAGCTTAAAAATGAATAAAACATTCCGTAGCTTAAATCAAGTCCTACCGCACCTACACCAAAGCAGATTTTTTCTCTCCACGAGGTTTTGTATTCCTGCATATTCTGTCCTCCGATTTTCAATATAAAGGTATTATATCATATAATTATATATTTGTACAACATCATTTCTTTTTATTTTGTTGCAAATTTATTTTGCCGATGATATTATATAAAATGTAATATTTAATCTTATTCGGAGGTTTTGTATGAAAAAGATTTTTAGTTTGCTTTTGTCATTTGTAATGCTTATAAGTATTGTTTTACTTGTTGATTTTTCTGCTTTTGCCGCAAGTAGGCTTCCGGCTACGTCAATAACTTCTTTGAGTGCAAAAGATAACGGATTTACAGTTAAGTGGAAGAAAAAGACAAAAATCACGGGTTATCAAATTCAGTATTCAACAAGCAGTAAATTTAGCATGAAAAACACTAAAACAGTTAAAATCAAAAAAGCGAAAACAGCCTCTAAGAAAATAACCGATTTAAAATCATCAAAAAAATATTATGTACGGATAAGAACATACAAAATAGTTAAGAAAAAGAAATCTTATTCAAGTTGGTCTAAAAAGAAAAATGTAACTACTAAGAATTGTGAGCGTTGTACAAACAATAACAATCATAGTACAAGTTGTGGAGATGCTGGGATATGGGTTGCAAGCAAAAATGAATTTAAAACTTATTATGAAAATTATTGTGAAAAATGGAATAGCAAATGGGTTAATGATGAAATAAGTAGTGGGGAATATTATCAAAATTGTCCTTATGGATATGAATGTTGGTCTTGTAGTTATTGTGGAAAGTGGACAGGGAATTTTAAATATAGATAATAAGAATAGGAGAAAACCAATGAAAAAAATCTTTTCGATAGTAATAGTAGTATTACTGTTAGTTATATCGCTGGCATTTACAACTACAGTTTTTGCTACAAATATTCCGTCAACAACAATTACATCAGTAAAAACAAAAAGGGAAGCATTTACGATTAAATGGAAGAAAAAAAAAAATATTGCAGGATACCAAATTCAGTATTCTACTAACAGTAAATTTAAAAAGGGAAATAAAACAATCAAGATAAAAAAAGCCAAAACTGTATCGAAAAAAATAACAGGATTAAAACCTTCAAAAAAATATTATGTTCGGATAAGAACATATAAAATAGTTAATAAGAAAACATACTATTCAAGTTGGTCTAAAAAGAAAAATGTAACTACTAAGAATTGTGAGCATTGTACGAATAATAGCAATCATAGTATAAAATGTGGCAATATAGGTATGTGGTTTGGTAGTAGGCGTGAAGTAGATACTTATTTTTCTTCTGTATGCAATACATGGGGAACAAAGTACAAGAACGAGGAAATAACTTGGGAGGAATATACTAAAAATTGTCCACAAGGATATGAGTGTTGGTCTTGCAGTTATTGTGGAAAATGGACAGGCAATTTTGTATATTAAAAACATTGGAGTACAAAGATGAAAAGAAAAAAATTATTTTCAATACTTAGTGTTGTTATAGTGATGATTTTAATATTTTGCAATACAACAACAATTTATGCAGGAGTAAAAATACGGACACCGAGTACATCAGGAATAACTCGAAGTGAAAATTGCATAAAGATAAAATGGAAAAAAGTAAATGGCATAAATGGGTATCAGATTCAATATTCTACAAATAAAGAATTTAAAAAAGCAAAAAAAATAACTATTAAATCTAAAACAACAACATCTAAAACTATTAAAAATATAGGAAATTCTAAAAAATATTATATAAGAATCAGAAGCTATAAAAAAAATAAGGGGAAAAATATATATTCTAATTGGAGTAAAAACAAAGTAATAAAACCTATAATGAAACATTGTACAAATAATAATAATCATAGTATAAAATGTGGCAATATAGGAAGATGGTTTAATAGTAGAAGTGACATAGAAACATATTGGAAAAATCAATGTAATGCACTTGCAGAAAAATGGGATAAAGGAGAAATATCAGATAGCGAGTATTATTCAAAATCGCCATATGGATATGAGTGCTGGTCTTGTAGTTATTGTGGCAAATGGACAGGTAACTTTAAGTATAGATAACAGTATAACCAAAATGTGAAAGGTGAACAAATGAAGAAATTAAAATATATATTATCTGCTATAGTGTCAATTATATTATTGGTAAGCTTAATGACATTTTGTAATACTACAGTTATGGCAGCAACTAAAATACCTTCGACATCAATTAGTTCAATAAAAGTAAAAAATGAAGCAATTACAATTAAATGGAAGAAAAAATCAGGTATTACAGGATACCAAATTCAGTATTCTACTAACAGTAAATTTAAAAAGGGAAACAAATCAATAAAAATAAAAAATGCTAAAACAATATCAAAAAAGATAACTAAACTAAAAGCAGCCAAAAAATACTATGTTCGGATAAGAACATATAAAGGAAAAAAATATTCAAAATGGTCTAAAGTAAAGAGTGCAAAAATCTCAAAAGAATCAAAATCTAATAAAGACAATATTCATAAAGAAATGCATTGCACAAACAATAATGATCATAGTATGAGCTGCGGTAATATGGAAAAGTGGTTTAATAGTAGGGATGAAGTTGAAAAGTACTGGGAAGATGTTGACAATAGTCACTATAAGCAATGGCAAGAGGGAAAAATCACGGTAGAGGAATATTATAAAATATCTCCGTATGGTTATGAATGTTGGTCTTGTAGTTACTGTGGCAAGTGGACAGGTAATTTCAAATATAATTAAAATTGTGACTTGACATAATATCAACAATTAGTTAATATAGTATTTGAAGAAAAGTGAAAAGAAGTTAAGGAAACTTGGCTTCTTTTTTGCGTGTACAGAAAGAAGCAAAAAACAACTCAGAATAAGGTTGAAAAGCTTAAGGCAAAGAAAAAATATTATGTTCGTATTCGTACATATAAAACAGTAAACGGTAAAAAGGTTTATTCTTCTTGGTCAAAGGTGAAGAACGTTAAGACAAAATAAAATCACGCAGGGGCGATTATCAATCGCCCCTGCGTTCTTAAATTTTAGATAGTATAAATGAATAAGACTACTTTGGGCGAACATTGTTCGCCTCAGACTGTCGATAAAGTGGTTAAAGCGCGCCTCGTCGAAATTAAATAAACCTTTT
>UMFH01052780.1_pt1 | contig 19007 bp, 18 predicted proteins | sample 1964941 | NCBI WGS metagenome assembly UMFH01 (sample SAMEA4836039, study PRJEB28245) | human gut metagenome | biome: gut microbiome; material: fecal sample | place: Denmark | collected 2008
TGGGAAAACCGACTGCTAATTCAATTTGACCCAGATGGCGGGGCGGACTCCGGCCGGGTCGTCCTCCTCGCTTCCGTCATCGCCTGATTTAATTTCGCCCCATGTACTCACATAATTGGCGATGGGCTGTCCCTCGTAGTAGAAGTCGCTATAGAGCGAGCTGCCGCTGTACTCCTCTACGGTAGAGGTCCACCAGTCCTTAACTTCGTTTCCGTCCTTCACTGACGTTGCGTACAGGAAATCATCCGATGGCTCGAAGTCGTAAAGGAGGAAGGAGTCGGGGATCGTGACGTCTCCGTCGATGAGACCCCGCTCGACATCGCTGAAGGCGAAATCCATGAAGCTGCCGTTCAGGTAGCCGTGTAGCGTGCTGGATTCAAAATCTTCGGCATCGCCCATCTCATCGAAAGGCAAGTAGTCGACGCACTGTTCTGTTACGAGGAGGGCCCTCCCGTCCTGCTTGTCGAGCACGAGCCATCTGATGGGTTTTCCTGCGACAGAGGTTCCTCGGTAGGCTGGCAGCTCGGCAGAATAGGTTCCAAAATCGATGGTTTGCCCGATCGGCGTGTCTCGGATCTTCTCCTGGCATGCCCTCATGTCAGACCACATGGCGAGCATAGACGGCAGCGGCGAGATGGCAATTAGGGCCATCAGGAGGACGATGCCTGCAACCGCCGCGAGGGCTATCCCCTTCCGCTTTTTCGCAAGGCTCGCGATTCTCGCGTCCGCCTCGCTTACCTTTTCTCCCGAATCCCCGTAGCCCTGCTCGGCTAGCTTCTCAAGGCTCTCCTTGGCTGCCTCGACATCCTTCTTTTTGCCTTTCTCGAGCTTCGCGACGCTCGACCTGTAGACCCTGTCCCTTCTGGATTCATCCAGGAACGCGGCATCCTCCAGGTCCGCCAGTTTCTCGCGCACGGCGCCGCAGTTCCAGCAGGTACCGCGCTTGAGGTTCACCGCACCGCAGCCGCACTGCCACCATCCATCGTGCTCGGAATGGACGCCCGAGCATTTGAAGGTATCGGCCTCCATCTCGGAGAGCAGGACATCGCGTTCCGACTCCTCGACCCCGTTGAGCGCGAGTGGCGCGGGGCTATCGATGTCGATCGGGTCGCCGAAGGACGTCTCGCCGTCCGCTCGGGTCACAACGGCACGCGAGCCGGTGATAACAGACAGCTTAATTCTCACCGCCTTGGGCCTGAGCACCTCGCCGGCGGGCAGGTCGGCATCTAGGAGCGAGAAGTCGACGTTCTCCGTCTCCCCTCCCTCGCCCTCGAGCCCGACCGTGAACTCTATGCGGCTGATGGGTTTCGTCGATACGTTGACGATCTTTGTCTGGAGGAAGCAAGCTCCCGTCTCGGTGTCCCTGGAGACCTGGACGGCCAGTACCCTGACGGGGCAGAGTTCCTGCCAGGAGGGGTTGGCGTCGCGGTAGACGATCTTGTACTTTGACATGTCTACACCTCGGGCAGGGCGTCTTCATCCGTTTTTGCGCTGGGCGCCGGCGCAGCTCGGTCTGGCAGTGCGCAGACGATCAGGCCGACCATGAGCGCCGTGCCGAAAAGGCCGATGAACCAGAGGATTCCCGCGCTATTGGTGTAATGCCCCTTGTCCCTGGCAATCTTAACGAGCTCCGCCACGCCGCAGATGTTGGCGGCAATCGCCAGGAGAGGTAGGAAGAAGATTATCAGCTCTACGCTTCTCATTTTCGGTCCCTTCTTCTCGACCGCCCATCTCGACACCGGTGGTCCTCCGTTACTTCCGACATCACCAATTCTACTGTCCTCACCTGCGAATTTGTTGAGCAATAAATTCGATTGTGTGAGCGGTCGGTTAAGCTGCGCAGACGTTGAGCTAATTATTCTTTGCCGCTGCGGCAAGACCAGCACAACTTTTTGGAATAGTCCTACGCTCGGCAATGTATCTACAAACCCTGAGCGAAGGGAGCCGCATATGCATGCAGCGGCAATTTCGCCTCGGGGGGGGGTCACTCCTAAGACGACCTGCCTCAGAGGCCAGTCAATCATCGAGTGCGTCCTGATCATCGCGGTCATCGGCCTGGTGATCGTGTTCGCAGGACCCGGCGTGGCCAGGGCCATCCGAAACCAGTTCAACCTGGTGGGTAACACGGTGAACAGCGGGACTAATGGAGGCACGGAGGGCGGCGGCGCATCCGGCGGCGGCTCCACAGGTGCCGATTCCGCGACCGTCCAGGCGGCTATCGCCAAGGACGCCAAGGACTGGACGCTCGGTGAGCAGAAGGCCGTGGCCGAGGACATCGCCTCCAAGGGCGAGGCGTCGCCCGCCTACGCGAAAGCTAAGGCCACGATGGACGCGGGGACGAAGTTCTCGATGAAGCTGACGGACGGCAAGACGCTGACCTACCGTATCATCGGCATCAACCACGACGACCTTGCGGACGGTAACGGCAAGGCGGGTCTGACGTTCGTGTCAACCAACAATGCTATGGGCGACCAGCGCATGAACGCTACAGATACCAGCGTCGGCGGCTGGGAGAAGTCTGAGCTCCGTGGCCGCCTCAACACCGGTGACCTCTGGTCGCTCCTACCTGACGAGCTCCAGTCCAAGGTGAAGTCCGTCACGAAGATGACCGCTAACAAGGGCGATGGTGGCGCCGAGACTTCCACGGCCACGACCGATAAGGTCTTCCTCCTCAGCTCGACCGAGGTCTGGGGGGATATGCGGTTCGGCGGCACCCAGTACGAGTACTACAAATCCAAGGGCGTGACGAAGTCGAACTCTTCTGGGGCTTCATCGGTCTTCGGTCACTGTACTCGCTCCCTGCTTGAGTACAACCCCGGGTGCTTTTACTATGTCAGTCCCTACGGCGACTGGCGCACCGTGGCCGCGATGGACACCGTCAACGTGTCCATCGCGTTCTGCTTCTAGCTTGTCTAGTGCAAGGCCCGCGCAATCCCGCGGGGGCCTTTCTTTTGGCAACCGAACGAACGGTTTGAGGTTCGTGGCACAGGTAATCGGGTTGAGGAAAAATGGGGGCATACAGAGGCTCTCAGAGCGCCAGCCGCACTCCCCCGCCATTACTTCTGCGGCGTCCTCGTATAGAGCCCATCCTGGTTTGCGTTTCGTCGCGACAGCTCACTTGTCCACCGATCAAGTGAACTACTGGAATAAATATAGCGACACGCTTGTTCGTTACAGTTGCTATATCTGTGTAAATCGCCGCGATAAATACAGCCCTTAATCGGCTGTATACCAGCACGCGTATGTAGATTCATATCGCGTTATTAAATCGGCTCAAACGTGTGCAAAACGCGCAAGTAGCCGCAAAAAGCGATTATCGCGTAGGTAGATTTTTGGCACCCTGTTGCTTAATCAAAATTAAGCAATTGCTTAAAACAAAAAAAGTCAGGCACTAGGTGCCTGACCTGCAAACTTCTGGTCGGGACGACTGGATTCGAACCAGCGACCCCTTGACCCCCAGTCAAGTGCGCTACCAAGCTGCGCCACGTCCCGAAGCTTTTGTTTGTTGCTCTGCTCTCGCTCGCAACAGGGAGTATATTAACCCGAAACTTTGTCCTTGTGCAAGAACTTTTTTACAAATTTTGAAGCAAGTCCAAAATTGTATCTGCGAGCTGGGGTTTTGTTAATACGGGAAGTTCTTGCGTGCCCGTTGTGCTCACAATCCAGGCCTTGTTGGTGTCAGTCCCAAAGCCCGAATCGGCGCGCGATACATCGTTGGCGATAATGGCATCGCAGCCCTTTCGGGTCAATTTACGCTCAGCGTACTCGACGACGTTATCGGTCTCGGCCGCAAAGCCGATCACGCTGCGATTGCCCTTTTGACGTGAGAGCTCGGCCAAGATGTCAACGGTCTCGACGAGCTCAATTCGATCCAGGCGTTCGTTGGCCTTTTTGAGTTTATGGTCCGCAGGGGCCGCCGGTGTGTAGTCGGCGACGGCGGCCGCGCAAATGGCCGCATCGGCCGCCTGGAAGGCGCTCAGCGCCGCCTCCAGCATCTCTGCTGCGGTCTGCACGCGCACGCATTCCACGCCGCGGGGCGCATCGATCGATGTCGGACCCAACACGAGCGTGACCTCGCCACCGCGGCGTGCGGCCTCCCCCGCCAGGGCGATGCCCATCTTGCCTGAAGAGCGGTTACCAATGAATCGCACCGGGTCGATCGGTTCGTGCGTGGGGCCGGCGGTAATCACGATGCGCTTACCTGCCAGGTCCTGAGGCGCGGGGTTGAGCTCCTCACAGACGGCCTCGACGATGTCCTCGGGCTCGCTCATGCGTCCTGTGTCTACGTCGCCGCAGGCAAGGTAGCCGCTGCCGGGTCCCACCACATGCACGCCGCGGTCGCGCAGCGTGGCCATGTTAGCCTGCGTCGCTGGCGCCTTCCACATGCCGTTGTTCATAGCGGGTGCGATCACGATGGGTCGCGGCGTCGCAAGCAGCGTGGTGGAGATGAGGTCATCGGCGATGCCGTTGGCCATCTTGGCGATGATATTGGCCGTCGCGGGCGCCACGACCACCAGATCGGGCTCCTGCGCCAGCGAAATGTGGTGGATGGGGTCAGACGGGTCGTCGAATAGGCCCACGGCAACGGGTTCGTTGGTGAGCGCACGGAAGGTGAGCGGGCCCACAAACTCGGTGGCATGCTCGCTCATAACGACCTTGACGCGCGCACCGCGCTTTTGCAACAGGCGCACGATATTGCACGACTTATAGGCGGCGATCCCGCCGGTAATGCCCAGCAGGATCGTTTTTCCCTCAAGTTGCATTGAATTGTTGGATGCCGCCGTCATCGCTAGGCTTCCTTGCTCGGGAGTACCAGGAGGCGGTGGCAGTACGGGCAGTGCGTAATCTCGCTGCCGTCGTGGTTGAGGTCGCTCATGGACGATGCCTGCAGCGCGGTGTGGCAGACCGTGGGGATGTTGCCCTGGATGGTCTCGACGGCCAGGCCGCGGAACTGCTTGAGCAGGCGCTCGTAGTCGGTGAGCACGTCGGCTGGCAGCGTAGCGGCAAGCGCGGTGCGCTCCTTCGTGGCGGCGTCAATCTGAGCCTGCAGGTCGGCAGCCTTGGCGCGGGCGGCCTTGGTATCGGCCTTTACGCCCTCCTCGAACTTGGCGATGATTGCCTGCGCACGGGCCTCGCGGTCGAGCGCCTCCTTATGGGCGATGACGACATCCTTGCGGGTGTGCTCAATCTTGTCCAGACGCTTGGCCAGGGTGGCGAGTTCATTCTCCAGGTCCTGAACCTCGCGGTAGTCGGAGCCGTCGACGTGGCGCTTCTTGGCGGCCTCGATGGCGTTATTGGTCTGAATCTCGGTGGTGTTGAGATCGTCGAGCTCAATGTCCAGATCCTTGCGCTGGGCGTAGAGCTTGGTCATCTCGGACTTGAGCTTCACATAGGTCTTGCGCTTGGAAGCGAGCTCCTTGAGCTCCGGCATATTGGCAAGTTCGCTCTTGTTGCGGGCGAGCTCCAAATCGATCTGTTGCAGCTTGAGTAGCGTAGCGCCGGCGCTCATAAGTTCTCTCCTTTTGTCACAGTCCACCATTGGCAAGGGTTCAGTATTTTAATCGCATGACGGGGATAGACCCCGGCGTCAACTGCAGAGTTCATCAATATATCAACGAACGGCTCCTCAGAGCGGTCGTGGCCGAGCAAGATCACCGGTAGCCCGCGCAAGGCAAGGTCTTGCGCCACGTGGTAGCCCGCCTCGCCGGTTACGATGACATCTGCGCCCGCGGCGATGGCGAGCTCTCCAAAGTCGCCCAGGGAGCCGCCTAAAATAGCGACGGTACGGCATGCGTGCTCGGCTTCGCCCCACGCACGCGGGTCGCTGCCGAAGGCCGTGGCAGCACGGGTGGCAAGATCGCGCAGCGTGCATGGGTCGTTGAGCGTTGCAAGCGCGCCCAGGCCGGTGGTCTCGGGGTCGTCCACGTGCTCCAGTGAGCTGACGGGTGCGGCACCCAGCAGCTCACTCAGGCAGATGCGGGCTTCGTGCGAGCGGTCCAGGTTGGTGTGGAGCGAGATAATGCTCACGCCGCAACGCGCTGCCTCGTAGAGCGCCGCACTGCATTGGGGGCGTGCAGCATCCGCCGGACAAAATGCCTCGGGCGCCTTGATGTATATGGGATGATGCGTCAGCAGCACGTTGGCACCGGCCTCGAGAGCACGGTGCACATTGGCTTCGGTCGCATCGAGTGCGCAGGCAACACCGGTAATCTGCGCGGCAGGGTCGCCGACGGAGAGTCCTACATGGTCCCAACTCTCGGCATCAGTCTTGGGATAGCGTGCCAGCAGCGCGCGCTCAAGCTCGGCGACGATCATGCGGCGCCTACGATCGAGAGTAGCGTCTGGGCAAACTCGTCCAGATCGCCCGGATTCACGCGGTCATCGAAGGAGATGCGCAGTGCGCCCAGCGCCTGCTCGCGACCGATGCCCATCGCGCTCAAAACGTGGCTGGGGTCCATGCTGCCGCTCGAGCATGCCGAACCTGCCGACACCTCAAAACCGGCGGCATCGAGCTTGATGATAAGCTCCTCGGAGTCCATTCCGTCAATGTAGATCGATACCATGCCGGGCAGACGGTCGGCATGTGCGTAGTCTCCCATGGTGGCGTGAATGCGCGGATGAGCCGTAAGCGTGGCGTAGAGCTTGTCGGAAAGGGCTTGCAGCTTCTCGCGTTCCTGAGCCACATGGGGTGCCAGCGTGCGGGCGGCAGCGGCAAAGGCCAGCTGTGTGCGCAGGTCCTGCGTGCCGGCGCGACGTCCGGCTTCCTGTCCGCCGCCAAAGATGCGGGGACGCAGTGGCGTGCGGGTCTTAACGTAGAGCGCGCCGGAGGCAACGGGACCGCCAATTTTGTGGGCTGCGACGGACATGGCGTCGACGCCTAGCTCGGTGGCATCGAGCGGAATGTGCAGATAGCCCTGGATGGCGTCGGTGTGGAACAGGGCGCCCACGGTATGCGCGGCCGCGATAAGCTCGCGGATGGGCTGTACCACGCCGGTCTCGTTGTTGGCAACCATGATGCTCACGAGCGCCACGTCGTCGCCTAGTAGCTCGACAAGCGCGGCAGGCTCAATGTAGCCCGCGCGGCAGGGCTGCACCAGGTCGACGGTAAAGCCAGCGGCACGCAGCAGCGGCAGGTTGTCCAGAATCGAATCGTGCTCGATGGCAGATACGATCACGCGGTTACGCTTGCGATCGCGCTGACGAGCGCCCTCGGCAAGACCGAGCAGCGCCAGCTGGTTGGCTTCGGTGCCGCCGTTGGTCAGAACAATCTCGGACGGGCGGACGCGTGCGCCAAAGCTATGGGCGATCTCGCGACGGGCAACCTCCAGGCGCGCAGCGGCCTTGCGGCCGAGCGAATGCAGCGAGTTGGGGTTGACGCCGGCAAGCTCGCTGTCGTCGTACTTGCGCTGCGCAAGGAGCGCCTCGGCGCGCATGGGCGTCGAGGCGGCATAGTCAAGATTCACGGGTATGCGGTTTTGACCTGCGGTCATAAGGGTTTATGCCTCCTGTGCGGCCTCGTTGCCCAGCTTCTGCAGCAGTGCAACCTCGGCAGCGGGATCTTCAGACTTAAATACGGCGGAACCGGCCACCAGGACATTTGCGCCAGCCTTGACGACCTCGGCAATGTTTTTGGAAGAAATGCCGCCGTCGACCTCGATGAGGGGCGAAACGCCGTGGCGCTCGCACATGGCCTTGAGCTCGTGCAGTTTGGCGATGGTACCGGGGATAAAGCTCTGGCCGCCAAAGCCGGGGTTCACGCTCATCAGCAGTACCATGTCGACAACGTCGATGATGCTTTCGAGCACGCAGACGGGCGTGGCGGGGTTGAGCACCACACCGGCCTTGACGCCGCGCTGCTGCAGATGCGTGAGCGTGCGGTGCAGGTGTGTGGAGGCCTCGTAGTGCACAGTGATCATATCGGCACCGGCATCGGCGTACCAATCGACGGTCTCGTCGGGGTTCGACACCATCAGGTGCGCGTCGACCGGCACGTCGGTGGAGCGCTTGACGGCCTTGAGGATATCGACGCCAAAGGTGAGGTTGCCGGTAAAATGACCGTCCATGACGTCAAAGTGCACGTAGTCGGCGCCAGCAATCTTGTCGAGCTCGCCCTTGAGGTTGGCCATGTCGGCCGAAAGGACGGACGGAGCGATTTTGATAGAACCCATGGTAGTAGCCTTTCTGCGCTAGTCGTTGAGTCCGTAGAACTCTTGAGAGGGGACGCGGTCGGTAAGGATCTCGAGCGCCCTATCCAAGGTAACACCGTTGTAGAGCGTTTGCTCCACGGCAAAGGTGAGCGGAATGTCTACGCCCAGTGAACGGGCGAGCTCGCTCACACTGCGGGCGGCAACGGCGCCCTCCACGACCATATGCGTGCGCGTCTGGTACTCGTCGAGTGAAACGCCGTGGGCAAACTCGTAGCCAAAGGTGCGGTTGCGCGAATGCTCGGAGGTGCAGGTGGCAATGAGGTCACCCATGCCAGCCAGCCCCATGCACGTCATGGCCTGGCCGCCGCGGGCGTGCACCAGACGGCTGATCTCGGCCAGGCCGCGCGTCATGATGAGGGCGAGCGTGTTGTCGCCCGCGCCCGAGCCGGCGGAGATGCCGCACACGATGGCGATGACGTTTTTCATGGCGCCGCAGACCTCGACACCGGTCATGTCCTGCGATAAGTAGATGCGGAAGGCCGTGGACAGGAGCAAATCCTTAAAGGTCTCCCCCACCTGCTGGTCTTCGCTGGCGATGACGGCGGCCGAAAGCCCGCCGCGGCAGATCTCCTCGGCATGGTTGGGCCCCGATAGCGCCGCCACACGCGACTCGTTGCCGATCTCGCTGGCGATGACCTCGCTCATGAGCAGGCCGGACTCGGGCTCGATGCCCTTGGTGAGGCATAGGACCGGCGTCTCTTCTGCGATGAACGGCGCCGCCTGATGGCATACGCTGCGCAGGTGTGTGGAAGGCACGGCAAAGATGACGGCATCGGCGCCGTCGAGCGCCTGGGCCAGGTCAGTCGTGGCGACAACGTTTTCCGGCAGCTCGTAGTCCACCAGATAGCGGGGGTTACGGTGCTCGGCGTTAATGCCAGCGGCCGTCTGCTCGCTATGGGCCCACATGGTCACGCGCTCGGCTCGCGCGGCAGCGAGGCCGGCGACGGCGGTTCCCCAGGAGCCAGAGCCAATCAGCGCAACATTCATGACTCTCTCCTACTTATCGTCGGGCTCGGTGACGCGCTTGGTAAACGAGAGCTTGGACTCCTTACCGGCCATGAGCTTTTGGATATTCGAGCGATGGGCCCACACCACGGTGATGCCGATCATCGCCATGCAAAACTTGAGGCCCAGGCTGCTGTACGGAAAGACCGCGCAAGCGGCGATGGGAAGACCGATGGCGGCGGCAAGCGAGCCCACCGACACGTACTTGGTGATGGCGACGGCCACGATAAACATGCCCAACAGCGACAGGCCAATAGGCCAGTACCAGGCGAGGATGACACCCAGACCAACGGCGATACCCTTGCCGCCGTGGAAGTTGAGGTAGGGCGAGAAGATGTGTCCCCACACGGCAGCCAGGCAAATGACGCCGAGCATCCAATCGCCGGCGGCACCCGGAGCCATGATGCTTACAGGGAAGCCATAGCCCACGCTCGCAATGAACGGACGCGCGATAAGGACGCAGATGGCGCCCTTAAGGCAGTCGAGCAGCAGCGTGAGCGCGGCCACCTTGGGGCCGGCCACACGCAGGGCGTTGGTGGTGCCGATGTTGCCGGAGCCCGCCTTACGAATGTCCGTGTGGTTGAACACGCGGCCCAGGATCAGACCAAACGGAATCGCCCCGATAAAGAACGAGACCACGGCGCAGATGGCGGTCAGAAGAATCGGATTATGCATCCTTTTGCTCCTTCTTCCTAAAGAAGAGTCGAATGGGCGTGCCGGCAAAGTCGAAGGTCGAGCGCATGCGGTTTTCGACGTAGCGCTGATAGGTGTCGTTGACCAGATCGCTGTGGTTGACGAAGAACGTGAACGTCGGCGGGTTGACGCCCGTCTGGGTCACGTAGTGCATGCGCAGGCGGCGCTTGCCGTCCACCACGGTATGACCGAACTCGCGCAGGTCGGTGAGGAACGTGTTGAGGCGCGAGGTGCTGATCTTCTGCGAGCGCGTCTTTTCGGCGGCGTCGACCATCGCCCAGATCTTCTCGACGCTGCGGCCAGTGAGGGCAGAGATGCGCAGGTACTGGGCCCAGGGAGCCATGACGCCCAGACGGCGGTCGATGGTCTCCATGCAGGCCTCGCGTTTACGGTCGTCGTCGAGCAGATCCCACTTGTTGAGCAGCACAACGATGGCGCAGCCGCGCTCGATGGCAAGACCCATGACCTTCTGGTCCTGCTCGGTAACGCCCACGGAGGCGTCGACGACGAGCAGCGCCACGTCGGCGCGGTCGATGGCGCGCAGGCCGCGGACCATGGAGTAGTACTCGATGTTCTCGTACACGGTGCTCTTCTTGCGAATGCCCGCGGTGTCGACCATGCGGTAGTGCTTGCCGTTACGCTCCACGACGGTGTCGATGGCGTCGCGCGTCGTGCCGGCAATGTTGGACACGATAGAGCGGTCGGCGCCCAGGATGCGGTTGAACAGCGACGACTTACCGGCGTTGGGGCGGCCGATGATGGCGACGTTCAGCGCGTCGGGGAACTCATCGGCGACCTCGTCCTCTTCCTCAGGAAGCAGGGCCACGATGTCGTCGAGCAGGTCGCCCGTGCCGTGGCCGTGCAGGGCCGAGAGCGGCGTGGGCTCGCCGATACCGAGCGAATAGAACTCCCAGATGCTGTCGTTCTCTCGATCGGGGTTGTCGAGCTTGTTCACCAGCAGAAAGACCGGCTTGTCGCAGCGCTTGAGCATGCGGGCGACCGACTCGTCCTCCTCGGTAACGCCGGTGCGGCCGTCGACCACAAACAGGATGACGGCGGCTTCCTCGGCGGCGGCGAGCGCCTGGTCGCGGATGGACGTGGCAAAGACGTCATCGCTCTTGAGCGGTTCGATACCGCCCGTGTCGACGATGGTGAACTCACGACCGTTCCAATCGGCCGTGTGATACGAGCGGTCGCGCGTGACGCCGCGGGACTCGTGGACGATGGCGTCCGAGGTCTGGGCCAGGCGGTTAACGAGCGTGGACTTGCCCACGTTGGGGCGTCCGACGACGGCGACGATAGGTTTCATCTGCTCTCCTTTAATGGGTAGGGTTAGCGGAATTAGTAGAGTCGGCAGGCACAATGCCAAGGATGTGCTCCAGGGTATCGAGCAGCTCATGCGGCATGGTCGACACCACATGAACCTCAGCGCCGCGACTGGTAAGGCTTGCGAGTAAATCGTCACGATGATACTCGTCAAGCGTCATACCGTCAGCGTTGAACATGAGCTTAGGCACAAAGAGCATAACCCCAGAGAGATCCTGCGGCAGCTGCTCCAGAATGTCACACGCGACGATGAGGCCGGTCACGTCCACGTTGCCGCCAAAGTAGCGGTTTTTAATGGCCGTGACGGAGCCCGCAAGGCCCTGTGGAGACTCCACAAAGCACGCCACGGTATCGCGCGCGCTGGCGCCGGAAAGGCACAGGAGGCGCTGGCTGCGCTGGGCAATGCCAGCGCGGACGCGGGCCAGACGCTCGGCGTCGGCGGCAAGTACGTCATCGGTCTCGTCCAGATACGAGCGAATCATACCGATGCCGTCGTAGTACTGCGGGTAGCCGTCGTAAAAGTCTGCCTCGGGCGGCTCGATACCGGCGTCCAGGTAGAACTCGTCGCTCATCTGGAAGGTGTGGCGGCCAAAGCGCTCGAAGGCACGGTCCTGGAAGGGCCGGATCATGGCAATGGTCTCGCGCGCCAGCTCGGGCTTGTCGCTGTAGGACCAGCTAAAACGGTTCTGATGCTTGGTAAAACCGAGCGGCACAATGCCCAGGCTTGTGATTTGCTCGTGCTCCTCGCAAAAGCGCAGAGTCTTTTCCAGCTCCTCGCCGTCGTTCATGCCGGGACACAACACAATCTGCGCGTGAATCTCGATGCCGGCGGCCATGATGGCCTCGAGCACGTCCATGCCGCGCTGGGCGTTGCGGCCCATCATGCGGCGGCGGACGTCGGGGCTCACGGCATGGACCGACACGTTCATGGGGCTCATGTTGCGGTCGATCACGTTTTGCACGTCCTCGTCGGTGAGGTTCGTGAGCGTGACAAAGTTGCCCTGCAAAAAGCTCAGGCGATAGTCGTCGTCGCGGATATAGAGCGTGGAGCGGCCGCCTTTGGGCAGCATGGTCATAAAGCAGAACACGCAGGCGTTTACGCAGGTGCGCATGCCATCGAAGATGGGGCCATCGAACTCGAGCCCCCAGTCCTCGCCGGGAAAGCGATCGAGCTCGACGGGGGTGACGGTGTCGTCGCGCGGGTCGAATACCTCCAGCTCGACAGTGTCGTCATCTGCCTCCCAGAGCCACACGATCATATCGGTCAGCTGCTCGCCGTTGACCGTGAGCACGCGCATGCCCGGCTCGATACCCACATCCCATGCGGGCGATTCGGGACGCACGCTCTTTACGAGCGCGCCCTCACCCGGCTCGGGGTCGCGGCTGCGCCCGTAATCGGCCACCTCGGCGGCGTATGCGGGTACGGTCTGGTCCATGATTAGCGGCAAAGCTCCTTGATGCGCTCGACGGCGCGCTCGATGTGTTCTTGCGGGGTGGAGGCTCCGGCGGTGATGCCGATGTGGTGAGCGTCGGTAAACCACGCGGCCTGTAGCTCGGAAGCTTCCTCGATGTGATGGGTGTGCTCGCAAGCCTCGGCGCAGATCTGCGCCAGACGGCGGGTGTTGCCCGAGTTCTTGCCGCCCACCACGACCATGCAGTCGCAGCGGTTGGCAAGTGCGGCTGCTGCCTGTTGACGCTCACTTGTGGCGGCGCAGATGGTGTTGATCACGCGCAGTTCCTGTACGCGCGGGGTGATGGAGGCCACAACCTCGGCCAGGTTCTGCGCGGTTTGGGTGGTCTGCACAACCAGGCCTACCTTGCCTTTGAGCGGCAGCGCGTCCGCATCGGCGGCACAACTCACGACCTGCGCGTCATCGCCGGCATGGCCCAGGATACCCTCAACCTCGGGATGGCCCGGCTCGCCCACGACGAGCACGCGATAGCCCTCGCGTACCAGGCGCTCCGCCGCCACGTGGACTTTTTTCACGTAGGGACAGGTGGCGTCAACTACATTGAGGCCGCGCTCGCGGGCGGCCTCAATCACCTGCGGCACCACGCCGTGCGCGCGAATGATCACGGTGCCCGACGCGGCATCGTTCAAGGTATCTGCCAGACCGACGCCTGCCTCGGAAAGCTCGCGCACCACGATGGGATTATGGATGAGCGGGCCCAGGGTGTGGACCTGAGCGTTCTCCCCCGCCTGCGGGGCGGCCGCCAGGGCCATATCGAGCGCACGCTGCACGCCGTAGCAGGTGCCAGCGTGGGCGGCGATTTCGATGGTGGGGGCGTCTGCCTTGCCGGTCACAGCCTCGGCAGTGTTCATGACTTCCTCGCCCATGGCTAGAACCTGCCCGGATGCTCGGCGCACAGGTCATCGCGCATGGCGTAGACGCGGTCCATGGCCTCGGACTCAAACCATTCCAGGCGCTCCGTGCGCTTAAGCCCGGCTGGAGCATCGGAAAGCGAGACGGCCTTGCCTGCACGGATCCAGCACTTTTTGGGGCGCATGATCTTTTTGCCCGCAGGCGTGATATCGGACCAGCCGCAGATGGCGAGCGGGTTGACGGGCGCCTTGCCCATCTGGGCGATGAGCGCAAAGCCGCCGTGGACCTCGGGTTTGATCTCGCGCGAGCGAATGCGCGTGCCCTCGGGGAAGATCAAGACGTCCTCGCCTCGCTGCAGCGCATGCTGGGCGGCGCGCAGACACTTCATGTCGGCGGTGCCACGCTCGACGGGAATACCGCCAACGCGGCTAAAGGCCCAGCGCACAATCTTGCTCTTGGCGAACTCGGACTTAAAGATGGGGCGGATGCGGCGGCCGCCAAAGAACAGTGCCGTCTCCACGGCCAAGAGTTCGGCCATCGAGGTGTGGTTGCAGATGACCACGCTGCCGCGGCCTTCCTGGCGCTCAAACAGAAGATCGGCGTCCTCTACCTTCCAGCGCCACATGAGCTTGGAGAAGGCCCAAAGGATGGCCATGACTACGACGACGGTGCCGCGGATGAGCGCTGGGAACTCGGCGTAGGGGGCGTTGTAGTAATCCTCGGGCGTCTGCTTAAACAGGCGCATGGGTTACCTCCTTTGGTTGATAAGGTCCTCGATAATGCGGACGACCTCGTCGATGGTGTGGGCGGTGGAGTCGACGTGCACGGCATCCTCGGCGGGCACGAGCGGGGCGACCTCGCGGCTGCTGTCGAGCTTGTCGCGCTGCTTAAGGGCGTCGAGGGTCTCGTCGACCTCGGCTTCGAGCTGCTCGGACGTGAGCGGCTGGGCATCGTTTTGGTGACGCTGAAGCACGCGGCGGCGGGCGCGCTCGTGTGGGTCGGCGGTCAGGAAGACCTTGACCTGCGCGTTAGGGAACACGACGGTTCCGATATCGCGACCCTCGGCCACGATATCGCGGTCCTCGGCTGCGCGGCGCTGGTGGATGAGCATAGCGGTGCGCACGCCCGGGTAGGCCGAGACCTTGGACACGTTGGCGTCGACCTGCGGGGTACGAATGGCGGCCGAAGCGTCCTGGCCGTCGATGGTCAGGCGCGTGTCCTCGCCGGTACCGTTGGTAAAGCGAATCTCGATCTGCTCGGCGAGGGCGTCGATGGCCGCCTCGTTATCCAAGTCGATGCCGCGGTCGAGCGCGGCGAAGGTGACGGCGCGATACATGGCGCCCGTGTCGAGCTTGTTAAAGCCCAGCTGGCGGGCGATCTCCTTGGCGATGGTGGATTTGCCGGAACCGGCGGGTCCGTCGATGGCGACGATCATGCAATGCTTCCTTTCGGTGGTTGACGTGCTGGTATGATGCGCGGGCGTTGGGGCGCGGCAGTTTGCCTAGCCAGTGTAGCGCTCGCGGTAGGTGTTGCGCTTGGGCGCGGAGCCGTGGCTGCCGTGGTGACGCGTGCGGCTGGCGGGGGTTTCCTGGGGCTTGCCACCGCGCATGGCGTTGGCCTGCTTGGGAGGGATGCCGCCGCTTTTGAGGACCTGTACCTCGCGGTCGGTGAGCTCGCGCCACGAGCCCTTGGCCACGTCTTTGAGCTCCAGGCCGGCAAAGTTGCAGCGATGCAGACGGATTACCGGATGGTGAATCTTGCTCAGCATGCGCTTAACCTGGTTCTTGCGACCTTCGCGGATGATGACCTCGACGGCGGTGGTGCCGGGCTTGACGCCCTGTGGCGCCACGGCCTCGGCCTCGCGTGCGGTGATGACGCGGCAGATTGCCGGCTGGCATAGGCCGTCGTCGAGCTCGATGCCATGGCGGAGCGGGTCTAGATCGCGTTCGGTCAGCTGCCCGTCAACGAGTGCCTGGTAGGTCTTATAGACATGCTTGCTGGGATGCAGCAGGTCCTGCGACAGGTCGCCGTCGGTGGTAAAGAGCAAAAGGCCCGTGGTGTCGCGGTCCAGACGACCCACCGGGAAGAGCCCCGGAAAGCGGTCGCGCGGGACCAGATCAGCCACGCAAGGGCGCTCCTGCGGATCGCTCATGGTGGTAAGGTAGCCGGTCGGCTTGTAGAGCATCAGGTACACGGCGCCCTGGTTGAGCTTGACGGGCATGCCGTCGACCTCGATGTGATCGCGGTCGACATCGACCTTGGTGCCCAGCTCGGTCGCGACCTGACCGTTGACGGTCACGCGTCCGGCGGTCATCAGGTCCTCCGAGCCGCGGCGGCTCGCCACGCCCGCGCGCGCCAAAAAGCGCTGCAGGCGCATGGTGTGCGGATAGACGGGCTGGGCGTCGGTTGCGGGTACTGCGTTGCCCATGGCGCGCGTCTCCCCTACTTCGTTAGTCCTCGTCATTCAAATCCTCCGAGGTCCCGTCGACGACCAGAGTCTCCAAGTCCTCGACTGCCTCAACATCTTCAACATCGGTATCGATCAGTTCGCGCTCTTCGTCCAGGTCCTCGGCCTGCTCCTCGAGCGTGGACTGAATACTGCGGCCGCTCAGACGCTCGCGGATAAACTGGCGCGACTGCTCGTCGGGGGCAAACTGCTCTAGGTCGGGCAGGTCTCGGGTGGAGCGCAGGCCGAATTTTTCCAAGAAGGCGTTGGTCGTGCCGTAGATGATGGCCTGACCGCGCTGGGGGTCGCGGCCGAGCTCACGCACCAGACCCTTGTCCACGAGCGACGCGATGACGCCGTCGGAATTGACGCCGCGGATGCCCTTGACCACCTCGCGCGTCACGGGCTGGTGGTATGCGATCACGGCCAGGGTTTCGAGCGCCGCCTGCGACAGCTTCTGCGTGTCCCAGCTCAACACATAGGCCTCGACCACATCGTGGTAGGCTGGGTGCGTAAACAGGCGCCAGCCGCCGGCGACTTCGCGCAGCTGAAAGCCGCGGTTGGCCTCCTCGTACTCAACCTTGAGCTCGGCGAGCATCGACGCGCACTCGCCGGGGGCGATATCCAGTGCGCCGGCCAGCGCGGGCGCACTCACCGGGTCGCTTGACACCAGCAGCAGCGCCTCGAGGGCGCCTTTGAGGCTGTTTGCCTCCAGCGTGGAAAGGGTTGACATGGTTGCGGCTCCTATTCGGTGAGCTCGGGGCCCTCGCCGGGCACATAGGCCTCGGCTCCCTCGACTCGGTTGATGCAGATGGTTCCAAAGATTTCGTCCTGGCTCAACGTGAGCGAGCCGCGCTTGGCAAGCTCAAGCATGGCCAGGAAGGTGACGACGAGCTGCTCGGTGGTGGCATCGCCGTCCAGTAGCTCGCGGAAGGTGCAGGTTTGGTGCGCCATGGTAAAGCGGTCGACTGAGGCCACGGTCAGGTCGAGCGGCACGCGATGCGGCGCCACATGCTCGGCCTCCAGCAGGAAGGTCTGGCGCTTGCCGTCCAGGTCGGCGCAGATGACGGCCAGGCCGCGCAGGGTAATGCCGGCCAGATAGTCGGGCATTAGGCCCAAGAACTCGGGGTCGGGGCCGGCCACACGCGGGTGCATGCGACTTTCGGCCTGCATGCGGGCACCGAGGGCTGCCGCCGCGCCTTTAAACTGCTTGTAGGCAATCAGGCGCTGGATCAGGACCTCGCGTAAGGCGTCGCCGTCGAGCGCGCTGAGCTCCTCGAGGTCTTCGTCGAACTCGTCATCGTCGTCATCGACTTTGCGCGGGGCCTCCTGCGGCACCAGAGAGGCGGCCTTGATGTCCAAAAGGGTTGCCGCGACCAGCAAAAAGTCGCTTGCTACGTCCAGGTCCAGCGCCTCGATGCGCTCGGCCTCGGCAAGGTACTGCTCGGCCACCTCGCTGATGGAGATGGCGCCGATATCTACTTTTTGGCGGGTTACCAGCTGCAGCAGCAGGTCGAACGGTCCGCTGTAGACCTGCGTCGACACGCGATACGACATCTTCGACCTCCTTTGACGGCGCCTTCGCGGCGCGGTTTGGGTGCATGTTGCGACCGTTTTGCACGGTCGACCTGTAAGTTTACCTTAGATGCCGGCGATTGCGAAGTTGAGCATCTGCTCAGCGAGCGGATACACGGTAACGTCGAAATAGCGGCCGATCACATCGATGCCGGTCCACATGGGCAGCAGGTACAGCACTAGGATGAGGATGGGCATAGCGTATTGCTGCAGGTGGTAGTAGTTGGTCAGCGCCTTGCCTTTAAGGAACGGCACGATGATAGACGAGCCGTCAAGCGGCGGAATCGGAATAAGGTTAAAGAACGCAAGCGACAGGTTAACCACGATAAACGTGGCGCCGAAGTTCATGATTTGAGACGCCACAGCAAAGGACATGCTGGCGTAGAGGTTGCCATAGGCCAGGTGCATGAGGGCGGCCGCGAGGCACGCGAGGGCGATGTTCGATGCGGGGCCGGCAACGCTCACCAGAACCTCGTCGCGCTTGGGGTGCTTGAGGTTGTTGAGGTAGACGGGTACGGGTTTGGCGAAGGCGAACACCGGGCCACCGGCTGCGAGCATGAGCAGCGGCAGGATGATGGTGCCAAACGGGTCGATATGGTTGAGCGGGTTGAGCGAGACGCGTCCGCGCGAACGGGCCGTCTTGTCGCCGAGTGCCCAGGCCGCGGCGGCGTGCGCACTCTCGTGGATCACGATGCCGACGATGACGGCGACGGCGCTCGCGAGCAGGTTCATGATGTAGCTGCTGGACATGGTGCTCCCCTAGCGGACGCGGCGCGACGCGCGCGTGAGCAGGTAGTCAATTACAAACAGGATCACAGCGACGATAGCGTAATCCAGGCGAAACACGCCGCCAAAGGGCGACGTGATGACGCCGTAGCCGGCGATGGCGCTCGGCAGCGCGCGCGAAAGCTCAACGACAAAGCCCACGATCTGCAGTTTGGCGGTGAGGCCGCTAAAACACAGCAGCACGGTCATCGCGCTCATAAAGATGCCGCAGATGCGACAGGCGATGGCGATGATGCTCATCGCTACGGCGGTGGCCTTACGAGAGTTCACGCGCGGTCTCCTCTTCGATCTGGGTGGAAAGCTCCAGCCATTCGTCCTCGAGCTTGGGCAGCTCTTGCTTAAGGCCGTTATATTCCCCCAGCGCGGCGTTGAACTTATCCTGATCGGCATAAAGCTCTTCGCTCGCCATCAATTCCATTAGCTCGTCATAGCGGGCACGCTTTTTGTCCAGCTCTGCCTCGATCTTCTTGAGCTGGTTGCGCACGCCCTTGAGCTTTTTGTTGAGCGCGGCGCGGGCTTGGGCCTCGGCGCGCTTTTGCTCCTTGGTTTTTTTGCCCTCGGCCGGCTTGGGTGCTGCAGCGGGGGCGTTGGCCTGGGCGGCGCTGGCGGGCTTGGCTGCGGCCGGTGCGCTCTCCCCTGCCGCCT
>UMFH01024389.1_pt1 | contig 18694 bp, 19 predicted proteins | sample 1964941 | NCBI WGS metagenome assembly UMFH01 (sample SAMEA4836039, study PRJEB28245) | human gut metagenome | biome: gut microbiome; material: fecal sample | place: Denmark | collected 2008
CCGCCTGTGTCAGCATATTTTCCTCCAGCATGATGGACAGAATGTACTCCCGGCGCTCGCGGTTGCTCTCCGGCGCGGATTGCAGGCTGTACGCGGATGGCGCTTTGATGGCAGCGGCGAGGGAGGCTGCCTGCGCAGGGGTCAAGTCCGCCGCATCAACGCCGAACGTGACTTCTGCCGCCGCCTGCACACCGTATGCGCCCTGTCCGAAGTAGATGAAATTCAGGTACATGTCCAGAATCTCGGCCTTCGTGTACTGCTTTTCCAATTGCAGCGCGAGGTGAATTTCCTCCAGCTTGCGGGCAATCGTCTTCTGACTGGACAGGTGGGAGAGCTTAATCAGCTGCTGGGAAATGGTGGATGCGCCCTGACTGAACGCGCCGTCGCGGACGTTGGTGAGCATAGCGCCGATGATGCGCGTGATGTCAAAGCCCGGATGCTTGTAGAAGCGCAAATCCTCCGCAGCAAGGAACGCATTTACGACGTGCGCGGGCAGACGCGACGTGTCGATGACGGTGCGGTTCTCCTTGCCGACGAGCGAGGTGACGTAATCGCCGTTCTTATCGTGTATGGCACCGGTCTGGGCGAGCGACGTGAGGCGGGACGGGTCAAGCGACTGCCAATCCGCCACGGAAAACGCCTGATACGCCCAAACCGCGCCGCCGAGCAGCAGCATCAGCAAAATTGCCCAAATCGCCGGAAGCACCCAATGCCTTTCTTTCTTCATGCCTGCCACGCCTCCCATATTTCTCTTTCCATCCTGCCCCGAAAATGAAAAAAATCTGCATGGAAATATTTTTCATCACTCAATAGAGAGACGGTTTACGAAAAAAAGCAGATATTTCGTTTTTTTTGTGAAAAAAGACTGGTCAAACGGGTGAAATTGGTCTATAATAAAGCACAGACAGATAGACGCGGCAGATGCCCGTCTGATTGAAGGAGGAAAACTGTGCGGAAACTTCTTGCGATTCTGCAAATCTTCGTGCTGATGGCAGCAATGGCGCTGCCGACAGCTTTCGCCGCCGAAGCGCCGATTATGCTTGCCGGCTTGGAAGCTGCGTCGTCCTCCAGCAGCACGGAAGCGCAGCATGACTGGGACACGAACTTATTCTTCCAAACAATGCAGGAAAAAACCGGAATTGCCTTCTCCTTTACCGAATACGTCAGCCGGGAGGCATGGACGGAGGCGAAAACGGAAATGCTGGCGGGCGAGGCTGCCATGCCGGATATGTTCTTCAAGGCGGAACTGACCCCGCAGGAGACGCTGGCGTTCTATGAAGCGGGCAAGCTGATTGACCTGCGCCCGTATCTGGCGGAGTACGCACCGCACGTCTGGGCGCTGCTGGAAGCCAATCCGGAATGGCTGGAAGCCGTTTCGCTGCCCGACGGCGCGATTGTCGCACTGCCGAGCATCAACGAACTGACGCCGAACAACACCATGTGGATTAACAAGACGTGGCTTGACCGCTTGAAAATGGCTGTGCCGACGACGGCGGAGGAACTGACGGAGGTGCTTCGTCAATTCCGCGACCGCGACATGAACCAGAATGGCAGCCGCAACGACGAAATCCCGCTGTCCTTCGTGAGCATGTGGGATCTGCGCTTCTTGGCGCACGCATTCGGCATCAATGCGGATGATTACTATCTGACGGAGCAGAATGGCAAAATCAGCGAAGTGCTGACGACGGAGGAAAACCGCGCGTTCCTGATGTGGCTGCACGAGCTGTACACTGAGGGGCTGCTGGATTCGCAGGGCTTTATGGCCATGCGGCTGGTGGAGGCGGCAACGTCCTCGTCATCCTCCAGCAGCAGCGAAACGGCGAAGTATGGCGTATTCTTCGGTGCAACGCCGCAGGACGTGGTCGGCGTGAATCTCGCGTCGGAGTATATCGCGCTTGATCCACTGGTGTACAACGGTCAGCAGGTTTACCGTGATTTCACCGGCGACCTCTATCGCGGCACGTTCGCGATTTCATCCACCTGCGCAGAGCCAGAAAAACTGCTGCAATGGGTTGACTACCTCTACACGGACGAGGGCTTCTTGGCGGCGCAGGTTGGCCGGGAAGGCGAGGACTACGACTGGAACGACGATGGCACATGGGCATATGCCCGCATGGCGGAAGAAGTTGTCGCCATGCAGGGCACGAACACCATTTGGACAACCTCTATGCCCTCCTATGCCAGTGCGGAAATTCAAATGAAAATGGATGATGACGCAACGCACGCACTGGCAACGGAATTGGCGCGCGTCCGGCAATGGGAAAAGCGTGCAATGCCCTTGCTCTACCTGACGCAGGAGCAGATGAACCGTGTCACGGAGCTGCAAAGCGGCATCAGCACCTATGCAGAAACGCGCATGGCGTGGTTTGTCGCGGGTGACGTGGAACTTAATGATGAAACATGGGCAGATTTCTGCACGCAGGTGAAGGCGCTGGGCATCGACGAGATGGTCAGCATCTGGCAAAGCACCTATGACAACGCATGGCATCTTGACAAGTAATACTGTTTCCTGCATTCACCTGCACCATCTGCTCGCGCCTTGGCGCATTCTCATTTGAAAATAGTATATACATACGCAAACCATTCAAGAAACCATCCATTGAATGAAAGGACGGAACAAACATGAATCAGTACGCCACGATGATCCGCAACCTAAAATCGCCTGAGGTGATGGAACGCTTGATGCACCTGTATGGCCGCCGCGACGGTATGCTGGTGGAGCAGACGGGACGCTATATTGGTTTGCTCAAACGGCATGAAGAGCTGTTCCACGAGAACCGCGAAGTGCTGATGATCAGCGCCCCCGGCCGCACGGAAATTGGCGGCAACCACACCGACCACAACCGCGGGCGTGTGCTGGCGGCGGCAATCAACCTGGATACGCTTTCGGCGGTTTCCGCGCGCGACGATATGATGGTGGAAATCCACTCCGACGGCTATCCTGCCATCAAGGTGGATTTGGGCAGCCTTGATGTCGTTGAAAAGGAGAAGGGGAAAACCCATGCGCTGGTGCGCGGCGTGGCGGCGCGGATGGCGGAACTGGGCTACAAAATCGGCGGCTTCAACGCGGCGGTGACGTCGAACGTCATGTCCGGCAGCGGTTTGAGCAGCTCGGCGGCGTTCGAGGTGATGACGTGCGCCATCTTCGACGCGCTCTACAACGGCTTCACCATCGACTACAAGACGCGCGCGAAAATCAGCCAGTACGCCGAAAACGTGTATTTCGGCAAGCCCAGCGGTCTGCTTGACCAGATGGCCTCTTCCGCTGGCGGTCTGGTGACGGTGGACTTCAAGCATGATGACCCCGATGTGCGCCCGATGCACTTTGACTTCGCCAAGTACGGTTATTCGCTGGTCGTGGTGGCGACGGGCGGCAATCACGCTGATTTGACGGACGATTACGCGGCGATTCCGGCGGAAATGAAGAAGGTGGCGGCACTGTTCAATGAACCGTACCTGCGCCGTGTGCGCCCGGAGGAGTTCTATCAGGCACTGCCGACCCTGCGCGGCAAGGTGAGCGACCGGGCGCTGCTGCGCGCCATGCACTTCTTTGAAGAGGACGAGCGCGTGGTTCGTCAAGTGGCGGCGCTTGACCGCAACGACCTGTTCGCGTTCCTGTGGGAAATCATCTGCTCCGGCCGGTCGTCGTATATGTATCTGCAAAACGTCTATGCAAACCCGAAGGATCAGAGCCTGTCGCTTGCGCTGGCGATGGCGGAACACATGATGCTGGACAAGGACGGCGCGTGGCGCGTGCACGGCGGCGGATTTGCTGGTACGACGCTGAACTTCGTGCCGGACAAGCTGCTGAGTCAGTTCATCGAGACGATGGAGGGCACGTTTGGGGAGCATTGCTGCAATGTGCTGGACATCCGTCCGGAAGGCGCTGCCGTGCTGCGGCTGGAATAATGAAATAATTTCGGCAAAATCTTGACAAGGACTGCCGCCTGTGCTATCATAACGATGGCGTGGGCGGCAGATTTTGCTGAAACGCGCGAAACAACTGCACAAGCCACTTGGAGCTTCTTCGGGGCAGGGTGAAATTCCCTACTGGCGGTACAGCCCGCGACCCTTCCGCACCGCAATGGGCAGGAAGGCTGAGCCGGTGAGACGAAAGTCAATTCCGGCGCCAACAGTATAGTCTGGATGAGAGAGGAAAGCTGGAAATATGCGCGGAATTTCGGCGAGTATGCCGAAGTTCCGTGATGTTCCGCCCCTGAAAAGCGAACCTGCTTCAGGGGCGTGCATATTTTTAAGGAGGCTTGTCCTATGACAAAGCAGAAAACCCGTTCCAATCTCTCTGTCCAGTACATGACGCGCATCGCCATTCTGGGCGCACTGTCCGCCGTCCTGTTCCCGCTGGAAATCCCGATTGTCGCGTTCTACAAGCTCGACTTCAGTACGCTTCCGGCGCTGCTCGGCGCGTTCTCGATGGGTCCGCTGCCGGGTCTGGCGATTCTGCTGATTAAGGACTTGTCACGTCTGGCGTATTCGTCGAGCATGTATGTTGGGGAGCTGGCGGATTTCATCATGAGCGCGGCGTTCATCCTGCCCGCGTCGCTGATTTACCGCAAGCACAAGACGCGCAAAACCGCGCTGGTCGGCATGGCGGTCGGCACGCTGTGCATGATTGTGGTGTCGGTGCTGGTGAACTGGAAGATGATGATTCCGTTCTACATGACCGCGTTCCACATGGACATGGAAGCGATTATCGGCATGGCGCAGAAGGCACTGCCGTTCGTGGATACGGAATGGAAGGTGCTGCTGTATGTGACGGCGCCGTTCAATCTGCTGAAGGGCTTTGTGCTGAGCCTGCTGACGTTTGTGCTGTATAAGCGGCTGTCGCCGATGCTGCACGTCCGGAAGTAAAGAAAATAAACACGCGGACACAGCCTGAAAGCGCGCACAACTCAATCGCGAAAAAGGGTCAAGGGAGGAACTCCCTTGCAGAGTCCAGAGACAGCGTCTCTGGTGGGGTCAAGGGGCAACGCCCCTTGCGCCTCCTTATAATAGGAAGGAACATAACTATGAGAACACATTCTCCCAATGAAACACGCGAACTGGCGAAAAGGCTGGCGAAAGAGCTTCGGAGGGGGGATGTGCTTCTTTTGTGGGGCGATTTGGGCGCGGGCAAAAGCGAGTTCACGCGCGGGCTGGCGCAGGGGCTCGGCGTGACGGCAACCGTCACCAGCCCGTCGTTCACCATCCTCAACGTTTACGACGACGGGCGAATTCCCCTGTACCACTTCGACTGGTATCGGCTGAACAGCGTCGAGGAACTGTACGAAATGGGCATGGAGGAGTTCCTCGGCGGCGACGGCGTGGCGGTGGTTGAGTGGCCCAGCCAGTGCCCTGAAGCCATTCCGGAAACGCACCTTGACATCCGCCTGACCCCGGTGGACGAAACGACGCGCGATGTGACCATTACTCCGATGGGCGGATTCCGTGAAATATCCTTGGAGGAAGAACAATGAAGCTGCTTGCTGTGGATACATCCGGGCCGGTGTGCGGCGTGGCGATTTTGACGGAGGACGGCATTCGCCATGAGTGCGCCGTCATGAACCACAAGACGCATTCGGTCAACCTGCTGCCCATGATTGACAACGCCTTCCAGTCCACGGGGCTGACGATTCAGGACATGGATCGCTTGGCTGTCGTGGTCGGGCCGGGGTCGTTCACGGGCGTCCGGCTCGGCGTGAGCACGGTGAAGGGGCTGGCGCACGGCGCGGGGAAGCCCTGCGTCGCGGTCAACGCGCTGGAAGCAATGGCGGCAGGCATCAGCGGATTCAGCGGTGTCGTCTGCCCGATTCAGGATGCGCGCGCTGGGCAGGTGTACGGCGCAGCGTTCTCCGCGGGAGAAAATCGCCCGAATCGGTTGATGGCTGACACGCCGATGAAGGTTGAGGACTATGTGGCGGAAATCAGCCGATTCGGCGACCGCTTCCTATTCCTCGGCGACGGTATGCCTGTGCATCGGCAGAAGCTGCAAACCCTGCTGGGGGATGCTGCCACGTTCGCGCAGCCGCATCAGGCGTTCCTGCGCCCGGCAGCAGTGGCGTACCTCGCGTCGCTGGAGACGGAGACGGTTGATTACCTGACGCTGATGCCGCTCTACCTGCGCGCCCCGAACGCCGCACTCAACAAGAAGCTGACGGAGGGTCTCCATGCCTGAAATCACGATTCGTCGGATGACGATGGACGACGTGGACGGCGTGTATGCCGTGGAAATCAGCACGTTTGTCGATGCGTGGAGCCGCGACGCGTTCGTCAGCGACATGAAGAATCCTGTTGCACGCTACCTCGTGGCGGAGCGGGACGGGAAAATCATCGGCTATGCGGGTGCCTGGGTCATCCTCGATGAGAGCCACATCACCAACATTGCTGTGCTAAAGGAACACCGCGGGCAAGGAACGGGAAAACGCCTGACGCACGGGCTTCTGCAATACCTCTCCAACCTCGGTGCGGCATACGCGACGCTGGAAGTCCGCCGCAGCAATGAAATCGCGCAGAACCTCTATAAGTCGCTCGGTTTTGTGCAGCTTGGCGTTCGCAAGCGCTACTACGCTGACAATGGCGAGGATGCGCTCATCATGGTCTGCGACCACATGCCGGCGGCTGACCCGGATTTCACGGAAGCCGAAACGGTATTTGAAGAATAAGCAATGGCGCTCGTCACATGACGGGCGCTTTTTTGAAAGGAGCAGCCTATGGCGACGATTCTGGTGACGCACGGCATCCCGGCAGAGGGATTTTCGCTGCTTTCGGGAGAGAAAATCGTGATTCCGAAGCCGCTCATGCAGTTCTCAATGGACGAACTTGCGGCGCTGATTCCGGCGGCGGATGCGGTCGTTGCGTGCGGCGCGCTGCCGGGCGAAATCATCCGCAGGGGGACGAAGCTGCGCATTATCGCGGGCTATGGCGCGGGCTATGACGGCGTGGACGTGCACGCGGCGGCGGAATGCGGCATACCGGTCACGAATCTGCCCGACACCGTGACGGACAGCACGGCGGAGCTCGCCATCGGGCTGATGCTCGCGGTTTCGCGCAGAATCGGGGAAAACAGCCTCCGTGCGCGGGAGGAAGCGCCGGAAAACCTGTTCGGCATGGGCAAAAACATGGGGCGCAGTCTGCGCGGGCAGACGCTGGGTCTCCTCGGCTGTGGGCGCATCGGCAAGCGGACGGCGGAAATCGCGGTGGCGCTCGGAATGCGCTGCATCGGGTACAGCTGGCACGGGGTGAATCATCCGCAGGTGGAAAGCGTGACCCTGCCGGAGCTGCTGGCGCAGTCTGACGTGCTGTCCCTGCACTGCCCGCTGACGCAGGAGACGCGCCGGCTGCTTGACTGTTCTGCGCTGGCGCGAATGAAGCAGGGGAGCATCCTCATCAACACGGCGCGCGGGGCGATTGTGGACTGCGACGCACTGGCGGATGCGTTGGAATCGGGACACCTGCGCGGCGCGGGGCTGGACGTGTACCCGGATGAGCCGCACATTCCGCCGCGGCTGATCGCGCTGCCGCAGGTTGTGCTGACCCCGCACATCGGCACGAACACACAGGAGACAAGGCTGCGGATGGCGGAGGAGTGCGCACGGCAGATTGCGGATGCACTGACGGGAAAACGACCGGCGCATGTGGTGAATGGGGTAGAATAATGCCCAAATTAAAACAGCAGCAGGGGCGACAAGCGTCTCTGCTGCTGTTTTTGTGAAGTCAAAATGGCGTGTTCAGGCGATAGCACGTTATTTCGTCCATGCGTCAAACTCTTCATCCGTTGCAAGCACGGTGTGTGTGCCGCCGACGGAATGTTCCGTTCCTTTGGCGTAATCAATACCGCTGGTGGCGTAGTTGTAGGTCAGCGCGACGCGATGCTTTTCCACCACGGGATTGGGGTGGGGGATGGCGGACAGCAGGCTCTTGGTGTACGGATGAACCGGGTGGGAGAAAATCTCCTCCTTCGTACCGGATTCCACCATGTAGCCCAAATGCAGCACGCCGATGCGGTCGGATATGTACTTCACCATGCTCAAATCATGTGCGATAAACAAGTAGGCGCACTGCGTTTCCTCCTGAATATCCTTCATCAGGTTGACCACCTGCGCCTGAATCGACACATCCAGCGCGGAAATGCACTCGTCAGCGATAATCAGCTTGGGGTTCATAATCAAGGCGCGGGCAATGCCGACGCGCTGACGCTGACCACCGGAAAACTGGTGCGGATAGCGGGCAGCGTGCTCCGGCGAAAGTCCGACTTTCTTAAGCATTTCGCTGATTTTCTCCTCGCGCTCCTGCCGATTGGCGAAGCGGTGGTGGATGTCCATGCCTTCGCTGATGATGTCGCCGACCTTCTTGCGCGGATTCAAACTCGCCATCGGGTCTTGGAAAATCATCTGCATATCCGAGCGGAGCATACTGCGCGTGTCGCGGTCAAGCACGCCGGAAATCACCTTGCCGTTGAAGGTGATGCGACCGTTCGTTGGGTTATACAGGCGGATGATGCTGCGTCCGATGGTCGTCTTGCCGGAGCCGGATTCGCCGACCAGCCCGTAGGTTTCGCCCGGATAGATGTTGAAGGACACGCCGTTGACGGCCTTGACCGTATAGGTGCGGGAGACAGGAAAGTGCTGAACAAGATTTTCTACTTTCAATAGCGGCTCGCTCATAGATACTTGGCAGCCTCCTTCTTCGCCCGTTCAAGGCGCTCCTTCAATTCCTTCGGCATCTCAAAGGCGGGTGCGTCTGGGTGGAGCAGCCATGTGGCGGCGTAATGGGTTTCGGAAACCTTGAACAGCGGCGGTTCCGCCTTCTTGTCGATGACCATGGCGAAACGGTTGCGCGCGGCAAAGGCATCGCCGACCGGTTCATGCAGGAGGTTTGGCGGACTGCCCGGAATGGAGTACAAGCGGTCATCCGCCGTCTCCAAATCCGGCATGGCGGACAAAAGACCCCATGTGTAGGGATGGCATGGCTCGTAGAAGATTTCCTCTACATTGCCCACTTCGACGATTTTTCCAGCGTACATCACATTCACATAATCCGCCACCTTCGCGACGACGCCAAGGTCATGCGTGATGTAAATGACGGACAGGTGCATTTTCTGCTGAATCTGTTTGATGAGGTCGAGAATTTTGCTCTGGATTGTCACGTCCAGTGCAGTGGTGGGTTCGTCGCAGATAAGGATGTCCGGTTCGGCGGAGAGCGCAATGGCGATAACGACGCGCTGCCGCATACCGCCGGAAAGCTGGTGCGGATAGTTGCGGAAGCGCTTTTCGGCATCGGTGATACCCACCAGTTCCAGCAGCTGCAGGGCTTTCGTGCGCGCTTCGTCCTTTGGCATGTGCTTATGCAGCAGCATGCCCTCCATAATCTGCTTGCCGATGGTCATCGTGGGGTCAAGGCTCGTCATCGGGTCTTGGAATACCATCGCGAGGCGCTGACCGTTGTATTCCGTGCGCAGCTGCTTTTTGCTCAATTTCAGCAAATCAACGGTTTTGTCCTGCCCGTGCCCATCATCGTATGTATACAGGATTTCGCCGCTGTTGATGGTGGCGTTGCTGTCCAGCAAGCCGACGGCGGCTTTCATCGTTACGGATTTTCCCGAACCGGATTCGCCCACGATGGCGACGGTTTCGCCCTTTTGCAAATCCAGATTGATGCCGCGGATGGCATGTACCACGCCGGCGTTCGTGCGGAAGGAAATATCCAGATTCTTGATTTGCAGAATGGTCTTTGCTGACATCTTGAATCCTCTCCTTTCACATGTCTTCCAGCTTGGGCGCGAGCGCCTCGCGCAGTCCGTCGCCGATGAAGTTGAAGCCCAGCATCAGCAGCGCCAGCGCCAGAATCGGCGGAATAATCTGATACGGCAGGGTAGTGATGTTGTTGAAACCGTCCTCAATCAGCGTGCCGATGGAGCATTGCGGCAGCACAATGCCGACGCCCACGAAGCTCAGAAACGCCTCGGTAAAGATGGCGGTCGGGATGGAGAACATCACCTGCGTGATAATCGGGCCGATGGTGTTGGGCAGAATCTCCTTGAAGATGATGTGTCCGCTGCCTGCACCCAGTGTGCGGCTGGCGAGAACATACTCCTGCTCCTTCATCTTCAGCATTTCTGCGCGGGCGATTTTGCTCATGCCAATCCACTCGGTCAGCAGCAGCGTTACAATCACCAGACCGATGCCTTTGGGCATAAAAATCGCCAGCACGGACACAATCACCAGCCGCGGGATACTGTTGGCGATTTCGACGAAGCGCTGCATGATGCTGTCCACACGTCCGCCGAAGTAACCGGATAACAGCCCGTAGCTCATGCCAATGAGCATATCAATGATGATGGTGACGAAGGCAATCATCAGCGACACGCGCGCGCCGTACCACGTCCGTGTCCAGAGGTCGCGGCCGAGGTCGTCCGTGCCGAAGAGAAACGTTTTATCGGCATAAATGTCGTCGTAAGGTTCGCCCGTCACCATCTCGTGGATGGCAGGTGCACGCGGGCTGATGCCGACGGCGGCCTTCTTGCGTCCCTTGGCATTGAGCGCCGTGACGATTTCGTCATACGCATATCCGCTGAAAAGCGGCGCGACGAACGCCAGAAAAATCATCAGCAGTACCAGAATCAGCCCAATCATGGCGCGCTTGTTGCGGACAAAGTGCGTTGCGACACCCTTCCAGTAGCCTTGGGAAGCATAGTTGGTGTCGGTCGCAATGTCTGCCTGCTCCAACTGCGCAAAGTCCCCGGCGACCGGGACGTATTCCGCTGCCTGCACCGGCGGGCAGGTTTCTAACTGTTTCATTCGTTTGTTTCCAGATGCAAGAGGCAGAGCGGTCTGCCTGAAGAGAACCGCTCTGCCTGAAGATTTAGATACGATTTTAGATTGGCTCAGCCTCTTCTAAAAGCGCACACGCCTGATTACTTGATGACGGCACTCTTATACACGCGGTTCAGCGCGACAGGATGGAATTCAATCCCTTCAAGGCCCTCAGTATCATCATTTCAAGAAAAAGTAAAGGGACGATGAACGAAAAAACATGAAATGTGCAAAGTGGAGTGCACAGAGGAAAAATAAGAACAAGGGAAAAACAATGAACTGTCCAGCATAGTGTGGACAGCAAAAAGAGGCCTCCTGCCGTAGAATAGAAACTGCGACAGGAGGCAATTCGTATGGCAAGAAAGTACGAGAAGGTTGAGCAACTAACAGCGATGGTGCGTGTAGTAGAACCATCTGGAATGACATAGTTCCCAAACCATCGCGTCGGACGGCTGTTGCTGCATTAAAGCAGGATTCAGAAAACCGGCCTAACTCAGACCAATTTGCGTATCAGATATAGGGGAGAGGGGCGGAGAGGGAGACTTGGAGAAAGCATCAGAAAATCTGCTACAAAAATAATTCTGCTACAAAAAGCGATATACCGATAAAAGTAGGAAGCGATTTTAAGAGTAGCAGAGTAACATTTATTTTCAGATGCATGTGATTTGTATGTGCAATGCGTGTGCGTGCGTACATGCGCGTGTGCTGAATGCAGGGGGTGTATAAAAAGTGCTACTTTGATATTTTGATACACAAAAGGCGGCAATCTGTTGAAATAAGCGAGTTTCTTATTGAAACAGGCTGCTGTGTCTTTCGAGAAAAGTGATACATGGCAAGGGAAAAACGGGACACGCTCAAAAACAGCAAAACAGATGCGGAATTGTCTGGGTGGAAACAGTGAAGATACGCTGACTGGCAATGAAACTCAAAGTGGCACACATGGACGCAGGAGGCCGAAAATGGTGCGCTCAGCGCCAGCAAAGTCGAACCATGCAGATATTGGGAAGCAAATTGCCTATAAAACACAAAAAAGAAGCGACTTTTCAATCGCTTCGATGTCTGGGTGAGAAGGTCCGAACTTCCGGCCTCTTGAACCCCATGAAAAGCATTCGACGACCCGCAAACCCTTGCGTCACAAGGCTTTGCGGCACTTTCACAAGTGCCTAATAACCCCGAAATAACCCCGAACTCATGAACGGAACAATTTTAGCCCCTGTGCTGTGTATGCGGTTCAATGTCAAGGCGACAATAAGCACAGGAGGTTTTTTCAATGAAAATGACGACGACAAACGAACTGCCTGCCGAAATCATGGAGAACGGCATTCACTACACCCTCGTGGGCGACTACTACTTTCCTACTTGTATGCTGGGGGATAAGTCGCCCAATGGCAAGTGGGCATCCCTGTATGAGCGCTATTTGCAGGAGAAGCATCCGCACGAGTATGTTAGGCTGATTTGGGCGGATGAACTGGCGGCGCTGCTGGAATCCGTGCAGAAGGAGTGTGAGGAGCGGGTAGCAGTGCTTGTTCGGGAGATGGCGGAGGCGGAAGGCGTGGATGAGGAGATGAAGGAAAATGAGCAGATGGAGTGGGTGCAGAGGATGGAGATGATTTGCGGCAGGGCGGAAGAGGTTGTGCGCGAGGAAATTGTGGGATAAGGGAAAAGAGAAACGGCAGCAGGGACGCGACCGGGGTGACGGGCTACCCGTTCTTCGGCGATTTGATTCTGGACAGCCTGAATCGCACGGAAAACGCGATGACGCAGGCGCGCGCCTTCAAGGCGGCGGAACTGTGCCTGATTGCGCAGAAGCAGGCGGAAATGGTGTATCAAGCGAAATAATGCAAGAAAGCAAGCCCATCGGCTGCCTGGGATTTGTACAGGCGGTCGGTGGGCTTGCTTGGTTGTATACAATTTCGCTTACGCTCGAATGCCGCTTCCGCCTCGGCTTTACGGATTTCCTCTTCGCGCGTTTCCGGGTTCCAAATGAGAATGCGCCAAGACACGAGCAGATGTGCAGGTGAATTTGGAAATAGTATTATGCCCGGATGCAACAAAAACGCGGCGGCTTCCGGGGGAAAGTCGCCGTGAGAAAGTATGCAGTTTTCATCAATTGCTCATCTGATGTTTCTTGATGCCGTGATGTGCAGCCCCATTTGCTCCAGCTCATCAGAAGTGGTCACAAGAACCGTTGCAGAAAGCCACTTGATTTTCTTCTCAAGTTCCTCCCGCAGCCGTCGTCTGATGGTATGCTCATCGCGGCTCGCACAGGCAAACTTCCCGTCAAGCACCAGTACCACCACGATTTTTCGCTGACCGTTTGCAATCTCTTGACTGCATAATGATCGTGCGAACGCATCACACGATGCATGCTTCGTCGCAGGCATTGGATTGCTGAATGCACCCACCATGCCCGCCAGCGTCATCGCCATTTTCTGGGCAACTTCAATATCAAGGCTGTCTCTTGTGGATACGTCGCGTCCATCAGCGCCCGCCGTGTCGCGCTTCTGGTTATTCGGAGCAATCCGCCAGCGGTTGCCCGACTCATCACCAATGCAGTTTTTCACCTCAATCAGCACATAGTGCTTGTCCGATACCGCAATAAAATCCACAGCTTTTGCGCCGGGCTGTGCGTTAAACCGCTCGGTATAATACGGCGTATCATCATACTTCAGCACCAAATTGCCATATTGCTCGCCGAACGTAAATTCGATATCACTCTCTGATACGATCATAGATGAATCCCTGCTCTCTGTTGTATATCGCATCAAATTCTTCCATGATGCTGTTGTGCTGAAGTTCGCTGATGGTATCCGCCATTTCCGCCTTTATTGCGCCATCCTCAAAGAAAAGGGAAAAGAAACGGATGTCAATCTGGTCAGTATTGGATTCCGGGAATGCCATATACATGTTCAGATACTGCTGGAGGAAATAATCATGTGTTGTGATGAAAATCTGCACCTTGAGTTTTGCAAGCTGCATCATAGCTTCCACCAGCGGGCGAATCATGCCGGGATTCATGTTCGTCTCCGGCTCATCCCAGAACAGCACCGAATTGGCATTCAGGCAGCCATTCCGAATGAGATAGGTGATGGTCGCCAATTTGCGATAGCCCTCGGAGACAAGCCCCATTTCAAATTCTCCGCCATTTTCTGCATTGAGATAAAATTTTTTATCATGCTGCACCGTTGTCCCGTGGAGAATTTCATCCAAACTGGCTAACACCTGATTTTGCTCATCGGAATTTTTCCCGCGCTTCAGCGGACGATCCAGCAGCTTTGCAAGGTCATAATATGTTTCCTCAAACGCAATATGGTATTCCTCATACAGCGACGTGAAATTCTCCGTCGCCGAAATGATTTCCTTCGGCGGAAAATACACCGCCGTATGGTCAGGCGATGCCGCATGCTCCATCTTCGGCAAGGCAAGCGTGGAAATTTTGCTTGCTCGATTTCCGAAATTCACATCAATGCTCGTGCCGTTTTCATAGCCCATCGAGGCTGTCATTTGGGCATTGCCCTGCTTTCGCCGCACGAGTCTGCCAACTTTCCCGTTGTCCGGGCGAAATACGCCGCACAGCTTTTCGGAAAACCTGTTCACCGCTGCTTCCCTTGTCTCTGTGGAGTTCCACTGTTCATAGGACTTATGCAGGCTGTACATCAGCTTTATCAGCGCCGTTTTGCCCGTGCTGTTTGTGCCACAAATCACATTGATTCCCGGCGACCACTGAAAATCGGCTTGCTGAAACAGCATAAAATCAGACAGATGCAATTGGCTGATTTTCACACTCATCCATTCCTTTCCCAAAGCAGTTTCATGTCTGCTTTGCGCAAGAAGCACAGCTTCTCTCCGATATTGTTGCAGGCATGAAACAGATTATCCGCTGCGTCGGATTGCGATTTGCTTCCGCACAACTCGGCGCACGTTGCTTGTACGTCAATCACTATAACATTGATTCCTGCTATTGTCAACGGTTATTGTCAGAATTTTCGCCCAATTGCAAAAACGCGGCAATGGCTTCTTCATATTGTCCATTTTCGCGCAGCATCACTGCTTGCTGGTACTTTAATTCCATTATGCCCGCAATCTGCGCCTTCGCGCCGCTCTAATCTCCCAATTCTGCAAACGCTGCAATTGCCTCGTCATAGTAGTAGAACCATCTGGAATGACTTAGTTCCCCCATGAAAAGCATCAGACGAACCGCAAGTTCTTGCGCCACAAGGCTTTTCGGTACTTTCACAAGTGCTATAGACAGTCTGGAATATTCCTTGCGCGGCATGGGCAAGTCTGAAAGCTTATCACCGATGCCCGCTGCTTTCAGCGCCCGCGCCAACGCTTCAATGAGAATAATTTCGCGCTCACGTCCGCACAGATATTTTTCCTTGTCACGGGATTTTTTGTATTCACTATACTTTCATGTCGCCCGACAAGCTGGATAGCTATGAGAAGCATCCGCACGAGTATGTTAGGCTGATTTGTGCGGACGAGCTATCGACGCTGTTGGAATCCGTGTAGAAGGAGTGCGAAGAGCGGGTTGCGGTGCTTGCTCGGGAGATGGCTGAGGCGGAAGGTGTGGATGAGAGGATGAAGGGAAACGAGCAGATGGCATGGATGGGTGCGGAGGATGGAGATGATTCGCGGCAGGGTAGAGGATGTTGTGCGCGAGGAAATCATGGGATAAGTGAAGAGAGGAACGGCAACAGGGGCAGGGGAGTTCCTGCTGCTTTATTCGTGTAATAATCACTGCTATGAAAAAACGAATAAATCCAGCAATCACCCATTGGAAAATCGGACGATCTATGATATAATCATCATGGAAAACAGGACAAGGAGGCTTTCGGATGATTGCAAGAAAGATTGAAAAGAAATTGCAGCGCTTCCATGATGCGCACGAAAAAAAGGCGATGCTGATTACTGGCGCGCGTCTGGTTGGCAAAACCTTTATCATTCGCGAGTTTGGCAAGCAATATGAGTCCTTTGTGAAAATTAACTTTTAGGCAATCCCACACAAAGAAAAAATGTCGGGAAAGAGGTATAATAAAGAGGTGAAGAAGCAATTGACGATGAGCCTGATCAGCGACGAGCTGGGACAGGCAACAACAAAGAAGAAAGAGTTTCTGGGAATCATGGAGAAACTGATTCCGTGGTCGCAATGGGTTGGGATCGTGCAGCCGCACTATTACAAAGGAGAGCGCGGCAATAAGCCCTACGACTTGGAATTGATGCTCCGAATCTATGTGCTGCAGCACCTCTACAACCTCGCGGATGACGCGGCACGCAATGAAATCATCGACAGCCGTGCGTTCTCGCAGTTCTGCGGTGTGGACTCCAGCAATCAGGTGCCGGATGGCGATACCATCGGGCGTTTTCGGCATATCCTCGAACGGAATCAGCTTGGCGAAGCTTTTTTCACAAATGTGGTCGGAAGTTTGCAGAAGTGCAATCTGATGCTGAAAAAGGGAACAATTGTGGATTCGACGCTGATAGCCGCGCCTTCATCGACGAAAAACAAGGAAAAGCAGCGTGATCCGGAAGCTCATTCCGTCAAAAAGGGCACCCAATGGTACTTCGGCTACAAGGAGCACATCGGCGTGGATGCGGACAGCGGGTATCTGGGTGCAGAAAAGAAGGATGATGCGATTCTTGTCAACAACGAAGAACATCCTATCCGGTATCAAATCAACAGGCGTCCGTCGCAGCTGAAGAAAGCAAGCGGCGAAAAGTTCGAGCTGCTCAAGGAAATCGAACATGCGAAATCCTCGGTGCGGTCCAAAGTGGAACATGTGTTTTGCGTGATAAAGAGAATCTTTCATTACCGAGGACGGGAAAAACTGCATCAGCATTGCGCACACTGTTTGCACTTTTTCTCGGAATTTGGGTCGGCAAAGATGACACGGCTGGTTTTGGCGCAATTATGAGGGGGAGCCTTAATAAAATACACATTATGAATATGAAAAGGAGGAGATCTATTTTGATGCTTGAAACGATTCTCTCCAAATGTGATGAACGCAACGATCGACACGGATGCGAGCAATGCGCGGATTGCTCCTATGATACTTACTGCCCACACGATTGTGAAAAGTGTTTGGACTATATTCACAATCCATCTCACGCCCCTGATGGAGCACCGGAAAGAAAATATGACTGTACGCACATGGCAAATGTTTATACATGCAAATACTCTTGCCGATATGCTTCTGAAATTGTCTATGCCGTTGAACGGCTCAAAGATTTATCCAATTTAACAGACCTTAAAGTTCTGTCGTTTGGATGCGGACCGTGTACAGACTTATTTGCCATTGACTATCTTCGCTCTTTGGGAATCTTATCATACCAGAACCTTGAATATCGTGGTGTGGATTATAGTGAGGATGTTTGGAAATATATACACCGTGATATTAAAACATTTGAAAATGAGGATTTAAGAATCAGGTTCTACTATCAAGATGCCTGCAAGCTTATTCATACAATAGCCCAAGGTAGTTGGGTACCAAACCTTATTGTTTTTCAGTATGTTTTTTCAGATATGGAAAAGCACTCGGATGCAAAAAACATAAATGATTTTATTGAAACTTTTGCACAGTACTATAATGAGAAGGTCGTTCCAAACACATACATTATCCTTAATGACGTAAATCTGGGGAGAGGTTATGGTGGTGGTCGGGATTATTTTGACCAGTTATGCAATAAACTTTGTAGTTCCATTTCCAGAAAAGGACGATTTTGTAACGATAATTCAAAAAGCATTTATTATCCGAGAGGTTATCCGTACGGGGAAAATTCCGATGGTGAGTTTCCACAAAATGAGAACTGTTTTGATTTGTCTCCATGGAAAAAATATTCTCCATTCAATACTTGCGCAAGTGCGCAGATGATTATAAAAAAGGTGGTGAAAAAATGATAATAAGTGCCAGCCGAAGGACAGATATTCCAACATATTACTCTGAATGGCTATTCAATCGTCTCAAGGAAGAATATGTTTTGGTAAGAAATCCTATGAACATTCACCAAATTGGGCAAATAAGCCTTTCTCCTGATGCTGTTGATGGTATTGTTTTTTGGACAAAGAATCCGCTTCCGATGCTTCATCGTCTTTCAGAACTTGACAAATATAATTACTACTTTCAATTTACACTGAATGCATACGATAGAGATGTCGAACCAAACATTCCATCAAAAAATAATGTAATTATTCCAGCATTTCAGCAATTATCAAAAGCTATTGGAAAAGATCGGGTAATATGGCGATACGATCCGATTTTCTTTAATGAGCGTTATACAATGGAATATCACTGCAAATATTTTCGTGTTTTGGCATCAAAACTTGGTGAATACACAGAAAAATGTACTGTGAGCTTCCTTGATTTATATAGAAATACTGCCCGCAATACACAACCTCTGAAAATTCAGCAAGAAACAAAAGGGCAACAACTTGAAATCATGCAAAGATTTTCAGAAATTGCTAAAGAATATGGTTTCTACATTGATACCTGTGCTGAGGCAATTGACCTTGAAAAATTCAGTATTGCGCACGCTCATTGCATAGATAAAGAAAGATTTGAACGATTAGGAAAATGTAAATTATCTGTTGAAAAAGACCCGAATCAACGTCCTGAATGTGGTTGTATCGCAAGTATAGATATAGGAACCTACAACACATGCAGAAATGGATGCTTATATTGCTATGCAAATTATAGTCATAATACAGTAATGCGCAACACTCAAATACACAATCCAACATCGCCTTTACTTTTTGGAGAGGTTGGGTCAGACGATGTTATAAAAGAACGAAAAGTAAAATCCTGCAAGGAATGCCAAATGACTTTGTTTGATCTGTAAAGATTAGCAATAAAGTTGGTATCAGAGAACTTGAAAAGACGCCGGACGCA
>UMFH01042459.1_pt1 | contig 18080 bp, 15 predicted proteins | sample 1964941 | NCBI WGS metagenome assembly UMFH01 (sample SAMEA4836039, study PRJEB28245) | human gut metagenome | biome: gut microbiome; material: fecal sample | place: Denmark | collected 2008
CATCACGCGGTTCTCGAGCGTACGAATCTCGCTCTTACGCTGCTTGTCCTCGGCCTCGGCGGCCTGCTTGTTCTTGATGATCTCCTCTTTAGCCTCGAGCAGAGCCTCTTTTTTGAGGGTCTCGGCCTGACGCTTAGCATCACCGATCAGGGACTCAGCCTGTGCGTGTGCCGACTGGATCTTTTCGTCGGCCTCGTGAAGACTACCCTGCTTGGCGGTGCGCATGTAGGCAATGGCGGCGATGGCACCCAAAACGATGCCAACGAGCGCTGCGATGATAGGCATGCTCACTCCTTTTTATGGATTCGTTACACAACAAAGCGAACCGTCCTTACGAACGGCTCGCGACATTTGAGTAATATGGGCGCAGCTTATGCGGGTCGGATACAGATAAACATATAAACAAACTCATCACAGATGAGCACATATCACAAAGCAAATGACAGTGTTTATCGTACGTTGAACCACAACAACTGTCAAATAAATGGCCCCGGCACGGCGGCTAAAACGCGGTGAACGGCAGGGCCACAAAACGCATACGCCTAAACCGCACATTCCTCGCGTTCGGCATCGAGACGTGCCTTAACGGCATCGGCGGCGATGTGATACGAGAAGCCCTTGCCCATCAAAAACCGAACCAGTTTTTCGAATCCGCGCGTCTCTGGAACACGCCGCTTGGCGAGCAGAGCTGACGCACGCTCCAAATCGTCTTCGACGGCAAAATAATCCTCGGGATAACCGGGAATGTCATCGAGCACGACATGACGGCGCTTGAGCTCGGTCTCGATTTTGCGCTGTCCCCAACCGCGCCGCTTGCGCTCCTCGATAAAGTACGAGCAAAAGCGGCTCTCGTCTAAAAAGCGATACTCGGTGGCGCGCTCGACGGCGAAATCGATCGCAGGCTGGTGAAAGCCGTAGCGAGCCAGCTTGTCACGGACCTCACCAGTCGCATGGTCGCGGCGCGATAACATCTCGGTCACCATGGTAAGTGCACATTTACGCTCGATGATCTGCACCGCCTCACGAAAGTTGTCCCAATCACAGGGAAGATCGGGGCGGTTTTTGACATACAGCCGCGCAACCCGCACGGGAATCCAAATGGACCGCTCAAAACCGCCCTCAAGCTCACAATCGATATGTGCGCAAGGCTTTTTTGACGCATATCCGCTCGAGAACGAGGAGGCCGCCTTCTTATCGGGAAAGACGACCGTGGCCTCGGTCACCGTATACGACATGAGCGTAACCACTACTCGTCGTCATCATCGAGCATGGCGGAACCATCGATGGCGTAAAGCTCGTCAAACTCCTCAGGCGCAGGCTGATCGGTCAGCTCGACCTCAGACGGAGCATCGTCATCAAACTCAAGCCCGCAGGCAAGGCGGACCTTATGCTCAATCTCGTCAGCGCAATCGGGGTGTTCGCGCAGGAACGCCTTGGCGGCCTCGCGACCGTTGCCGAGCTTGTCCTCGCCATAGGCAAACCAGGAGCCCATCTTCTTGCAGATGCCGCACTCGACAGCCATGTCCAGAATCGAGCCCTCCTTAGAGATGCCCGTACCGTACATGATGTCGAACTCAGCAGAACGGAACGGAGCTGCCACCTTGTTCTTAACGACCTTGGCGCGCACGCGGTTACCGATAACCTCGTCCTTAAGCTTAATGCTGTCGATGCGGCGAATGTCGATACGCACCGAAGAGAAGAACTTAAGGGCACGGCCGCCCGTCGTGGTCTCGGGGTTGCCGAACATGACGCCGATCTTCTCACGCAGCTGGTTAATGAAGATGCACGTCGTGTTGGACTTGGACAGCGAGCCGGCGAGCTTACGGAGCGCCTGGCTCATCAGGCGAGCCTGAAGACCGACCGTAGTATCGCCGATTTCTCCCTCGATCTCGGCACGCGGGGTCAGCGCGGCGACGGAGTCGACGACGATGGCATCGATGGCGCCGGAACGCACGAGCATGTCAACAATCTCGAGCGCCTGCTCACCCGTATCGGGCTGGGAAATCAGTACCTCGTCGATATCCACGCCAATGCGCGCGGCATAAGTGGGATCAAGCGCGTGCTCGGCATCGATAAATGCCACAACGCCACCCATTGCCTGGGCCTCGGCCAGGATCTCGAGCGAAAGCGTCGTCTTACCGGAGGACTCGGGACCGTAGATCTCGACGATTCGGCCGCGCGGCACACCGCCGATACCCAGCGCGGCATCAAGTGCCAGAGCGCCCGTAGGGATGGCCTCGACCTCGAGCTCGGGGCCACCGTCGCCGTACCTCATGATGGAACCCTGGCCGAATTTCTTCTCGATCTCGGCCTTGGTGGTGGCGATCATCTCATCGCGCTCTTTACCCGTCGTGCGAGCATGAACGGTACGTACGGGACCTGAATTCTTGGCCATGAATAGCCCTCCTCTTAACAACCTGCATCGATAATAAACGAACGGCTGTTCGTGGTCAACCGTTCAGGCCAATCATATGCAGGCAGTCTTTCCAAAACCCAACCAAACGCCGACCAAACACTGACCAAAAACTTGACCGAAGGCGAACCAAGAAAATCATGACGAGGAAAAATACGACAACTACCTGCACAAAGGTAAAATTCGCCGGAGGTCCCTATCTCCACAATTAAGGGGCCCGGAGGCCCCTTAAAACACGTCTATTCCATAGAATCGAGCACGCAGACAATGCGACCCAGTGCCTCCGTGACCGCATGGGCACGAACACACGAACGGTCGCCCTCATAGTGGCAGCGCACAGAGTCCACGACCGGCACTCCCCCATCGGCGGAACGATGCGCCCAGCCAATATAGAAAGTGCCCGCAGGATCGTCCTCGGTCCCTCCACCGGGGCCGGCATAGCCAGTCGCGCTCACGGCAATATCGCTCTGATACAGCTCCAGCGAACCGGCAGCCATCTCGCGCGCCGTCTGATACGACACCGCAGTGTAGCGGTCGAGCGTCTCTTGCTCAACGCCGAGCACGCGATGCTTAATCTCGTCGCAGTACGTCACCGCACCGCCACGCAGCACCGCCGAGGCGCCCGGGATATCCGCAATCGTCGAGGCGATCATACCCGCCGTCAGCGACTCAGCCGTCGAAACCGTCACGCCCCGAGCGCTCGCGCGCTCGACGATATCGCGCGCCAGCTCCTCGTTATGTGCGGAAATCTGCTCAAAAGAGACCGTCATACCCACCAGGACCTAGACCGAAAAGACGATCTTGCGGCAGTTCCAGAAGTACTGGGCGCCCGAGATAACGGTCAAGACAACGGCAACGGCATACAGGAAGCGCGACACCGAGTAGATGCCGAGCGTCAGCGCCACCGGGCCAAGGTGCAAGCCGGCCATCGCAAAAACGCACAGGTAACCGCAGATGGAGACCATCGTGGTTGCCGTCTTGTACTTGCCGAGCTTATCGGCCGCAACGACCACACCGGCCGCACTCGCAACCATGCGAAGGGCGCTCACCAGAAGCTCACGGAACAGGATAATGAACACGGACCACACGGTCACCGCGCCAAAATCCAAGAACAGCAGCAGGGCCGAGAACACGAGCAGCTTATCGGCGATGGGGTCCAAAAATTTACCGAAGTCGGTGATCTCGTTGCGCGAACGCGCCAGATAACCGTCGACCTTATCGGTGCACGACAGGATCACGTACAGAATGAAGGCAGCGGCGGCGAGCGGGCCGTCGAAGATGCTCCAATCCGTACCGGCAACACTCGTGTGAGAAAGCGCCGACACGATCATGAACACCGGGATAAAGACGATGCGAACGCACGTCACGATGTTGGCGGGCGTCCAAACACTCGTCAGTTCCTTATTGCTCTCGTTTGCCACGATGCTCTCCTACTCCACAACATGGCCGATAAGCTCATAGCAGAAGCTATCGGTAAACTCGACAGTCAGAATATCGCCCACGGACGCCTCGCTGGCGTCCAGATGCACCGCTCCATCGGAATCGGGCGCCTGGAACCAGGCATGGCCGATCAGCTCGGCGCCGTCCTCGGTCTCTTCGATACCGTCGACGATCACCTGGGCGCGCTCGCCCACATGGGCGGCGGTGGCGGCAAAGCCGAGCGACTCGGCCAGGTCCATGGCCTCCTGGGCGCGCTCGAGCTTAACCTCCTCATCGACCTGACCCTCCATCTTAGCGGCCAGGCTGCCCTCCTCCTGCGAGTAGGCAAAGACGCTCGTGTAGTCAAAGCCGACGGTGTCCATAAAGTCGATAAGGTCGCGGAACTCGTCGTCGGTCTCGGTCGGGAAGCCGACCATGGCCGTGGAACGGATCACGATGCCGGGGATACGCTCACGAAGGTCGCGGAACAGATCCTCGAGCTCCTGGCGCGAACCGGAGCGACGCATGGCCTTGAGAATGCGCGCGTCGCAGTGCTGCACGGGGATATCGATATAGGGCAGCACCTCGGGCGTATCGCGAATCGTCTCGATGAGTTCGTCAGTCATGCCCTCGGGCTGCAGATAGAGCACGCGGACCCAGACGTTGTGCGGGCGTACGGCCTCGGCGACGGCACGCAGCAGCTGCGCCAGATTGCGCGGCGAGCCATCGGCGACGTCCTCGTCGGCAAAGTCGGTACCCCAGATGCCCGTGTCCTGGCCGATCAGCACGATCTCGCGCACACCGCCGGCAACCAGGTCGCGCACCTCGGAGATGATGCTCTCGGCATTGCGCGAATGATAGCGGCCGCGGATGTAGGGAATCATGCAGAAGCTGCAGAAGCGGTTGCAGCCATCGGAAATCTTGACGTAGGCGACAGCACCCTCGACGGTACGTTTGACCTGCGGGATATAGGCTGCAATCTCACGCTCGACACCCAGCACGCCATCGATGACCGCCACGATGCCGTCTTCCTCGTCGGCCTTCACAAAGGCAGCGACCTCGGGCAGCTCGTCAGGCAGGTCATCGCCATAGCGCGACGGCACGCAGCCGCACATGACGATGGGGCAAGAACGAACGCCGTCCTGAACCTCGTTGGCGAGCTCGAGCGTGGTCTCGATGCTCTCGGACGTTGCGGAGGCGAGGAACGAACATGTATTGACGATGGCGATATCGGCATCCTGCGGGTCGAATGCCTCCTCGTAGCCCGCGGCGGTCAAAAGAGAACGCATGCGGTCGGTGTCAACCTCGTTCTTAGCGCACCCGAGGGTGATGTAGAGCACGGAGCCCAACGGTGTATCCATGTTGGAGAGCGGTCCTTTCGATTGATATTAGCGGTAGTTGGTGAACTGCAGCGGCTGGCCGTAGTCCTGGTCGCGCAGGAACTGGATCACGGTCTGCAACGCGTCCTTCGAAGCAGAGGAAACACGCAGTTTGTCGGCCTCGATGGTCACCTTGACCTTGAGCTTTTGGTCCTTGATGTCCTTGTTGATCTTCTTGGCGGTCGCCTGGTCGATACCCTCGACGATATGGCCGAGCACGCGCACGGTGCCGCCCGACGCCGCCTGCGGAGCATCCCACGAGACAGCCTTGAGGTCGATGCCGCGCTTGATGAGCTTGGAGCTCAACACGTCGATAATCTGTTTGGAGACAAAGTCGGCCGGGGCGTTGATCGTAAAGAGCTTGTCGCCCTTCGAAAGCTCGATCGTGGCGCCAGAATCCTTAAGGTCATAGCGCTGGGAAATCTCGCGCGTGGTCTGCTGGAAGGCGTTGTCGACCTCTTGCATGTTGACCTCGGACACGACGTCGAAGCTGGAATCTTTAGCCATGATGTTTCCTTTCGCGTACGAGCGACTTAGTAGCTATCGTACGAATAGTCGGTAGAATCGGTGGGCGTCTGACCGTCAGTTGCGGTATCGGCGCCATCCGTGGACTGGGCATCGGTACCGTCGGTGGTATCGGTACCATCGGTGGTGTCGGTACCATCAGAACTTTCACCATTCTCGGAATCAGTCGTCTCCTTCTTGGGAACGGTGATCGTCACACGCGCCACGCCCGAGGTCTTGGTATCGTAACGAACCTTTTCACCGTTCTTGGTAACGGTGACATCGGAAGGCTTGGACGTGGTGATCTCGATCGAGGACTCGGGCGAGTACTCCTGCTCAAAGGGGCCAGTCGCTTGGGCGCCATAGACCGACTTGCCGTCGACCTTGACCTCAATCCACGCGGTCTTTCCCTTGGCAACGGAGACTTTGACCTTCGTGACCTCGTTCTCTTCCTTCTTGGCCGTCGTCATGGTAGCGTCCGAGTCAGTCGACTCATCCGTCGCCTCATCGGTGTCTTCGTCCTCGTCGACCGTTTCGGTCTTCTTAGAAGACTTCTTGGTCGTCGTCTTGGTAGCAGTGGGCGTCTCGGGCGTGGTCTCGGGCGCCGAAGATGCGCAGCCGCGCAGAAGCACCACGATGAGCACAATCAACAACAGCGCAACGGCACCGATGCCGGCGTAGACGATACGCGGATCGAGCCCGTTGTTTTGAGGAGTACGTGATCCGCCGCGTCCACGATTGGAACTGCTGCGGCCGCCTCCCTGAGGCATACGACCACGATTGCTATCGGAACGGCCGCGATAGCCACCCTGGCCCTGAAGGCTGCGCTGACCCGAGCGGGGCGCAAGTTCACCGCGGCCTTGATAGCCACGCTGGCCCGAACGCGGAGCCGAAGAGCGCTGGCCATACGGCTGTGATTGAGAGCGAAGACGCGGCGTCACCTGCGTGGCATCGGCATCCGCATAGCCACCGCGAGAGCGACCAGAAGAGACCCCACGGTAACCGCGATCGGAATAGCCGCCGTCGCCGTAGCCGGCACGAGGGTCACGAGCCACGCCGCGGGCAGCGGGAAGTGCACGGTCCTCGGGCATCGGCGTACTGCGGAACCGGTCACGCTGCGAACGAATCTCCTCGCCCGAACCCGTCTCGGTAATATAACCGGCCTGCTGAGGACGCTGTCCATAACGCGTCGAACGACCGCCCTGAACCATCAGGAAGCGCCCGTTATCGACCGAGGAACGCGAATTGACGTAGCCAGCGGCGTCCTGAAAACGACCGCCCTGCTGCGACGTCTCGCGCTCATATGCCATCAGATCGTCAAAGTAGGCATTGACGACCTCGCGCGGATTGAGGCCCAAAAAGCGAGCATAGCTCGAAATCATGCCCTGCGCATAGCCGCGCGGCGGCATCGAAGCAAAGTTACCGGTCTCGAAAAACTCGATGATCTGCGGCCTGATTTTGATGGTGTTGGCGACTTGCTGAATGGAAAGGCCCATTCGGCGACGCTGCTCGAGCAGCATGTCACCAAAGCGTGCAGCCATCAGAATCCTCCAAACTCACGATCTTCACGTGCCATCTCGGCGTCGACAGATTCCAGCGCGGCAAGCCCCTCCTCGTCCAGCAGGACCTCGCGCGGCTTGGAACCGTCGGGCGGACCGACGACACCCTTTTCTTCCAGCATGTCCATAATACGCCCGGCGCGCGCATAGCCAACCTTCAGACGACGTTGCAGACCAGATGTGGAGCCAAGCTGCGATTCCACCACAATATGGGCGGCTTCCCAAATGAGAGGATCATCGTCTTGCGGCTCGGCGACTCCGGTGCGGACAATGCCGCCGCCACCCGCCATGGACATGGAAGCGGGCGCCACGGCAGACAGGATCTCCTCGTGGTAGTCGGGCTCGCTCTGCGACTTGACGAACTCGACAATCTCGTTGATTTCGTCATCCGAGACAAAGCAGCCCTGGATACGGCGAGGCTTGCCCCAGTCGACCTTTGAGAACAGCATGTCGCCCAAACCAGTGAGCTTTTCGGCGCCCATCTGATCAATGATGACGCGCGAGTCGATACCCGTGGCGACGTTAAAGGCGATGCGGTTGGTGATGTTAGCCTTGATAAGGCCCGTCACCACGTTAGAGCTCGGGCGCTGCGTGGCCACGATAAGGTGGATACCGGCGGCACGGCCCAGCTGAGCAATACGCACGATCGAGGCCTCGACATCCTTACCGGCGACCATCATCAGGTCCGAGAGCTCGTCGATGATGATGACCAGGTAGGGCATCTTTTGCGGCGGGTTATCGTAATGCTCAAACTCGCCGGCGGCCTGCTTTTCGTTGTAGGTCGAGATCTTACGCACGTTGAGACGCTCGAAGACCTTCAGGCGACGCTCCATCTCGGACACGGCCCATTGCAGAGCGCTCGCGGCCTGCTTGGGCTCGGTCACTACAGGCACGTAAAGATGCGGCAGACCGTTATAGCCCGCAAGCTCGACGCGCTTGGGGTCGACCATGATCAGGCGAACGTCCTCGGGAAGGGCGCGCATGAGCAGGGTCGTGATGATGGAGTTGATCATCACCGACTTACCGGAACCAGTGGTACCGGCGATCAGCAGGTGGGGCATCTTGGCAAGGTCGGCGACGACCGGCGTGCCCTCGGCGTCGCGCCCGATTGCGAGCTCGAGCGGACCGCCCTTCACATAGGGCAGCACGTCGCCCAGGTTGACGTTCTGGCGCTTGCGATTGGGGATCTCGATGCCCACGAGCGAGGTGCCGGGGATCGGGGCAAAGATACGCACCGACTGGGCAGCGAGCGAAAGCGCGATATCGTCCTCGAGGCTCGAGATCTTGCTCACGCGCTCGCCCTCGCCAGGTTGCAGCTTAAAGGTCGTCACCGTGGGGCCGGCGATCCAGCCGACCACGCGGGCACTGCGGCCAAACTCAAGCAACGTGGACTGAAGCGACTCGGCAGTCTGTTCCAGCTCCTTGTCAGAAGACGCGGAGGACGCCGACTGCGGGTTGGCATGCAGGATTTCGAGTGGCGGAAGCTTAAGGCCATCCTCTTCTTCGGCCTCGTTATCTGCGGCGCCGCCGTCCGCTCCCCCATCCCTTGCCGCAGCCGATCCGACAGCACTCGAGGCAGGCGCATCGGCAACCTTGGGATGCTTCAAGAAGTCGGGAATCTGAGGTGCTGCCGAGACAGGATTCACGGCAAACGGCGGCTCGGACTCGTCAATCTTATCGGGGTCGTCTTCCATCGAAAGCTGGCCGGTTACCTGTTCGCGCTTGGCATGGCGACTCGGCAGCAAAGTTGTCTTTGCGGTCTCAATCGGCGCCTCGTCGTCCTCGTCATCGCCCTCAGTGAGCTCAATCTCGCTATCGGACCAAGACGGGTCGGGCTCACTCGTATTGAGCTTAGGCGCAGCCTTGCCCTTCTTGGCATGGCGGCGCGGCAGCAGCGTCGTCTTAGCGCGCTCGGCCTCCACGGCATCGGATACGTCGACAAACGGATCCTCATCCTCGTCGTCATTGTCCAAAACCGGGTCCGCATCGTTGCCCATGACCGTGGTCACGGCAGCATCGGAACCCTTTTGACGAAGAATGCTCAGGTGCGGACGGGCAACGCCGGGCACCGACAGAGCTTCGTCGTCACCCCACGGACTCGCGTTGACGTCGGCACGACGGCGCTCGGCAAAATCTGCCGCACGGTCGCGGGCAGAGCGCAGCACGCCGCCAACCGAAAAGCCAATGATGACCAAGCCCACGACGACAAGGCCCAGCAGGACTACCATCGCGATAGGCTTACCCAGGGCATTTTGCAGCGCACTCGCAATAAACGCACCAATGTAGCCACCCGAGGCGGACAGATTTTGCGGCGTGAACATAAGGTCGCACGAGTCGCTCGTACCTAGCACCATCAACGAAAGAATGGAGACGACGGCGATAAAGACCACGGCGCCGCCCGCAACAGAGCGCGCGTTGAGCGGCGAGTCCTCACCTAAAAAGAGCGTGGCGGCAAACAGCAAAATGACGATCGGCAGCACGTAGGCGCCCAGACCAAAGCCCAAGTGGTAGAAACCGGCAACCGCAGCCGTAACGGGCGCAGTCGCCGGCGAAATCACGGCAATAAAGGACGCAATCGCCAAGACGGCAATGACCACGCCGGCGATATCGCGGTTGGCCGAGGGCTCGACCAAGGGCTCGAAATCATCGGACTCGGACTCGTGGCCCTTATTGGCACGCAGATGGGAACCGGCACCCTTAGCAGATGCCGGTTGGTTGTTGGCCTTATTGCCTTTGGCGTTTTGTGCAGATCCGCGCGCCAAACTAAACCTCCATGACGACCGGGATGATCATCGGACGAGTGCGCGTACGGCTCCAGATAAAGTTGGAGAGCGAGTCGCGCACGGCCTTGCGAATGGCATCGGAACCGCTGCTCGTAAAGCTGAACTTGCCCTTCTCGATCGTCTTCATAATGGACGCGGAGGCATCCTCGGAGAACTGGTCGTCGATGGCAAACGAGACGCCGCGGCCCGAGAACTCGATGGCCTCGATCTTCTTGTGCTTGAGCGAGACGATGGCAACAGCGGTAACCATACCGTCGTTGGCGAGCTTCTGACGATCACGCAAGACGATGGGGTCGGTATCGCCGATGCGCAGGCCATCGACGTAAACGACGCCGGACTCGACGGGCGTACCGCGCTTAACGATACCGCCGCGCATCTCGAGCGTGTCGCCGTTGTCGAGAATAAAGATATGATCGTCCTTGAGACCCATCTTGCGGGCCAGCTGGGCATGGGCGCGCAGATGCACGGCTTCACCGTGAACCGGCATAAAGTACGTGGGCTTGGCCATGGCCATCAGGAGCTTGAGCTCCTCCTGGCTACCGTGACCGGAAACGTGAACGAGAGCGCGGTTCTTATCCCACACGTCGCAGCCGAGCTTGGCCAGGCTGTTGACGACCTGCTGGACGGCTTTCTCATTGCCGGGAACAGGAGTTGCCGAGAGGATAACGGTATCGCCTTCGTGGATGGAAAGCGTCTTGTGCTCGCCATTGGCCATGCGGGACAGGGCCGACAGCGGCTCGCCCTGCGAACCGGTGCACATGACGACGATCTTGTCGTCAGGCAAATTATCGATATCAAAGGCATCGATAATATCGGCATCGTCGATGTTGAGGTAGCCCAGCTCGCGCGCCACGCGGGTGTTCGTGAGCATGGAGCGACCGGTCACAACGACCTTACGGCCGCACTTGCGGGCAGCATCGCAGATCTGCTGCAAACGATGGATGTGGCTCGAGAACGAAGCGACGAACACGCGACCCGGGGCGTTCTTGATGGCATGCAGCAGGTTGGGACCAACCTCGGCCTCGGACTTGGTAAAGCCGGGAACCGTGGCATTGGTGGAGTCGGACAGCAACAGGTCGATGCCCTGCTTGGCAAAGCGGCTGATAGCGGCATAGTCGGGCGTGACACCATCGATGGGCGTCTGGTCGAGCTTAAAGTCGCCGGTGTGCATAACGGTGCCCTGGTTAGTGCGAATGAACACGCCCAGAGCGCCGGGGATGGAGTGCGTCATCGAGAAGAAGTCGAGCGAGATGCCACCGAGATTGACATGGCTTCCGCCCTTGACCTCGCGGAACTTGGGAGCGCGGATGCGGAACTCAGAGAGCTTGCCCTCGATAAAGCCAAGCGTCAGCTTGCTCGAGAAGATGGGCACCTTGTTGTTGAGGTCCTGCAGCAGATACGGAAGCGAACCGGTGTGGTCCTCGTGGCCGTGGGTGACGACGATACCGCGGAGCTTCTCCTCGTTCTCCAGGACATAGGTGTAGTCAGGAAGCACCAGGTCGATACCGGGCTGGGAGTCATCCGGGAACATGAGACCGGCATCGACGAGCACCATGTCGTCGCCGCACTCGAAGACCGTCATGTTCTTACCGATGCCGTCAAGGCCGCCGAGCGGAATGATCTTCAAGGGAGATGATTTTTTAGCTGCCATAGGTTAGTGTGGTTTCCTTTCTTCGAAACGGGTCTGGAACAACCGACGGGGCGCTTCTGGCAAACCGACCGCCGGGAACGTACAAACATGCATCACAGAGTCGATGCAATAACTACAGTATGATACCCATTTGCACAACAACAGACCACCCATGCATCAAAGCCCCATCTGAACTGGTCTATCCCGCCGGTTTCCCGTGGGGCGGGCACTGATGAAGTTTCCTGCTCTACAGTCCTGCTCACGACGGAGGCCACATTAAGTGGCCTCCTGTTCGTGCGGAACTCGCGATAAACTTCATCAGCGCCCGCCCCACGGGAAAACTGCCAATAAGGGACCAGGTTTATTTTGGGCAGCTTTATCTGGGAAAATACCGCTACGTCTGTCTACTGATCTGAAATCTGACTACTGAATAGACTGTCTAACTAAATAGCGAGCGGCACTAACCAGCCCTTTTGCTTGCGCCCGGGAGGGACGCATATGAAGTTTATCGCGAGTTCCACACGCAAAGGAAAGCACTTAATGTGCTTTCCGTCTTGCGCAGGACTGTAGAGCAGGAAACTTCATATGCGGCCCTCCCGGGCGCAAGCAAAAGGGCGACCCCCTTAGGAGTCGCCCTTGATGAGCTGCTTATATGCGGCTGTTACTCGGCGTCATGGTGACGACGGGGCTTGCGGCCTCCGTTGTCGCCAGGACGGCGCGGACGGTCGCTGCGCTCGGAGCGCTCGCGACGCGGACGCTCGCGACGCTGGAAGTGCTCGCCGTCGCCCTCGGAGGCACCCTCGGCGCGAGCCGGGGCCTCGGGTTTATCCAGACGATCGAGTGAGATCTTGCCGCGATCGTCGACCTCGATGACGACGACCTTGACCTCGTCGCCAACGTTGAGGACATCCTCGACCTTCTCCACACGACCCTTGGCGACGCGGGAGATGTGCAGCAGGCCGTCCTTACCGGGCAGCAGGTTGACGAAGGCGCCGAAGGGCTGGATGGAGACCACGCGACCGGTGTACTCCTCGCCCGGCTCGGGAACCTTGATGATGAGCTTGATGCGCTCGACGGCCTGATCGACGGACTCGCCAGTGCCGCCGACAAAGACGGTGCCGTCCTCCTGGATGTCGACCGAAGCGCCGGTCTCGTCCTGGATGCCGCGGATGACCTTGCCGCCGGAACCGATGACGTCGCGGATCTTATCGGTCGGAACCTGGATGGAGACGATGCGCGGAGCGGTGCTGCGCGTGGTATGACGCGGCTCGGGGATCACATCGAGCATCTTCTGCAGGATGAAGGCGCGACCCTCCTTGGCCTGCTGCAGGGCGCGGGCCAAGATGTCGAAGGTGAGGCCGGTGGCCTTGTTGTCCATCTGCAGGGCGGTGATGCCCTCGGTGGTGCCGGTGACCTTAAAGTCCATGTCACCCAGGAAGTCCTCGAGACCCTGGATGTCGGACAGGACCACGGTCTTGCCCTCCTCCTGGATCAGGCCCATGGCGATACCGGAGACCGGGCGCTTAATGGGCACGCCGCCGTCCATAAGGGCGAGCGTGGAGCCGCAGGTCGAAGCCATCGAAGAGGAGCCGTTGGACTCCATGACCTCGGAGACGACGCGGATAGCGTAGGGAAACTCGTTCTCGTCGGGAAGCACCGGAAGCAGGGCGCGCTCGGCCAGGTTGCCGTGACCGATCTCGCGGCGCTTGGGGCTGCCCATGCGGCCGGTCTCGCCGGTGCAGAACGGCGGGAAGTTGTAGTGGTGCATGTAGCGCTTGCCCTCGGTGGGCTCGATGGTATCCAGACGCTGGCCCTCGTTGAGCATGCCGAGCGAAAGAACCGAGAGCACCTGGGTCTGACCGCGCTGGAACAGGCCAGAGCCGTGAACGAGCGGCAGGTAGTTATCCTTCACCATGATGGGGCGAATCTCGTCGGCGGCACGACCGTCGACGCGCTCGCCGGTCTCGACGACCATGGTGCGCATGGCCTTCTTCTCGAGCTTCTTGAGCGCCACGGGGATCTCGCGCTCCCAGGCGGCCTGCTCCTCGTCGGTGAACTCGGCGCGGATGGACTCCTTCAGAGCCTCGACCTTACCGATGCGGGAAAGCTTGTCGGCGTCGCGCAGGGCAGCGGCCATCTCGTCGTAGTGGGCGAAAATGCGCTCCTGGACCTCCTCGACGGGCTGGTCGAGCGGGTACTCCTTCTTGACGATAGCGCCGTTGACCTGCTCCCACTCGGCGACGAACTCGTCTTGGGCCTGGCAGAAGGCAGCGAGGGCCTCCTGGCCAAACTTCATAGCGGCGAGCATGTCGTCCTCGGAGATCTCCTCGGCGCCGGCCTCGACCATCGAGATAAAGTCGGCAGAGCCGCCCAGCTCCAGGTCCAGGTCGGAGTTCTCGCGCTCCTCATAGGTGGGGTTGACGATAAACTCGCCGGTCTCCACGTTGCGGCCGATGCGCACGCAGGCAAGCGGACCCTCGAAGGGCACGCCGCCGAGCGTCATGGCCAAAGAGGCACCCATGACGTTGATGACGTCGAAGGGGTTGACCTGGTCGGCGACGAGCGAGGTGGCGACGATGTGCACCTCGTTGCGGAAGCCGTCCGGGAAGCTCGGGCGGATCGGGCGGTCGATCATACGAGCCGTGAGCGTGGCCTTCTCGCTGGGACGGCCCTCGCGCTTGAGGTAGCCACCCGGGATACGGCCGGCAGCGTACATCTTCTCGTTGAAGTCGACGGTCAGCGGGAAGAAGTCGTAATTCTTGCGCTCCTTGGAGACGACTACGGTGTCGAGCATCGTGGTGTCGCCCTGCTTGACCAGACAAGCGCCGGTGGCCTGCTTGGCAAGCTCGCCGGACTCGAAGGTGTAGGTCTTGCCGTACAGCTCAAAGGTCTTGGATACGAGTGTCATTGTTCTCCTTTACCCCACAGGCCCCTTGCCTGCGGGCTTCTCATGTGACGCGGGCCCCCTGCCCCCGCCACGCTGTAGAGCGTGATTGTTCACGCCCTTACACAAAAAGAGCGCCCCGCTGCGCAGGACGCTCTTAGCATGTACAAATCCGTTACTGGATGTTGTCGCGGATGCCCAGAGCCTTGATGAGCTCACGGTACTCGACGATGTCGTTCTTCTTGATGTAGGAGAGAAGACGACGACGACGGCCAACGAGCATGAGCAGGCCACGACGGGTGTGGAAGTCCTTCTGGTGGGACTTCATGTGCTCGGTCAGCTCCTTGATGCGCTCGGACAGGATGGCGACCTGAACCTTGGGGTTACCGGTATCGACCGGGGAGTTACCGAACTGGGCGGTCAGCTCCGCCTTGCGCTCTTTGGAAACAGTCATTGTTTCACCTTTCGTTTCGCGTCGCCCGCGGGCGACTCTATTCGCCTCGGACTGGGAAGCCGCCGGTGGAGCGAACATCCAAGGTCGAGGTACCAACAGGTCGGTATGTTACCACAAGCGGAGCGCGCCTGCGTATCATCACCGACCCAACATGAATTCCATCGCACGGAGCCGCTGATCGGTGTGCGTGGCGGCCCAAACATGCGAAAGCCCCAGCAAAAACGCAGCCGTATGCGGGTCGATTCGCTCGGCGATGAGTGCATCGAACGTCATAGACATGAGGGCGCGCAGCCATGCAACCTCGCCGACCGATACCAACTCGGCGCCCGGAACGCTCGACGCGCATGAGCCGCACATGAGGCCGCCCGCCTGGGGCGAAAAATACGACAGCATGAGGTCTCCGCACAGCACGCATGCCGAGAAATCGGGTCGGTAACCAACGTGCGACAGCAGCTTAAAGACAAAGGCCGCCACGAGCAGGTCCATATGTGCCGAGTCGAGCCCGCTGCCGACAAGCGTGAGCGCCCGCTGCGTGATGGCAAAGGTAAATGGATCCTCGGCATCCTCGAACGAGCACACGCGCGCAACCTCGGCAATCGCACTGGCGGCACAGGTCGTCTCGTAGTCAGGAGCAGCGCCGAGCGGCGCCTCCATAAGCTCCGCCTGAGAAACCACGTCAAGCGACCGTCCATGCGCCAACAGCATATCAACGGTGCAGAAGAGCTCGCAGCGGGCCGCAAGGCGACCGCCAGGCTTACGTGCCCCCTTGGCCACGGCACGCACCTGCCGCCCCCGTTCGTCGAGCATCGTCAAAATCAGGTCGGTTTCCTTGAGCTTGGTCTTGTCGAGGACGAGCACCTTTGTGCGATATGTGCGAGAGCCTGCCATGAACGCCGAGGCTTAATCTTCGGCATTGTAGCCAAAGCGGCGGATCTGTGCCTCGTCATCGCGCCAGCCGGCCTTGACCTTCACGTCGAGCTCCAAAAAGACCTGAGTGCCAAAGATGCGCTCAAGATCGCGACGGGCGTCGATACCGATATGCTTGATCATCTCGCCGCCCTTGCCAATGATGATGCCCTTCTGCCCCTCGCGCTCGACGTAAATCGTGGCGTGCACGCGCAGGACCTTCTTAGTCTGCTCGAGCGCGTCACAGATGACGCCCACGGAGTGAGGGATCTCGTCGCGGGTGCGACGCAGGACCTTCTCGCGCACGAACTCGGCCACAAGGGTTTCGTCGGACGCGTCGGTGCCCATGTCCTCGGGGAACCAACGCGGGCCCTCGGGCAAGAAGCGAGCGACGGTCTCGATAAACGCATCGACGTTGAAGTTCTTGACTGACGACGTCACGATCTCGTCGTCGTATTCCATAAACTCGTGAGCGGCCTTGAGCTGCTCCATGACCTGTGCGGGGTCGGCCTCGTCGGCCTTCGTGAGCACCAGGACCTTTTTGGAGCGGGCATTCTTGACGCGCTCGGCGACCCAGGCGTCTCCCCTGCCGATGGGTTTGGTGGCGTCGATCAGAAACGCGACGACGTCTACGTCATTGAGCTCAAACAGGGCACTCTTATTAAGCTCGGAGCCCAGGCCGTCCTTGGGCTTGTGGATACCCGGCGTGTCAACGAAGACCAGCTGATAACCGGGGCGGTTGACCACGGCGCGCATACGGCGGCGGGTCGTCTGGGCCACCGGCGAGGTGATGGCGACCTTCTTGCCGTAACAGGCGTTGAGCAGCGTGGACTTGCCGGCGTTGGGGCGACCGACCAGGGCAACAAAGCCGCTGCGGAAACCGGGTTCCACGTCGCCAAAGCCCGCGAGGCTCTCATCATCGTCGCACAGGGCATCGAGCTCCTCGTCGCTCATACCCTCAAACGGGTCGAACTCCTCGACCTCGTCAAACGAATCGGCACCTTCAGCCTCGTCCAGGACCTCGTCATCCAAAACTTCATCGGTAGACTGCATATTGTCGGACATGGGAATCCCTTTCTAAATAAAGTCGAGCGCGTGGGCAAAAACAAGCAAGCCCACGATCGCGGCGGTAATGGAAAGAACGTAGACAGAGGCAGCGGCGATATCCTTCGCGCGCTTGGCCAGCGGATGCAGCTCCTGGGTCGCCAGGTCGACAATCGCCTCCATGGCGGTATTGCACAACTCGCCGTGAATCACCAGGCCGCAGCAGATGATGACCGTAGCCCACTCGGCAATATCGAGCCCCACGATGCAGCCGGCAATGACAGTGCACACGCCCGCCACGAGCATGACCTTGATATTGCGCTCGGTCTTGACGGCGGTGACGAAGCCCTCCATGGCGTATGAGAACGACTTTAAAAAGGACGGATGGTCCTTGTTCGATCCGGGAATCATAGACGGCTCCTAGTCGTGGGCATGATTGGTTATGGGGCCGACGTGGACGAGTTTGGGGTCCTCGCCGCGCTCAAGCGCCAAGTCGCGCAGGATGGCATCCTCGCGTGCCTCCATGACCTCGGCCTCGTCGTCCTCGATGTGGTCGTAACCCAGCAGGTGCAGCATTCCGTGCACAAGCATCAGTCGGCACTCATCGGCAGGGCTGTTGCCAAAGCCGGGGGCCTGGCGGGCAATAACCTGCGGGGCCAGGATGATATCGCCGAGCTCGAGCGTTTCGTCGGCGGGAATGTCCTCGTCAAAGGCCGAGTCGCATTCAAACGAGAGGACATCGGTGGTGCGGTCGATACCGCGCCACTCGTGGTTGAGCTCGTGCATCTCGTCTTCATCGACATACGAAAGGGAAATCTCGACCTCACGCTCAACACCCTCGGCGGCAAGCACAACTCCGCAGATGTGCTCCACCTCCTGGGCATCGAGCAGCGTATCGAGCTCGGCATCGTTGCTGATCAATACACTCAACGGGACTCCTTTCGATCGCGTGCGCGCTGCTCGCGCGCATCGTCGTATGCATCATAGGCCTCAACGATACGGCCCACCAGGGCATGGCGCACCACATCGGCGCGCTCCAGGTGAGAAAACGCCACATCGTCGACGCGACCCAAAATCCTTTCGACATCGGCAAGACCGCCGCGGC
>UMFH01040374.1_pt1 | contig 18028 bp, 10 predicted proteins | sample 1964941 | NCBI WGS metagenome assembly UMFH01 (sample SAMEA4836039, study PRJEB28245) | human gut metagenome | biome: gut microbiome; material: fecal sample | place: Denmark | collected 2008
GATACCGACCGGAATGCCGCCATGTTCTTTAACAACATTCAGAACTTCCATAACACTGCCGCCAGTTGTAACGATATCTTCAACGATCAGTACACGAGTTCCTTTGAGAATCTCAAAACCGCGTTTTAAAGTCATTTTACCATTTTCGCGTTCGGTAAAAATAGCACGGGTATCAAGCGCTTTACCAACTTCGTGCGCCAGCAGGATACCGCCTGTCATTGGACCTACTACCAATTCTACATTATCAGCAGCATAACGTTCAGCCAACTCCTGACAAAGCTTTTCTGTGTATTTAGGATGCTGCAGCACATTGAATTTTTCTACATACATAGGGCTGTGCAAACCACTGGTCAACAAAAAATGTCCGTGAAGCACGGCTTCAGTTTCTTCTAAAAGCTGCATTACTTCTTTTTCTTGCAACATATCAAACACCTCTGATTTCTGCTACGATGCTTTGTGCCGCAGCAATTTTATCTTCTGCTTTAGTAATAGGACGCCCTACTACGATATGGCTGGAACCATTTTTAAATGCTCCGGCAGGAGTAGCGATACGGCTTTGGTCATCTATAGACGCACCAGCCGGACGTACACCGGGCGTAACGATCAAAAACTCGGGACCACAGGCACTTCGAATACCTGCAGCTTCCTGTGGCGAGGCAACGACACCATCCATCCCAGCTTCCTGTGCCAGCTTTGCCAAAGCAATAACCTGCTCTGCAATAGTGTTCTTATAATTAAGATCACCAAACTGCTCATCATCCATACTGGTCAAAATAGTAACAGCAATCAGTTTCGGCGCCGGGCGTCCCAATTTTGCAGCAGCTTCACGCACAGATTTAACAGCTGCCTGCATCATCTTTTTACCGCCTACGGCATGTACATTCATCATATCTGCACCTAAACCAGTAAGAACCGCCAAAGCACCTGCAACGGTATTGGGAATGTCCTGTAATTTTAAGTCAAGAAACACCTGCTTATTATGACCTTTGAGGAAGCGTATCATTTCACTTCCCGCAGCATAATAAAGCTCCATACCAACCTTATAATGGCTGACATTATCTCCTAATTCCAATACTACTGCTTTAGCCTGTTCCATTGTGGGGAAATCCAAAGCTACGATCAAACGATCGTCATGATTCATCCTGCCACCCCCTTAACGTTTTACAGCGCGTTTCAGATGGATCTTACCTTCTGGCAACGCCAAACCGATCATATCTTTAAGTTTTTTAATGCCATGCTTATCCATATATTCCAAAATACCATGTGAAATAGTTTCTGCAATACAAGGATTGGTAAAATTAACAGTTCCTACAGCAACTGCGCTGGCACCTGCCAGAAAAAATTCTATCGCATCTTCTGCTGTCATAATGCCGCCCATACCGATAATAGGCACATGTACGTTCTGAGCAACCTGATAACACATCCGCACTGCAACAGGACGTACAGCCGGACCGCTAAGTCCGCCGATAACATTGCCTAAAACCGGCTTTTGCCTGTCAATATCTATTTTCATACCAATCAAGGTGTTGATCAGTGAAATAGCGTCAGTTCCCGCCGCTTCTACAGCCTGGGCCATGGCTACGATATCGGTCACGTTTGGTGAAAGCTTGGTAATCACCATTTTAGACGTATTGCTTTTTACCGCTTTAACTACTTCAGCTGCACTGTCAGGGCAGGTACCAAAAACCAGGCCTCCTTCTTTGACATTTGGGCAGGAAATATTTATTTCTAAAGCGTCAACGCCTTCTACATCCAGTTTTTTGGCAACCTTGCCGTAATCTTCATAGGAATGGGCATAAATATTAACTATTACCGGTACGTCATACTGACGCAGTTGCGGCAACGTTGTTTCCAAAAAATAATCCACACCAGGATTTTCAAGTCCGATACTGTTGAGCATCCCTGACGGAGTTTCAACAGCACGCTGTCCCTTATTCCCCGGCTGCGGTTCTAAGGAGGTACCTTTAACAGTAACAGCCCCTACTTTTTCAAGATCAAGAAAGTCGGTAAATTCCAGTCCAAAGCCAAAAGTACCGGAAGCTGTGGTAATCGGTGTTTTCATTTTCAAGCCGGCAATATTTGTCGCCAACCGTCCATCATACAATGCTTTTACCATTCGCCCACCTCCTCGGCCCAAAATACCGGGCCGTCGGTACAAACCTTAAGCCGCTTGCCTATACCACTGCACGAACAGGACAAGCAAGCGCCAAGACCGCAGGCCATATACTTTTCCAAAGAAACCTGACATTTTATATTTTTTTCGTCAGCAACTTCAGCTACAGCTTTCATCATCGGCACAGGCCCGCAGACATAGACGCAGTCATATTTACCGCTGTCTAAAAGCTGCGGCAAAAGAGCAATTACTGTCCCCTGCACACCACAACTGCCGTCATCTGTCGTAATATGGATATTTTGGCAAATATCTTCGTACAAATCTGTCCAAAACAGTTCTTCTTCCGAACGCCCTCCCATCAAAATCTCTATGGGCTTGTTCTGCGCACAGAATCCTTCTGCCAAATACAGCAGCGGCGCCAGTCCCAGACCACCACCAACCAGCAATGGACGTTCAGCCTCCATAGCGAAGCCATGGCCTAAAGGACCTACGATACTCAGCTTATCTCCACTGCACACTTCTGCCAGAATATGAGTAGCCTCGCCAATAATGCGGTAGATCATAATGAAAGTACCATTATCCGCATTTACTCCGGCAACGCCAAAAGGACGGCGAAGCAACGGCGCCGTATTCTTGCAGACCTGCACATTCACGAATTGTCCCGGGACCGCCGTTTTGGCGATCTCGGGAGCATAAACTTCTATTAATTTTGTAGTAGCGTTTAAAACACGCTGACCAATAACAGTGGCGTTCGTAATAGTTTTTGGCACGGGCTTATCCCTCCCAGGCTAAATCCTGCAATGCAACGATGCTGACCACACGGCGGCGGCGCATTGCCGACATAACGTGCTGCAGTTCACGTGCTGTGTCCATAGAAGTCAGGCAGGCAATGGCATGCTCTACTGTAGAACGTCTGATTTTAAAGCCGTCACGCTCAGCATCACGACCATGGTTAGTTGTATTGATAACCATACTTATCCGGCCTTCTTTGATATCGTCAAGAATGTTGGGGCTGCCCTCGCTGACTTTAGTCGCTACGGTCACCTTAACACCCTTTTCTTTCAGATATTCCGCTGTACCTCCGGTAGCCATGATTTCATAGCCCAGATCGGCAAAACCGGCCGCAATTTCTGCCGCTTCAGGTTTATCCATATCAGCAACAGTGATCAGTATCGAGCCTTCATGCGGTACATTGATACCGGAAGCAATACATGCTTTATACAAAGCACGTGAGTACTGATAATCAACGCACATTACTTCGCCTGTAGATTTCATCTCAGGCCCTAATGTAATATCGACATTACTCATTTTGTTGAAGGAGAACACAGGGGCTTTAACTGCATAATAGTCCGGGAAGAAGCCCAAGCCTGGTTTATACCCCTGCTCACGCAGCGAATGACCCATAGCTGCTTTAGTTGCTACATTGATCATCGGCACGTTGGTGACCTTACTCAGGAAAGGAACTGTACGGGAAGAACGCGGATTTACTTCAATTACATAAACCTCATTATTCCGTACGATATACTGGATGTTGATCATGCCTTTTACTTCCAGTCCAAGTGCCATACGGTTGGTATAATCAATGATAGTTTTGATAACCGACTCGGACAGATTACGCGGCGGATAAACAGCGATAGAATCGCCGGAATGCACACCTGCACGTTCGATATGCTCCATAATACCGGGAATCAGCACTTCATTACCGTCGCAGATAGCATCGACTTCGACCTCTGTACCCTGCAGATAATGATCGACCAGTACCGGATGTTCGCGTGAAGCCTTAACAGCACTGGACATATAATGTTTCAGTTCTTCATCATTATAAACTATTTCCATTGCGCGACCGCCCAAAACATAAGACGGACGAACCATAACCGGATATCCGACATCAGCTGCAGCTTTTAAAGCGCCTGCCGTATCAAAAACAGTATGCCCTTTCGGACGCGGAATATTGCAGTTTGTCAAAAGCTGTTCAAAACGTTCTCTATCTTCGGCTCTGTCAATACTGTCAACACTGGAGCCAAGTATTTTCACGCCTGCATCTGCAAGCGGTCCAGCCAGATTGATTGCCGTTTGGCCGCCAAACTGTACGATAACGCCTTCAGGCTGTTCTTTATCAAGAATATTCAAAACATCTTCTACTGTCAAAGGTTCAAAATACAGACGATCAGAAGTATCAAAGTCCGTACTTACAGTTTCCGGGTTATTGTTAATAATGATGGTTTCATATCCAAGCTCTTTCAGTGCCCAGACAGAATGTACAGAGCAATAGTCAAACTCTACGCCTTGCCCGATACGGATCGGTCCGCTGCCTAAAACAGCAACCTTCTTTTTATCACTGACGCGCACTTCATCTTCAACAGCATAGGTAGAATAATAATAAGGTGTTTCAGCTTCAAACTCGGCAGCACAGGTATCAACCATTTTATAGGTTGGGATAATGCCCCAGTCCTTACGCATAGCACGTACTTCCATCATCTGTTTACCGATATATTCGCCAATAACCACATCGGCAAAGCCCATGCGTTTAGCTTTACGCATTATCTCCTTAGTCATCGGTTCAGTTTTTAAAACAGTTTCCATCTTGACGATATTCAATATTTTCTGCAGGAACCATCTGTCGATCATCGTGATCTCATGGATCTCTTCCAGACTTACGCCTCGACGAAGTGCTTCGGCAACAACAAAGATACGTTCATCATCGATCTTAGAAATGCGAGCACGAATTTCTTCATCACTCAGTTCTTTTAATTCCGGCATTTCCAGATGAGTCAAACCGATTTCCAAAGAACGGATCGCTTTCAGCATTGCTGCTTCCAGTGTGCGTTCGATAGCCATAACTTCGCCGGTAGCCTTCATTTGGGTGCCTAATGTACGGTCGGCTGTAACAAATTTATCAAAAGGCCAGCGCGGGAATTTCAGTACTACATAATCAATAGAAGGCTCGAAGCAGGCAGTTGTCTTTTTCGTTACAGCATTTTGAATCTCGTCCAGATTATAACCGATAGCTATTTTACTGGAAACCTTTGCGATCGGGTAACCGGTAGCTTTAGAAGCCAAAGCCGAAGAACGGCTGACACGCGGATTTACTTCGATTACATAATAACGTTCAGAATTGGGATCCAATGCCAGCTGCACATTACAGCCGCCGCGCACACCCAATTCACGTACTATATCAATAGAAGCCTGACGCAGCAGCTGTACTTCGCGATCGCTCAGAGTCTGCGCCGGAGCGGCAACGATAGAATCGCCGGTATGTACGCCTACAGGATCAAGATTTTCCATTGAGCAGACAGTGATGCAGTTATCAGCCGCGTCACGCAGCACTTCAAATTCAATCTCTTTCCAGCCCGCTACGCTGCGTTCAATCAATGCCTGACCAATAAGACTGTATTTCAAACCTTTATTAACGATTTCATCCAGTTCATCTTCACTTTCAGCGATACCGCCGCCGGTGCCGCCCAAAGTATATGCTGGCCGAACGATCAGAGGAAACCCGACTTTACGGGCAAATTCCTTCGCTGCCGCCATCGTTTCAACAATAGCGCTTTCCGGAATCGGCTGATTGATTTTTTCCATAGTTTCTTTGAAAAGCTCACGATCTTCTGCTCTCTTGATACTATAAATCTGAGTACCTAAAAGCTGCACGTTATATTCGCGCAGAATACCTTTTTCCTCCAGATCGATTGCAAGATTCAGGCCAACCTGACCACCCAAAGTTGCCAGCAAAGAATCAGGACGCTCGCGTTTAATAACACTTTCCAAAAATTCAACATTAACAGGCTCAATATAAACACGGTCGGCAATATGCACGTCCGTCATAATCGTAGCCGGGTTACTATTGACAAGTACGACCTCCAGCCCTTCTTCTTTCAGAGAACGGCAGGCCTGAGTACCGGCATAGTCAAACTCAGCAGCTTGACCGATAATGATCGGGCCGGAACCGATAACAAGAACTTTTTTGATATTTTGCAGCTTTGGCATCAGTTTTGGCCTCCCATCATTTTTACAAAACGTTTAAATAAATATTCATGGCCGCCTGGTCCGGGGCTTGCCTCGGGATGATACTGAACTGCGAAAGAAGGATGGTCAAGATAACGCAAACCTTCAATCGTACCATCATTCAGTGAGATATTAGTTATTTCCACATTCAGACCGGCTAAAGATTTTTCGTCAACAGCATAACCATGGTTTTGTGAACTGATCAGAACCTTATTTTCCAAAAGGTCTTTAACCGGATGATTGACGCCACGATGCCCGAATTTCATTTTAAAGGTATCAGCACCATTAGCCAAAGCTAAAATTTGATGACCTAAGCAGATGCCGAAAATAGGCTTCTTGCCGATCAGCTTTTTAACTTCTTCAATGATCGGCTGTAAATCCTTCGGATCTCCGGGGCCATTAGCTAAGAAAATACCGTCCGGCCGTGCTGCCAAAATCTCCTCTGCTGTAGTATATGCAGGAAAAACCGTCAAATGGCAGTCAAAACTGGCCAGATATTCAAGAATATTTTGTTTGATACCAAAATCCATGACCGCAACATGATATTTGCCGTTGCCAAGCGTATAAATTTCAGGAGTTGTTACTGTAGCTACCTGATCATGTACTTCTGGTGTAGCCAGCAGCTTTTCCACTTCCTCCTGCGGCATTTCTGCCGGCACGATAACACCCTGCAGTACACCATAATTGCGAAGTTTACGGGTAATCGCACGCGTATCCACGCCTGTCAGTACAGGTACATCCTGTTCATCTAAAAACTGTTCCAGCGTTTTTTCGCAGCGCCAGTTGCTGGGATGATCACACAGTTCACTGATCACATATCCCTGAAAAAAAGATTTTCGCCCCTGATTAAAAAGATCGTTAGTACCATAATTTCCAACTAAAGGATAAGTCATAACAACAATCTGCCCGCAAAACGACGGATCAGTTAAGGTTTCCTGATAACCGCTCATACCAGTAGTGAAAACAACCTCACCTACCGCATTGCGTTTACCATACAGCTCGCCTTCATAAACACTGCCGTCTTTTAATACCAATTTACCTTTTCTTGCTATCGTTTGCATACTTCACCATCTCTCATTACGAATTTACCTGCTACCATCGTAGCTACGGCTTTGCCTTTACAATGTTTTCCTTGGAAAGGAGTTACCTTGCCGCGTGTATAAAATTTCGTATTATCAACAGTCCATTCTTTGTTAAGGTCGATAATAGTTACATCTGCCGGATAACCAACTTTTAAACTTCCAGCTTTTAGTGCAAAAATATTCGCAGGTTCTGTACTCATTTTACCAATAATTTCGTTAATTGTGAAGATGTTTGTATGATAAAGATCAGTTAAAACTACACCAACGGATGTTTCCAAACCCGTAAATCCGCAGGGAGCATAACGGAACTCAACGTCTTTTTCTTCAGGAGCATGCGGAGCGTGGTCAGTGACGATCGCATCTACCGTGCCATCTTTAACTGCAGCGCGCAAAGCCTCTACATGATCCATGCTGCGCAGCGGCGGCGAGACCCTGGTAGCACTGCTGTAAGTAGCACAGGCCTCGTCAGTTAAAGTCAGATGATGTACTGTAACTTCACAGGTCACATTGACACCTTTTTTCTTAAAGCCGCGAATGATATCAACAGCGCCTTTACTGGCAACATGCGCAATATGTACATGTGCGCCGGTATATTCGGCAATAAGACAGTCGCGGGCAACAGCAATATCTTCTGCTATTGCAGGTATACCGGGCACTCCGATACGTGCGGAAACAGCACCTTCATGCATGTAGCCTTCATGTCCCAGTTCCGGTTCGATAGCATGGGAAATCAAAACTTTATCAAAAGCACCTATATATTTGGCGGCAAGTGTAAACAGACGCGGACTGTTGACAAAGTGCCCGTCATCCGAGAACGCCATCGCGCCTTTTTCAGACATATCGATCATTTCAGCCAGCTCTTTACCTTCTTCGCCTTTGCTGATAGCACCGATAACCTCTACATTAACATAGCCTTCACGTGCAGCACGTTCCTTAATACCGGAAACAATGATAGAGTTATCAATAACGGGTTTGGTATTCGGCATGCAGGCGATAGTCGTAACACCGCCGGCTGCCGCAGCCATTGTACCTGTTACGATATCTTCCTTAGCTTCCAGGCCCGGTTCACGCAAATGTGTATGCACGTCAACCAAACCAGGCGCCACTATAAGCCCATCGGCATCATATACTTCATCGGCAGCAGCTTTAATCTCCGCCGCAACTTCTTTGATTACACCGTCTTCCACCAATAAATCCATAATGGCATCAATATTTTGGCTGGGATCGATGACACGACCGTTTTTAATCAATGTTTTCAATTTGCTTACCCCCCGTCAAAGTCAAGAATAAGAGTGCCATACGTACTGCTACACCATTTTGCACTTCATCACGAATAGCGGCGTTATCGCAGTAGCCGACCTCCCAGGAAATTTCCAGGCCGCGATTCATCGGCCCGGGATGCAGGACAGTAACATCGGGTTTTGCCAGCGCCAGACGCTTTTCATTCAAGCCAAAGATTCGTGCATATTCACGCGGAGACGGGAACAGTCCTTTTTTCTGACGTTCCAGCTGAATGCGCAGGACATCAATAACATCTGCACCTTCGATAGCATCTTCAACACGTTTGTGTACGGTTACGCCCAGACTTTCTATATCGTGAGGCAGCAAAGTCATTGGTCCGGCTACATGTACATCAGCCCCCATCTTAGTCCAGGCAGCGATATTAGTACGGGCAACGCGACTATACAGAACGTCACCTAAAATCGCCATTTTTAACCCTTTCAGATCTTTTCCCTGTTCACGAATGGTAAACATATCCAGAAGTCCCTGAGAAGGATGTGCATGCGCTCCGTCACCGGCGTTGATGATAACAGGATCAGCAACCTCCGCAGCATAAGCAGCGGCACCCTCGATCGGATGGCGCATAACGATTGCGTCACAAGCCATAGATTGTACAGTAAGAATAGTATCGCGCAGGCATTCACCTTTTACAACGCTGGAGCTGGCAGTAGTAATATTAACTACGTCAGCGCCAAGATATTTTCCAGCCAGCTCAAATGAGGTTCTTGTTCTGGTGCTTGGTTCATAAAAAAGGTTGATAATGGATTTTCCCCGCAGTGACGGCACCTTTTTGATATCACGTTTCATGATTTTCTTCATTTCTGCCGCAGTTTGCAGAATCATTTCATATTCCTCGATGGAAAGTGAATCCAGATCAAGGATATCTCTGCCACCCAGAGATACGTTTGCTTTTGCCATTGTCCTACCTCCTATTAATCACATAAAAAAGCCTTCTGTGCCTGCAAGATGGCAAAGAAGGCTTGTAGTACAAGTTACCTAAAAGTCTACCTTACAGTCTCACAGGACCGCTTTAAAGGTAATATTCTATTGGTAATATTTTACCATCCATTAAGTGGTACGTCAAACCAAAATCAAAATATTTTCCAGGAATTTTACTTCCCACGCATTACAGCAAACCTACAAATCTGCTTCTTGCAATATCTGCCGCTATCGTATAAGATAAACCCAGAATCTATTATTTGAAAGGAGGATTGCTTTATCAATCCTTTAAGAAATATCGATGCGGTCATGTCAGGTAGCAAAGGCTATTTGACAGGCAATCGCTAAAACAAAACAGCTTTTGCTGCCATCCCGGTAATTATAAATCTGGGAGGAAGCAATATGTGCTATCAAAACGGTAAAAAAATATTACCACCGCCACTTTTATCAGCTATTCAGGAATACATAGACGGTGAATATATCTATATCCCTCGTAAAACCAATAACAAACGCCCCTGGGGATCGACCAAAGGTACAAAACAACAAACTGCTGAACGTAATCAGGAAATATTCTGCCGTTATCTAAGTGGAATTCCTGTTACTGTTCTTGCCGAAGAATACTTTTTGTCATCTAAAACAATATACAGTATCATTGCTAAAAAGAAAATCTGATCCTTGAGAACGTCATTACCTGACGTTCTCTTTTTCTTTTCAGAAAAAAAATGCAGGAAGTAATTTTGTAAAACCTGTAATATAATAAACACAAAGACAGAGAAAGCAGGTGCTATAATGAAATATCCTAAAAGCGAACAATACGACAAGCAATTTCTGCTTGAAAATATGATGGGCCCTAATGCCTTAAAAATTTTAGAAGAACTTACAGAAGGAATAAAACTCACGTCAGATATGAAAATACTTGATTTGGGCTGCGGCAAAGGACTTACATCAATCTTTTTAGCAAAAGAATTCGGCGTACAAGTCTATGCAACTGACCTTTGGATAACAGCTGCAGAAAATTTTGAGCGCTTCAAAAAGCTCGGGCTTGAAGATCGCATCATACCAATCCATGCCAATGCCCTTGACCTTCCCTATGCTGAAAATTATTTTGATGCGGTGATCAGTGTCGATTCATATCATTATTTTGGCAATACACCTGAATTTATGGACACCAAACTAGCTCCTTATATCAAACCAAATGGTATCATTGCCTTAGCCTTCCCCGGCTTCAAAAAAGATTATCACAATAATCTGCCGTCCGAACTGCTCATTTCCTGGGGTGCTGAAGATCTTGATACCTTTCACAGCTGTAAGTGGTGGCACGAACTGCTTTCACAATCTCAAACGATCAATATCGAAAGCATCTCAGAGCTGAAGTGTATGGAGGAAGCCTGGCAGGACTGGCTGGAATGTGATGAGGAACATGCCATCAACGATAGAGCTTCAATGAATGCCGGTGCAGGGAAATATATGAATCTTATCGCCATCAAAGCTAAAAAACTCTAAATTCTATTTTTAATAAACAAACCCCGCTGTCTTAAAAGACAACGGGGTTTTTCTTAATTATTATTTCCAGTCAAGTTCTTCGACTTCTTTACGGCCGCGACCTGTTAAAGCGTCGAGCATAACACGCTGCTCTACTTGAGCAACTAATTTTTTGGTAAATTTAACAGTATCAGGATTTACGGAAATACTGTCGATACCGCTCTTAATGAGGAATTCACAGAATTCAGGATAAACGCTGGGAGCCTGACCACAGATAGAAACAGTTTTGCCTTCGCTGTGAGCAACCTCAATAAGGTGACGTACTGCACGGCGCACTGCCAGATTACGTTCATCATAGATATGGGAAACAGTATCATTATCACGGTCACAGCCAAGCACCAGCATGGTCAAATCGTTAGAACCGATAGAATAACCGTCTACATACTTATTGAACTGATCGGCCAGAATGATATTGGAAGGAATTTCAGCCATCAACCATACTTTAAAGTCCTTACCGCGCTCCAAGCCACATTCAGCCATAATCTTAACCACTTTTTCACATTCCTCTACATTACGGCAGAAAGGAATCATAACATTAAGGTTTTTCAGACCAAACTCTTCACGAACTTTCACTACAGCCTGGCATTCCAGTTTGAAAGCTTCGATGTATTTAGGATCATAATAACGTGAAGCACCGCGCCAGCCCAATAATGCTGAAGGTTCATAAGGTTCGAACTCATCGCCGCCTTTCAAATCACGATATTCACTGGATTTGAAATCGCTGAAACGCAGAGTAACCGGTCTGGGAGCCATTGCCTGACAAACCTGACGCATACCTTCTGCCAGCTGATCGACAACTTTTTCAGGATGTCCGGTTTTAATGAGATACAAAGGATGTTCATGGATATAAGTAGTCCAGATGAACTCTTCACGCATCAAACCGATACCATCACAGGGCAGACTGGAATATTTCTCAGCCAGTTCCGGATCGCCCAAATTCATATAAACTTTAGTGCCAGTCGGCGGGAAGTATTCAGCAACCGCTACAGCAGCGCCTGCCTGATTTTCTTTTTTAGCTTCTTCAATAATGCCTTCATAAACTACGCCATGAGTAGCATCGATAGTTACATCAATACCGTCAGGAATAGTAACAGTAGCAGCTTCACCACGGCTCTTAGTACCAACGATACAGGGAATACCCAGCTCGCGGCTAACGATGGAAGCATGACAGGTCATTCCGCCGCTGTCAGTGACGATAGCTTTGGCTTTTTTCATTGCCGGTACCCAGTCAGGAGCGGTCATCTCAGTAACAAGGATCTCTCCTTCTTTAAATTCATCGATGCGGGAAGGATCAAGAATAACGTGTACGCGGCCAGAAACTTTACCCGGGCTTGCAGGCAAACCTTTCACGATAACTTTATGATCAGTAGTAGTCATAGATTTGCTTTCCTGCACTTTTGCTCCTCCTTCTTTATTGCGGCGGCTCCATACGGTTTCCGGACGGGCCTGCAGAATCCAGATTTTATTGGTACGTTCATCAACGCCCCATTCCATATCCATATAGCAGCCATAATGTTTTTCGATCTTTTTAGCATAATCAGCCAGTTCCAAAATCTGCTCGTCAGTCAAAGTCTGTACTTTGCGCAGTTCTTCAGGGACCTGCACTTCTTCACAGTCGCCGCCTTTTTTGCGTACAAGCATGATGTCCTGCTCATTTACGCAGCGGTCAATGATTTTGTGGTCATGTTTGGAAATAGTATAATTATCAGGAGTAACAGTACCCTGAACAACATATTCACCCAGTCCAAAGGCTGCCTCAATCAGGATATTATTGTCATCGCCAGTAGCAACGTTAACAGTAAACATAACACCGGAAGTTTTAGAGAAAACCATCATTTGTACAACGGCACTCAAAGCAACTTCTATATGATCAAAGCCTTGTTTTTCACGATAATAAACAGCACGGTCGGTAAAGCAGGAAGCGTAGCATTCCTTTACCTTTGCGATAATGGTTTCAGCACCCTGTACGTTCAGATAGGTATCCTGCTGACCAGCAAAGCTTGCATCCGGTAAATCTTCAGCTGTAGCGCTGGAACGAACGGCGACATAGGGATTCTCTTCGCCGACTCTTTTACCAAGTTCAACATAAGCAGCGCCAATAGCGTCCTGCAGATCCTGAGGCATTTTCTCAGCCATGATGGCATCACGCAGACGAGCGCTGACATCACGCAGTAAAGCGCTGTTTTCAACGTCAGTCAATTCAGACAAAATAGAGCGCATCTTTTCTTCAAGACCGCTTTCTTTAATGAAGTATCTATAAGCGTAAGCCGTAGTAGCAAAACCGTAAGGAACGGGAACATCTGTCTTAGCAGTCATTTCACCGAGGGAAGAGGATTTGCCGCCAACGATATCAACGTCTTTTCTTTCTAATTGCTCAAACCAGAGAAGAAACTGTTCTTCTTTTTTCATGATTGTAGCACTCCTTTATATTATACTTTTTGGGCTGCGCCCTTAATATAGTGTATACTATATCATATTTGTACACCACATTCAAGGACTTTTTTCATCGCTTTTTAACTTTTTGTGTTAAATTTTACAAAATGTGCTTATTTTCAGTACGGCCCTCCTTTACTCTTTAAATAATATTTTCGTCACTGGAAAAACAGAGTATATATATTAGTATACACTAAATGATACCTGGGAAAAAGTAAAATCAGCAGATTATAACTAAAATCCATCTCATAGACTGCGCCATATATGTAACGATTGCACAATGTACTTCTTAGTATATTTCTTAACAATACAATCAAGCCCACGAATCTCACTGCAAATACAAGGAAAGCCCCTGATGACAGACACGCCGCGTACTAAATGTACTCTGGTGTTTGTAACCAAGGGCCTGACAAAACAACTGCCGTAAAATGTGCGATTAAAGAACGATACAGCTCAAATCGCCGACAGCATTTGTAACCTCTTTCGCCTGCTCAAGAAGGGCCAGACGATTATTTTTAATATCAACATTTTCATCCATGACCATAACACTGTCAAAGAATTTATTTACAGGCTCAACTACCTGCTCGGCAAGTTTTAATGCACCGGCATAATTATAAGTCACGATGTCCGGGATCAGCTCTTTATTAAGACGAATCAGAACATCATGCAATTCCTGCTCTGCCGGGTCGGCAAAAAGCGCACTGCTTATAGCAACTTCAGTCTCAATTTTTTTGCAAAGATTGCAGACACGGATAGAAGCCTGAATAACAGCTTCTGCTTCCGGCAGAACTACATACGCATTCAAAGCCTTGCAGCGCGCGTAAATATCTACTAAATCATCGTTGCGTTCATCGGCAAAAACAGCATCGACAACGTCATAACGGATTCCCTGTTCGATCATCATATTTTTCAAACGTAATTTAAAGAATTCTAAAATCTGCGGTATCAATTTACCGGTATCTTCCGGTTTGATATTGAGCAGATACAGCGCACCTGCCAGAATTTTGATCAGGGGCATATGATAGTTACTGCTGATAAGAATATTGATGATACCCAAAGCCTGACGACGCAATGCATAAGGATCCTGCGAGCCTGTCGGTGCAAGTCCGCGGCTGAAAGTAGCAACGATATTATCTATTTTATCACTGATGCCGACAATACGTCCAATAGTACCCTTCGGCAGCTCGTCACCGGCAAAACGCGGCAGATAGTGTTCATAAATACCTTCAGCAACTTCAGCAGGTTCGCCGTCTAATTTGGCATATTCACGCCCCATAACTCCCTGCAGCTCTGTAAATTCAACCACCATCCCGGCAACAAGATCTGTTTTAGACAGCAAAGCTGTACGTTTGAGGTTAGTATCGTCAACTTTAACATTGATGGCAAACTTAACCATTTCAGCCAGTTTAGCCAACCGCTCACTCTTATCATACATATTGCCCAGACCTTCCTGGAATGAAACTGTTTTCAGTTTTTCCAGACGGTCTTCCAATTTTAGTTTGCGGTCTTCATTGAAGAAGAATTCAGCATCACTGAGACGAGCGCGTAAAACACGTTCATTACCGTGTGCGACAACATCTAAAAACTCTTTACCGCCATTGCGGACTGTAATAAATTTATTGAGCAGCCTGCCTTCTTCATCCACTACCGGAAAATAACGCTGATGTTCACGCATTGGGGTGATAATGGCTTCCTTCGGTAACGACAGGAATTTTTCTTCAAATTTCCCACATAATGCAGTAGGATATTCAACAAGATAATTGACTTCTTCCAGTAAGTCTTCGTCAATTTCAGCAATTCCGCCTTCGGCAGCCGCCAGTTCTGTCACCTGCTGACGAATCAATTCACGGCGGGCATCCTGATCGACCATCACAAAGTTGTCAGCAAGCGCCTGTACATATGCATCAGCGTTGGGGATCTCAACAGCTCCCTGCATTCCCATAACAGCAGAATGCACTACATTGCCAACCTTATTGATAGCCGCGCTCAGCAGGCCTTTAGTTTCCACAGCCTCTTTCATAGATTGCTGCATAAAACGATGTCCCATCGAATACCTGCCCGATTTTACGCCGGTAATTTCTACCGGTATTACTTTTTCACCGAACAGTGCTACCAGCCAGCGGATAGGACGCACGAACCGAAAATCATAATCGGCCCAGCGCATATTTTTCGGGAAAGATAAAGACTCCAGGATATCAAGCAGCAAACCGGGCAGTAAATCGACAACAGGTTGACCTGCCAAATGTTTTACTGCATAAACATATTCTCCGCGCACTTCCAGGTCTTTAACGTCTATCCCCTGCCCGCGGGCAAAGCCGATTGCCGCTTTGGAAGGAGCTCCGCTTACGAAAGCAATTTTTGCAGACGGCCCTTTAGCCTCAATCGTACTGTCTGCCTGAGCTTCTGCTACACCTTCAGCAATAAAGGTCATCCGGCGAGGCGTGCCATAAACCTTGATATTTTCAAACGGAATACGCAGCTCCTGCATTTTATCTGCAGCAAGCTCTTGTAATTGTTTAAGAATACCCGGCATAAATTTTGCGGGGATCTCTTCAGTACCGATTTCAAATAATAATTTTTCCATTATTTATTCTCCCCTTTCAATAACGGGAAGCCAAGTTTTTCCCTTTGTTCAACATAGGCAGCTGCGCACAAACGTGCCATAGCGCGCACACGGCCAATGAAAGCCGTTCTTTCGCTGACGCTGATGGCGCCGCGGGAATCCAAAAGGTTAAAAGTATGAGAACATTTCAATACATAATCATAAGCAGGACGGATATATCCGGCCTCAATAACGCGTTTTGCCTCAGCTTCATATTTATCAAACAGATCAAACAGCAGTGCTGTATCAGCTACTTGAAAATTGTAAAAAGACTGTTCTACTTCGTTAGTATGGAAAACGTCACCATAAGTGACTCCATCCACCCATTCAATATCAAAAACATTTTCCACACCCTGGATATACATAGCCAGTCGCTCTAAACCATACGTGATTTCAACAGTAACAGGTTTCACGTCGATACTGCCGACCTGCTGAAAATAGGTGAACTGGGTAATTTCCATACCATCCAGCCAAACCTCCCAGCCAAGTCCCCAAGCACCTAAAGTCGGTGATTCCCAGTTATCCTCAACAAAACGGATATCATGTTCTTCCTGACGGATACCCAGTTCGGCCAGGCTCTGGAGATAAAGCTCCTGAATATTATCCGGAGACGGTTTAATAATTACCTGATATTGATGATGCTGGAACAACCGATTGGGGTTATCCCCATAACGCCCGTCAGCCGGACGTCGAGATGGCTCTACATAAGCCACACGCCATGGTTCCGGTCCTAAAACGCGCAGAAAAGTTGACGGATTCATAGTTCCCGCACCTTTTTCGACATCATAGGGCTGGCCCATGATGCAGTTTTGGTCTGCCCAGAATTTCTGGAGCTTCAAAATAATTGTTTGAAAATTCATGTTCTGCCTCCTATTTTATTTGTTACAACGACAAAAACAAAAGTCTCCGTCCCTGTAACAATTAAGTTACAGGGACGGAGACATAAATCACTCCGCGGTTCCACCCTGCTTGACCGCTCATACGGTCCGCCTCGATGTTTATAAAATTGCAGCTCCCGGGTGCCTTTGTTTTCTCATCTGCCGGCTTACACCATCCCGGCTCGCTAAAACAGAAAACTACTTATCCCTTTCATCGCTTAAAAGAAAATATATCAAATCAGACGTCCTTTGTCAATGCTTTTACAATCCTAACTGCGCTAAAAAGCTTAAACTTTTCAAAGGCTTGTCGATCTGGTAAACAATAAACCGATAAAGTATCTGTTCCAGCTGCATCAAATCGCCGCCGCGCACAGTAAAAGGCTGTGGATCATTGAAATCCAGCGCAATCAGTTCCTGCAGCAGCTTCTGAGCGCCGCTGCTAAAGGGCAACTCTTCCCCTCCGTGACAGGCTTCGCAAATAAGGCCGCCCTGAACGACACTAAAAAAAGCATCTCCTTCAACAGCTTCAGTACAGTTGACACAGGCGTCATAAACAGGAGCAAATCCTGTTAAAACAAGCAGCTTGCAAATAGCCGACAACGCGACCAGACGCGGGTTATTCCTGGAAAGTATTTGTACTGCTCCTACAAGCAGCTCATAAATATCTTCCTGCGGCTCATGTGCTTCCGTCAGAGCTTCTGTCACTTCAGCAATCACCGAAGCATAAGCCATCTGTTTGATGTCCATTTGCTGCGGCAAAGCAATCAATTCACAGCTTTTCATACTGTCCAGACGTTTACCAGAATATAGCTGCATATCGAGCATCGCAAAAGGCTGTATCAGCCGTCCGCCAGTAGTCCTCGCATAACGGGCACCGTACGCTAAAAAAGGTATTTTACCATGGGCACGCGAAAAACAGACTGCGTATTTATCCGCAGTCTGCCAATCCTTTACTTTTAAAATAATTACTTCGTCCTGATATGCAGTATTACTCATCAGCTTGTACCGCAGTACCATCTTCCTGTAACCTGGTAGCTTTGACCCGTGTTACTCTAAAACCTTCTGCTTCAGTAACCTCAAAGCGCCAGCTGCCGGTAACGACTCTGTCACCTTCTTCAGGCTTACGCCCTAAAAGTCCGAAGACAAAACCGCCAAT
>UMFH01010010.1_pt1 | contig 17917 bp, 10 predicted proteins | sample 1964941 | NCBI WGS metagenome assembly UMFH01 (sample SAMEA4836039, study PRJEB28245) | human gut metagenome | biome: gut microbiome; material: fecal sample | place: Denmark | collected 2008
GTGCCGCGCTGCCGGGTTTTGCCGGAATTCTGGCGGGTATCTGCGTTTGGATGATGTTCCGCCGCCGTGCGCCGCTGCCGCCGGGTGTGCCATCCGCCGATTTGCGCCGTGAGCTGCTGGCGTTATCCGCCCCAACTGCCGTTTCGCGCCTCTGCCAGACGTGCCTGCGGATGCTGACGGCAGTGCTGCTGCCGCTGTGCCTGCGGCAATCCGGGCTGACCGCGTCCGCCGCAACCGCGCAGTTCGGGCTGCTGAGCGGGATGGCGATGCCGCTCAGCATGGCGCCCGGCGTCATCACCAGCGCCATGTGCATGGTCGCCGCGCCCGCCGTGTCCCGGCAGGAAAGCAACCGCGTCCGCCTGAAGCGCACCATGCGGCAGTTGCTGCTGATGGCGGGGCTGATTGGCTTCCTGTCCTCGTGCGTGCTGTTTCTCTTCGCGCAGCCGATTTCGATGCTGCTCTATGGCGAACCGGCGCTGACGGGTGTGCTGATGGCGCTCTCCCCGCTGTCGATGCTGTTTGCTATCCAGCAGGTGCAGTTCGGGCTGGTGACGGGCTTGGGCGTTCAGCGGCGCGCGATGCCGGGTACCATTGTTTCCTCCGCGCTGACGCTGGTGGTCATGAGCGCCCTCTGTCCGATGCCGAGCGTGCGGATTTTCGGCGCGGTGCTGGCGATGCTGGCAGGCAGCCTTGTGCGCGTGATTTGGAACGCCGCCGTGCTGCAATCAGCGAAGCGGGCGGCGTAATCCCTTGGGATAGCGGTTCTTCATCTGCCCGTCGGAGATTTTGCCCCAGCCGAGCGGAATGCCGTCGCAGCACGCAAGTGTCCAGCCTTTTCCATCCGCCGAGAGCGTCTCACCCGCCTGATAGCGGCGCGCATCCTCCCGCGTGAGTTCCACACGCGGCACATCCGGCGGAAAGATACTCATCGCCCACGCGTGGTCGGGCACAAACAGCTTCTTCTGCACCGTCCCCAATTGCAAGCCGCAGCGGACGACCTGAATACCGTCGCAGACCGGACGGTCGGGCAGGCAGCTCAGCGTCACCGATTCGTCGCGGCTACGTCCGGGCTTGCCGCTGCCGGTGCGCATCACATTCGCGTTTGCCGTCGGGCAGAAGGCACGCAAGGCTTGCAATGCTTCCTTGCTCGGCGCATCCTTCTCTGTCGCTTTCTGCCAATTACAGGGTGCGTCGCCGTGCTTGCGCAGGAGGGCGACAAAGTGCCCCTCGCCTTTCATGCGGTGCGGATAGCACGTCAGCATCCCGTCCGGCGCATCTGCTCCGGGCAAGGAGAAGGCTTCCAGCGAGAAATCCGCGTGGCGCGACAGGAACGCATCCACCGTATCCTCGTTTTCCGTGCGGTTCATTGTGCAGGTGGAATAGACTATGCGTCCGCCGGGACGAAGCATTTCCGCCGCGCGGTCGAGGATTTCCGCCTGCCGCTTAGCGCATCCGGCGGGGCTTTCGGGCGACCATTCCGCGCGTGTTTCCGGATGACGGCGGAACATGCCTTCGCCAGAACAGGGTGCATCCACCTGAATCGCGTCGAATGCCTCCGGCCAGCGCTGCGCCAATTGGTCGGGATAGGCGCTGACGACGAGGGCGTTCGGGATGCCCATGCGCTCGATATTCTGAGAGAGGATTTTCGCGCGCTCCCAGACGGGCTCATTGCACACCAGCACGCCCTGTCCGCCCATACGCAAGCCGCTCTGCGTTGATTTTCCACCTGGCGCGGCGCACAAGTCCAGTACATGCTCCCCCGGCTGCGCGTTCAGCACGGCGGCGGGCAGCATCGCGCTCGGCTCCTGCAAGTACCACGCGCCCGCTTCATGCAGCACGTCCGCGCCGGCGGTCGAGGTCAGTGCGAGGTAATGCCCGTTTTCCTCCCACGGGACTCCTTCGCCGCAGTCCTCCGGCAGCAGCGTCGGGCGCTTCCTCGGATTCACGCGCAGACCGCGCTGATACGGCTCGTCATATGTACGCAAAAAGGCGGCCATTTCGCCTTTCAGCTGTGCCGCCATTTGGGATAAAAACGCCTGTGGAAGCTCGGTCATGCCTGTCCCCCCGGTATATTGTCATGATATTGATTTTTGTCCTGCGCAATTGTCAGCGGCGGCGGGGTCAGCTCCGTCTGCGTTGTGCCGAAATGTGCGCGACGGGCAGGAATCACCCGCTTGCGGCGCGTCGCCGCGTGGCTTTCCCGCTTGGGCGCGGGCTTCGGCTTGTGCTGCACCACCTGCTCCTCTTCGATCATTGTGCCGTCAGCGTAAATCAGGTGGCGGCCCGTCGGCGTGCGGCGCGCGCGCTTAGGCAGAAAGCGTGTCCAGAAGTTTCCCCAGACACGGTACGGCTGCCAGCGGATCAGGTAGACCAGAAAGTCCATCACGACGCCGAAAATGCACAGGAGGATGACCAGCGGCAGCCAGTTGCGCATCGCCCAGCCAAGCAGACCGCCGTGGCTGTCGCTCGTCACCATGTTCCAGAGCCACTGCGCTGTCCCGCGAATCCACCCCAGCAGGAAATTGAACAGCGCGTTGATGAAACTGCCCACAATGGTCATCCTCCTCCACTATTTTCTGCCTTCGCGGCGCATCTTAGCGCATTCTCATTTGGAAATAGTGTTACTCTACGGTTATCGTAACGCTCACATTTCCCGGCACGACCTCGACCGAGATTTCCTCGTCCTCGTCCGCATCAATGCGGCAGAGCACGGGCAGACTGTACGTCCCCGGCGCAAGCCCGGACGCATCGCATACCAGCCGAATATCGCGGCTTTGCAGCGCGTTCAGCCAGTTTTGCGGCGCGGTAATCATCACCGAGGCATTCACGCGGCTCATGGAGGCGTTGTAGCCCGCTTCTAAGCCTTCAATCTGAATCGGCAGGTTCGTGAAACTCTTCGACTTCAGCACCGGCCCGATTTCAATCGTCACGTTGACGTAGGTGGCGCTGACGTATTTCAGTTCTGGCACGCTGCTCAATCGGACGCGCTGCTTGACCGAATCGGACAAGCCGGACACGTCGATGGTTGCATCCGTAAACAGCGCGTCGATTTCCGCCATCTCGCTTGACCAGCCCGCCACCGTGATGTTCTCCGGCGTCATGCTGATTTTCTTGATTTCGTAGCCTTCCTTCGGTGTGCCTTGAATCAGCCCGGTCTGGGAAAGTTCGAGCGTTTTCATGGCGTACATGGTCTGCTCCACAATCACGCTGTCCAGCAGCACCGACTCGCTCGTCACTTCGAGCAAGTCGCTTTCAATCGCGTTGTTGTTCTCGTCCAGCAGCGTATACGCCAGCGCCTTGCGAATCGTGCCCTCGCGCTGGGGCAGGTTGTTCAGCTCCAGCACGACTTCGGCGCGGACAATTTTATCCACCATCGACTTCGGGCCGCTGATCGTCACCGTCGGCGGGTCGAGCGTCGCCGCACCCGCGTAGTAGCCCTCCGGCGCGCTCCCGACCGTCTGCACGGACACGGGGATGCGGAAGCGGGTGATGTACTCCTCCACGTCAATCGTCACGGTAGACGGCTGAATCGAAGAAACCGTGCCGTAAGTGCTGGAATTGGTGGACAGAATGCGGATTTCCTGCTCCCCTGCCGCCGAAATGCGGGAGAGGTCAATGCGGACGTTGTAGTTCGTCGCCTTGGCGTTGGCGTACTGCATCTGCGGCACGTCGGCGGTAAGGGAAACGTCACCAAGGAGGCTTTTCAAATCGCTGGTGACAATGAAGCCGTTGCGCTTGACGGATTCTTCGCCCGAAACAGACACGCTAACGCTGGAAAAGTGCTTTTCGCGCGTGAGCGTCGGGTCTTGGGTAATCAGCCCGCCCCAGAGGATGATGGCCAGCAGGAGCGCGAGCAGCTTTGTCGGCCAATTGTGGATGAAAATCCGCTTGAGACCGTCCAGCAGCATCGTCAGGCGCGGGTCACGCTTCTTCTGCGGCTTTGCGGAAGGGGTCTGCGTCATTTGGCACCCTCCTTTCCCTTGCGGCGCACGAACATGGACAGCAGACGCTGATGCGGCTTGCGGACATAGATGCCCTCCAGAATCGTCCGCAGCGACTTCGCGTCAAGGTGGCGGGTGAGCTTGCCGCCCTTCGCCATCGAAATGATGCCTGTTTCCTCGGAGACAATCAGCACAATCGCGTCCGTCGTTTCGGACACGCCGATAGCGGCGCGGTGGCGCGTGCCGAGGTCATGGCTGATGCCGCTGGCTTCCGTCAGCGTGAGGATGCTCGCCGCGCTCATCACACGTTCGCCGCGGATGACGACGGCGCCGTCATGCAGGGGCGTGTTCGGCTCGAAGATGTTTTCCAGCAGGCCGGAGGTGATCCGCGCGTCGATGCCGATGCCGTTCTCGATGATGTCCTGCAGGCCCGTTTTCTGCTCAAAGACAATCAGCGCCCCCACATGGCGGCGGCTCAAATCCTGCAGGCAGCGGATGATTTCGTCGATAATGCGCGTCGCTTCATCCTTATCGGTGTCGCGCCGCTTCGTCTCAATGCGCGCGCCGCGACCAATCTGCTCCAATGCCTTGCGCAGTTCCGGCTGAAAGAGGATGACCAGCACCAGCGCGCCGTTGTTCACCACGCTCATCAGCAGCCAGTTCAGTGCCGTCAGCCCGAAGAGGTTGCTGATGCCGACGATGAGCAGCAGCATGGCAAGCCCCTTCAAAACAGCGCTGCCCCGCGTGTCGCGGGTGAGCATCAGCAGTTCATAGATAATAATGGCAACGATGAGAATATCCGCAATATCGGAAAGACCGGGGCGGTTCAGCACGTTCCAGAAAAAGGTCTCCAGCGTCTGCAAGAACGTTGTCACGCCAGCTCCGCCTCCTTTAGCATCTTGAATGATTTCATGCGTTCTGCTTCTCCATTATACAACAAATTGCCGCGAATATGAATGCCTTTTCACAAATTTTCCGTGAAGCATCCGTGAACATTCAGAACACCCCACAGTGCAGATAACGAATGAAGCAGCCGCTTTCTTCCCAATGGGCGGAAAAAACATGAAAAAAGGGAAAAGCAGCCGTTTTGATGGCATACTTTCCCCTTTCCCCAAATTACCGTGCCCTCTTCAAGGCGAAAATGATTACAGATTGCCGCCGTTCCAGCCCCAGAAGCCGATTTCTTCATACGTCACATAGATGCGGTCGCTGTCAATGTCCAGTTCTTCGCGCAGGATGTCCGTCAGCGCCTCGGTCAGCGCGGCGTAATCCTCCTCCGTCGCAGAGCCGCCGAAGAGCTTCACTTGGCAGATGGCGCAGGGGGCGTCCGTGCCCTTGAAGTACATTGCGGCATTGTCGCGGAAAGACAGCATCAGCCAGCTTTCCGTCTTGCCGGGGATTTTCTCAATGGCATCGCCCATGCGATCCTTGATGACCTGCTCTTTTCGTCCGGGGATGGACACGTTGGAGGTCGTTTCTATGTAAGGCATAACAGTTCCTTTCATTCATATCGGCATTATCGCCGTTTCCGCCCCGCAAGCAGGGCTTCGGATGAAATATTCGATGCTCAGACGCTCAATTCCTGCTTCTCGCCCAGCAAATCTGCATTTTCCGCCAGCAGCGGACGAATCACGTCGCGCAGGTACTCTTCCACCTGCTCGCAGCTTCGGCCCGTGAACTGCTCCGGACGCAGAATCGCTTCCACTTCCTCGCGGGTAATCATGAACGCCGGGTCAGCGCAGATACGGTCGATGAGGTCGTTCTTGCCGCCCTCTTCCTTCACCACGCGCGCCGCCGCCTGCGAATGCACGCGCAGCTTCTCATGCAGCTCCTGACGATTGCCGCCCTTCTTCACCGCGTCCATCATGATGTTTTCCGTCGCCATAAACGGCAGCTCGTTCATCACGCGCGCGCGCACCACCTTGTCGTACACCACCAGCCCGTCACAGACGTTCATCATGATGTTCAGGATAGCATCCACACCGAGGAACGCCTCCGCGACGGCAATGCGCTTGTTCGCGGAGTCATCCAGCGTGCGCTCGAAGAATTGCAGGGAGGACGTCATTGCCGTGTTCAGCGTATCGACGCAGACGTAGCGCGCCAAGGCGTTGATGCGCTCACAGCGCATGGGGTTGCGCTTGTATGGCATGGCAGACGAGCCGATTTGGCTCTTCTCGAACGGCTCCTCCATCTCCTTGAAATTTGCCAGCAGGCGCATGTCATAGGCGAACTTGCTCGCGGACTGCGCAATGCCGCTCAGCACGGAAACCACCTGATAGTCCATCTTGCGGGAGTACGTCTGCCCGGACACCGGCACCACCTTGTCAAAGCCCATCGACGCGGCAATATCCTGCTCAACTGCCTTGATTTTCGCGCTGTCGCCGCCAAACAGCTCCATGAAGGACGCCTGTGTGCCCGTCGTGCCCTTGCTGCCCAGCAGCGCCAGGGAGGACAGGCGGTGTTCCAGCTCGCAATAGTCCATGTACAATTCATTCAGCCACAGCGTCGCGCGCTTGCCGACCGTCGTCAATTGGGCGGGCTGCAGATGCGTATACGCCAGCGCGGGCATGTTCTTGTACTTATCCGCGAAATTCGCCAGCAGGTTCATGACATTGAGCAGCTTGCGGCGCACGACCTGCAAGCCCTCGCGCATGATAATCACATCGGTGTTGTCGCCCACATAGCACGACGTCGCGCCCAGATGGATGATGCCCGCCGCCTTCGGGCACTGCAGACCGTAAGCGTAGACGTGGCTCATCACGTCGTGGCGGCACTCCTTCTCGCGGCGCTGCGCATCGTCGTAGTTGATGTCGTCCGCATGGGCTTCCAGCTCGGCAATCTGCTCGTCAGTGATGTCCAGCCCCTGCTTCTTTTCCGCCTTTGCCAGCGCAATCCACAGCTTCCGCCAGGTGCGGAACTTATTGTCCTCGGAGAAGATGAACTGCATCTCCTTGCTGGCATAGCGGGTCGAAAATGGGCTGATATAGCTGTCATGAGGCATAATGCTTTCCTCCGATTTCATTTCAAAGGGTGATTTTCCGCGCCAATTCCAGCGCCAGATACGCCGCGCGGTCTTTTTCATCCAGTTTGGCATGGGTGGACAGGCTGCGTGGATCCCACTGCTCGCGGTCAAGGTTATCGCCCGCGTAGAAAAACTCGAACACGTCGATTCCACGGAACTGTGCCAGCGCCATCAGCGCCGAGCACTCCATATCCACGCAGACACACCCCTGTGCCTTGCGCAGTGCCACCTTCCCGCGGGTTTCGCGGTAGAAGGCATCCGTCGTCCACACTTTGCCTTCGGTGAAGTCCACGCCCGTTTCGCGCAGAATCGCCTCGAACGCCCCGCGGTACTTCGGATTCGCCGGAATTTCGTCCGACGGCGGCGCGTAGTGGAAGCTCGTGCCTTCGTCGCGCACGGCGGCGGTCGGGATGATGATGCCGCAGTCGCGAATCTGCTGATTCAACACGCCGCAGTTGCCGAATACGACGAACCGCTTCGCGCCCAGCGCGTGCAGCTCTTCCAGCATCGCCACGCAGGACGGCGCGCCGACCATCGCCAGCGCAAATGTCAGCGGCGTCCCCTGCCACAAACCGCGGTAAATGGGGTATTTCGCGTTTGCGTCGCCGAGCTCGGCAAGCACGCGCACATCCGCCGCCATGTCCAGCATCCGCTCGAACGTGACGTGCGAAAAGCAGCTGACGACCGTCTCCGGCAAATCCGGCACAGGCGAAAAGAGCATATCGGGGTTGATGACTGCTTGGCGCGACGCATCAAAATCCGTCAAAAGCATGGTGATTCCCTCCTGCCGCCGTTTGCCCTCTATCATAGCAGATTTTGCGGCAAAAGGCAACAGGAGGGCTGCAGTTTATACTATTTCCAAATGAGAATGCGCCGAGATGCGAAGTGAATTTTTCATTCTGGCTAACGGGAGTGAAACGCAGCGTAGCAGCGCTACGCTAAGTGGAACGAGCGGACGACAGAATGGAAAAGGCACGAGCAGACGACGCAGGCGAATGCAGGAAATAGTATCACAGGCGGAAGTAGTCCACGCCGTCCTCAAACAGCGGCTGATACTTGTCGCCGGGTACATTCTTGTAGAGATTTTCGCCGCTGCGCTCGGTGTGACCCATCTTGCCCAGCACGCGGCCGTCCGGGCTGGTGATGCCCTCGATGGCGAAATAGCTGGCGTTGGGGTTGAAACGCATATCCATCGACGGCGCGCCGGACAAATCCACATACTGCGTGGCAATCTGCCCGTTCGCCGCAAGCTGACGAATCAGCGCTTCCGGGCCGACAAACCGACCCTCGCCGTGGCTGATGGCGACCGTGTGAATGTCATCCACCTTGCAGCGGGACAGCCACGGGGATTTATTCGACGCAATGCGCGTACGGACGAGCATCGACTGGTGACGGCCGATTTCGTTGAATGTCAGCGTCGGGCACTGATCGGACGTGTCGATGATTTCACCATACGGCACAAGCCCCAGCTTAATCAGCGCCTGGAAGCCGTTGCAAATGCCCAGCATCAGGCCGTCGCGGCGCTGGAGCAAATCATGCACCGCGTCCTTCATGGCAGGATTGCGGAAGAACGCCGTGATGAATTTCGCCGAGCCGTCGGGTTCGTCGCCGCCGGAGAAGCCGCCGGGCAGGACGATCATCTGGCTGCGTGCAATCATGCGGCTGGCCTCGGCAATCGACTGGGTGATGGCTTCAGGCGTCAGGTTGTTGATAACGAGGATTTCCGCCGCGCCGCCCGCGCGCTCCACCGCCCGCGCGGTGTCGTACTCGCAGTTCGTGCCGGGGAAAACCGGGATGAACGCCAGCGGCTTTTTCGTCTTGACGGCGGGCACGGGGTAGGTTTCCGCCGAATAGGAGAACTTCTCCGTCGTTTCGCCGGTGTGACCGCGGTAGGAGAACACCTTGTCCAGCTTGCCCTCGTAGATTTCCTGCATGGCGGTCAAATCAATGCGCTCGCCCTCATACTCCAGCACCCACTCCGGCACGGTGTCGCCCACCTTCACGCCGAGGTCGATATCTTCGGCGCATTCCAGCAGCATCGCGCCGATCTGCTGCGCGAAGAGATTGCCGTCGTAATCATCGTCGATGCGCGTGCCGATCTGATTGCCAATTCCCATCTTGAACAGGCCTTCCGCCACGCCGCCCAGACCCAGCGCCCACGCGGAAACCACCTTGCCCGCGCGAATGGCGGACAGAACGGCGTCATAATTCGCGGTCAGCGCGGCGGTATCATGCGGATCGCAGGAGACGAGGCGGATGGAGTGCCCCGCTTCCTTGAATTCGGGCGAAATGACCTCGCTCGCCTTGCCGGGGGCAATCGCGAAGGAGCAGAGCGTCGGCGGAACGTCCATCTTCTCGAACGTGCCGGACATGGAGTCCTTGCCGCCAATCGCCGCGATATTCAAATCCAGCTGCGCATCCAGCGCACCCAGCAGCGCCGCGAACGGCTTGCCCCAGCGCGTCGGATCCGTGCCCATGCGCTCGAAATATTCCTGGAAGGTCAAATACGCCCGCTTGTAGTCAAAGCCCGCGCAGACCAGCTTCGTCACGCTCTCGATGACCGCCAGATAACTGCCCTCATACGGCGACTGCGCCAGGATTTCCGGGTGCATCCCGTATGCCATGCCGGAGACGGTATCCGTCACGCCATGGAGAACCGGCAGCTTCGCGACCATCGTCTGGTTCGGGGTCAGCTGATATTTGCCGCCGAAAGGCATCAAGACCGTCGCCGCGCCGATGGTAGAATCGAACCGCTCGCTCAAGCCCTGCTTGGAGCAGATATTGAGGTTGCCGAGCATGTCCGCCAGCTTCTCCGTCACCGTATCGCCCGCAAACTCGTAGGGCTTGACATCATCATCCAGCACTGACACAGTCGTGTGCTTCTCCGCGCCATTGGAATTGAGGAACTCGCGGGACAAATCGACAATCGTCACGCCCTTCCACGTCATGCGCAGGCGGGGTTCGGCGGTCACTTCCGCCACGACGGTCGCTTCGAGGTTCTCGAGGTTTGCCGCCGCAAGGAACTCGTCGACATCCTCTGGCGCAAGCACAACCGCCATCCGCTCCTGCGATTCGGAAATCGCCAGCTCCGTGCCGTCCAGACCGTCGTACTTCTTCGGCACTTTGTCCAAATCAATCAGCAGGCCGTCCGCCAGTTCGCCGATTGCCACGGACACGCCGCCCGCGCCGAAGTCGTTGCAGCGCTTGATGAGCCGGGTGACTTCGCCGTTGCGGAAGAGGCGCTGGAGCTTGCGTTCGGTCGGGGCATTGCCCTTCTGCACCTCCGCGCCGCACGTTTCGATGGATTCCAGCTTATGGGACTTGGACGAACCCGTTGCGCCGCCGCAGCCGTCGCGCCCGGTGCGCCCGCCGAGCAGGACAATCTTGTCGCCGGGGGCAGGCACTTCGCGGCGGACGTTCTTCTCCGGCGCAGCGCCCACCACCGCGCCGATCTCCAGACGCTTGGCGGCATAGCCCGGATGGTACATTTCATCCACCAGCCCCGTCGCCAGTCCAATCTGGTTGCCATAGGAGGAATAGCCCGCCGCCGCCGTGGTGACGAGCTTGCGCTGGGGCAATTTTCCCGGCATGGTCTGGCTGACCGGAACGAGCGGGTCAGCCGCGCCGGTCACGCGCATCGCCTGATAGACGTAGGTGCGCCCGGACAGCGGGTCGCGAATCGCGCCGCCGATGCAGGTCGCCGCGCCGCCGAAGGGCTCAATCTCCGTGGGGTGGTTGTGCGTTTCGTTCTTGAACATGAGCAGCCACGGCTCTTTCTCGCCGTCCACATCCACATCAATCTTGATGGAGCAGGCATTGATTTCCTCGCTCACGTCAATGTTGGGGGTCTGCCCGATTTTCTTCAGGTACTTGCCGCCGATGGTCGCGATGTCCATCAGGTTCATGGGGCGCTCGCGGTCGCCGTAGACGGTCTTGCGCGCCGCCAAATAACGCTGGAACGCCTTCTCGACCGCCGCTTTGCGCACATCCACCGCGTCAAGGGTCGTCAGGAACGTCGTGTGACGGCAGTGATCCGACCAGTAGGTGTCAATCATGCGGATTTCGGTCAGCGTCGGGTCACGGTGCTCGGACGCGAAATAATCCCGGCAGAACGCAAGGTCATCGTCATCCATCGCCAAGCCGTACTTCTTGACGAACGCATCCACCTCATCGGCATTCATCGCCGTGAAGCCGGTCAGCGTCTCCACATGGTCGGGCGTGTCGTACTGCTGCTGGAGCGTCGTCTTTTCGCCCAGGTCGGCTTCACGCGCCTCCACGGGGTTAATGACGTGCTTCTTCACACGCGCCAGCTCATCCGCCGTGAAATCGCCGTCCAGCAGATACACGCGCGCACTGCGCACCGTCGGGCGGGCGCACTGCCCCACCAGCTGGATGCACTCCTCGCAGGACGCCGCGCGCTGGTCATACTGACCCGGCAGGTACTCCACCGCAAAAACCGCCTTCGCGCCCTGCGGAAGTTCCGTGTACGTCACATCCACCTGCGGCTCGGAGAACACGACCGGCAGGCACTTCTGGTACAGCACATCGTCGACACCCTCGACATCATAGCGGTTCAGCAGGCGCAAACCCGTGACCGTCTTGATTTGCAGGATGTGGCGAATTTCCCACAGGAGCTGCTTCGCCTCCACCGCGTAGGGGGCTTTCTTTTCCACATAAATGCGTTTGACGCTCATGAATGGCTCTCCTTTCGTGATGCCAAGGCGCGCTGACCGATGTCGCGGCGCATGTGCATGTCGGTGAAGGTGATTTTGTCCGCTGCCTGATACGCTTTGTCAATCGCAGCTTCGAGCGTATCCGCCGTCGCGGTGACGCCCAGAACGCGCCCGCCCGCAGTGACAATCTGCCCATCGACCAGCTTCGTACCCGCGTGAAAGACGGTCGCGGTTTTGCCCGCTTCATCCAAGCCGGAAATCGGGTAGCCGCTCTTGTAGCTGACCGGGTAGCCGCCGGATGCCAGTACGACGCAGCACGCCGCGCCAGAGGCGAATTCAACGGGTGTATCCGCCAGCGTACCGTCCACCGTCGCGCGCATAATGGTCAGCAGGTCGCTTTTCAGCAGCGGCAGCACCACCTGCGTCTCCGGGTCGCCGAAACGGCAGTTGTATTCGATAACCTTCGGGCCTTTGGGCGTCATCATCAGACCGAAATACAGGCAGCCCGTGAAAGTGCGCCCCTCGGCGTTCATGGCGGCAATCGTCGGCAGGAAGATTTCGTCCATGCAGCGCTGCGCCAGTTCGGGCGTGTAGCAGGGGTTGGGGGCAATGGTGCCCATGCCGCCGGTGTTGAGGCCCTCATCGTGGTCAAGCGCGCGCTTGTGATCCATGCTGGACACCATCGGCTTGACCGTTTTGCCGTCGGTGAACGCCAGCACGCTGACTTCCGGGCCGGTCAGGAACTCCTCGATGACGACCCGCGCGCCGGACGCGCCGAACTTCGCTTCCTTCATCATGGACGCGACGGCTTCCACGGCGCTTTCGCGGTCGGGGCAGATGAGCACGCCCTTGCCGAGCGCCAGACCATCCGCCTTGACGACGATGGGCATATCCGCCGTCTGCAAATACTTGACCGCCGCGTCATAATCGTCAAACGTCTCATACGCCGCCGTCGGAATGCCGTACTTCTTCATCAGGTTCTTCGAGAACACTTTGCTGCCCTCGATAATCGCGGCATTCTTGCGCGGGCCGAACGCGGGAATCCCCTGCTCCGCCAGCGCATCCACCATGCCGAGGCACAGCGGGTCGTCCGGCGCGACGATGACGAAATCCACCTTGTTCTCCGCCGCCCAGCGGACGATACCATCCACGTCCGTCGCCTTGAAGGGCAGGCAGGTCGCAATCTGCGCGATGCCGCCGTTGCCGGGCGCGGCGTACAGCGCCGTCACTTCCGGGTTTTCCTTGATTTTCAGCGCGATGGCGTGTTCGCGTCCGCCGCCGCCGACGATGAGTACCTTCATCTTGCTTCCCTGACCTTTCTGAATGCAATCAATGGTGGAACAGGCGCATATGCGTGAAGCACATGACCATACTGTACAGGTTGCAAGCGTCAATCACGTTATCATCGCGAATCGAACCGCCGGGCTGGGCGACGTAGGTCACGCCGGAGCGGTGCGCGCGCTCGATGTTGTCGCCAAACGGGAAGAACGCATCGCTGCCCAGCGCAACGCCCGTCTGCTGATTCAGCCACGCGCGCTTTTCTTCCTTCGTCATCGGTTCAGGGCGTTCGGTGAAGAAGCGCTGCCAGCGGCCGTCCGCCAGCACCTCGTCCGGCTCGTCGGAGATGAACACGTCAATCGTGTTGTCGCGGTCGGCACGGGCGATTTTCTCCACGAACGGCAGTGCCAGCACACGCGGATGCTGCCGCAGCAGCCAGTTATCCGCCTTCTGCCCTGCCAGACGCGTGCAGTGAATGCGGCTCTGCTGACCCGCGCCGATGCCAATCGCCTGCCCATCCTTGGCGTAGCAGACGGAATTCGATTGCGTGTATTTGAGCACAATCAGCGCCACAATCAGGTCGCGCTTGGCATCCGCCGGCAGATCGTGATTCGTGGTCACGATGTCGTTCAGCAGATTTTCATCAATCACAAATTCATTGCGCCCCTGCTCGAACGTGATGCCGAACACCTGCTTGTGCTCAATGGGCGCGGGACGGTAGGAAGGGTCAATCTGTACGATATTGTAATTGCCCTTTTTCTTCATCTTCAGCAGCGCCAGCGCCTCGTCGGTATAGCCGGGGGCGATGATGCCGTCGGACACTTCGGGCTTAATCAGCCGCGCGGTGCTTTCGTCACACACATCGCTCAGGGCAATCCAGTCGCCGAAGGAGGACATGCGGTCTGCGCCGCGCGCACGGGCATAGGCGCACGCCAAGGGCGACAGTTCCTGTTCACCCACGAAGTAAATCTTGCGCAGGGTATCATTCAGCGGCAGACCCACCGCCGCGCCCGCCGGGCTGACATGCTTGAACGACGTCGCCGCGGGCAGACCCGTCGCGCGCTTGAGTTCGCTGACCAGCTGCCAGCCGTTGAGCGCGTCAAGGAAGTTGATGTAGCCGGGTTTGCCGTTCAGCACGGTCAGGGGCAGTTCGCCCTCTTCCATATAAATCCGCGACGGCTTCTGATTCGGGTTGCAGCCGTACTTCAATTCCAGCTCTTTCATGCCTCTTCCTCCTGATCATGCTTGTTGATGATGATGGTATCGCTGCTGCCGTCCGCCAAGCTGATATAGGAAACGTACAGCGACACCTTGTTGTCCTCATTCAGATTCATCCATGTATCCAGCGCCAGCTGCTCAATGTCGCCGTGCAGCGCCACCTTCTCCGGTTCGCCCGCGAAGGACGGAATCGGATTGCCGTCGCACTGGTAGGTGTGGATGAAATGTCCCTCGCCCGCCTTGGGCTGCGCGTACTCATAGAAATAGCGCAGGACGCTGTTCTCGTCGCCGTCGTCGGACTTGATGATGGACAGCTTGTAGGATGCCTTTCCGTCCGCGACGCGCACCAAGCCGCTGATGCGGGGCGTCCAGTTCGGGCGGTCGTCCTCGAACGTGCGGGTACGCAGCGCGTCCTCGAACGTCTGCCCATTCTGCATGAAGTCGTAGACCGTGTCGGTCTGGTCGCCGTTGGTGACGATGGTATATTCGCCGCCCGGCAGCGCACGGACAGGCGCGTAGATAATCAGGTGCGGGTCGGTCATCAGGCTTTCGTCGTGCGCCTTGGTGATGATGCCGTCGTCCGTCTCCTCGAAAATGCGGTTGCGGCTGTTGACGCTGCGGCCCATGATAAAGTAGACAATCACGGCATATTCGCCGCTTTCGTCCACGCCGAGGCAGATGCCGCGCCCCGGATAGGTGTTATTGCTCAGCACGTCGTTCAATTCCTGCTTCTTCATTGCTTTTCCTCCCGCTTTTTTGCGATTTCGCCTGCCACCTGCTCCAGCGCCTGCGGCAGCAGAATCCATTCCGCCTGTTCCATCACGCGCCGCTGCAAGATTTCCGGCGTGTCGCCCGGCAGCACTTCAACGGCTTTCTGCGCGATAATATCGCCGCCGTCGGTAATTTCGTTGACAAAATGCACCGTCGCGCCCGTGACCTTCACGCCGCGTTTAAGTGCCGCTTCGTGCACATGGAGTCCATAGAAGCCGTCGCCGCAGAAGGACGGAATCAGGCTCGGATGGATGTTGAGGATGCGATGGTCATACGCGCGGATGACGTTCTCCGGCAGAATCGTCAGGAAGCCCGCCAGCACAACGACATCAATCGCGTTTTCACGCAGCAGGGTCAGCAGACGCTCGCCGTAATCAGCAGTCGCTTCGCCTTTCTCCTTGCGCAGGACGGCATGGGCGATTCCAGCATTTTCCGCGCGGGTGAGCGCATAGGCGGATGCGTTTGACGCCACGACGAGTGCCAGTTCCGCGGACGGGATTTTGCCCGCCCGTTTCGCGTCGATGATGGCTTGCAGGTTCGTGCCGCCGCCAGAAACGAGGACAGCTGCTCTTACCACAGTTCCACGCCCTTTTCCCCCGCCACGATTTCGCCCAGCACATACGCGCCGGGTTCGCCGTTCTGGTGCAGGATAGCAAGCGCCTTGTCGGCATCTTCGCGGGCGACGGTAATCGTCATGCCTACGCCCATGTTGAAGGTGTTGAACATGTCGCGCTCCGGGACGCTGCCTTCGCGGGCAATGAGGTCAAAAATCGGCAGCACGCGCACGTCGCTCTTCTTGATTTTCGCGCAGCAGCCTTCGGGCAGGGATCGCGGAATGTTCTCATAGAAGCCCCCGCCGGTGATGTGGCTGATTGCCTTGGGCTGGATTTCCTTCAGCAGCGCCAGCACGGGCTTGACGTAAATCTTCGTGGGGGTCAGCAGCGTTTCCCAGAGGGACTTATCCAGCTCCGGATCATTGCGGTTTTCGCCGCCGTTGCCAATCGCGAACACCTTGCGCACGAGCGAGAAGCCGTTGGAATGCACACCCGTGGAGGGCAGCGCCAGCATCACGTCGCCCGGACGAACCGTTTCGCGGTTGATGATGCGCTTCTTGTCCACAATGCCGACGGAGAAGCCCGCGAGGTCGTAATCATCCTCCGGCATCATGCCGGGATGTTCCGCCGTTTCGCCGCCGATGAGCGCGGATTCCGCCTGCACGCAGCCTTCCGCCACGCCCGCGACGATGGACGCGATTTTCTCCGGCACATTCTTGCCGCAGGCGATATAATCAAGGAAGAACAGCGGCTTCGCGCCACAGCAAATGACGTCGTTGACGCACATCGCCACGCAGTCAATGCCGATGGTATCATGCTTGTCCAGCAGCATGGCGATTTTCAGCTTCGTGCCGACGCCATCCGTGCCGGAAACGAGCACCGGCTCTTCCATGCCCGCCGCGTCCAGCGCAAACAGGCCGCCGAAGCCGCCGATGCCCTCGACGCAGCCCGCCGTCATCGTCCGCGCGACATGCTTCTTCATCAGTTCCACCGACGCATAACCGGCGGTAATGTCAACACCCGCTGCCTTGTAGCTTTCGCTCTCGCTCTTCATCATGGTTGTCTGCTCCTTTGTCGCATTCGTCGCGTTAGTCGTCGTCCTGCACCTTGCCGCCGTGAATGGGCTGGTCGAATTTGTTCTTCTCCGTCACCAGCGGCGGATCAACCGGGTATTTGCCGCAGAAGCAGCCCTTGCAGAATCCGCAGTGGCTGTCCGCCGCCAGCTTGTCGCACGCCTCCAGGGACAAAAAGCCGATGGAGTCCGCGCCGATGATTTTGCCGATTTCCTCCACCGAATGGTGTGCGGCAATCAGGTTCTCCTTGCTGTCCACGTCCGTGCCGAAGAAGCAGGGGTCGGTGAACGGCGGGGCGGACAGGCGCACATGCACCTCCGTCGCGCCCGCTTCGCGCAGAAGGCGGACGATGCGCGCGCAGGTCGTGCCGCGGACGATGGAATCATCCACCATGACGACGCGCTTGCCCTTGACGGTAGCGGAAATGGCATTCAGCTTGATGCGCACGGCGTCCTGCCGCTGCTTCTGCCCCGGCTGGATGAACGTGCGCCCGATGTACTTGTTCTTGATGAAGCCGATGCCGTAGGGAATCCCGCTGGTGCGGCTGTACCCAATGGCGGCATCCAGCCCGGAATCCGGCACGCCGATGACCACATCCGCCTGAACCGGATGGTCAAGCGCGAGGAAGCTGCCCGCCCGGATGCGCGCCTCGTGGACGCTGCTGCCGTCAATGACGGAATCGGGACGCGCGAAATAAATGAACTCGAAGATGCACATGCCGTCGTGGCACGCGCCGGGCATTTTATAGGAGTGAATCCCCTCTTCGTTGACGACGACGACTTCACCCGCCTCAATATCGCGCACGAATGTCGCGCCGATGGCATCCAGCGCGCAGCTCTCCGACGCAAACACCACGTCGTCGCCGATTCTGCCCATGCACAGCGGGCGGAAGCCATGCGGGTCGCGGCAGGCAATCAGCTTCGTCGGACTCATGACGACGAGCGAATACGCGCCCTTGATGACCTGCATGGCGTTCAAAACCGCCTGTTCAATCGAACCGCACTTCAGGCGCTCCTGCGTGATAATGTAGGCAATCACCTCGGTATCCGACGTGCAGTGGAAAATCGCGCCGTTCTTCTCCAGCTGTTCGCGAAGCTCCGCCGCGTTGGTCAGATTTCCGTTGTGCGCCAGCGCCATCGCGCCTTTTTGATGGTTAATCAGCAGCGGCTGGGCATTGGAACGGCTGTGCATCCCCGTTGTACCATAGCGGCAGTGGCCGACCGCCATCGTTCCCTCGTGGATTTTGCTCAGCGCGTCGCGCGTGAACACCTCCGTCACCAGTCCGTTGTCCTTGTGCGCCTTCATCACGCCATCATCGTTGACGACAATGCCGCAGCTTTCCTGACCGCGGTGCTGCAAGGCATACAGCGCATGATACGTCTCCGCG